>Ga0137796_10001355_pt1 | contig 14036 bp, 14 predicted proteins | sample OV2TP3_FD_97704 | JGI IMG/M metagenome (GOLD analysis project Ga0137796, IMG submission 97704)
GAGGCCCGAGTCGGAGTTCCTGTCTGTCCGGACGATTGAGGCACGGTCGGCTTCATGCCGCCCGGCGCGAACACTTCATTCGCGTTACTGAACGACCCACCGGGCGTGGGCCCGCCGCTGAGGACGTACAGCAGGCCGTTCACGACGGCAGAGCCGAGCCCGTGTCGGCCGGTCGGCATGGGAGACATCGTCTGCCACCGATCGAGGTCCGGCAGGTAGGCTTCATTCGTCCGGAATGTCCCTTCGGGAGCTTCCCCACCGAGCACATAGATCGTGCCGTGAATGACGCCGGCCGTGATCCCGCTCCGGGGTGTCGGAAGATCAGCCACGCGAGTCCAGCGGTTGGCGGCAGGATCATACGCCTCGGTCACGGAGAGATTCCGGCCGTAGTCCCGATTGAGCCGGCCTGCGATCGCATAGATACGCTGTCCAACGGCAGCGACCGCCAGATGATCGCGCGGCGTGGGCAACGGCGCGAGCGTGCGCCAGGTGTTGCTGGCCGGATCGTACACCTCCACGGCCGCCGAATTGCCCTTTCCGTCGTACCCGCCGATGGCGTAGAGCTTCCCATCCAGCTCCGCTACGGCCAGGGCTCCGCGGCCGGTCGGCATGGGGGCGCGCTCTGTCCAGGAATTGGCTGCCGAATCGTACGCATACACACCGGCGACGGGCTGCCAGACCGAAAAGAATGATTGCGTAAAGCCGCCGATGACGTACAGGCGGTCACCGACGGCCGCGGCGCCAGCATGGTGCAGGCCGACCGGCAGCGGCGATTTTACTGTCCATCGATCCGCGGACGGATCGTACTCCTCGACCGCGTCGGAGATGGTCAGGTCCTTCAGATTCCGCAACGTCGGCTCGCTGAACCCCCCGATGACGTAAATCTTGCCGCCAACCGCCGCAGCGACCACCTCCGTGCGCTTGGTCGGGGCGGGGGCTTTCGCGGTCCAGGTTCCGCCGGTGGGCGTTGTAGCGGCAGCGAATGCTGGCTGGGCCTCCGCCAGGCGTGGCTCCGGGTACACGCCGATCGCCATTGCGGTTGGTCCCATTAGGCTGAGGCTCAGGCTGAGGTTGAGGAGCAGAAGGCTTCGGAAACCGGTGAGCCGAACAAGCATGCCGGAATTATACACACCTGCTCCGGTCTCTGCAGCACCATAGAATCATCTATTGTCGGCTATACGCTTCAGACCTCATCGCTGCAGGAGTGCTTGAAGCCGCTCGGATTCCTGGATGACAAGACCTCCAAGGGCTCGCTGGATACGGTGCATTTCCCGAAAGCCGTTGATCGCATAGATGGCGGTTGCTATCTGACCGAGACCAAGCAAGACACCAACGGTCAGAATGGCAAGCAGCTCATTGCTCATGCTGCATCCTCCTTCTTTCCAAGGATTGCTTCCTCAGTATAGAACAGGCCATGGATTTGTCAATCGGCCGGCTTGAGCTGATGCCTGCATCGCTTCCTTTGGTAATGTGCCGCAGCGCCATTGCGAAAACGACGGCCCCTGCCCATCATTGCTTACCCTTACCGTGTCCTTTCACTCTTCCTTTCCCGCCCTTGACAGGATAGGATAAGGGCTCTATTCTTACAGTAAGAAAGTAAGCATGCCCACCAAACTCAAAAAGGAGGGGAGAAGTATGCCGGCAGTCCGGATCGGGCCGAAGCACCAAGTTACTATTCCCAAAGAGGTCTTCAAAGCCTTGCAGTTGCGCGAAGGCGACTTTTTGGATGCGAGCGCCCAGGCTGGCCGCATTGTCCTTACCCCATTGCAGCTAGCGGCCAAGGCACCAGCGCCTCGCTTGACCCCTGCCGAACAGCGGACGCTCATCCGGGCAAGGGCCAAGATCGAGCGCATCCGACAGGATCTCCTCACGGCCAAGGGGGTCACCGATGAGGAAGCGGCGGTGGCTGCCAAGGCCGGGCTCATTGACCCTGGCCAGCAGTATTGGTGGACCGAAGTCTGGCAGAAGGGGGAGCGGCTGGCTGAGGCTGACCATCAGGCTGGACGGATCCTCGGGCCGTATGCCACGGTCGAAGCCTTCAAGGAAGACATGAAAAAACGGCATCGGGCCCACGTATGAAGCTCCAGCCCACGGAGCGCTTCGCCAAAGACTACGAACGCCTGCCCCAGTACCTCCAACATCGTGTGGATAAGGCGCTGGGGCTTTTGCTTGAAAACCCCCGCCATCCCTCCCTCCAGATCAAAAAGATCAAAGGCTATGAAAACCGATGGGAAGGCCGGGTAACCCTTCACTATCGCTTTACTTTCACCCTCAAAGAGGACACCTATGTGCTGCTTCGCGTGGGAACCCATGATCTCCTCAAATAACCCAGGGCCCTAGAAGCATCGCAGTGGCGCCTATGACTACGTCCGTTGATAAAACGACAGACCCTGCCTATAATCGCGCCGCGTCTTCGACGAAATGCAAAATAAAAATGCAAAAGTGCAGAGAATGAGTGTCTCAACGCCCCCGGGGGAGTTGTGCTCGCCAAGGTGCTGAGCGCCACGCTGGTTGGGCTGGAAGCCCATCTCGTCGAGGTCGAGGTGGACATCGGCGGCGGCCTGCCCCAGTTTTCCGTGGTGGGACTGCCGGACACCACGGTTCGCGAAAGCCGAGACCGGGTCCGCGCCGCGCTGAAGAACACCGGCTTTGCCTTTCCGGTGAAGAAAATCATGGTCAATCTGGCGCCGGCCGATCTCAAAAAGGAAGGATCGGGCTTCGATCTGGCGATGGCCGTGGCTATTCTCGTCGCGGAAGAAGTGGTGTCTGCAGACGCCGTGGCGGGAAAGGTCCTGATTGGCGAACTGTCACTCGATGGGCGACTCAAGCCGGTGCCGGGGGCGCTCTCGATCGGTATGACATGCGGGAAGAGCCATGCCCTGCTCCTTCCGGCCGAGAACGCGGCGGAAGCGGCGATCATCGAGGAGGTCACCGCCTATCCGATGCGCACGCTGCCCGAGGCGGTCGAATTTCTGATCGGGCGTCAGGCCGTCGAGGCGGCGTCCGTTGATCGTGACACGCTCTTCGCCGCGCAGAGAGTGGAAGACGAAGACTTTGCCGACGTCAAAGGGCAGGAACATGCCAAACGGGCTCTGGAGGTGGCGGCGGCAGGAGGGCACAATGTCCTGATGATCGGGCCGCCGGGGTCCGGGAAGACCATGCTGGCCCGTCGCCTGCCGGGCATTTTGCCGCCGATGCACCCGGACGAGGCGATCGAGACCACGCGGGTGCACAGTGTGGCGGGCTTGTTGAGCCAAGGACAGCCGTTGATCACCACGCGGCCGTTCCGGGCTCCCCATCACAGCATCTCTGATGCCGGGCTGATCGGCGGGGGGACGATCCCGCGCCCCGGCGAAGTCTCGCTGGCCCATCACGGAGTTCTCTTTCTCGATGAAATTCCGGAATTCAAGCGACACGTCCTCGATGGCCTCAGGCAGCCGATGGAAGACGGCACCGTCGTCCTCACACGGATCAGCGCCTCGCTGCGGTATCCGGCTCGGTTCATGCTGGTCGCGGCGATGAACCCCTGTCCGTGCGGATTTTACGGCGACCGGACACGGGAATGTCTCTGCACGCCCCATCAAATCCGAAAGTACCGGTCCCGCGTGTCAGGGCCTCTGATGGACCGGGTGGACATTCATCTTGAGGTGCCTCCGGTGGCGGTCCGGGAACTGAGCAAAGACAGACCCGAGGAAGCGTCCGCAGCCGTCCGAACCCGTGTCGCGGCCGCGCGGAGGCGGCAAGCGGTTCGCTACGCCAAAGAGCGGCTCTATAGCAACGCGCAGTTGAAACCTCGGCATATCAAGAAGTATTGTACGGTCGAGCCGGCGGGACAGGAACTGATCGAGCAGGCCATGGCCCGGCTGGGGCTCTCCGCGAGAGCGTACGGGCGTATCCTGCGTGTGGCACGGACGATCGCGGACCTGGCGGGCTCCGACCGGATCGAGCCGGCCCATGTGGCGGAGGCGATCCAATATCGCTCCCTCGACCGGCGCGGCGAGCTGTAACGGCGCGGTCACATAGAGCCGATCAAAATATACACCGGATGTTCCGGGCAAGGGGACATTCGATCCGACCTCGACCATGCCACGATTGGCGAAAGGGAAATCCGGTCACTCCTACCATGGTGAATCCCACCATAGTTCCTGCATCGAATTGGGAAGAAGCCTGTGCCTCTCGGAGCGTCTGTGTCAAGATTGGCCATGTTGATCAAACGGTTGAGATGGCTAGCCCGTTGAATCCCCTTCAGCGAAGGCTTTTCCTCCTATCACATAAAGAGGCAGCCTTTATAATCTAGCAATTCATGTGGTCAGGCCGTCGCCGGCCATCCAATAAAGGCTCTTCCTCACGGCTGCACAAGAATCACCCTTTGTAATCTAACAATTCAAATGATCAGATCATTGGAGCCCGTGTAGAGAAGGCTTTCCCCGCCGTACCCCAAAGGGCACCCTTTGCAATCAAGCAGTTCATGTGGTGAGGTCATTGAGCTGCTTTCCAGGTATGGATTCTGCTCTATACAACCTCTGCAAGGGGCTCGTCTGAAGGTACCACCGGTGCGTGAACGTAACGGGGCACCTCTCGCCACATGGTGGAGCGAGCGCGATGGATCTTGAGCGCCGTAGGACGGAATGGCAGGTGCTGAAGGGACTCTGCCGCGGTCTGACCGACCCGCTGTGGGATGAGCTGTGGCGTGAAGCACTCGGGGTTCATCCAGACTGCTTCACTCAGACCGATCTGCGGGAGGCCTTCAAGACCCTGCATGTCCTCCACCGCCTAGAGAGGAGCACTCCTGAAGATTTCCCCGGCATCCTTCAACAGCAGCTTGAGGCTGCCGGGTTAGGCGGATTCAATTGGCACAGTCTTTTCACACCGTCTCCCTCGGACCCGGACATCCGCGACCTCCGGGAGAGGATCAAGAGCTTGGGTCAACGGCGTCACTAGCCTATGCGAACGCTGATCTCGATCCCCATTATCCACACAGAACGCGATATGGGATCACTGCTTGAGAAGGTCAAGCAGGAGTATGTGCAACGGTACGGTTCAGCGAAGTGGGAAGAGCATCTGAAGTCGATTGACGAGGTCTGGACCGGGATTCGCCGGATGATCGAAGCCCTGGACCTACCCTATACGACCGTCCGCCTGTATCAGGATGGGTTACCTGACTGTGGACGAGAAGCAGAAATAGTCAAGGAGGTTGCTGCCCAGGGGAGCAAGAATCATCAACTCCTTCTGGAACTCATGGAGAGGGGGGCGATGTTGATGGGCACTGAAGACCCCGAACTTCTTCTCCAAGAATACCATCTCCTTCATGGCGCGTTCGGACTAGGCATGTCTCCAGAAATGGATCCTGCGAAGCTACTGCGAGAGGAGCGAAGCCGGAACCTGCTGGTCGAACGGGACCGCTACATCGCGAGGCGGATCAATTCTACCCTGTTGTCGGGAGAGATCGGCCTGCTCTTTCTAGGCGTGGCCCACTCCGTAGAACAATTGCTGGACACCGATATTCTCGTGAGAAACCTTCTGCCCGCACTCCGGGCGGGGGAGCAGCCTCCGGACAAAGAAGGCTAAAGGCATGAACCCTCCCAGGACAGTGGTTCCACCCGAGATCCTCATTGTGGATGATTTGGAAGAGGTCCGCCGGGTCCTTTCCAAGCTTCTCCAGGCGGAGGGCTTTGCGCCTGTCGTGGCTGCGAGCGGGAAGGAGGCCCTCACCAGCATTCGACAACGGTCGCCCGATGTGGTGCTCCTGGATGTCAGGATGCCGGATATGGATGGCTTAACGGTCCTGACACAGATCAAAGCGTATGATGGGAACCTTCCCGTCATCATGATCACGGGGTACGGGAGTACGCAGGATGCAGTCCGGGCGGTCAAAGCCGGTGCCTACGATTACTTGACCAAGCCTTTCAACAACGACGATGTCATCTTGACCGTGCGCCGTGCCTTACAGGAGAGAGCGTTGAGGTGCCAGGTTCGGCAACTCCGCGAAGACGTGCAGGAAGTCATCCCGCTATCCGAAAGTATGGGAAGGGGCAGCGCCATTCAGCGCGTCGTCGCCCAGGTAGCCTGTGTCGCCGAGACGGACTTCTCTGTCTTGATCACCGGTGAGACCGGAACGGGCAAGGAGCTGGTGGCCCGGGCGATTCATAGCGGGTCCCCTCGGTCTGGCAAGGCATTCGTCACGGTGGACTGCGGGGCCATTCCGGAATCGCTCATTGAGAGCGAGCTCTTCGGGCACGAGAGGGGAGCCTTCACAGGCGCGGACCGGGCCAAGGCGGGGGCATTCGAGTTGTCCTCAGGGGGAACGGTGTTCCTCGACGAAATCGGCAATCTCCCGATGCCGATGCAGGGAAAGCTCCTGCGGGCTCTCGAGGGAAGACGCATCCATCGAATTGGGAGCACGAAGACCGTCGCGGTGGATCTCCGGGTGGTGGCGGCAACGAACGCGGATCTTCCAACTATGGTGGAACAGCGTGCATTCCGCCGGGACCTGTATCACCGGCTCGCGGAGTTTGCGATCCAGATACCCCCATTGCGGGAACGAAAAGAGGACCTGGTGTTTCTGGTCAAGCGTTTCCTGGATCTCACAAGCCAGGAATTGGGCAAGAGCGTCCGAAGCGTCTCGGGACCCGCTTGGGAGATGATCCAGACGTATGACTGGCCTGGAAACGTTCGTGAATTGCGCAATGCGTTGCGTTGCGCGGTGCTGCTGACCAATGATCATGGGAGCATTATGCCGGAGCACTTACGGACGAGTGACCCGATGGCTCCGGGGCACCGCAGCGGTGGATACGCTGATAGCGAACGACCGCCTTGTGACAGACATGTGTCGCTGAAAGAGGCAGTGCGACAGGCCCTGAGGCAGGTGGAGCGTGTGCTGTTAATCCAGGCCCTGCGACAGGCCAAGGGCAATAAGGCACAAGCCGCCCGGCTTTTGGAGATCGATTACAAGACCATCCATACGAAGCTCAAAGGCTACGGTATTGCTACCAGGGTGGGATGGGACCCCGTCTCGGAAGAGGCCGCCCCCGCACCCACGAATCAACACGGAGGAGGATAACACATGGCCACCAAGAAAGGGGCAGTGGATTTTGAGGAGGGAAAACGCCGGCTCGAAGAGATCGGTCGTAGGGTTGGGAACCTGTTCGGGAAGCCTGCGGGACCTCGTTGCGAGGGGGAGGTGAAGGAGGGGGTGACGGGGTTTCTCGGCGGGCTTGGAACCCTGATCGAACAGTTAGGTGAGTTGGCAGCGAAAGCGGAGGAGGCGGGAGGAGAGATGACCCAGACCGGTGAATTCGGCATCGGATCGGAGAAACGGCTCCGTGGGGTGTACGGGTTTACGGTCAAGACGGGTCTGGGTAAGAAGGGCCTCACGGTGGAGCCTTTCGGGAACATCAGCAAAGAAGAGGAGAGTGGGAGAGTAGTGGTGAAAGAGATCCGGGAGCCGATGACGGACCTCTTCGATGAACAGGACCACATCCTGATTGTCGCCGAGCTGCCGGGGATCGTCCAGGAGGACATCAGACTGGAACTGCGGGACGACATCCTCACGCTGGCGGCCGAGCGAGGTGAGAAAAAATACCGGAAAGAGGTGCTGTTGCCGGCAAGCTTTGCGCCCGGGCAGATGAGTTATACGTGCCGTAACGGCATTCTGGAGATCACACTCGCAAAGAGTGCTGAGTGATACAAGCCCCATAACTCAGCACTCACCACTCATAACTGGGTACAGAGATGGACAAACCTGAAGACGGCACCCTGCGGCTGAAAGTGAGCGAGGCGCTTGGCAAAGACGTGGGCCGGGTGCTGGCCCGGATGGATCCGGCCGATATCAAGGCCTTGGGGGCCGAGATCGGGGACATCGTGGAGATCTCCGGAAAGCGCAGCACGGTCTGCAAGGTCATGCCGGCGTACAAGGAAGCGCGGGCTGGAGCCAGAGTCCAATTGGATGGACTCTCGCGTGGTAATGCGGGAGTGGCGTTGGACGAGGTGGTGTCCGTGCGGAAGGTGGTCGCCCAACCCGCTCAGCGGATCGCCCTCTCACCCGTCTCCGTCAGCCCGTCTGACCGGGATATGAAATATCTTGAGACCCGGCTCGACGGCCTGCCGGTGGTGGAAGGAGATCGGATCCGGGCCACATTATTCGGTAGTCGATACATTGACTTCGTCGTTCGGTCAACTGTTCCTCAAGGACCGGTGCTGATCACGCCCCCCACCTATCTCACGGTGGGTCCCGCACGCGCAGAGTCCGAGAACCAAAAAGCGGGGCGCCCAACCCTCTCCTACGAGGATATCGGCGGACTCACAGGGGCCATTCAAAAGATCCGCGAGATGGTGGAACTGCCGCTCCGTTACCCGCAGATCTTTGAGAAGCTGGGGATTGAGGCGCCCAGGGGGGTGCTTCTGCACGGTCCCCCGGGGACGGGCAAAACGCTCCTGGCCCGGGCGGTGGCCAATGAGACGGACGCCTACTTTACCCATATCAGCGGGCCCGAGATCATCGGCAAGTTTTATGGGGAGTCTGAGGCCAAATTGAGATCGGTCTTCGAGGATGCCCAGCGCCACGCTCCCAGCATCCTTTTTATTGACGAGATCGATGCCATTGCTCCCAAGCGCGAGGAGTTGGGCGGGGAAAAGCAGGTCGAGCGAAGGGTCGTGGCTCAACTTCTGGCGCTGATGGACGGGTTAGAGGGCCGGGGCAAGGTCATCGTCATTGCCGCGACGAACCTGCCGAACCTGCTTGATCCAGCCCTCCGACGCCCGGGCCGCTTCGACCGGGAAATCGTCATTCCCATTCCAGACCGTCGCGGCCGCCAGGAGATCCTGGAGATCCATAGCCGTGGGATGCCATTGGCCAAGGATGTCGATGTGGCCCACTTGGCCGAGATTACGCATGGGTTCGTCGGCGCTGATTTGGAAGCGCTCTGTCGCGAAGCGGCCATGACCTGCCTGCGGCGGATCTTACCGGACTTTGACTTTGCCCAGGCCATGGTCCCGTACGACGTCCTGATGAAACTTGAGCTCTGCATGGAGGATTTCCTGACTGCGTTGCGCGAGGTGGAGCCCTCGGCCCTGCGTGAGGTGTTTGTCGAAGTCCCCAGCACCACCTGGGAAGATGTAGGAGGGCTGGAGGAGGTGAAGCGCCTGTTGCGCGAGGCCGTGGAGTGGCCCCTGAAGTACCGAGAGCTGTTCGAGACGGCGCATGTGAAGCCGCCTAAGGGCATCCTGCTGTCCGGCCCCCCTGGGTGCGGCAAGACGCTGCTGGCCCAAGCGGTGGCCAGCGAGACTCAGGTGAATTTTATCTCGGTGAAAGGGCCAGCGCTTCTGTCGAAGTATGTCGGAGAGTCCGAACGAGCGGTGCGGGAAGTCTTCCGAAAGGCCAAGCAGGCCGCTCCTTGTCTTGTGTTCTTCGACGAGATTGACGCCTTGCTCCCGAGGCGGTCCGGTGGCGTCTCAGACTCCCACGTCAGCGAGCGAGTCGTCGGCCAGTTCCTAGCGGAGCTGGATGGGGTAGAGAAGCTCGCCGGCGTGGTGGTCTTAGCGGCCACGAATCGGCCAGACATCATTGACCCGGCCCTGTTGCGCCCGGGACGCTTTGACGCGGTGGTGGAGATTCCTCTGCCTGATGAACGGGAACGCCTGGCGATACTTCAAGTGCATGTGCGCGGTAAACCCTTGGCCAAGGATGTTCGCCTAGACGCCGTGGCCACCAAAACTGACGGTCTGACAGGCGCCGATCTCGCCGCAATCTGTCAGCGGGCGGCCTTGAACGCTATTCGGGAACTGATACAGGGGCAAGGGGGGCACCCGTTGCATCCGCAAGAGCAACGGGTCCCCGGCAAGGGGCAATCGGCTCCCCTCTCGCCCATGGCCCCTAGCCTCTCGCCTCAGATCATGCAGCGGCACGTCGAGGCAGCGCTGAAAGAGATCAGACGATGAGCTCCTCGTACGAGGAAAAAGCTGACCCGGTCATCTATCTCTACTGTCTGGCGCGGCCGGAGTGCCTCTCGGTCGTCAAGAGTCTGGCTGAGCAGGGTGCGCCCGGCGTCGATGAGCGGCACCCTATTTCCCTGCTACAGCAAGATGAGCTGGTGGCGGTCATCGGGGAGGTGAACCTCAGTGAATTTAGTGACCAGAACCTGCAAGCATTGGACTGGGTGGCTCCCCGGGCCTGCCGGCATGAGGTTGTTGTGGAAACGATCATGGGCGCCTCGCCGGTCTTGCCAGTGAAATTCGGCACGATCTTTCGCTCCCCGACGAGCCTCATTGAACTTCTGACCCAGCATGGGGATATCATCTCGCGGTTTCTGGAGAAGCTGCGCGACAAAGCGGAGTGGAGCGTCAAGGGCTACCTCGGTGAAGGTGTAGCCCGGCGGAAAGTGGCGGCCGCGGACCCGGCCATTCAGTCCAGACTTGCAACGCTATCCCCGTCGCCAGGGGCGCGATACTTTCAGCAGAAGCAGATAGATGGGATGGTTGAGGTGGCGCTGCGCGTGTGGGCGGGACGTCTGACCCGCGACATCCACGAGGCTCTTGCTGCCCATGCTGTGGAGGCAACCGAATTAGGGTTCCTGTCTAGCGCCGCCACTGGGCACCCCGAGCGCATGATTTTCAATGGCAGCTTTCTGGTGACCCATGCTGCCCTGCCCGACTTCCGCGCCGCCCTTTCCTCGTTCAGCATTCAGCATTCAGCATTCGGCGTGACATTCGAGCTACGGGGTCCGTGGCCACCTTACAATTTCTGCCCAAACCTTACAGGCGACCACCCACTCAAACTTCTTCGAGAACGCGCGATGGATTGATCGTGCTACGACAGGTGAGCCGCTTGTCCACAAATCGGGTGGCTCCTCCATAGCCATCCCTACCTAATATTCGCGTTTAGCTCTCAGCTATCAGCACTCTCAATCAGCATTTAGCCATCAGCTTCCATCGGTCAAACTGTCTCTTAACCCATGATTTTTGCTCAACGGTGACCCGTGACCGCTGAATGCTCACCCTGATTTCACTCCGAGCGTGCACGGCTTTTGCTTTCTTCTCCGCGTTAAGGGCCCTTGTGAATCCAGCAAGACAACAAGGCAGGGTTTGGCTGCCGCTATTCGCGTTCAGCCTGACGATTGGTGCCTGCTCGGGTCTGCCTAAGGGGTTGGCAGACTTCGATGTGGGGATCAAGCAACGAGGGATGGGATCCTGGTACGGCGCCGAGTTGGACGGCCACGTCACCGCCAGCGGGGAAATTTACGACATGAAAGCATTGACCGGTGCTCATCGGACGCTCCCGCCAGGGACTGCGGTGAAGGTGACGAATGCAGAAAATGGGAAGCAGGTCCGGGTGCGCATCAACGACCGCGGGCCCTATGTGGGTGGGCGGATTATTGACCTGTCCTACGCGGCAGCGCGGGAGCTGCAGATGGTGCAGGCCGGCATTGCGCCGGTTCAGTTGGAGGTGGTCGGGGATCAGGCGTCGGAGCCCCGTCTTTCCGTTGACCAGTTCGCACTGGCTATGGACGCCCTTGCATTGGGGGGAGATGGTGTCAAATTAACTGACCCCGGGCTCATCCACGCTCAGGATCGGAGGCTTTATATCCATCCCAGCGATGTCCTCCTCCGTCGACGCGCAGTAGTGTTGCGCATAGGTACCCGACCACCCTTGTAATCAACTCATATCCCCTTTCGTCCACAGTGTCCACAGGATATGCCTCCGCGAATCTGGAATCTCCGCCATAGCTGAGTCTCCACGAACGCAGCATTCAGCCATTAGCGTTCAGCCGTCAGCCTCTTGCAGCGGTCAGCCGCTGTTTTTGGAAATGCTAGGCCGGTACCCCTATCTCCTTGTCTTTGCTGAAAGCTGACAGTTGAGCGCTGCACGCTTCCCCTGCTGGACACTGTGGAGCTGGGCGATCGTGGGTGTCACTGCGTGTTTGCACGGTATTTGCAGCTTCCTTGGTGAGACTGGGATGACCCCATTCCGTCTTTGTCGTAGGCATCAACATCAGGGGTGAAAGGGGGTGAATGCAGATGGCGAAGGTGCAAAAGTCAATGGACTCTTCGAGTTTGGCGGAGGTGGTGGACCGGATCCTGGAAAAAGGGATCGTCATTGACGCCTGGGTCAAGGTGTCCTTGGTCGGGATCGAGCTGCTCTCGATCGAGGCGCGTGTCGTGATCGCGTCAGTTGAGACCTATCTCAAGTACGCGGAGGCGATCGGTCTCACAGCCAGCGCAGCCGCTCCAGCGTAAGGATCCACACGGAGGTGATCCTCCTGCCGGGAGGGGCCAACACCCGCAAAGCGGGTACCCGGGCCCCTCACCGGTCTGGGGACCGACAAATGAGGCAATCATGCAATTGACGCCTCGCTGAAAGGAGAGAGAATTCTCATGGGTAACTTAACAGACCACATGGAAGCGCTGGCGCAGGACATTCTCGCCTCGACGCGCGAGCGCAAGTCGGCCCTCTTTAACATCAAAGCACACACCAGCAGTCTGCTGTCCGCGTTCGACCGGGAGCGTGCGGCGGCGGTCGAAGCCTGGAAGACCGCTGTGTCCGCTGGCTGTCGAGCCAGAGCCGCCGAGTTTCGGATGCGAGCAGCCGACGTCAAGAAGATGCGCCAGGGGTTTCGCCGAGCCCATGACCGGATGAGGCGCGATCTTCAGCAAAAGCTCACCCAGACGAAGAACGGCATTGCGTCTTACGTGGCATCCCATTTCGCTGATTGCGCCAGAGTCCGGAGCCGCGTGGCCAAAGAGCATAACCGTATGGCCAAGGAGCAGCGCGCCGAGTTGGCCAGAGACCGCCGCGCCCGCTTCCAGGCGGTGGCCAAGTTCATCATGGAGACTCGAGACCGCCTGGGCCAGTTCAGGGAAGACGTCCGGGACGCTCATCAGGTCTGGAAGAACCTATTGTTCGCCCAAACCCGCGGGGCGGCTCCAGACTCGATTCCAGGACCTTTCACAAAGCATGAAGAAATGCGGAGGGCCAAGGAGCGCACACAGGCTGAAGCGGTCCGCCAGCGGAAGGCTGAAGAGGAACAGCGGGCCAAACAGGCGCGGGCGGAGAAGTTTAGTGATCAGGAGAAGGTGCTCCGCATTATCCAGGACAGGCCTGACGGGATCTCCACATCCAGGATTAGCGAGATTCTGGGGCTTCCCGCGTCAGTGGTAGGGCGCATCGCCGCTGATTTGGTGGTGGAGAGAAAGGTCCGGAAGGATGGAACATCGAGGCTCTATTTTCCGGTCAGAGGGAGCCGCTCGACATGACAGCGGCGGTGGGACGAGGTGGAACGGCAGTGGACTCCGAAAGAACGATAGAAGCCTGAGGTGTCAGATGCGGTGCCGACGATGCCAAGGGCTGATGGTGGAGGACTGCTTCCTGGTTCTGGGCGACGCGAGGGGGCATCTGTGGCTCCGCGGGTGGCGCTGCGTGAACTGCGGAGAGGTCATTGAGCCCGGCATCGCGCGTCATCGGAGGTCCCAGCGCTCTCGGGGCGCTCCACTGAGAGAGAGTGTCTTGAGGCTTACTCAGGACTGACGCCGGTGGTGCGCGATTTTTATGAGCGATTCGACATGGTCGCTGATTGAGGAGCCGGGGCTATGAGAGAAGAAGAAGAATTGACGGTCCTGACGTTGCAGAAGAAACCTGATTTCGTCGAGACGCCCTATATCCAAAGCATCACGAAACGAGCACTCGACTATATCAGGGCAGGGTATCCGGTCCATTTCAGCGGGTCCGCCGGGACCGGGAAGACGGCTCTGGCGATGCACGTGGCCGCCATGGTGGGTCGGCAGGTCATCCTGATCCATGGCGATGACGAGTTTGGGAGCTCCGATCTCATCGGTGGCCAGTTGGGGTACCGATCAACCAAGGTGATTGATAATTACATTCACTCGGTCCTGAAAAAGGAGGAGAGCGTCTCCAAGCAGTGGGTGGATAACCGCCTGACCACGGCCTGTAAGTACGGGTTCACCCTCATTTACGACGAGTTCACCAGGTCTCGTCCCGAGGCCAACAACGTGCTGCTCTCCATCCTGGAAGAGCGGCTGCTCGA
>Ga0137796_10001356_pt1 | contig 14030 bp, 13 predicted proteins | sample OV2TP3_FD_97704 | JGI IMG/M metagenome (GOLD analysis project Ga0137796, IMG submission 97704)
CACCATCGACTCGAGCATCTGGGTGGCGATGATGACCGGGACCCGGGCCTGCCGGGCCTTCTTGATGACCTCCTTCTGGACGATCGGTACCTCCTCGAGCGGCATCTCGACCCCGAGGTCCCCCCGGGCCACCATCACGCCCCCGGCGGCCCCGAGGATCGCCTCCAGCCGGCCCAGGGCCTCGGGGCGCTCCAGCTTGGCGATGACCTGGGCGTCGGAGCCGTTGTCGTTGATGACCTCCCGGACCTCCAGGATGTCGGCGGCCGAGCGGACGAACGAGACGGCGACGTAGTCCACGCCGTGACGGAGGCCGAAGCGGAGGTCCTCGCGGTCCTTCTCGGTGAGGGGCGCCAGCCGGAGCGCGGTCTCGGGGAGGTTCACGCCCTTGTGATCGCGGACGAGCCCGCCCGTCGCCACCCGGCAGACGACCTCATCCTCCCTGGCCTCGCGGACCTCGAGCTGGATCCGGCCGTCGTCGATCAGGACCCGGTCCCCGGGCTTCACGGCGCGGGCGAGCCCCTCGTAGCTGACCGCCGCGCGGCCGGGGTCGCCCACCACGGACCGGGTGGTCAGGATGAACTCCGCCCCGCGCCGGAGGAGCGCGCTCCCCCCTTCGAAGGTCCCCAGGCGGATCTTGGGGCCCTGGAGGTCCTGGAGGATGGCGATGGGGCGCCCGAGGCGGGCCTCGACGGAGCGGATCCGCTCGATGGCCTGCCCGTGCTCGGCGTGGCTGCCGTGGGAGAAGTTCAGGCGGGCGACGTCCATGCCCGCCCGGGCCATCTGCTCGATGATCCCCTCGGCGGCCGAGGCCGGACCGAGGGTGCAGATGATCTTGGTCCGGCGAGGGGTGGCGCGTCGCTCCATCCTAAGGCTTCGCCGGGTCCGCCGAGCCGGCGATCTCGGGGAGCTCGATCCGCTCGAGCCGCTCGACGGCCTCCGCCAGATCCCGCACCTCCCAGGTCGGCCGGAGGCCCCCGGGTGGGACCGCCTCGTCCTTCCGGTTGACCCACACGACGGGGAGCCAGAGCCGGCGGGCCGGGACGACGTCGTGGAAGTAGCTCTGGGCGACGTGCACCCACGGCGTCTCCCCGCCGATCCGCCGCCGCGCCTCGAGGAAGTGGCCGGGGGCGGGCTTGTAGGAGCGGACCTGCTGGGCGGTGACGAGGAGGGGGAAGGCCACGGGGAAGTGCCGGAGCGTCCCGGCCAGGAGGTCGTCGTCGACGTTGGAGAGGATCCCGAGCCTGGCCCAGGCGGCGAACCGCTCGAGGGCGGCGTTGGTGTCGGGGAAGGGGCGCCAGTCCGGCAGGCTCGCCGGCAGGAAGGCCGCCTCCTCCAGGGTGATCGACCAGCCGAGGGCCGCCGCGACGCGGCGGGCGGTCTCGGCCAGCACCTCCCGGTAGGGGCGGTACGCCTCCGCCTGGACCCGCGGCTCGATCTCGGCGTACCGGGCCAGGACCTCGGCCCGCGCGCGCCGGACGCCGGCCCGGGCGGCCGCCTCCTCGAAGGCCCGGGCGATCCCGCCCTCCCAGTCGATGAGCGTGCCGTAGCAGTCGAAGGTCACCACGCCGGGCCAGGGCATCTCAGTGCGCCTCCAAGAGATTGTACAGGGCGGCGCCCCCATCCGAGGGGTCAAAAGGCGCCCTTGTCGAGGCTGTAAAAGTTGGCGTAGATCGACTCGCAGTCGGCCTGGAGCCGGCGGCGGCTCCGGTAGCGGGCCCCGAAGCGGCCCAGGGCCTGGGTGGAGGTGTCCACCCCGGTCTTCCCCTCCAGGATCAGCTCGCTCAGCCACTCACCGATCAGGAGCGCGCCGGCGATCCCGATGGCGTTGCACCCGGCCGCGACGAAGAGCCCCCGGACGCGGGGGACCTCCCCGAACAGGTACTCCCCGTCCGGGGTGAAGGTCGGGAGCCCCGCGCACCCCCGGATGATCGGGGCCGCGCCCAGGGTCGGGAAGGCGCGGGTGAGCCCGCCGCCGAGCTCCTCCAGGACCCCGAGGTCCTGCTCGGTCTCCTCGATGGTGAAGGCCGGCGGCAGCTCCGCCATGGCCACGCTCTTCGGCCGCCCCTCGAAGCCGCCGAGGAGGACGCCCCCCACCTCGGGGCGGATGTAGACGGAGGCATCGGGGACCCGGACCACGGGCATGTCGCGCGGGACCCCGTCCATCGGGGCGGTGACCCAGAGCTGATGGCGGATCGGGATCATCGGGAGGCGGAGCCCGAGCCAGGCGCCGATCAGCTCGACCCACGGCCCGGCCGCCACCACGACCGTCTCCGCGGCGACCGGCCCCTCGGGCGTCTCGACCCCCGTCACCCGGCCGCGCCGGACGCCGATCGCGGTCACCGGGGTCCAGGTCCTGAACCGGACCCCGAGCCGCCGGGCGGCGCGCGCCAGGGCCTGGGCCAGGGTGTAGGGCTCGGCGTAGCCGTCGCTCGGGATGAAGGCGCACGCCCTGACCCCCTTCGGCTCGAGGAGCGGGACGCGGACCTGGGCCTCGTGGGGCGGGATCAGCTCGACCTCAAGCCCCCAGCGCCGGGCCTGGGCGACGTGGGTCTCCAGCTCGGCGACCCGCGCCTCGGTGAGGGCGAGCTTCAGGCTCCCGACCTGGCGGAAGCCCGGATCCTCCCCGTGCTCGGCCTCCCACCGGACGAGGCGGGCGACCACCCCCATGATGGCGCGGGCGATCGGCTCGGAGGCCCGGAGCTGGCCGACCAGGCCCGCCGCCTGCGAGGTGTTCCCCGAGGCGAGCTCGCGGCGCTCCAGCACGAGGACGTCCCGGACGCCGGCCCGGGCCAGGTGGTAGGCGATGGCGCACCCCCAGATCCCGCCCCCCACGACGACGACCTGCGCCGTGTCGCTCACGCCGTCCTCCGGCCGTGCCCGGGACGCACGCGAGCCAGTAGGCTGTCCGAATAAACGCTGTGCCCTTCCACGCCCTGAACCTCGCCTCGCGGCTTGACTGGTCCGCTCCGAGCGGCGGCTTTGCCGCCGCAACCCTGGGGGGAGGTTCGGAAGGGGGGCGAAGCCCCCCTCCGAGGATTAATAGTTCCCCCAGCCGCCGTAGGCGACCCAGCCGCCGTCCACGTTGAGGGTGTCCCCGCTGACGTAGGCGGAGTCGTCCGAGGCGAGGAAGAGGGCCGCCCGGGCCACCTCGTCCACGCTCCCGAAGCGGCCGGCCGGGGTCCGGCGGTGGATGTCCGCGTCGGTGTAGTCGCCCACCGTCTGGTCGTGGACGTCCATGGCGGTCTTGATGTAGCCCGGGTTGAGGCAGTTCACCCGCACCCCGTGGCGGGCCCACTCCGTGCCCAGGACCCGCGTCAGCCCGACGAGGCCGTGCTTGGAGGCGCAGTAGGCGGCCCGCTTCGGCAGCCCGACCTCGGCGAGGATCGAGCCGATGTTGATGATCGAGCCGCCCCCCTGGGGGATCATGACGCGGGCCGCGGCCTGGCAACCGAGGAAAGCCCCGGTCAGGTTGAGGTCGATGGTCCGGCGCCAGTCGGCCTCGTCCAGCTCGACCGAGGGGACGATCATCGAGGTCCCGGCGTTGTTGACCATGACGTCGAGCCGCCCCCAGGCCCGGACGGCCGCGTCCACCAGCCGGTCTACCCCCGCCTTCCGGGAGACATCGGCGGCGACCGCGATCGCCTCCGCCCCCTCCTTGACCAGCCGATCGGCCACGGCCCGCGCGCGCTCCTCAGCGCGCGAGTTGGTCACGACCCGGGCCCCCTCCCGGGCGAAGAGCGTCGCGATCGCCTCCCCGATCCCCATGCTCGACCCGGTCACGATGGCCACCCGCCCGGCCAGCTTCATGGCCCCCTCCCTTCAAAAACAAGACCGCCCCTTGCCCCGGGCCGGGGGAAGGGGCGGCCGCGACCGCGAGCCTCGGGACGGCCTACGAGCTCAGCGGGCTCGACCGGCCGAGCGGCCTGCCCGCCTCCCGGGCGATCTCCACCAGCTCGGGGGGGAGGGCGAACTTGACGGCCTCGTCCACCACGCGGAGCTCGCGGACGGTCGTGTGGCCCGGGGTCTCCAGGAGCTCGACGAGCTCCCGGACAAGGAACTCGGGGGTGGAGGCCCCGGCCGTCACCCCGACCTTCCGCACCCCGTCCAACCACTCGGCCCGGATGTCCCGGACATCGTTGATGAGGTGGGCCCGCGCCCCCGCCGCCTCCGCCACCTCCCGGAGCCGGTTCGCGTTGGAGCTGTTGGCCGCCCCCAGGACCAGGACCACGTCCACCTGCCGGGCGAGCTCCTTCACGGCGGCCTGCCGGTTCTGGGTCGCGTAGCAGATGTCGTCCTTGGAGGGGCCGACGATCCCGGGGAACCGGCGGCGCAGGACCTCGATGACCGCCCGGGTGTCGTCCACGGAGAGCGTGGTCTGGGTGAGGTAGGCGACGCGTGAGGGGTCCGGGACCTCGAGGGCCTCGGCCTCCTCGACGTCGGCGACCACCCGGATCCGGTCGGGGGCCTCGCCGGTGGTCCCGATCACCTCGTCGTGGTCCTCATGCCCCACCAGGATGATGGTGTAGCCGGCGCGGGCGTAGCGGATCGCCTCCAGGTGGACCTTGGTCACCAGCGGGCAGGTCGCGTCGATCACCCGGAGCCCGCGGCCTCGGGCCCGCCCGCGGACCTCCGGCGCCACCCCGTGGGCGCTGAAGACCACGGTGGCCCCGGACGGGACCTCGTCCAGCTCGTCCACGAAGATCGCCCCCTTGGCCCCCAGGGCGTCCACCACATGCCGGTTGTGGACGATCTCCTTGCGGACGTAGATCGGGGCCCCCACGACCTCGAGGGCCTGCTCGACGATCTCGATCGCCCGCTCGACCCCGGCGCAGAAGCCGCGGGGACCGGCCAGCACGACCTCCTTCAAGCCCACCGGGATCCTCCTGGATCGGGATGACCGGGACGCCCGACGGGCCGATTCGCCCCACCGGGCCCACCGGAAACGGCCTTCAGTATAGCGGACCCCCCGGGCCTTTTCAAGGTTCCCCTCGATCTCTCCCACGGCCCCTCCTCCTTCCCCGCGCCGGGGTACCGCCTGAGACCACGCGCGCGAAGGGTACGTCCGAGTAACGCGGTGCGCTCGCGCGCTCTGGACTGTCCGCCCTCGCATTGGGTGGTCCGCTCCGAGCGCGGGCTTGGCCCGCGCAGCCTTGGGGGGAGGTCTCGGAAGGGGGGCGGAGCCCCCCTCCGAGGTATCTAGGGGAAGAAATAGCTGACCCCGAGGGTGAAGAGGCTCGAGTTGATGCCCAGGTTCCGGGAGCAGATGTTGGCGTTGGAGACATGCTGGAAGCGGTAACCGCCGGTCAGGGCCCACCGCTCGCCCAGGAAGACGAGGCCGCCCGCCCCGCCCTCGAGGACGAAGTTGACGCCGCAGTTCGTCTGGCGGAGATCGAGGTCGCCCCCCATGATCCCCACCCCCCCCTCCACGTAGGGGAGCACGGAGGTCCCCGTGGCGAAGATCCACCGGAGGAGCGCCGAGGCCCCGACGGCGGCCCGGTCGTCGGGGTCGGTGAAGAGCTGGACGAACGGCTCCCCCACGACCTCGAGGTTCCCCTTGAGCGGCCCCGAGCCGAGGGGGTCCGTCAGGACGTAGCCGAGGTGGGGCATCACCAGAACGGACCGGACCGTGGGCCCGGCCCCGGAGGGGATATCGTGGCTGGTCGTGTAGCCACCGGCGAGCGTCAGCTCCTTCATCCCGGCCCGGAGCCCCTCCCGGGGCTGCTGGGCGAGCGCGGGATCGGCGACGAGGGCGAGCACCGCCGCGAGGAGGAGGGGCAGGCAGCTGGGCGCAGGGGGCATCGGTCAACTCTCCTCTCTTCAGCTAGGGACGGATCAGCACCTTGAGGGCCTCGCCCCGGGCCATGAGGGCCAGGGCCTCGGGGACGTCCTTGAGGTCCATCTGATGGGTCACCAGCGGCATGGGGTCGAGGCCCCCCGAGGCCAGGAGGTCCAGGGCCCGGCGGATCAGGACCGGGGTGTGGTGGAAGACACCGAGGAGCCGGAGCTCCTCGTAGTGGACCCGCCGGGTGTCGAGACGGATCGAGGTGCCGGGCGCGCAGCCGCCGAAGAAGACCACCGTCCCGCCCTTGACGGCGGCGGCGACGGCCTGCTCCCAGACCCCGGGCTGCCCGGTCGCCTCGAGGACGTGGTGGGCCCCGACCCCGCCCGTGGCCTCGCGGAGCGCGGCGACGGGATCGTCCCCCGGGGTGACGTCCAGGCAGGCCTCGAAGCCGAGGCCCCGCGCCACCGCCAGGCGGGGCCCGGCCTTGCCGACGAGGACCACCCGCGCCCCGCGGGCCCGGGCGAGGAGCCCGAGGAGCTGGCCGAGCGGGCCGTGCCCGAACACGACGACCCGCTCCTCCGGCCCGACGGCGGCGGCCTCGACGGCGTGGAGCGCGCAGGCCAACGGCTCGGCGAAGGCGGCGCACGGCGCGGCCAGGTGCGGGGGGAGAAGGACGAGGTTCTGGAGGACGACGCGGGACGGGACGAGCATGTACTCGCCGTAGGCCCCGTTGACGAAGAGGAGGTCATCGCAGAGGTTCTGGCGGCCCGCGCGGCAGTACCGGCAGGCCTGGCACGGCGCCGAGTTGGCGACCGCCACCCGGTCCCCCTCGCGCACGGTCCCGACGCCCGGGCCGACCGCGGCCACCGCCCCGGCCAGCTCGTGGCCGAAGACGGTGGGGACCGTGGGGATCATGAGGGGATGGCCCTGGCGGAGGACCTTGACGTCCGTCCCACAGGTCAGGGCCGCCTCGACGCGGACGAGGACCTCCCCGGGCCCGGGCGTCGGGACGGGCAGCTCCTCGTAGCGGAGGTCCCCCGGGCCGTGGAAGACCTGGGCCTTCACCGCCCCACCTCCACGAAGACCTTCAGGGCCTGCCGGCGGTCGAGCAGCCCCACCGCTTCCTGGAGCCGCTCGAGCGGGATCCGGTGCGAGACGAGCTCCGCCACCCGGACGGCCCCGTCCACCAGGAGGCCGAAGGCCTCGACGAGATCCGGGGGGGAGGCGGAGTAGGTGGCGGTCAGGGTGAGCTCGCGGTGGTAGAGGGCCTCGACCGGGAGCACGCTCTCGCCGTCCCCCGCGAAGAGGTGGATCGCCCCGCCGTCGCGCACCCAGTCGAAACTCCGGCTGACCAGTGTCGGGTCCGCCACGGCGAGGACGACACGATCGGCCCCCCGCCCCTCGGTCTCCGTGCGGACCCGCTCGCCCACCCCCTCCGGGGGGATCGCCTCGTCGGCCCCGAGGCGACGGGCCAGGGCCCGCCGCTCCGCGAGCGGGTCCACCCCGAGCACCCGGGCCCCGGCCCGCCGGACCAGCTGGACCAGGAGACAGCCGACGGAGCCGAGCCCGAGGAGCAGGACGGTATCCCCCGGGAGGAGGCCGAGCCGGCGGACCGCCCGGAGACCGCAGGCCAACGGCTCGGTGAAGGCGGCCACCTCGTCGGGCATCCCCTGGGGGATCCGGAAGGTGGCGAAGCGGACGTTCGGGGCCGGGACCCGGAGGAACTCGGCGAACCCGCCCGGGTCGAGGTTCGAGGCCTTGAAGGTCCGGCACATGGAGGGGCTCTGGCGCAGGCAGTAGTGGCAGGCCTGGCAGGGGACGTGGTGCGCCACGACGACCCGATCCCCCTCGGCGAAGGGCGCCTCGCCCCCCCCGCCTACCTGGACGACCTCGCCGACCACCTCGTGGCCGAGGACCGCCGGCTGCGCGGCCGCGCCCCGCCACTTGGCGAGGTCGGAGCCGCAGACCCCGCACCCCCGGACCCGGAGCAGGAGCTCCCCCGGCCCGATGCGGGGGGTCGGCCAGTCCTGGAGCGCGATCCGACCGGGCGCGGTGTGGACCGCGGCCTTCACAGGCGGAGCATGGCGCGGAGCCAGCAGCCCAGGGCGATGGCGAGCTTGCGGGGGGCCGAGAGCTGGACCCGCTCGCCGAAGACCCGGAACCCGCGCCGCTCGATCGCCTCCAGCAGGGCGAAGTAGATGGCCCCCATGATCTCGGCGGCGACCAGCCGCCGGCGGTCGGCGGGCGGCAGGGCGGCCCGGGCCGCTCGGTAGTAGGCCCGGGCGCGCTCGGCCTGGAAGCGCATGAGCTCCACGAAGGCGGGGGTGTAGCGCCCCTGAAGGAGATCCTCCTCGGGGTAGCGGTAGCGCCTGAGCTCGTCCTGGGGGAGGTAGATCCGGCCCCGCTCGGCGTCGGGCTGGAGGTCGCGGAGGATGTTGGTGAGCTGGAGCGCCACCCCGAGGTTCACGGCGTACTCCCGGGCCCGCCGGTCGGTGTAGCCGAAGACCTCGATGCAGCAGAGCCCCACGGCCGAGGCGACCCGGCAGCAGTACTCGTAGAGCTCCTCGAAGGTGGCGTAGCGGCGCTTGTCGAGGTCCATCTCGACGCCGTCCACGATCGCCTCCAGGCAGGCGCGCGGGATCGGGAAGTCGCGCACCACCTCGGCCAGCCGGACCGCGATGGGGTGGGTGGGGCGCCCGCCGTAGCAGCGGTCGAGCTCGGCCCGCCACTCCCCCAGGCGCCGGCGCTGCTCCCCGGAGCTCCCCCCGAGGTCCACGAGGTCGTCCACGGTCCGGCAGAAGGCGTAGATGGCGTAGATGGCCTGCCGCTTGGCGGGGGGGAGGAAGAGGAACGAGTAGTAGAAGCTGGAGCGGCTCTTGCGGGTCAGGGCGGAAACAAGCTCGGCCGCGTTCATCCGCACCTCCGGCCCGGCGCAACCGGGCCTCCGCAACCGAGCGACCCGCGGCGCCGTAGCTGGATTATACACGCCGGAGGCCGATGGTCAAGGGTGCCGGCCACATGTCGGGTGCGCCGAGCGGTCTCAGGGCGGTCCGAGTAACGGTGTGCCCTCACACGCGCTCTGGACCCCTCGGCTCGCGGATGGAGGGTCCGCTCCGAGCGCGGGCTTAGCCCGCGCACCCTCGGGGGGAGGTTCGGAAGGGGGGCAGCGCCCCCCTCCGAGGCACCTAGCGCGGGGCGTAGCCGTGGGCCCGGAACCACTCCACCGCCTCCCGGAGCGCCTCGTCCACCGGGGTCTGGGGGAGGCCGAGCTCCCGGACGGCCTTCCCGGGGTCGAAGAACATCGGCTTGGCGGCCATCCGGACGGCGGTCCGGGACGCCAGGGGCTCCCGGCCCGTGAGGCGCGCCCCGAGCTCGAAGACGGCGGCGGAGCCGAAGGCGACCCAGTACGGGATCCGGCGGCGCGGCGCCGGGATGCCGCTCACGGCCGCGAGGCGCTGGAAGATCTCCCGGAGCCAGAGGTTCCCCGCCGCGTGGCCCAGGATGTACCTCTCCCCCGCGCGCCCGAGCCGGGCGGCGAGGAAGTGCCCGCGCGCGACGTCCCGCACGTGGACGAGGTTCAGCCCCGTGGCCAGGTAGCCGAACATCCGCCGCCGGAGGTAGTCCACGATCATCCGGCCGGTCGGGGTCGGCTTCCAGTCCCAGGGGCCGATCGGCGCCGAGGGGTTGACGACGACGACCCCGAGGCCGCGGGCGGCGAAGGCCTCGGCCTCACGCTCGGCGAGGAACTTGGAGCGCTTGTAGTCCCCCACCATCTCCTCGAGGCGGACCGGGGTCGTCTCGGTCCCGGGGCGCCCGTCCCCGGGGAGGCCGAGGGTCCCCACGCTCGAGGTGTAGACCACCCGCTCGACCCCGAGGGCGAGGGCGGCCTGGAGCAGGGCCCTGGTGCCCTCGACGTTGGTCCGGTAGAGGAGGGCCGGCTCGCGGGCGAAGAGGCGGTAGTCGGCCGCCACGTGGTAGAGGACCCGGCACCCCCGGAGGGCGGACCGGAGGGAGGCGGGGTCGAGGAGATCGCCGACCGCGACCTCGACGGGGAGACCCGCGATGGCCCGCCGGTCGCTCGTCGGACGGACCAGGGCCCGGACCGCCTCCCCCTCGGCCAGGAGCTCCCGGACGAGGTTGGCCCCGATGAAGCCCGTCGCTCCCGTCACCAGCGCCGGCATGCCGCCCTCCTCAAAAGGGGTAGTCGAGACCCACGAAGATGGCCGGCCCTTCGCGTCCCACGCCGATGTCCAACCGCCCGACCACGTTTGGCCGGGCCAGGGCGCGGAACCCGAGCCCCGGGGTCACCTCGAGCCGACCCCGGTGGACCGCCCCCACGCTCGTGAAGACCTTCCCGAGGTCCACGAACGGGACCCCCTCGAACTCGGCCCTGACCCCGAACAGGTCGAGCCGGAGCACCCGCACCCGGGCCTCCAGGTTCAGCAGGAGCCGGCCGTCCCCGAAGAAGCGGTTCGCCCCGAAGCCCCGGAGGGTATCCTCGCCGCCGAGGGAGGGGCGGACGAAGAAGGGGGTGTCGTCGTCCCCGCTCAGCACCTCCACGAGGCCGTGGGCGACGAAGACGAGGCGGTGGTCGAAGACGGGGTTCAGGCTGACCCCCTCGCCCCCGAGCCTCACGTAGTCCGCCGCGCTCCCCAGCGCCTCCGCCGAGGCCTCCAGGAAGGCGCCGGCGGCGACCCCCCGGGTCGGGGTGGTCAGCGAATCCCGGGTGTCGAAGGTGAAGGCCACCCGCTGGGCGTGGATCAGCGCCCCGTCCAGGCCAGGGAGGCCGGGGAAGCGCTCGGCGATGAAGGGGAGGTCCCGCACCCCCCCGCGGCGGACCTCGATCCGCTCGAGCCGCGCCCCCAGCGACAGCCGGGCGGTGGGGGTGATGTTGACCCCGAAGCGGCCCCTGAACCCCGTGGTCTCCAGGGTGAAGTTGGTCTCGTTCTCCTCCCGGCTCGCCCCGCCGAGGCCGAAGAAGCGGACCGCCGCGTCCCGCTCGTGGAGGAGGCGGAGCTCGACGTGGAAGCGGTTGGCGAACAGGGCGAGGTGCCGGTAGCTCAGGTCCACCTCCCGCTCGATCCGGGAGGAGTAGCCGAGGATCGCCTGGACCCGCTCGTCCGGCGAGGGGTAGCCGAAGTAGCGGAAGGTGCCGGTGACGCCGCGGATCTCGTTGAAGGTCAGGGACGGGGCGATGATGCGCTCCACCTCCCCTGCAGGACTCCGGTAGAGCACGACCGGGAGCACCCCGTAGGTCTCGCCCTCGTTGGGGTCGGTGTCGAAGGCCGGGAGCGGGATGAAAGAGACCTCGGCGTGCGCCTCGGGGAGCGCGAGGAGCCAGGCGAGGGCCAGGGCGAGGCGAAGGGCGCGCGTCAGGGCCGAGAGGGGGCAAAGGCGTCGAGGAAGGTCCCGAGCCGCCCGAGGGCCACCCAGGAGCGCCGGCCGAGGGTGAGCGCGGCCTGGAGCCGTCCCGGGCGCACCAGGAGCCCGGCGAGGGCGCCCGGCCGGAGCCGGCCGTCAGGGGCGACGAGGGCGAGGAGGGCCGGCGGGAGCGAATCCCGGGGGCCGTCGGCGACCGCGCGGACGGCCACGGCCGGGAGGCCGCGCCGGCCCGCCCAGTCCAGGAGCAGGGCGCTCTCCATGTCCGCGGCCAGGGCCCCCGTCTCTCGCCAGAGGCGCGCCTTGGCCTCCGGCGTCGGGACGGGCTCGGGCACGGTGACGAGGGGACCGACGCGGAAGGGGAGGCGGCCTGCCCCCAGGGCCTTGATCGCCCGGTCCTGGAGGGCCTGGTCCGGGACCAGCGCCCCCGCCCGGTCGGGCTGGAGTACGGCGCTCGCGACCACCAGGTCTCCCGGCCGGAGGTCGGGGGCGAGCCCACCGGCCAATCCGGCGATCAGGACGGCGCGGGGCTCGAGGGCCGTCAGGGCAGGCTCGAGGCGGGGAAGGGCCGCGGCCCGGAGCCCGACGGGGGCCAGCAGGACCCCGGGGGCCCGGTAACCGGACGGGATCCGGGGGAGCCCGAGCGCGCGGGCCAGGCCGCGCGCCTCGTGGGCGACGGCGACGAGGACGAGGAGCGGTCTTAGAGGAAGCTCCACCGGAACATCCTCCACATGTCCCGGATGGACTTCCCCGACTCGATGATGGCGGCCCCCTCGTAGCCGCAGTGGACCATGCACTGGGCGCAGCGCGGGTCCTTCCCGGTGCCGTACAGCTCCCAGGGGGTGTCCTCCATGAGGCCCTCGAACGTCTTGTGGTGCTGGTCGGTGATGAGGTAGCAGGGGCCCTTCCACCCCGCCGGGTTGAAGGTGGGGTTGGCCCAGGCCGAGCAGGCGAGCTCCTTCTTCCCGATGAGGAAGTCCCAGTAGACCGGGGTGTTCCCCAGCGGGAGGTCCTTCACCCCCTCCCAGATCCTCCGGAAGACCTGGCGGGTCTGCTCGCGGCCGAGGAAGAGGTCGGCGCCCGAGAGCGCGGTGTAGGAGAACCCGGGGGAGAGGAGGAGGGCCTCGGCCCCGAGGCTCGTGACGTACCGGCAGAGCTCGATGATCTCCTCGGGGTCGGACTCCTTGAAGACGGTGGTGTTGGTGCAGACCCGGTACCCCTTGGCCTTGGCGGTCTTGAGGGCCTCGATGGCCCGGTCGAAGGCCCCGGGGAGGTTCATGATGGCGTCGTGGGTCTTGGCCATCCCGTCCAGGTGGATGTTGAAGATGAGGCGCCTGGAGCGGGGGAACTTGTGGAGGATCCGCGTGAGGGTCTGGGCGTTGGTGCAGAGGTAGATCCACCGCCGCCGGTCCAGGATCCCCTGGACCAGCTCGGCGATCCACGGGTAGATGGTCGGCTCGCCCCCGCAGAGGGAGACCACCGGCGCCCCCGACTCCTCCACGGCCCCGAGGCACTGCTGGAGGCTCATGTTGATGTGCATGAGGTCCTTGTACTCCCGGATCCGGCCGCAGCCGTCGCAGGAGACGTTGCAGCGCTCGGTGGGCTCCAGCATCAGGACGAAGGGGTAGCGCTTCCGGCCCCGGAGGCGCATCCGGGCCGTGTAGACGAGCAGCTCGAGGTTCTGCGCGAGCGGGGTGCCCATCTCTAGATGCCCTCCATGTCTCGCAGCTTCCGCCGATGGGTCATCCGGCGGGCTCGGTCCGGTGGGGAAGGGTCGCCCCCAGCCGCGTCAGCGCGAGGAGCCCCACGGGGAGGTGGATGAGGAGCCCCGCCCAGAGGAGGGCCCACTCCTCGATCGCCCACGTCACCGCCAGGTTGAACACGAGCACCAGGTAGTAGAGCGCCGGCGCGTAGAGGGCGAGGCCCGGCAGGCGCTGAGCCCACGCCGGCGGCGCGCCCCCGAGCCGGGGGGCCAGGGCGAGGTAGGCGCCGACGATCGCCCAGCCGAGCAGCAGCCACCCCGCGAAGTTGGACAGGGGCACCCCGAAGTAGGCCCCGCCCTCGGGGTAGTAGAAGATCCGCCCCAGGAACCAGCGGTCCCCGCGCACGGCCAGGGGGTCGATGACCACGTCGAGGAGCATGAAGAGGAGCCCGCTCACCGCCACGAGCGGCCCCGGCCGGGCCGAGGCGAGCAGCAGGCGGGCCAGGCCCAGGGACCCGTAGGCGAGGAAGGTGAAGGAGAGGGAGTCCATGAGGGGGACGTTGGCGAGGAAGAGCTCCTGCCCGCGGGTCGCCTCCGTGTAATGGTAGAGCCCGAAGGGGATCCCGGTCCGGGTGGAGGAGAGCTCCGCGGCGAAGGCCAGGCCGAAGGCCAGGCCGGTGAACGCCGCCGCCCGCCGCCACCCCAGCTCGGCCACGGCCGCGAAGAGATAGAGTAGGAAGAAGCCGAGGACATAGGGCCTCAAGGTCACGGTCCCGACCGCGAGCTCGATGAACCCCGCCATGCGAAATCACCCCGCAGCATACTGCCTCCCGCCCCCCTTTGCAAGACAACTCGGAGGGGGGCTAACGCCCCCCTTCCGAACCTCCCCCCAAAACCCTGGGAGGGGGGCGTTGCCCCCCTTCCCAAACCTCCCCCCCAGGTTGCGGCGGCAAAGCCGCCGCTCGGAGCGGACCATCCCAACCGCGAGGTGAAGGTCGAGAGCGCGAGCGCACAGCGTGGCCCGGGTGGGCTCCTCGCGTGCCTCGCGGGAGGCGGTTCACGATCTCCGCCGACCGCGGGATGTTGCTGTCCAGTGAAAATGTCACGTTAACTGGTCCATGAAAATGTCACCCCCTGGTTTGGGGGTGCGGGCGATGTCGCGGCCCC
>Ga0137796_10001357_pt1 | contig 14026 bp, 13 predicted proteins | sample OV2TP3_FD_97704 | JGI IMG/M metagenome (GOLD analysis project Ga0137796, IMG submission 97704)
CCTCCAGCTGGCCGCCCTCCACCACCGGGTCCTCCACCCGACCGCTCCCCGATAAGCGCCCGGCTTCTCTCGATCTCACCATGCCGGTAGGCCGAGAAGACCTTTATCGGCCAGTGGATGAGTCCCCGTATAGCGTCCGGGTCGTACGACTTTAGTCGTAAGACTTCAGCGCCGGATTCCCGCAAAAAATAGCCATCCGTCTAATTGACTCGGGCCTCTCCGCGGAAGTATCAAGGGGACAAGGGAGGGCCGTATGCGGCGTCAGAAGACTCAGAAGTCCCGGAAGACTCCTCAGAAGACCCGGAGGACCCGGGAGATGGCCCGACAGTCCCGGCGACCCCGGTCGCGACGGCGGACTCGGCAGTCCGTGGCCAAGGGGCCGATCGCCGTCGTGGTTGTGGCAGCCCCTGGAAGTTGGGGCGAGCTGGCGCGGCGATGTCTGGAGATCGAGCAGGACCTGCGGGTCGTGGCCGCGGTGACGGAGGCCGAGCGAGCCCTGGCCGCGGTGCAAGCGCATCGTCCCATCGTCGTCCTCCTCGACCAGGATCTCCCCCGGCTGGGCGCCCTGGGCCTGCTTCCGAAGCTGCGCCGGGGTCGGCGGCCGCCCCGGGTCCTGGCCATCGCCCGCGAGCCCGACGATGACCTCGCCGTGGAGGTGGCGAAGCGGGGCGGCCAGGGCCTGATCTCCGAGGAGACCCTGGAGACCCTGCTCGCGAAGGCGGTCCGCCGGGTCGCCGCCGGGGAAGCCTGGCTCAGCCGGACCCAGGAGCCCCGGGTCCTCGAGGCGTTGTGGCAGCTCGCGGGAAGCGGAAATGGGAAGCATTAGGATGAAGTGTTGCGGAGTCTTGGGGAGGGAGGGACGTGCGATGAAATGGATCGTAGTGCTTCTCGTGGCGGGCGGGCTCGTCCTGGCCTCCGGCCCCGCCCTCGCCCAGGGCAGGCCGACGCCCCTCCAACTGAGCTGTATCGAGGCGGAGGCGAGATATCACGGCCTGATCCTGGAGTTCAACGAGCAGGGACAGACCGGACAGCTCTCCCCGGATGATCGGAGGGCGAGGCTACGGGCGATCACCGCCCAGGGTCGAAACGTGGTGGCGTGCCAGCAGCTGCTGGGCCAGGCCGGGCAAGCAGGCGGGCCCCCGCAGGTCCCGCCTGGGCTGGCCGAGTGACGGGGCGAGGGAGGGTACGATGATGAAAGCGCTCGCCCTTCCCAGCGGCACGGCAGGCAAGTCCCTCCTCATCCTCGCCAGTCTCGTCTTGCTCGTTGGTCTCGTCACCGGCGAGGCCGCCGCAGCGACGGTCTCGGGCACGGTGACCCTCGATGGGGGGGTCCCCCCCACGAGCCTGACGGTGGTGGCCACGACGGCGGCGCCGAGTTACTGCTTTTTGAACCAGGGCACGACCAGCACCGCGAACGGGACATACAGCTTCTCCCTGCCCGGCACGGCCACGTGCTCAGACGGCTCCACGGTCACGCTGGTGGCCGGCTCGTCGAAGGTCCTGGTCTTTGTCCACAACAGCAATCCCCAGATCGTCTCCGCCCCGAACGACTCCATTGAAAAGTCCTTCACCTACACCGGCACGACTCAGACGATCACCGCCAACTTCACGCTCGTGACGGGGAAGCCCCTCGAGGGGAACGTGGCCGATTTCAGGAACGCTCCAGCCGTGGGGGTCGCGGACGTCACGGTCTTCGCCACCAACGGGCCCAACCAGTACAAGTTCCTGGGGCAGACCAAGACCCTGGGGCCGGGCTGTACGGTCACGTGCGGGGATTACACCCTCTTTGCCGCCGCCGGCCAGCAGGTGGAGCTGGCCGTTGACGACCAGGATCCCAAGTTCGTCCAAAGGTTCCCGGATGGGGTCGTGGACCCGGCGTTCATCCGGGACACCCTCCTTTCGACTAGCAACGGGTGCTCGGGGACGCCCGTGGCCCCTGCGGATGAGAAATGGTGTCTGCTCTTCTTTGACATCGTCAGGGCCATCACGATCTCCGGGACGGTGAGCGATGCCGGCGCCCCGTCAGTCAAGATTGGGGGCGCTCGCGTGGACGCCTTCTTCGTGGAGGGGGCGGACGAGGAGATATGGACGTGGCTGGCTGAAACCTTCACGGCCAGCAACGGTTCGTACACTGTCGAGGTGCCCTCCCATCTCGGGTCGGTGCGGCTCACGGTCAACAAGACCGGATACCTCGAGGGGATCGAGGATGTCACGTGGGACCCCGCGGCTGCTACCGACCAGCTGGGGGTCGATATCGCGCTGGTCCCGAAGTCCGTCACGGTCAAAGTTCATGTCACGGACGCATCCAACGGCGACGCGATCGCCGGGGCCTCTGTGAGCGTGGGCGGCACAGTGCTCGGCACCACCGATAACAGCGGCGACTTCTCGTTCCAGGCGTCGTCCAACTCTTCGGTCACCATCCAGGTCAGTAAAGCCGGTTTCGTGTCCCAGAGCCGGACCGTGGCTGTCGGGATCACGGCCCTCACGGAGAACTTCGCCCTGGAGCCGGTTCCGGCCGGAGCGGATACGGTGACGATCACCAAGGCCGAGTGGAACAACAAGAACAAGAAGCTGACGGTGTGGGCCGTCAGCGATGCCCAGCCTGCCGTGACCCTGACAGCGACGGTGGTCGGGGTCGGGGGCTTCACGGATCTCCCGATGACGTTCTCGTCAAGGCGGAGCCGGTACGAGCTGCAGTTGCAGGTCAGCACGAACCTTGACGGCCGCACCGTGACCGTCACATCCAGCGGCGGCGGAGTGAGGGACAGGGTCATCGACTAGCCCGCGTCTCGAGGCTGTCGGCCTGGAGTGATCCACGGGCCCGGGTTCTCCCCGGGCCCGTGGCCTTCCGGCGACCCGGCTCGCCGCGATGACCTATCGCTTGCGTGGCGCTTGCCTGGGAAGGAGGCGCTCGGCTATACTCCCCAGCGGGACTGGGGCGGTGGGTCGATGCGCGTCTCCCATGTATCCTGGCTGGGGTTGGTCCGGGTCGGCACGCTGGCGGGCCTCCTGGGCGCGCTGTTCGCGGGCGAGCCCGTCCGCAGCGCGCTCGCGCTGGACCACGAGCCGCTCCTGGGGCGGTTCTACAACAGCTACTACTACGTGGCGAGCGAGGCCGACTACGTGCGCCACCGGATCGACAACGTGATCCGGGACATGGAGGGGAAGGTCCTGGCGCGCGTGAGCACGGCCTTCAAGCGGGCGGTCAGCGTCGAGGGGAGCGGGAAGCTCCGCGACGGGCGATTGATCAACTACCACGAGAAGGTCGGCGACGAGGTCCGCTTCTTCGTGTCCCCGAATCCCTGGGGGACCGGGGCCGGGACATGCCCCCTGGAGCCGTTCCGGACCGTCGCGGTGGACCCGAAGCGGATCCCGCTCGGCGCCCTCGTGAGGATCGACGAGACCGTCGGCATGCCGCTCCCCGACGGCTCGATCCACGACGGGCTCTGGCGGGCCGAGGACACCGGAGGGGCGATCAAGGGGAACCGGATCGACCTCTTCGTGGGCGAGCGCGCCCACGGCGCCGTCCTCGATCGGCACCAGATCTTCTATCTCCGCGCCCTGACGGTCCGGCTGGCCGCCCCGCCCCCGGCGGACTCCTGCGTCAAAAAGAAGTAGCGATCTTGCCTCGCGGATGAGTAGTCCGCTCCGAGCGCCGGCTCCGCCGGCGCAACCTTGGGGGGAGGTTCGGAAGGGGGGTGTATAACCCCCCTCCGAGTTTTTAGCGCTGCTGGATCAGCTTGAGGGCCTTCTCGGCGGTGTGCCGGACCTGGTCCGAGGGGTCCTTGAGGGCCTGGGTGAGGGCGGGGATCGCCGGTTGAGCCGCCGGCCCGAGCCGGCCCAGGGCCTCGGCGGTCATCTCGCGCACCTCGGGGTCGGAGTCCTTCAACGCCTCGCCGAGCGCCGGGACCACCGTCCCGGTGGCCGGCCCGATCCGGCCCAGGGCCCAGGCGGCGCCGGCCCGCACCTGCCGTGACGGGTCCTTGAGCGCCTCGACCAGGGCAGGCGCCGCGGCCTTGGCGTCCGGCCCCAGCCCCCCCAGCGCCCACGTCGCCGCCCCCCGCACCTCGGGGAAGGGATCCTTCAACACCTGGGTGAGGGGAGGGACCACCGTCGAGACCGGCGCCCTGGTCCGGGTGAGGGCCCCGGTCGCGGCGGTCCGGACCTGAGGGGCGGGATCCTTGAGCAGCCTGACCAGGACCGGAACCGCCGGCTGGGCCGGGGGCCCGATCTGCCCGAGGGCCTTGGCGGCGGCCTCGCGCACCCGCTGATCTTGATCCTTGAGGGCCTCGGTCAGGGGCCGGACCGCGGCGGGCCCGATCAGCGAGAGGCCGTTGGCCGCGGCGCCCCGCACCCTGGGATCGGGGTCCTTGAGGGCCTCGATCAGGGGCGGGACCGTGGCGGGCCCGATCAGGACCAGGATCCGCGCCGCCGCCCCCTGGACGTGCGGGTCGGGGTCCTTCAGGACCTCGATGACCACCGGGACGACGCCGGGGCCGAGCTGGGCCAGGCTCCTGGCCGCGGTCTCGCGCACCTGGGGGTCGGGGACCTTGAGGGCCTCGGTCAACGCCGGGACCCCGGCCGGCCCGATCTGGAGCAGGGCCTTCGCGGCGGTCTCGCGCAGCTGGGGTTCGGGCTCCTTCAGGGCCTGGCCGAGCCCGGGGACGGCGGCGGGCCCGATCTGGACGAGGGCCTTCGCGGCGGTCTCGCGGACCTGCGGGTCGGACTCCTTGAGGGTCCGGGCGAGGGCGGGGACGGCGTCCGGCCCGATGCGGGCGAGGGCCCCGGCCGCGGCCTCGCGGAGCTGCGCATCCGGCTCCTTGAGGGCGTCGGCCAGGGCGGGGACGGCGGCGGCCCCGAGCTGGGCGAGGGTCCTGGCGGCGATCTCGCGGGTCCCGGGATCCTGGTCCTTCAGCATCTGGGTGAGGACCGGAACCGCCCCCTTGGCCGCCGGGCCGATGTGGCCGAGGGTGGTCGCCGCGATCTGGCGCGCCTCGGGATCGGGGTCCTTCAGCCGCTCGGCCAGGGCGGGGACGGCGGCGGGCCCGATCCGCGCCAGGGCGTCGGCGGCAGCGGCCCGTGTTCCCGGGTCGGGGTCTTTCAGGGCCTGGGCGAGGGGCGGCACCGCGGCCGGGCCGATCTTGACCAGGGTCCTGGCGGCGGTGTCGCGGGTCCCGGGATCTTTCAGCGCCTCGCTCAGCGGGGGGATCGCCGCCGGGCCGATCCCGGCCAGGGCGTCGGCGGCGACCTCTCGCGCCTTGGGGTCGGCGTCCTTGAGGGCCTGGACCAGCGCGGGCAGGGCGGCCGGCCCGAGCCGGGCGAGGGTCTGGGCGGCGGCCTCGCGGGCGCGCGGGTCCGGGTCCTTGAGCATCGGGACGAGGGTCGGGAGGGCGGCCTGGGCGGCGGGCCCGACCTGCCCGAGGGCCTTCGCGGCGGTCTCGCGCAGCCGGGGATCGCGGTGCTTGAGGCTCTCGGTGAGGGCGGGGACGGCGGCGGGCCCGATCTGGACCAGGGCGGTGGCGGCCGTCTCGCGGGCCTGGGGGTCCGCGAGGGTGTCGGCCAGGGCGGGGACGGCGGCCGGCCCGATTTGGACCAGGGCGGTGGCGGCCACTCCCCGCACCTGAGGGTTGGCGTCCTTCAACGCCTCGGCGAGCACCGGCACTGCCGGGGTTCCGATACCGACCAGCGACTTCGCCGCGCCCTCGCGGGTGCGGGGGTCCGGGTCCTTGAGCATCCGGGCGAGGGTCGGGAGGGCGGCGGCCTGGGCGCCGGGCCCGATCTGGCCGAGCGCCTTGCCGGCGGTCTCGCGGACCTGGGGATCGGGGTCCTTCAGGCTCTGGGTCAGGGCGGGGGCGGCAGCCGGGCCGATCTTGACCAGGATATCGGCGGCCGCGCCCCGGGCCCGGGGGTCCTTAAGCGCGCCGATCAACCCCGGAATGGCGGCGGGGCCGAGCTTGGCCAGGACACTGGCGGCCGCGTCCCGGGCCTGGGGGTCCTTGAGCGCGTCGGTCAGCGCCGGGGCGGCGGCCGGCCCGAGCTGGGCCAGGGCGTCGGCGGCGGTCTCCCGCACCTCGGGGTCGGGCTCCTTCAGGCTCTGGGCGAGGGCCGGGGCGGCGGCGGGGCCGAGCTGGGCCAGGGCGTCGCCCGCGGCCTCGCGCACACGGGGATCGGGGTCCTTGAGGGCGCGGATCAGCGCGGGGACCGCCGGGGGGCCGATCCTGGTGAGCGTCCTGGCGGCGGCCTCGCGGGCGCGGGAGTCCGGGTCCTTGAGCATCTGGGCGAGGGCCGGGACCGCGGCCTGGGCGCTCGGCCCGATCTGCCCGAGGGCCTTGACGGCCGTCTCGCGGACCCGGGCATCGGGATCCTTCAGGGCCTCGGTCAGGGCCGCCACCGCCGGCGGGCCGATCTGGACCAGCGCCCCGGCCGCGCTCTCGCGGGTCCGGGGGTCCGGGTCCCTGAGGGCGCGCGCGAGGCCCGGGACGGCGGCGGGCCCGATCTGGACGAGGGCCGCGGCGGCCGCCTCGCGGGCCCGTGGGTCGGGGTCCTTGAGGGTCTGCGTGAGGGCCGGGATCGCGGGGACCCCGATCCGGACCAGGGCCTTCGCCGCGGCCTCCCGGACCTGGGGATCGGGGTCCTTGAGGTGCGGGGCGAGGGCGGGGACGGCGGCCGGCCCGAGCTGGACGAGGGTGGCAGCGGCCTGGTCTCTCACCCGCTGGTCGGGATCCTTCAGGGCGGTGGCCAGGACCGGGATGGCGCGGGCGCCGAACCCCCCCAGGGCCTCGATGGCCTGCAACCGGACCGCGGCGGAGGGGTCCTTGAGCGCGGTCGTCCATTCGGACAACGTGCGCCCTCTGAAGCGGGGCTCCTCCTGGGCGGGGAGCCGCCCCACGGCCGCGAGCGAGACCAGGCCGATGAGGACCGCCAGCGCCACCCTGCGGACCGCTGCCTTTCGGCTCATCTGCGCGATCTCCTCCGCGAGCTCTGCGTGATCCGGTGTCGCCGTGGGCGTCGCCGTTGCGTGCCGGGCGTGGCCCCATCTTACCCCCGCGCCCGGACGGCTTCAAGGGCTCGTTGGCGGGGCCGTCGCCGTGGTATCCTCACCCTGTCCATGGCGGAGCGATCTTCCTCCGGGCCCGGCCCATGAGCGACGCGGCGGACCCCGAGCGCGCGACCCTGTCGGCCCTCGATGGGCTCGGGGTCCCCTACGAGGTCATCCCCTGCGACCCCGAGTTCGCCGACACCGCGGCCTTCTGCGAGCGGTACGGGTACCCCCCCGACCATGCGGGCAACACCATCCTCGTCGTCTCCAAGAAGGAGCCCAGGCAGTACGCCGCCTGCGTGGTCACCGCCACGACCCGCCTGGACGTGAACCACGCCGTCCGTCGCCTCCTGGGCGCCTCCAAGGTCTCCTTCGCCTCCGCCGAGGAGATGCGCGAGCTGACCGGGATGCTGGTGGGCGGCGTGACGGTCTTCGGGCTGCCCGACGGCGTCCCCGTCTTCGTGGACGCGCGGGTGGTGGCGCTGGACTACGTGATCCTCGGCACGGGCGGCAGGACCGGCAAGATCAGGACCTCGCCCGAGATCTTCCGCCGGCTCCCCAACGCCAGGATCGTGCCGGGCCTCGCCCGTTAACTCGGAGGGGGCTCTTCGTAGCACACGCCCCGGGGTGCGCCGCCCTCGAAATTCCGTGAGGGGTATGCTATCCTGCTCCGCGCATTCCCCTGAATCTCAAGGTCAGACGCCGCGCGACGCGGCCGACAGGAGCAGCGGGATGGATCCACGCCCCGACCTCCGGCCCGAACAGCTCGTCGGGCTCTACCGGACCATGCGCCTGATCCGCCGCTTCGAGGAGCGGGTGGTCGAGCTGGTCAACCGCGACGAGATCCCCGGGGTCACCCACGAGTACGTCGGCCAGGAGGCGGTGGCCGCCGGTGTCTCGGGCGCGCTCCGCTCCGATGACGTGATCACCAGCACCCACCGGGGCCATGGCCACATCCTGGCCAAGGGGGGCGACCCCCGGCGGATGATGGCCGAGCTGATGGGCCGGCGGGGCGGCTACAACCGCGGGCGGGGCGGCTCGATGCACATCGCCGACCTCGGCCTCGGGATCTACGGGGCGAACGGGATCGTGGGGGCGGGGGCGCCGATCGCCTGCGGGGCGGCCCTGGCCGCCAAGCTCCAGGGGTCTGACCGGGTGGCCGTGGCGTTCTTCGGCGACGGGGGGATGAACCAGGGGGTGGTGCACGAGGCGCTGAACCTGGCGGCCATCTGGCGGCTGCCGGTGGTCTTCATCTGCGAGAACAACGGCTACGCGATCTCGGCGCCCATCGGGCAGATGGCGGCCGTCGAGCGGCTCGCCGACCGGGCGGCCGGCTACGGGATGCCCGGGGAGTGGGTGGACGGAATGGAGGTCCTGGCGGTCCACGAGGCCGCGGCAGGGGCAGTGGCGCGGGCGCGCCGCGGCGAGGGCCCGACCCTCATCGAGTGCCGGACCTACCGGTTCGTCGGCCACTTCACCGCGGAGCGGGTCCTCGGCCTCCGCTACCGGGGCGAGGAGGAGATCGCGGCCTGGCGCGAGCGCGACCCGCTCGTGACCTACCCCCGCTGGCTCGAGACCCAGGGGGTCTTGCCGCCGACCGACCGGGCGCGGGTGGAGGCGGAGGTCGAGGCCCTCCTCGAGGAGGCGATCGCCTTCGCGCGGCAGAGCCCGTGGCCGGAGCCGTCCGAGGCCCTGGAGGGGATGTACGCGGTCCCGTACCCGGGGCTCCCGGCGAGGGGGTGGTAGCGGTGGGCGAGATCCGCTACCTCGAGGCCCTGAGCCAGGCGCTCCGGCAGGAGATGCGGCGGGACTCCCGCGTGATCGTCCTCGGCGAGGACGTGCGGGCGAGCCTCCGGGGGGTGACCAAGGGGTTCCTGGAGGAGTTCGGTCCCGACCGGGTTTTTGACACCCCCATCTCGGAGGCGGCCTTCACCGGGCTCGCCACGGGGGCGGCGCTGGCCGGGCTCCGCCCGGTGGTGGAGTACCAGATCAACGCCCTCCTCTTCGTCGCCTTCGACCAGCTCGTGGACCAGGCCCAGAAGCTCCGCTACATGATGGGGGGGCAGGGGCGGATCCCGGTGACCTATCTCGTCCCGGCCTCGGGCGCCCGCCGCGGGCTGGCGGGGCAGCACTCCGATCACCCCTACCCCCTCCTGCTCCACATGGGGATGAAGGCCGTCATCCCCTCGACCCCGCGCGATGCCAAGGGGCTCATGACCGCGGCGATCCGCGAGGACGACCCCGTGGTCGTCTTCGCGCCGGCGGCGCTCCTCGCCCAGAAGGGGCCGGTCGCCGACGAGGAGTACGTGATCCCCCTGGGGCAGGCGGAGGTGAAGCGTGCGGGGGATGACCTGACGATCATCGCCGTGGGGCCGCTGGTCCCCGAGGCCGTGAAAGCGGCGGAGCGGCTGGCCGCCGAGGGGATCTCGGCGGAGGTGGTGGATCCGCGGAGCCTCCTCCCCCTGGATCGGGAGACCCTGCTGGCCTCGGTGCGCAAGACCGGCCGGGCGGTGATCTTCGACGACAGCAACCGCACCTGCGGGTTCGCCGCGGAACTGGCCGCGCTGATCGCCGAGGAGGCGTGGGAGGCCCTCCGTGCCCCGGTCCGCCGGCTCACGCGCGCCGATGTCCCTGTCCCCTTCAGCCCGCCCCTCGAGGCCTACGTGCTCCCCGCCCAGGACCGTCTCCTCGCCGAGGTCCGGGCCCTCCTGGCCGCCTCCGGCCGCCCGGGCTAGGGGATGTTCTCGAGTACGGCCTTTGGGGGGAGGCAGGCCCCGAAGCCGGTCGCTGAAGAGCGACCGGCCGGCTTCGCCGGGGGCCGTCGGAAGGGGGGCGGAGCCCCCCTCCGAGTTGGTTAGCTGATGTGGGAGATCCGGGTCCCCAAGCTCGGGATGGACACCACCGAGGCCGAGGTCAAGCGCTGGCTCGTCCGGGTCGGGGACCCCGTGAGGCCCGGGACCCCGCTCCTCGAGCTGGAGACCGAGAAGGCGGACGTCGTGCTCGAGGCCGAGGTGGCCGGCGTGGTCCGGGAGCTCCGGGCGCGGGAGGGCGAGACGATCCCCGTCGGCTCGGTCGTCGGCCTCATCGATGAGGGAGGATAGGTCGCCAACACCAACCCGAGGAGGTGCCCTGTGAGCCGTTTCTTGTTCGGTTACGCCGTGGCCCTGGCGGGGGTGGCGCTCCTGTTCCTGTCCGGGGCGTGGTGGTCGTGGGCCAGCAACGGCTACGAGGTGCCGGGAGGCCCGCCCTGGGCGTGGCGGGCCCTGGTGACGGTGGGGTGGGCCCTGTTCGTCATCGGCCTCCTGGTCCAGGCGACCGGCTACGGCCTGATCCATCAGTTCCCCCAGCCTCGGGTGGGGGCCCACATCTAATCGTCAGAGGGGGGACACCCCCCTCTGAATCCTCCCCCCGAGGATTGCGCCGGCGGAGCCGGCGCTCGGAGCGGACCGTCAGGAGCTGCGGGAGTCTCGGAGACAGGGGGGCTTTCACACCGAGGGGAGCCGCCCCCTCCTGAATCTGAATATGGGTCGACCGGGTCGGTCTAACAAGTGATGAGCTTCCCCAGGATCGCCGCCGTCGCGACCGCCGTCCCGCGGCCGCGCTTCTCCCAGGACGAGCTGCTCGCCCTGGCCGGCTACGAGGACCCTCTCCGCCAGGGCTTCTTCCGTCGGAGCGGGATCGAGGGGCGCCACCTCTGGATCGATCCCGTCCGCCCCCGCCGCGATGAAGGGGTGGACGAGCTGGCCGCGCGGTTCCGGGCCGGGGCCCTCGCGCTCGGGCAGGAGGCCGTCCTCCGCTGCCTGGAGCGGGCCCGGCTAGGCGTCCAGGAGATCGACTTCTTCGCCACCACGACCTGCACGGGCCGGCTCTGCCCGAGCCTCGACGCCCATCTCATCCACGCCCTCGGGCTGCGCGAGGACATCCAGCGCGTCCACGTCGGGGACACCGGGTGCTCGAGCGCCGTGGTGGCGCTCCAGCAGGCCTGGAACCACCTGCGGGCCTTCCCGGGGCACCGGGCCCTGGTGCTGGCGGTCGAGATCTGCTCGGCGGCCTACTCCCTCGACGACAGCCCGGAGACCGCGGTGGCGAACGCCATCTTCGCCGACGGGGCGGGGGCCGCCCTCCTGGCGACGGGGGAGGCCGGGGTCGAGGTCGTCGATCACCGGACGCTCTTCCGCCCAGAGCACCTCCCCGCCATGGGGTTCGCCTTCCCGGGCGGCCGCCCCCGGGTGGTGCTCAGCAAGGAGGTCCGCCAGATCGCGCCGGCCATGATGGGGGAGCTCGCGGACCGGCTCCTGAAGGACCACGGGCTCGCGCGGGCGGACGTCCGCTTCTGGGTCCTCCACTCGGCCGGCCGGCGGGTCCTGGAGCGCGCCGCGGCCGCCCTGGGGCTCGGCGAGGCGGACCTGGCCTGGTCCCGGGGCGTCCTCCGGCGGTTCGGGAACATGTCCTCCGCCACGGTCCTCTTCGTCCTGGAGGCGATCCTGGCCTCGGCCGCCCCCCGGCCCGGCGACTGGGGGGTCATGATCGCCCTCGGCCCGGGGTTCGCGGCCGAGGGGGCCCTGCTCCGCTGGTAGGTCGATGATGCTCGTCCCGCTCCCCCGCGAGGAGGCGGCGACCGAGCTGCTGGATCACCCGGGCGACGGCTCGGCCGAGCTGGCCGGCAACCTCGCCGACCTGGCCCGCCTGAACCGCTACTTCGGGGCGACCCGGACGGTCCTCGCCGAGCTCGAGCGGCTCCTGGCCTCCCCCGCGCCGACGGCGCCGGTCTGGGTCCTGGACCTCGGCACCGGCGGGGCCGACATCCCGGCCGCCGTCGTCCGCTGGGCCCGGCGCCGCGGCCGGCGGCTCCGGGTCCTGGCCGTGGATCGCGACCCGGCCATCCTCGCCCAGGCCCGCCGGGCGGTCGCCGCGTACCCCGAGATCACCCTGCTCCGGGCCGATGCCCTGGCCCTCCCGCTCAGGGAGGGGAGCGTCGAGGTCGCCTTCTCGACGCTCACGCTCCACCACCTCTCGCGCGAGCAGGCGACCCGGCTCCTGGGCGTCATGGAGCGCGTGGCGCGCCTGGGGTTCTTCGCGCTGGACCTCGCGCGGAGCCGCCTGGCGTACGCGGGGGTCTGGCTCGTGACCCGGCTCCTGTCGCGCAACCGGATGACCCGCCACGACGGCCCCCTCTCGGTCCGGCGGGCCTTCACCGGGCCGGAGCTGGCGGCGCTGGCGGCCCGGGCGGGGATCGAAGGGCTCTCGATCTCGCGCCCGCGGCTCTTCCGCCTCATGGCCCTCCGCCGCAAGGCGACGGGGACGGCGCGGCGCTGACCTCATGGGAAGGCCCGAGGTCTACGACGCGATCGTGGTGGGGGCCGGCCCGGCGGGGAGCGCCTGCGCCGTCCACCTGGCCGCGGCCGGGCGCTCGGTCCTGCTCCTCGACAAGGCCGGCTTCCCCCGAGGGAAGGTCTGCGGGGAGTACCTCTCGCCGGAGACGGCCCGGCTCCTGGATCGCCTCGGCGCCCTCGAGGCGGTCGAGGCCGCGGCCCGGCCGGTCAGGGGGATGCGGATCGTCGCCCCGGACGGCACCGAGCTGGTCGCCGAGTACCCGCGCGCAGGGCCCCGCCGGGGCTACCGGGACCACGCCCTGGCCATCCCGCGCCTGGAGCTGGACCGGATCCTCCTGGAGCGCGCCCGGGCCCATCCCGTCGAGGTCCGAGAGGGGTTCCGGGTTACCGACCTCGCGCTCGCCGGGGAGCAGGTCACGGGGGTGCGCGGCCTCACCCGCGACGGCAGGGCCGAGACCTTCCGCGGCCGGCTGGTGATCGGGGCCGACGGCCGCCACTCCGCGGTCGCGCGCCGGCTCGGCCTGATCCGCCCCCACCCCCGGCTCCGCCGGCTCGCCCTCGTCGCCCATCTCCGCGGGATCGAGCGGCTCGACGGGCACGGGGAGATCTACCTGGCCCCGCCGTTCTACGCGATCCTCAACCCCCTCCCGGGGGATCGGTGCAACGTGAGCGTGGTGGGACCGATCGGGCGGGCGGCCCCGCGGCGCCGCGAGGTCGAGGCGTGCTTCGCCGCCTGGCTCGCCCGCGTCCCTGCCGCGGCCGCGCGGGTCGCCCGGGCGAGCCCGGCCGGGCCGATCCGGGCCCTCGGCCCGCTAGCCTATCGGGTCGCCCGCCCGCGCCAGGGCGGGGTCCTGCTGGTCGGCGACGCGCGCGGGTTCTACGATCCGTTCACCGGCGAGGGGATCTACACGGCGCTCCGCTCGGCCGAGCTGGCGGCGGAGGTCGCGGTGGCCGCCCTGGAGGCGGGCGACTGCTCCCGGCGGGCCCTCGCCCCCTACGAGGCCGGGTGCCGGGAGGCCTTCACCGCCAAGCAGCGGGTGTCGAGGCTCCTGCAGGCCCTCATCGCGCGCCGGCGGCTGGCGACCCTCGTCGCCCATCGCCTCGCCCGACGGCCGGACCTCCTGGGCCCGCTGATGGGCGTGCTCGGCGACTTCCTCCCCCCGGGCCGGCTCCTGGCCTTCGCGTACCTCCGCCGCCTCCTCCTCTAATACTCGAAGGGGGGCGCTGCCCCCCTCCGAGCCTCCCCCTAGGGGTTGCGCCGGCGAAGCCGGCGCTCGGAGTGGACCATCCCCGCGGGAGGCGTCGGCAGGGGGACGATCCCGGTGGCGAACAAATTTTTGCGATCGCCCTGACGAATTGCGTCAGCCTGTCCGCGCCTCCGGGCGCTCCTCCCGGCAGGCGGCAAGCCAAACGCGCGGGCTTCCGGGCTTCGGCGCCAGGCCCTTCCCCTTGGCACCGATCGTGCAGGATTTCGGACACTCGGGCTCCAAGGGGACGGTGCGACCAAAGTCGGAGAGGCCGTGGGGTAGGGGGGCGGAGGGCAGAGGGTTGTCTACAGATCGATACCTGTCGCTGTCCAGTAAAAATGTCCGCTTAACTGGTCCATGAAAATGTCCTCCCTGGTTTCGAGGTTCGCGCGATCTCCCGCCCCCGG
>Ga0137796_10001360_pt1 | contig 14024 bp, 12 predicted proteins | sample OV2TP3_FD_97704 | JGI IMG/M metagenome (GOLD analysis project Ga0137796, IMG submission 97704)
GTCCGACGTCGAATCTGTTCGTCGGCAGCGGCATATTCGACTACGGCAAGACCCACGCCGCCGGAGTGCAGATCTCACTGGCGACCGACGTAGGCGGCGGGACGAGCTTCTCGATGTTGCGCACGATGCACGACGCGTACAAGATCTCGCAGCTTGCGGGACAGCCGCTGGAACCGCTGGACGCCTATTATCTCGCCACCCTGGGCGGGGCACGAGCGATGGGCCTGGCGCAGTTCATAGGCTCGATCGCTCCGGGAAGGGAGGCGGATCTCGTGGTTCTCGATCCGCACGCGACGCCGCTAATGACACGGCGCACGGCCCGGGCTGAGACACTGGAGGAACGCCTGTTCGCGCTGATGATGCTGGGCGATGATCGCTCTGTTGCCGCCACTTATGTGCTGGGTGAGCCAGTGGCGGGAACGTCGCGCCATGAGCCAAACCCGACCCTGTAGCGGACGGTGCCGCGTTTTCTCGTGATTTTCGCTGCCGGACTCGCCGCGGCAGCGTCGGTCGGCAAGCTGGTGCCGCACGTCGCCTGGATGGCATCGGAATACGGGGTGTCGCTCGCCTCCTCGGGGTTCCTGGTGTCGGCCGTGATGCTGCCCGGGGCGCTGCTCGGGCCGGTGCTCGGCCTGGTCGCCGACCGCTTCGGCGCCCGGCGCATCGCGGTGGCTGGTCTCGGGCTGCAGGCGGCCGCGAGCCTCGCCCTTCCCTACGCGGCCTCGTTCGCCGGGCTCGCAGCGCTGCGCCTCGCCGAAGGTCTCGGCTACAGCCTCGCCATCGTCGCGGCGACCGTGCTCGTCGCCGAAGCGGCGAGCGAGCGTCGGCGTGCGCTCGCGCTCGCCGTCTGGTCGAGCTTCGCGCCGCTCGGCTTCGCCCTCGGTCAGTGGTTCGCGGGCGGCGCGTCGCAGGCCGATCCGCTGCCCGCGGTGGGACCCGTGCATGCGCTAGTCCTGTGCGCGGCGGCGCTCCCGCTCGCCTTTCTGGTGCCGCAAGGCAAGTCGACTTCGCAGGCTGCGGCGCGGCCCGCGTTCTTCGCCACCCTGCGGCATGGGCCGGCGCTGCGCACGGCGGTGGCCTTCGGTTGCGCGACCGGCGCGCTCCTCGGCGCGGTCGCGGTCGCTCCGCTGGCGCTCGCGCCTGCGAGCGGCCTTTCCGTGGCGGCGACGGCGCAGCTCACCGCGCTCGCCGCTCTGCCCGGGATCATGGGCCGCTTCGCCTCCGGCTGGCTGCTGGGCGCTGCGGCGCGGCCGATCGCGGTCCTCCTGGCGGCGAGCCTCGCGGGTTGCGGGTTTCTCGCCGCCGCGCTCGCCGCGCCGCTGCCGTTCAGCGTCGCTCTTGCCTGCTTCGCGGGCTTTCAGATCTGCGTCGGCGCGCTGCCGGGCGTGATGTCGGCGATGCTGCCGCTGGTTGCGCCCTCGCCCCGGCAGCTCGGCACCGTTTCGGGGCTCGTCAACCAGATGGTCACCGCCGGCAACCTCGCCGGCCCGCCGCTCGCGCTCGGCCTCTACGCCACCGGCGGTGGCATCGCCGCCGCGGCGCTGCTCTGCCTCGCCGTCGCAGCCTGCGTCGGCCTGGTGAGCGGCGTCGCCCTATACGGCAGATCGCTCCCGGCACGTTAATATTTCCCGCGTGTCAGCCCTGCTCCTACGTGGCGGTCGCCTTGCCGGGCACGACCAGCCTCTCGACCTTCTGATCGGGGAAAGCGGCAGGATCGAGCGCCTGGCGCCCGCGATCGAAGTGGGTTCCGGTATCGATATCATCGAACTTGAAGGCCGTCTCGTGGTTCCCGGCCTGGTCGACGCCCACCAGCACCTCGACAAGACGCGTACGCTGCGCACGGTGCCGAACCCGCAAGGCACGCTGTACGGGGCGATCGAGGCGTTCCGCCGCTACGCCACCGGCATGAGCGGCGAGGACGTGGCGGCGCGCGCCGAGCGCACCATGGCGGCGTGCCTTGCGCGCGGCACCGTGGCGATCCGGACGCATGCGAACGTCGATCCGGAGGCACGCTGCCGCGGCGTCGAGGCGCTGGTCGGGCTGCGCAGCCGCTGGAACAGCCGCATGCGGCTGCAGGTGGTCGCTTTCATGACCTCGGGCGCGACCAAGGCAGGCGTGCCGGCGCGCGAGTGGCTGGAGGAGGCGATCGCGCTTGGCGCCGACGTCATCGGCGGCACGCCCACCTATGCCGACGACGCGATGGCCTTTCTCGACCTGCTGTTCGACGCCGCCGAGCGCCACGCCAAGCCGATCGACCTGCACCTCGACGAGCACCTCGACGCGACGCGCACCCAGTTCGACGCCGTCATCGAGCGTACCCGCGCCCACGGCATGGCCGGAAGGGTGGTCGCGAGCCACTGCTCGGCCCTGAGCGCTCTCGAGCCGCGCGAGGCGGCGCGCGTGATCGAAGGATTCGCGGCCGCCGGGATCGGCGTGGTGACGCTGCCGGCGGCGAATCTGTTCCTGCAGGGGCGCGACGCAGCCAAGCTGCCCCCGCGCGGCCTGACTCGCGTCGCCGAGCTGCAAGGCGCCGGCGTTACGGTGGCGAGCGCCTCCGACAATATCCAGGACCCTTTCGTGCCCTCGGGCACCGGGGACCTGCTCGAGATCGCGCGCTGGGCGCTGCTCGCGGGCCATCTCGGCTCGAACGACCTGCCGCGGGCGTTCGAAATGATCACCAGCGCCCCGGCACGCCTTCTCGGCTTGGAGGATTATGGGATTCGAGAAGGGGCGCGCGCGGATCTGCTGATCACCGACGCCGGCGACGCGGCGGATCTGGTCGCCGGCGGCTCGCTTGCGCGCAGCGTGATGGTGAACGGGAGGGTGGTCGCAGGTACCCTATGAACATCATTCAGCTTTGCCAGATTCTGTTCGTGGCCCTGATCGGCGCGTTCGCGCTCATCGTGACCTTGAACAACGTGCGCGACCCGCAGAGCAACCTTCTGCTGGTGGAGCACCTGCTCAGCATGGACAGCGTCTTCCCCGATACGCGGCTCAAGGACCGGGCCATCCTGTCCCCCGCAGCGCATCGCGCCGCTTTCTGGCTGATCGTGGCAATCGAGGCCGTCACGGCCGCCCTGTGCCTGTATGGCGCCGCCGCCCTCGCCGGGGCGCTCGGCGCGCCGGCGGCCGATTTCCATGCCGCGAAAGGGTTCGCCTTCGCCGGCCTGGGCCTGGGCTTCGCCCTCTGGTTCGGGGGGTTCATGGTGATCGGCGGCCAGTGGTTCGCCAGCTGGCAGTCGAAGCAATGGAGCGGGCGGGAGTCCGCCTTCATGTTCTACACGGCGATCGGCATCGCCTTCCTTGCCTTGCTGCATCAAGCCTGATTTACTTGACGTTACAAAGGAGAAACCGACCATGAGACTCGCAATCCTGATCCTCGCCCTGCTCGCCGCCGGCGCGGCGCACGCGCAGCCGGTGAAGCTCACCTTCCAATCCAACTGGCGCGCCCAGGCGGAGCACGGCGGCTACTACCAGGCTGCCGCGACCGGCATCTACGCCAAGTACGGCCTCGACGTCACCGTCAAGGCGGGCGGGCCGCAGATCAACAACCCGCAGCTCCTCGCCGCGGGCGCGATCGACTTCAGCATGGGCTCGGACAGCTTCAACGGGCTCAATTTCGTCAAGAACAACATCCCGCTGGTGGTGGTCGGATCGATGTTCCAGAAGGATCCGCGCGTGCTGCTCGCGCATCCCGGCCAGGGCAATGATTCGCTTGCCGCGCTGAAAGGCAAGCCGATCCTCATCGCGTCGGCCTCGCGCAACAACTACTGGCAGTTCCTGCGCGCCAAATACGGCTACACCGACGACCAGATCCGGGCCTATACCTTCAACATGGCGCCTTTCCTCGCGGACAAGGCAGCGATCCAGCAGGGTTTCCTCACCAGCGAGCCGCTGAAGATGCAGCAGGCGGGGATTCAGCCCGTGATCCACCTGCTCGCGGACAACGGCTACGTCTCGTATGCGACCACCCTCGAGACGCGGCAGCAGCTGGTGAAGGAGAAGCCCGACGTGGTGCAGCGCTTCGTCAATGCCACGATCGAGGGCTGGTACAGCTACCTGTACGGCGACCGCACGCAGGCGAATGCGATGATCAAGCAGCACAACCCGGAGATGAGCGACGAGCAGCTCGCCTACAGCCACGCCAAGATGAAGGAGTACGGCATCGTCGACTCGGGCGACACACTCAAGCTCGGCATCGGCGCCATGACCGCCGCGCGCTGGAAGGAGTTCGCCGACACCATGGTCAAGGCGGGTGTGTACCCGGCCGACATCGACGTCTCCAAGGCCTACACGCTGCAGTTCGTCAACAAGGGCCACGGCATGAACCTCAAGCGCGCCAATTGATGCGCGAAGCGCCGGCGCTCGTTGCGCTGCGCGGGGTCGACAAGGTCTATTCCAACGGGGTCCAGGCTCTGAAGGGCCTGGATCTCGTCATCCGGGAGGGCGAGCTCGTCAGCCTGCTCGGCCCCTCGGGCTGCGGCAAGAGCACCGTGCTGCGCCTGATCGCCGGTCTCGGCGATCTCACGCGCGGCGCGATCGAGTGGGCGGACCAGCGCGGCGACATCGGCTTCGTGTTCCAGGACGCGACGCTCATGCCCTGGGCGACGGTGTTCGGCAATATCTACCTGCCGCTGCGGGTGCGCGGCATGCCGCGCGCCGAGGCGGCGCCGCGGGTGGAGCGCGCCATGGAGCAGGTCGGCCTGGCCGGCTTCGGCAACGCCTACCCGCGCGAGCTCTCCGGCGGCATGCGCATGCGCGTCTCGATCGCCCGCGCCCTGGTCGCCGAGCCGAAGATCCTGCTGATGGACGAGCCGTTCGCCTCGCTCGACGAGATCACGCGCTTTCGCTTGAACGACGATCTCCTCGGGCTCTGGGCAAGCCAGCACTGGACCGTGGTGTTCGTGACGCACAGCGTGTTCGAGTCGGTGTACCTCTCGACCCGGATTCTCGTGATGAGCGCGCGGCCGGGGCGCGTCAGCTCCGAGGTTCTTCTTGAAACAAAACGTGATCCATCGTTCCGCACCTCGGCCGCCTATGCCGAGCAATGCCGCACGGTGTCGGCGCGGCTCGCCGAGGCCATGGCGTGAACAGCCTCCTCACCAAGGTAATACCGCCGACCCTCATCCTCGTCGTCGGGCTCGCGGCATGGGAAATCTTCGTGCGCGCGAGCCAGATCCCGGTCTACATCCTGCCGGGGCCGATCGCCATCGTTCAGGCCCTGGTGCGCGACTGGGCGACGCTGTATCCGTCGCTGCTGGTCACGCTGGCGATCACCGCCGGCGCGCTCGCGGCCGCGACCCTCCTCGGGGTCACGATCGCAGTGCTGTTCGCGCAGTCGAAATGGGTCGAGCTCAGCTTTTTCCCCTACGCGGTGATCCTGCAGGTGACGCCGGTCGTGGCGATCGCGCCGCTCATCATCATCTGGGTGAAGGACACCGCCACCGCGCTCCTCATCTGCGCGTGGATCGTCGCCTTCTTCCCGATCGTGTCGAACACCACGCTCGGCCTGAACAGCACCGACCATAACCTCCTGAACCTCCTTCAGCTCTACGGCGCCTCGCGCCGCCAGGTGTTCTGGTACCTGCGGCTGCCGAGCGCGCTGCCCTTCTTCCTCGGCGGCCTGCGGATCAGCGGCGGGCTCGCGCTGATCGGCGCGGTGGTGGCCGAGTTCGTCGCCGGCTCGGGCGGCATCCAGTCGGGGCTCGCCTACCGCATCCTGGAAGCGGGCTACCAGCTCCAGATCCCGCGCATGTTCGCGGCGCTTTTCATGATCACCGGCACCGGGATACTCATCTTCGTGATCCTGACCCTCGTCACGCATCTCGCGCTGCGCCGCTGGCACGAGAGCGCCGTGAAACGGGAGGGCTGAAATGGGTCCAATGGAAGAATTCCTGATGGAGATCGGGGATATTCCGCACTCCCGCGATGCCGCTGCGCTGCGCGTGAAAAGCGCCGACTTCAGCTGGTTCAGCCCGATCATGTCGGCCGCGCTCGCCGGCCGCACCGCCGAAGTAGTTTTGTCCCCAAGAAACGAAGAAGAGGTCGTGCAGGTCGCGGCGGCGTGCGCGAAGCACCGCGTGCCGCTGGTCGCGCGCGGCGCCGGGACCGGCAACTTCGGCCAGGCGGTGCCGCTCGCCGGCGGCGCGGTGGTCGAGATGCTCGGCCTCGACCGCATTGTTTTTGAAAAAAGAAATGCCGTTAGAGCGCAGGCGGGCATCCGCCTCGGCAGACTCGACGACGAGCTCAGAAAAAACGGCCGCGAGATGCGCATGCACCCATCGACCAAGCGCCTCGCGACGCTCGGCGGCTTCGTCGGCGGCGGCCACGCCGGCGTGGGCTCGGTGAACTGGGGCATCCTGCGCGACCGGGGAAATATTCTGGGTTTGAAAATCATTACCATCGAAGAGTCGCCGCGCGTGCTCGAGCTGCGCGGCGACGAGGTCAACCTGGTGCACCACGCCTACGGCGTGAACGGCCTCCTCACCGAGGTCGAGCTGCCGCTCGCCCCGGCCTACGAATGGCTCGACACCATCGTCGTGTTCGACGAGTTCGAGCGCGCCGCCGAGTTCGGCCTGGCGCTCGCCACGCAGGACGGGATCCTCAAGAAGCTCGCGAGCGTGCACGCCTGGCCGATCCCCGGCTTTTTTTCTTCTCTAAAAAACCACCTACCCGAAGGAAAAGCCGCAGCGCTGCTCATGATCGGCGCCGAGACGCGCGACGCTTTCGAGGCGCTCGTCCGGGATTTTTCAGGAAAAGTTTCTTATTGTGTTCCGGAGGCCGGGCTCTACGAGTACAGCTGGGGCCACACGACGATGCACGCGCTGCGCGCCGATCGCTCGCTCACCTACCTGGTATGCATCTTCCCGCGCGAGGACACGCTTGGCGCGATCCGGCGGGTACACGAGAAGCTCGGCACCGAGGCATGGCTGCACCTCGAGTACAAGCGCTTCAACGGCTATGTCACCGCGGAAGGCGTGCCGCTGTTTCGCTACCAGGGATTCGAGCACATGACGCGGCTCTACCGCGCTTTCGAGGCCGAGGGCGTGCGCATCGCCAACGCGCACACCTTCCTGCTGCAGAACGGCGGCATGAAAGAGCTCGACGCCGCGCAGATCGGCTTCAAGCGCGCGGTCGATCCGTACCTGCTGATGAACCCGGGCAAGATCGCCGGGCTCGATGACCTGCCCGGCGGCATCTCGGGCGCCGCGCTCGAGGCGGCGCAGCTGCCCGCTTCGGGCTGGGCCTACTGAGCCGGCCTCACTTCAGCGGCAGGCGCTCCTGCTGCGGCGGCAGGAAGCTCGAGTTGAAGAGCTCCTCGGCCTTCGGCCTGGACTTGAGCGACACCGAGCTCGCCACGTACTCGATCTGCTTTTCGAGCGTCGCCTTGTCGACGTAGCCGAACCCCGTGGTCCTGGTGCGCGCGGTTTCTATCGCCGGGCGCAGCAGGCTCAGCCGCTCCATCTCCTGCTTGTACTGCGTGAGCGGATCGCGCGCGTTGAGCGCCTTGATCGAAGCGTCGGGATTGGCAAGCATCTCGCGGAACGAGCGGTTCATCGCGCGCACGAAGCCCTGCACGGCCTTCGGGTTCTCGGCGATCAGCTTGTTCGACACCATGAGGCCGTTGCCGTAGACGCGCACGCCGACGTCCGACACCTTCAGCTCGACGATGTCCTCGCGCTTCACGCCGCGCGCCTCGAACTCCAGCGGCACCGTGAAGAAGCCGCCGCAGGCGAACGCCGCTCCGGTGATCACGGCGTTGGAGCGCAGCTGCGAATCGACGGTCACCCACTTGACCGACGCCGGGTCGATGTTCGCCGCCTTGGCGAACACCGGGAACATCTTGCGCGTGACCTCGAAGGGCTGGCCCGAGATCGACTTGCCGGCCAGGTCGGCGATGGTCCTGGCGCCGCTCTTTTTCAGCGCGTAGTAGGCGAGCGGCGCCTCGTCGTACTGCAGGTAAACCATCTGCAGGCGGGTCTGGCCGGCGTTGTTGCCGTAGTACTCGATCAGCGCCGACATGTCGCCCAGCCCCATGTCGTAGGCGCCGGTGTGGATGCGCTGGATCGCCGCGGTCGAGCCGGTGCCGGCGTCGACCTGCACCTCGAGCCCTTCCTGCTGGAAGTAGCCGCGTGCGAGGCCGAGCCACATGAACGAAGTCTGGCCTTCGAAGCGCCAGTCGAGCGTCATCTTGATTCTGGTTTGCGCCTCGACGGCGTGCGACAGGACGAGCAGCAGAACGATGATCGCGGTTCTCATCACATCATGCTCCTTTGGGAGGCGGTGGGCGCAAAGCCGTAGCTGCGGCGGAACATCTCATAGGTATGCTCGGCCGCGGTGCACGGGGGAAACTGCGGTGGATGCCCGGCGTCGGTGCAGCTCGGCAGGCACTCGATGCGCGAGTCCGGCCGGGGGCTGTAGAAGAACGGGACCGAGTAGCGGTCCCCGCTCGAGCTGTTGTTCTTCACGCGGTGCATGTTGGAGCGGTACAGAGCGTTGGTCCAGCGCTGCATCAGGTCGCCGAGATTGACCACGAAGGTCCCGGGCACCGGCTTCGCCTGGATCCATTCGCCTTCGACGTTGCGCACTTCCAGGCCGCCGAGCGAATCCTGCGCGAGCAGCGTGATGCCGCCCCAGTCGGTATGCGCGCCGGCGCCCAGCTGGTTGGCAGCCGCCGCGGACGGATGCGGCGGATAGCGCAGCAGCCGCAGCGTGGTGCCGGGCCAATCGTAGAACGGCACGAAGAAGTCCTCCGGCAGCTCGAGCGACAGCGCGAGGACCGCGAGCACGCGGTCGCCGAGCGAGCGCACCGCCGCCTGGTAGGCGAGCATCTGCTCCTTGAAGCCGGGCAGCCCGGCCGGCCACTGGTTGTGGCCGAAGCTCCTGATCTTCTTCTGCGCCCAGGGATGCTCGTCGGGGAGCTCCATCGCGATGTAGAAGCTCTCCTTGAGGTCCGGCGGCGCTTTCTCGGCGGCCGCGTCCTGGCTGTCGAGGATCTGGCCGCCGATCGGCTCGTAGCCTGCAGTCGAAGCCGACTTCTTCATGTGCAGCGCGAGCTTGCTCTCGAGCGGCAGCGAGAAGAAGCGCCGCGCGCATGCGAACTGCGCGTCGATCAGCGGTTGCGGCACGCCGTGGTTGGCGATGTAGAAAAAGCCCGTCTCGCGGCAGGCCTTGTGAACCTCCCGGGGAACGTCCTTCCCCAGAAGGTCGATGACCGGGATGTTCCTGGCTGCGGCTGCGGGCTTGTAGACGACCATGTGAAATACTATGAAGCAAATGTCCTTTCTGCAATCCACAACCGCAGCCGCGGCCCAGGGCATCGGCAAGGCGGTGCCGCGCAAGGAGGACGGGCGTTTTCTCACCGGCAAGGGCTGCTACAGCGACGATTTCAATCTCCCCGGCCAGGCCTATGCCGTGATGGTGCGCTCGCCCCATGCCCATGCACGCATCCGGGGCGTTTCCGTCGCCGACGCCCTCGCGATGCCGGGCGTGCTCGCCGTGCTCACCGGCGCCGACGCCGCCGCCGACGGCCTGCGGCCGATCCCGCACCGCCCGGTGACGACCAATCCGCACGAAGTCTCGCTGAAAAACCGCGACGGCTCGCCGTTCACCATACCGCCGTATGCGGCGCTGCCCGCGGACAAGGCACGCTTCGTCGGCGAAGCCGTCGCGCTGGTCGTGGCCGAAACGGTCATGGCCGCGAGGGACGCTGCCGACGCGGTGGTGGTTGATTTCGAGCCCCTTCCTTCAATCTCGAGAACCTTGGACGCGGCTGCACCCGGCGCAGCCCTCGTCTGGGAGGAGATCGGCTCCAACGTTTGCGTGGACGCCGATGTGGGCGACGCCGCAGCCGCAGAGGCCGCCTTTGGCCGCGCCGCGCATGTCGTGCGCTTCGAGACCGCGGTGAACCGCGTGACCGGGGTGCCGCTCGAGCTTCGCACCGCGCTCGGCAGCTTCGAGGAATCGAGCGCGCGCTACACCGTGTACGCGGCTTCCGGAGGCGTGCAGCGCTACCGCGCCGATCTCGCCGCGACGCTGGGCGTTGCGCAGAGCGCGGTGCGCCTCGTGGCACGCGACGTCGGCGGCAATTACGGCACGCGCAACTACCTGTACCCGGAGATCGCTCTCGTCGCCTGGGCAGCGCGCAAGCTGCGCCGTCCGGTGAAGTGGCGCTGCGAGCGCCAGGAGGCCTTCCTTACCGACGACCACGCCCGCGACCTGGTGTCGCAAGCCGCGCTGGCCCTCGATGCCGAGGGCAATTTCCTGGCGTTTCGCGCCGTCAATACGAGCAATGTCGGCGCGCACGCCGTGTCCTACATCCCGCTGACGAAAGGCGTCGGCGTTTCGACCAGCCTGTACCGCTTTCCCTGTGCCGCCCTGCGCGCGCGCGCGGTGCTGAGCAACACCACGCCGACCTCGCCGTATCGCGCCGCGGGCCGGCCCGAGGTGATGTTCGTCCTGGAGCGGCTGATCGATCTTGCCGCGCGCCGCCACGGCTTCGACCGCGTCGAGCTGCGCCGGCGCAACCTGGTGTCCACTTTTCCGTACAAGAACCCGCAAGGCCTGGTCTACGACAGCGGCGATTACATCGGCGTGCAGGAACGCGCTCTCGCTCTTTCGGATTGGGGTAATTTTCAAGAAAGAAAAAAAGAGGCCCGGGCTCGGGGACGGCTGCGCGGCATCGGCATGGGCAACTACGTCGAGCTCAATACCGGCATGCCGCGCGAGCATGCCCAGATCAGCGTCCGGCCCGAAGGCCGTATCGACGTCGTGCTCGGGACGATTTCCTCGGGCCAGGGGCATGAGACGAGCTTCGCGCAGCTCATCGCCGAGTGGCTCGGCGTCGAGCTCTCGCAGGTCAATCTCGTCACCGGCGACACCGACCTCGCGCCGGTCGGCGGCGGCACGCACTCCGGACGCTCGCTGCGCATGGGCGCCGTGGTGATGGCGAGAGCCTGCGACGAGATCGTCGAGAAAGGCCGGCAGGCCGCCTCCGAGAAGCTCGAAGCGGCGGCCGCCGACATCGAATTTTCACAAGCCAAATTCAGAGTGAAAGGCACGGACCGCAGCATCGGTCTTTTTGACGTGGCGCCGCTCTCGGGGAGCCACGATGAAACCACGCCGCTGCCGTCGTTTCCCTACGGCTGCGCGGTCTGCGAGGTGGAAATCGACCCCGAGACCGGCGTCGTGGAGATCGTGCGCTACACCTCGGTCGACGACGTCGGCCGCGCAGTCAATCCGCTGATCCTCCATGGCCAGACGCACGGCGGCATCGCCGCCGGCGTCGGCCAGGCGCTGTGGGAGCGGCTCGCCTACAACGCCGACACCGGCCAGCTCGAGTCGGCAAGCTTCATGGACTACGCGATGCCGCGGGCGGACCAATTGCCTTTTTTTGACACAAGCATCAGTGAAATTCCCTCGACCACGCACCCGCTCGGGCTGCGCGGCGGCGGGGAGGGCGGAACGACACCGGCGCTCGCGACGGTGGCGAACGCGATCTGCGACGCGCTCGACATCGAGCATATCGAGTTGCCCGCGACCCCCGAGCGCGTCTGGCGCGCCATCAGAGGTACTTCGTCCGCCCGTAGGTAATTTTGTACATCTCCGCGATATGTTCGCCGACCGTACAGGGTGCGTAGCGCGCAGGACGCTCTGCGGAATGACAGGTCGGCAGGCATTCGGCTCGCGTGAAGTAATCCGGATTGAAGAAAAGCGCCACGGAATACCGGTGGCGCTCGCTATTCCGGTTCAGCACGCGGTGCATGTTCGAAACATAGAGGTCGTTGGTCCAACGCTGGATCATGTCGCCAAGGTTGACCACGAAAGTGCCCGGAATCGGCTCGGCTCTCACCCATTCGCCAGCCACGTTGCGAATTTCCAGCCCCCCTGAATCGTCCTGCAGCAAGAGCGTGATCCCGCCCCAATCGGTGTGCGCTCCGGCTCCGAGCTGATTGGGCGCCGCGACCGCCGGCATCGGCGGGTAGTGATTGAGACACATGAGCGCGAACGGCTCGGCGACCATCGCGTCGAAATAGTCTTCCTCCAGGTCGAGCGAAAGCGCAAGAATTTGCATCACGCGTCGCCCGAGGTCCAGCAGCGTCGAGAAATAGCGCTCGTTTTGCTCGCGAAAGCCTGGCAGGCGCGGCCATTGGTTCGCACCGTGGTTTGCTACGCCTTCGCGCACGTAGGGATGGTCCGCACCGAGGTCCACACCGACGTAAAACCGTTCCCTCAGGTCGGGAGGTGTATCCGAGTCAAGCGCCTGGGTACCCGCAGGCTCGAAGCCGCGCATGCAGCGCGACCTGGCCATCGCCACTTCCATGCGCACGGATAGCGGCAGGGAGAAAAACCGGTCTTCCCACTCGAGCTCGGCATCGAGCAATTCTCGGGCAATGCCGTGATTGCGAAGATAGAAAAACCCGGTTTCGCAGCACGCAGCGCGCATCGCCTCGGCAACGCGCCTGCGCTTTGCGACATCCTGCGAAAACGCGGGCGCGAAATCGATGACCGGGATCGCGCTGAACGCCCGCGGCGGCTGGTACGGAATCAATTCCAGAATCCCTCGTGCGGCACCCGCGCCTCGTCTCCCAGCGCCGGGCCGATCACCTCGATCGGGTACGGCGAGGCGCGCAGGATCTCCCGGCACGATAAGGCCAGGTCCATCTGATCGGCGCGGGTTCCGCGGTACTCGCGCAGCGTCGTCGCGTCGATTCCGTACACCACGCGCCGTATGTTCGACCAGAAGATCGCCCCGGCGCACATTACGCACGGCTCCGCGCTCGAATAGAGCGTGCAGCGCGACAGCTCTTCGCGCGACAGCTTGCGGGTAGCGATGCGCAGGGCGTTGGTTTCCGCATGGCCGGTGCAATCGCCCGTGGTGATGCTGTCCGCCTCGGCCTCGGCCACGGGATCGCCTTGGGCGTCAACGATCAGCGCGCCGAACGGCCGGTTGCCCCGCTCGCGCGCCTGCATCGCCAGCTGGATGGCGCGCCGCAGGTACTGATTGCTCTCGGTCATGTGCCCGCCTTACTTCAGAAGGCGCTCCGCTTTCGCCGGCAGGAACCTCGAGTTGAAAAGCATCTCCGTGCTGGGCTTGTTTTTCAGCCCGAAGGTCGTGACGACATCGTCGACCTGGCTCTGCAGCTCGCGCATGTTGATCGAGCCAAGGCCCTCCTGTCGGATCTCCACCGGCGCGAGGTAGCGCATCGTGATCTTGAACCGCTCCACCTCGATCGCCTCCTCCACCAGCGGCTCGCGCTGCTTGACGTATTTCACCGCCTCGGCCGGGTTTGCCATCGCCTCCTTGATGGCCCGGTTCGAGGCGCGCAGGAACGCCGCCACCGCCTTCGGGTTCTCGTTGATGAGCTTGTTCGTCGCAAGGATCGCGTTGCCGTAGAGCTTGACCCCGTAGTCGGAGAAGCGGAACACGACCAGATCTTCCGCCTTGATCCCGCGCGGGTAGATGTTCGAGATCGAGCCCTCGAAGGCGGTCATCGCGTCGACGTCACCCCGAAGGAGCATGGTCTCCTTGAGCGAAAAGTCCGTGGTCACCCACTGAATCCCCGGGCTGGCGAGCCCCATCTTCGGCGCCGCGATCGGCCATACCCTGCGGGTCGATTCCATCGCCCCGGCGGCGACCTTCTTGCCGTTCAGCTGCTCGACCGAGGTGATGCCGTTCTTTTTCAGCGTGAAGATCGTGAACGGCGCGCGCTGGTACAGCTGATAGACGGCCTGCAGACGGGTTTCGCCGGGGTTGTTGGCGAGAAACTCGATGAGCGTGGTGATGTCGCCCAGGCCGAGATCGTAGGCGCCGCTGGCGACGCGGTTCACCGCCGCAGCCGAGCCGTTGCCGGCGTCGATCTGGACATCGAGGCCCTCCTGCTCATAGAAGCCCTTTCCCTTCGCCATCATGAAGGGCGCGGTCTCGCCGCCAAACTTCCAGTCGAGGGTGAGCTTGACCTTGGTAAGCCCTTGCGCCGATGCGGCGGTTGCGGTGAAGATGGCCATCATCGCAAGAACGCGGA
>Ga0137796_10001014_pt1 | contig 14019 bp, 15 predicted proteins | sample OV2TP3_FD_97704 | JGI IMG/M metagenome (GOLD analysis project Ga0137796, IMG submission 97704)
GCTGATCGACCAGAACCGGTGCCGGGGGTACAAGAAGTGCGTGGAGCAGTGTCCGTACAAGAAGCCGATGTACCGGGGCACGACGCGCGTCTCTGAGAAGTGCATTGCGTGCTATCCGCGCGTGGAGGGGAAGGACCCCTTGACGGGCGGGGAGCCGATGGAGACGCGGTGCATGGCGGCGTGCGTGGGGAAGATTCGCCTGCAGGGCCTGAACAAGGTCGGCGACGACGGGCTGTGGGCGGAGGATCGGTGGCACCCGCTGTACTACGCGATCCGGGTGGAGCAGGTGGCGCTGCCCATCTATCCGCAGTGGGGGACGGAGCCGAACGGGTTCTACATCCCGCCGCGGCATAGCCCGCGGGGCTACATCCGGCAGATGTTCGGGCCGGGGGTGGACAATGCCATCGACCGGTACATCGTGCCGAGCCGGGAGCTGCTGGCGGTGCTGCAGTTGTGGCGCACGACGCAGCAGATCATCTTCCGGTACGACGTGATACCGGGGCCGAAGGTGTTTGAGACCCAGATTCACGGGCGCAAGTTCGAGATGTACAACGACACGGTGCTGGCGTTCAACAAGTCGGGCAAGGAGACGGTGCGCATCCAGGTGGAGGAGCCGATCTACATCCGGCCGGCGGAACGCGTGACCTGGCTGTAAGAGCCAAGTCAGAGGGTCGTGCGAAGGGCGGGGTTCCCGAAAGGGGGCCCCGCCCTTCGTCTTTCACCCACTATTCAAGTGCTGCATGAGAGGGTATAATTGATGGCGCCGGACGAGGCGTTGTCCCATGAAAGACTTTCGATTCCTGTTTGCTCTCAGCAGTATATCCATTGGAGAGCACTGAGCTCAGGTATGAGGGGCGGTGCGAGTCGTATGAAAATCCGTTTTCAGGAGTTCGATCCTTACCGCTTTTCATTTGAGAAAGACCCGGTGCTGGTCCTGGATGAGTTCTGGAGCCCGCAGGAAAGGACCTACTTTCAGGACGCGATGCAGCGCTCGACATGGAAGGCCCTCGCGGACATGCCGGAAACTTCACGGAACTTCCCGAACTGCGGAAACTGGCTGAAAGCCGAAATCGGCGAACTCGAACGGCGAGTCTTTCTCGACCGGCTGGCCCTCCCCTGCATCATGGATTACATCGAATCGTTCCCGAACGTCAAGCAGCGCCACGTGACGTCCAGTTATTACACCTATGTGGCGGGCGATTGCTTGTCGCTCCACGCTGACACGGATACCCGCTATTCCTCGGACCCTCGGGGGCTGGAGGCCGAAAAGCGCCTGGCAATGGTCACATACCTGCACGACGAATGGCTTCCGGATTGGGCTGGTGAGCTCATCATCTACGAGAGCAAGCAGGATCGGGAGGGCAAGCAGGTGTTCGAGGTCTCCTACTGCATCCCGCCTCAACCCGGCTCCCTCGTGCTCTTCACGGTGCCGCGCCTCCACCGGGTGTGCCGGGTCGATCCCCTGGCCGGAGACCACAAGCGTCTCTCGATTGCCGGCTGGTTCATGACCGAACATTGAACCCTGTTCCCGCCTGTGACGCACCGCATCACCGCGATTGATGCCCATGTGGCCGGGGAGCCGCTTCGGGTGATCACGAGCGGGTTTCCGGAACTGCCCGGGAAGACCATTCTTGAGAAGCGTCGGGCCGCACGAGAGCAGCACGACCACCTCAGGAGGGCGCTGATGTGGGAGCCACGCGGGCACGCGGATATGTATGGCTGCCTCCTGCTCCCGCCGACTACTGCGGAGGCCGATCTCGGCGTGTTGTTTCTGCATAATGAAGGCTATAGCACGATGTGCGGCCATGGGGTGATCGGGCTTGTGACGGTGGTGTTGCAAAACGGGCTCCTCCGGAAGGCGGAACCGGAAACCCTGGTCCGGATCGACACGCCGAGCGGGCTGGTCACGGCGCGGGCTTCGGTCGAGAAGGGGCGAGTGCGCGCAGTGGCCTTCACGAATGTGCCCTCATTCGTCGCGGCCTTGGACCAGGTTGTCGAGGTGCCGGGAGTCGGCCCTGTCCGGTATGACCTGGCCTTCGGCGGCGCGTTCTATGCGTTTTGTCGCGCAGCCGACCTGGGGATTGCGTTGCAACCGGCGGAGGCCCGCCGCCTCATCGCTCTCGGTACTCAGATCAAAGAGGCTATCGCAGCGAGCCGATCCGTCGATCATCCGGTCGAGCCCGAGCTGGGCTATTTATATGGAACGATCTTTGTCGGGCCCTCCCAAACGCCGGGAGCCCACGGCCGGCAGGCCTGCGTCTTCGCGGATGGCGCGCTCGACCGCTCCCCGACCGGTACCGGCGTGAGCGCGCGTCTTTCGATTCTGCACGCCCGAGGCGAGCTGGAAGACCGGCAGCCGTATGTGGTCGAGAGCCTGCTGGGCACGCGCTTTACGGGCCGGATCCTCAATCGTGTGGTTTATGCGGGTGTGCCGGCCGTCATCCCGGAAGTGGAGGGCTGCGCCTACGTGACCGGCCGCCATGAGTTTCTGATCGATCCCGAAGACCCTCTCCGGTCAGGCTTCCTGTTGCGCTAGAGGAGTTCCTGTTTTTTTATCTAACCTTGGTGGGTCGAAGAGCGGTACGGCAAGTGTCGGTCCACGAACGCAAAATGGTCAAGAGCGTGCAATAGTCCGGCGACCAGACCACCGTCTAGGGCTTTTCCACTTTGACGATGGTGGCCTCGATGAGCAGGTCTTTGCCGGCCAGTGGATCGTTGAAGTCAATCTCTGCGGTGTCGCCGGATAATTTCACGATGCGGGCGATGGCGCCGTCCTTGCTGCGAACCTTCGTGCCGACCTTCGAACCCGGCGGGAGCTGTTCCAGCTTGACCGTGCGCCGCTTGCTGTCATCGTAAGGGCCGGCTGCCTGGTCCGCCGACAGCGGAATGGTTTTTTTCTCGCCCACGGTCATCCCTGCCAGCGCGATTTCGAGGCTGGGCCAGATGTCGTGCTTGCCCTGGACGAAGGTAATTGGCGCTTTCCCTACGGTGCTCACGACCGTCTTATCCGGCAGCGTGACCGTCATGTCCAGGGTGACCTTCATACCGTCCGCCACGGCGAGTGGGCCTTTCGGGGTGGACTTGCAGGAGACCAGCGCGCCGGATAAGCCCGCCAGCATCACGCACAGTAGTACTCTGACCGCGATCCGGCCGTTCATTTTTGGGGCTTCCATCCGCGCGCCAGTTTTTGCGCTTTGGCGATTTGAGCCTTGGTCATCTTCCGGGCGAGCAGATCGCGTTCCTTCGCGGCGCTCTTGTCGCCTTGCGTCGCCGCGAGGCTCAGCCAGAGATGGGCCTGGATGTAATCCTGCGTGACTCCCTGCCCGTTGGCGTAGAGGAAACCGAGGCTGCTCTGGGAATCGGCATCCCCCTGTTCGGCGGCCATGCGATAATAGCGCGCGGCTTTGGCGTAACTCTGCGGAACGCCCTGGCCTTTGGCGTAGAGCAGCGCCAGATTGAGCTGGGCGTCGGCGTCTCCCCCCCGCTCGGCCGCACGGCGATACCAGTGCACGGCTTCGGCGTAATTCTGTTTGACGCCCTCGCCCTTGGCGTACAGCACCCCGAGGTTGAACTGGGCCATCGCGTATTCCTGCTCGGCCGCGCGTCGATACCAGCGGGCGGCTTCGGTGTGGTCCTGCTTGACGCCTTGCCCGTTGGCGTAGAGCACCCCCAGGTTGCTCTGGGCGCTGGCCAGCCCCAGTTCCGCGGCTTTGCGGTACCAGCGGGCGGCTTCCGCATTGTCCTGGGCAACGCCCTTGCCGCTGTCATAGATCAAGCCCAGGCCGTATTGGGCGTCGGTGTTGCCCTGCTCGGCCAGCGGGCGCCACTCCTTCAGGGCGGTGGTGTAATCGCCGGCTTCGTAGGCCGCCATGCCTTTTTTGAAGTCGGCCATGGCGGGGAAGGCCGGGCAGAGGAGGAACACAGCAAGAACGGTCAGGAGTCTGGCCAAAGGTCTCATGTCGCCTGCTATGGTGATGGTTACCGATTAGAGGAGCGATTCTAGCATCTTCACCCGAGGAACTCCAGCGCTTGAAACGCTGGGGTCGGGCACACGCAAGCGAGGGTTGGTGGCCCCGGCCGGAATTGAACCGACGACAAACGGTTTAGGAAACCGCTGCTCTATCCAACTGAGCTACGGGGCCACAAGGGGTGCGCTGGAGAAACGGTACCACGCGGGGCCGTCCTAATCAATGTGTCGAGGCGATTCCGCGATACATCTCGCCCACCAGCCGTGGGATGCCCGGCATCTGAAACCGCTCGAGGCGATCCAGCGTGAGCCCCGCCTCCGCGATCAGCCGGTCGATTGCGCGGTTCATGTTGCACCCCACGCCGATGCGCCGCTGCAGGGGATTGAGCCGGTCCTGCCAGCGCGCGACTGCGGGCGCGTTGCTCCGGCCGTGCTCCAGGAAGACATACTGCCCGCCGGGCTTGAGCACGCGGCGCACCTCTCGCAGGGCGGCCATCGCGTCCGGGATCGTGCACAGCGTCCAGGTGCTCACGACGCAGTCGAAACGGCGATCATGGAAAGGGAGATGCTCGGCGGAGCCCTGGACGAGCTTCACGGATATCGGTGCGGCGACAATGCGTTGGGAGACTTTTTCGGGGAGGAGTCGTACCGGCTCGAGGGTGATCATGCCGGTTACCGCTGCGGGATAGTGGGGCAGGTTCAGACCGGTGCCGAACCCGATCTCCAACACGTCCCCGTGTAACGGGCCGAGGGCCTGCTGGCGTTGCTCCTGAAACTTCGGTCCCCCCATGCCCCAGTCCATGAGATATGGGAACAGATACGTGGCGTAGAAGCTCATGGAGCCCAGTATACCCGCCATTTGTGGTAAAAGCTCTCCTGGATGAAACGCATTTGGTGCTCCATCTCCAGCCACGGGTTCGGCCACGCCGCTCAGGTGGTCCCGGTCCTGAACGAACTGGGCCGCCGGGTCTCCGGGCTGACGGCCATCCTCAGAACGCAGGTGCCCGCGCGGTTCTTCGAAGGCCGCTTACGCATTCCCTGGGAGCTGAGCGCGGCCCCTCAGGACATCGGCTGCGTGCAGCGAGGCCCACTCGTCATCGACGTGGAAGCCACGTGGGCGGCGCACCTGCGTTTTCAGGAGGACTGGGCGCGCAAGGTGAAGGCGGAGGCGCAGGCCATCCGGTCCCGCGAGCCGGCCCTTGTGCTGTCGGACATCTCCTGTCTCGCGATCGAGGCGGGCGCCGAGGCGAACGCGCCGGCGGTCGGCCTGTGCAATCTCACGTGGGACGGCATCCTGGCGATGCTCCTTGAATCGGACCGCAGCGAGCGCCTGCAACTCATCGAGCAGATACGGCAGTCCTACCGGTCGGCCGCGCTGATGATCCGCATCGCGCCCGGCATTCCGATGGGCGCCTTCCGGAAGATCGCCGACGTGGGGCCTGTGGCCGAGCTCGTCCAACCCGAAGCGGGCGCGCTGCGAGAAGCGGTCGGCGCCGGCGCGAATGAGCGGGTGGCGCTGGTGGCCTTCGGCGGGATCGCGCTGGACGGGCTTCCTTACGATCGCCTCGACCGGATGCGCGGCTGGCGCTTTGTCGTGAGCGGGCCCGTGCCGGCGGGGGCCCGGCAGGTGTGCTCGGTCGATTCGCTCCCGCTGTCCTTCAGCGCGCTGCTCGCCTCCGCCGACGTCATCGTGACCAAGCCGGGCTATGCCACGACCGTCGAGGCGGTCGCCTATCGAAAGCCGGTCGTCTATGTCAGGCGGTACAATTTTGCGGACGAGGCGGGCCTGGTCGAGCACCTGCACCGCTACGGGTGCGGCGTGGAGCTCTCCGCGGCGGACTTCGCCGCAGGATGTTGGGAATCCGCCCTGGCGGCGGCGGCGGCGGGCAAACCGACGATGGAAGCGCCTGTTCCGACCGGCGCTGCGGAGGCGGCGGAGATTCTGGCGAAGTACTTCTAGATGGGGACAGATTTCAAATCTGTCCCCCAGCGAAATCCTTGAGACGGACCGGCAGGCGCTTGGCGCCCCAGGTCCCGGGCTGCGCCTCGAAGACACCGGCGCAGGGCGCGCCGCAATACATGCACAGACCGTCGTGCGTGAGATGCCACTCGGTCATCACGTACCAGTCCCGGCCGATGACCTTGCGCCCGCACTGATGGCAGTAAGTGCTGCCGCCTTCTTCATCGTGGACATTGCCGGTGTAGGCGTACCGGATGCCGTTTTTCATCGCGATGCGGCGGGCCCTGGTGAGGGTTGAGGCCGGCGTGGGCGGCTTGTCCAGCATCTTGAAGTCGGGGTGGAAGGCCGTGAAGTGCAACGGCACGTCCGGGCCCAGGTGCTCCATCACCCACTGGGTCAGTTCCTCGACTTCCTTCTCCGAGTCATTCTCGCCGGGAATCAGCAGTGTGGTGATCTCGAACCAGACTTCGGTTTCGCGCTTGAGGTAGACCAGGGTGTCCAGCACCGGCTGGAGGTGCCCGACGGTGACCTGCTTGTAGAACTGCTCGGTGAAAGCCTTCAGATCCACGTTGGCCGCGTCTATGTAGCGATAGAACTCCCGGCGCGGCTCGTCGCACATGTAGCCGGCCGTCACGGCCACGGGTTTGATGCCGACCGCGCGGCAGGCCTGCGCGACATCGATCGCGTATTCCATGAAGATCACCGGATCGTTGTACGTGAACGCCACGCTCCGGCAGCCGAGCTGCCTGGCCGCTTTCGCGATCACTTCGGGCGAAGCCTCGTCGGCCAGGGTGTCGATTTCACGGGACTTGCTGATGTCCCAGTTCTGGCAGAACTTACAAGATAAGTTGCAGCCCGCCGTGCCGAAGGACAGGATCGGCGTTCCCGGCAGGAAATGGTTCAGGGGCTTTTTCTCGATCGGATCGACACAGAAGCCGCTGGAGCGACCATACGTGGTCAGCACGACCTGGCCGTTCTCGCAGGCGCGCACGAAGCACAGGCCGCGCTGTCCTTCCTGGAGCTTGCAGTAGCGGGGGCACACGTCGCACTGGATGCGTCCGTCGTCGAGACGATGCCAGTATTTCGTCGATACGACCGATGTCGGGGCTGGCGCGTTCATTGCAAAAAGTATATCACTTCGTCTCCGCTTCTGCCTGGAAGTCCTCGATGGTCATCGCCACGCTCTGATCGCCGGCCAGTTCCACAGCCCGCCGCAATTGCATCGCAAGGCCGGCCCGGTTGATGGACCAGAACGCCGACAGGGGCAGCCCGGCCTCCCGCAGGGCCAGAGCCGCATACTGATGGCATTGGTGGAACAGGTGGTACGGTCGCTGGGACGAATAGAACTTGGAGCCGCCTATCACTAGCAGCGGCTCTGACGCGACGACCGTCGCGCGCAGGTGTCTTCGGAGTCGTTGGTAGCCGGTTTCGCTCAGGCGGAGCACGAACACGTCGGACGGCGGCTGGGGCGTCCGCGCGGCCCAGATCCGGCTGTGCAGACCCACCTCGACCACGCCCGGACTCGGCCAGAACAGCGCCCGGATGATGCCGGTGAAACCCTGCCGGCCTTCCAGGTACCAGGCCTGCTCGGCGTAGCCCCACTCCTCGAACGCCCTGGACTGAGGACTGAGAATCGAGGAGCGAGGCGCACTCCTCGGCACTCGGTCCTCAGCACCGGCTAGAGGAAAGGCGATCATGGCATGCCACGTGTCGAGTGACACCACGATCGTGTGGGACGGGGCGCCCTCCGGGGGCGGCCACAGCTCCCGCACAGGAGCCGCGCACCCCGAGAGCGCCAACAGGAGGCAGGCAAGGGTGATAAGACGTGACCTCATGAATCCAGACGATTATGGCATTGATTTGCGAGGGTTTTTCCAGAAAAGAGATTTCAGGGGAAAAGGGGCTTGACAATTGTTCTAGATAGGACTATTCTAATGCGAACAATGAGGCGGGGCGATGACGCGGAAACCGACACCGGAACCGAGTAAGGACCCTTTTCTGAAAGTGCTGCGACCGCTCGTGGAGACCTATTTTGCGCTCATCGACAAAGGCGCTTCCCACATCCGCTCGCTGGGACTGACCGGCTCCCAGTTCGACGTGATCGCCACCCTGGGGGATACCGAAGGGATGACGTGCAAGGAGCTATCGGAGAAGGCACTGGTGACGAAAGGGACCCTGACCGGCGTCCTGGACCGGCTGGAGAAGAAGGGCCTGATCGTACGGATGCCGTCCCGGGAGGACCGCCGCTCCATCTTCATTCGGCTGACGCCGAAAGGCGATGCGCATTTCCGGGAGGTCTTTCCGGCCCACATCAATTACATCAAGCCGTATTTCGAGCGGGCGCTCACAACGGCGGAGGCGAGCACGTTACGTGAGTTGCTCCTACGGCTCAAGAATAGCTTTGAGCGGGACTGACGAAAGGAGGAGGCCATGCAGACGTTGCCTCGAAAAATCGAAAAGGTCATTAAGCCTGAACCGGTCACGGAAGGCGCCGGAGTCAGACTCAAGCGAAGCATTGGGACAGAACGGCTGGACCATCTCGATCCATTCCTGTTGCTGGATCACTTTGCATCCAACGACCCGCGCGATTATGAGGCCGGATTTCCCCTGCATCCCCATCGAGGGATCGAGACGGTGACCTATGTGTTGCGGGGTGAGGTGCGGCACAAGGATACGCTCGGCAATGCGGGGCGCATCGGGGCGGGGGACGTGCAGTGGATGACGGCCGGACGCGGCATCATGCACGAGGAGATGCCGCAAGTGCGTCCGGAAGGGATTGCCGGATTCCAACTCTGGGTCAACCTCCCCGCGAGGCTCAAGATGATCAAGCCGCGCTATCAGGAAATCCGGTCGGGCGAAATCCCTGAAATCAACAAGGAAGACGGGACAAGGATCCGGGTAATTGCCGGGATGGTTGATGGGGTCCGCGGTCCGGTGACCGACATCGTCGCTGATCCTATCTACCTGGATGTGTCCGTTCCCGCGCATGGTTCGTTCGTCCAGTCGATCGAGCGGGGGCACGCGGCGTTCGCCTACGTATTCGAGGGCGAGGCGAAAATCGCCGGCGCTGAGAAAGAAGACGAAACCATGGTCTCGTCTCCTGGGCTGATCGTGTTGGGTGACGGTGATTATGTGAAGGTGGTCACAGGCGCGACCCCGGCGCGCTTTATCCTGGTATCCGGGAAGCCGCTGCACGAGCCCATCGCGCGGTATGGTCCGTTCGTGATGAATACACAAGAGGAGATCGAGCAGACGCTGCTGGAACTCCGCCAGGGAACGTTCGTCACGACGTGAACGGAAAAACTATTTCGAGGAGATCCAACCATGGAAAAACCGGCCGTCACACAGTATCCAATCCATGACCTCCTGCGAAAACGGTGGAGCCCGCGTGCGTTTTCCGATCGGCGCGTTGAGCCCGACCGCCTGCGGAGTCTGCTGGAGGCCGCGCGCTGGGCACCGTCGTCCAACAATGAGCAGCCCTGGAGCTTCATCGTGGCGACCAAGGAAAATGAGGCTGAGCATGGCCGATTGCTGGGCTGCTTGATGGAGGGCAATGTGCCGTGGGCGCAACATGCTCCGGTCCTCATGGTCTCGGTGGCCAGGAAGTCTTTTGAAGAAAACGGCACGCCGAACCGCCATGCCTTTCACGATGTCGGCCAGGCGGTTGCCGATCTCTCCGTCCAGGCGACAGCGCTCGGCCTGGTGGTGCATCAGATGGCCGGCTTCCATCCGGACAAGGTCAGCGAGCTCTACGGTATTCCAAAGGAGTTCGAGCCGGTGGCGGCGATTGCGCTGGGCTATCCCGGCGATCCGGACACCTTACCGGAGCGGTACAAGCAGCGTGAGTTGGCCCCTCGGGAACGGAAACCATTGACCGAATTCGTGTATGCAGGTCGATGGGGGAAGGCGTCGCCGCTTTTATGAAAGCGCACTACCTGGGGCACGTCGTTTTTTATGTGCAGGACCTGAAACGGTCGCTGGCCTTCTACCGGGATCTGTTGGGATTCAAGGAAGTCGGCCGCATCTTTGACGGCCAGGCGGCGGCGCTGACGTCCGGCCGTACCCACCATGAGCTGTTGCTGATCGAGGTCGGCGCCGTTCCCGACCCGCCGCCAGGCCGGAGGCGTGGTCTTTACCACATCGGGATCAAAATCGGCGATTCTCTGGATGAGCTTCGCGTGGCAAAGAGAGAATTGGAAGAGGCTGGGGTGGCCATCACCGGGATGAGCGACCACACCGTCAGCCAGAGTCTGTACCTGGCCGATCCCGACGGCAACGAAGTCGAGCTGTATGTGGACGCCGATCCCGCTGTCTGGCAGAAAGACCCCGCGGCCGTGCTGTCGCCGATCAAGCCGCTTCGCCTGTAGGGCAACCCATGCTGATTCCCTTGAGGAGCCCGTGGTAATCGGTCATACTTAACGCCTATGGATCGGCACACTGCATCTCCCTGCGAGACGCTAGAGGAGCAGTACCGGACCCTGCTGGAGGTCGTGGAGGCCGTCTCCGTCCAGCGGGATCTGCATGAGCTGTGCCGAGACCTCGCCCAGCGCCTGCCTCGGGTGGTGCACGTCAACTTCGTGGGCCTGTGCTTGCATGACCCCGAGCGCAACGTGTTGCGGCTCCACACCGTTCAGGCGAATGTTCCGGCCGACATCGTGGGTGGTCACGAATGCCCGGTTGAGGATTCCCCGGGTGGATTGGTGTGGCAGACGCAGCAGCCTCTCATCGTTCCGGATCTTGCCGAGGAACGTCGCTGGCCGAAGGTCACCGGGCTCATGCAGGAGGACGGCATCAGTTCGTTTTGTATTGTTCCTCTGACCACGGCCGCGCAACGGCTGGGCGCCATGACGTTCGCGAGCTTGAAGAAAGAGGCCTATGGCGAGGCGGACGTGGAATTTCTCCAGCAAGTCGGCAAGCAAATCGCGGTTGCGGTGGACAATGCGCTGGCCTATCAGCAGATCACCGAGTTGAAAGACAAGCTGACCAAGGAGAAGCTCTACCTCGAAGACGAAATCCGCACCGAGTACAACTTCGAGGAGATCATCGGGGAGAGCGCGGCGTTGAAGCGCATCCTGAAGCAAGTGGAGACCGTCGCGCCGACCGGCTCCACCGTGCTGATTCAGGGCGAGACCGGCACCGGCAAGGAGCTCATCGCGCGGGCAATCCACAATCTAGGCGGACGACGCGAGCGGACCTTCGTCAAGATGAACTGCGCGGCGATCCCGACGGGGCTGCTCGAAAGCGAGCTGTTCGGCCATGAACGTGGCGCTTTCACCGGCGCCATCGCCCAGAAGGTCGGCCGGTTCGAACTGGCCCACCAAGGCACGCTGTTCCTCGACGAAGTCGGTGACATTCCGCTCGAACTGCAGTCCAAGCTGCTGCGCGTCTTACAGGAACAGGAATTCGAGCGGTTGGGGAGCAACCGCACGATTCGTGTGGACGTCCGTCTGGTGGCGGCGACGAACCGGGACCTTGCCCAGATGGCTGCCGATAAACAATTCCGCAGCGATCTCTATTATCGCCTCAATGTGTTTCCCATCACGGCTCCTCCGTTGCGAGAGCGTCCCGAAGATATTCCCGCACTCGTCCGTTACTTCGCGCAAAAATACGCCCGCCTGATGAACAAGCGGATCGAGACGATTCCGGTCGGAGCGATGACGGCTCTTGCGAAGTACCACTGGGCCGGCAACATTCGCGAGCTCGAAAATCTGATCGAGCGTTCCGTGATTCTGTCCCAAGGGCCTGACCTGCACGTTCCTCTTGGAGAGTTGAAAGCGCCGGCCGCGGCGGCTCCCAACGGGGTTGCCACTTTGGAAGCGGCCGAACGCGAGCACATCCTGCGCGTCCTCGGTGAAACCAACTGGGTGATCGGAGGATCCTCCGGCGCGGCCGCCCGCCTCGGCATGAAGCGCACGACGCTGCAATCTAAAATGAGGAAGCTCAGCATCTCCCGCCGGTCCTAGCGCCGAAATCTGGATGAGTGAGGATGCGGCCGAACGCGTTCGAGGGATGGTGGACGCCGTCTACCGCGCCGAGTCGCGCCAGGTTCTCGCCACTCTGATCCGCCTTCTTGGCGACTTTGACGCTGCCGAAGAGGCGTTGCACGATGCCTTCGCCGTGGCAATGGAACAATGGGCGCGGGACGGCGTGCCGGCCAATCCGCGGGCTTGGCTTGTCTCGACCGGCCGGTTCAAAGCCATCGACGGCATGCGCCGGCGCGCCCGGTTCGACGCGTCGCTGACGGAGCTCGCCAAGCAACTGGAATCCAGCACCGGTGACGCCGAGCAATGGGACGATGAAAGCGTCGAGGACGACCGGCTGCGGTTGATCTTCACTTGTTGCCATCCAGCGCTCTCGCCGGAGGCGCAGGTTGCGATGACGCTGCGCGAAGTCTGTGGCCTCACGACCGAGGAAATCGCGCGCGCCTTCCTGACCGCCCCACCCACGGTCGCCCAGCGGATCGTACGTGCCAAGAGGAAGATTCACGATGCGCGCATTCCCTATGAAGTCCCGTCGGAGAAGGATCTGCCGGTCCGGCTGGACGCCGTTCTCCGGGTCGTCTATCTCGTGTTCAACGAGGGGTATTCCGCGTCATCCGGCGGGTCGCTGACGCGGCATGATCTCTCGGGTGAAGCCATCCGCTTGGGACGGTTGCTGATCGAATTGCTCCCGGAACCTGAGGCGATAGGACTCTTGGCGCTGATGCTCCTGCATGACTCGCGGCGCGCCGCGCGCACCTCGCCGACGGGCGATCTGATTCTCCTGGAGGACCAGGATCGCTCGCTGTGGAACCGGGATCAGATCACGGAGGGGGCATCGCTGGTGGAACGGGCGCTGTCCTCGCGCCGGGTCGGCCCATACACAATCCAAGCGGCCATCGCGGCGGTGCACGCCCAAGCGCCCAGTCCCGCCGCCACGGACTGGGCCCAGGTCGTCGCACTCTACGACATGCTGATGCGGGCCGATCCGTCGCCTGTGGTCGAGCTGAACCGCGCTGTCGCGGTGGCGATGCGTGACGGACCCGAGGCCGGCCTGGCGCTCATCGATGCCATCCTCACCCGGGGTGACTTGGGGAACTATCACCTGGCGCACGCGGCACGGGCGGATCTCTGCCGGCGACTGGGTAGAACGGCGGAAGCCCGAGCCTCCTACGAACGGGCCCTGAGCCTCACGCAGCAGGAACCGGAGCGGCGATTCCTCGAACGAAGGTTGAGGGAATTAGCGGACTGAAAAGCGAGTACTGCCGAACGCATATTACGTATCAAACTATGGCCTATTCAGTAGCGAGGAAGTCTTCGATTGACAGGCCGACGTCGCGAGCAATTTGGCGAAGTAAGGATGGCGAGATGTTTCGACCCGGATGGAAGGGAACGTTGTGACAGTCAATGGCGTCCACAGCGCCCACAAGCACCTTCTTCGGGTCGCACCCCCGCAGTGCACAAGTCCCGCCAAACGGCCTCGAATCAACGATTGCCACCTGCCATCCAGCAGAGCGACACCGTGACGCCGCTGCGGAGGCACCTGATCCGGTCCCAATCGCTACCAGGTCAAACTTCTTCGGCATGCTTCCTCCTCAAGTGTATGGCTGCTGTTGCCTGTAACGCCTATTCCTTCGCGATCCAATGCGGCTCTGTTTGGCCAGCGCCTTTTCATGCGTCGACTATAACGTCACCCCGGATTTGGGCCTGGCAGGCCAGGATGTACCCCTCAGCCTTATCTCCTGCAGTAAGCGAATCCTCCACGGCCATCCTCACACTGCCCGAGATGAGCTTGACGCGGCACGATCCGCACGTTCCCGAGCGGCAGGCGTTGTCGATGAAGACGCCAGCTTCGTCGGCCGCCTCGAGGATCGTCGCACCGACCGGCACCGGCGCGGTCGTGTCCGAAGCCCGAAAGACCACCTGGCCCGCGATCTCGGTTGAGGCAGCGCCCTTCGCCGTAGGATCGCGTTTGACGGTGCCGAACGCCTCCGTCTTGATGTAGGTTTCGGGCACGCCAAGCCCAACGAGCGCGGCCTTGACCGCGTCCATCATCGGCGGCGGGCCGCATATATGCGCTCGGCGGCTCGCAATCTCCGGCACCGCCGAAGCAA
>Ga0137796_10001361_pt1 | contig 14019 bp, 16 predicted proteins | sample OV2TP3_FD_97704 | JGI IMG/M metagenome (GOLD analysis project Ga0137796, IMG submission 97704)
GCCGGGCTCGACCTGGTCACCGACGGCCAGATCCGCTGGTACGACCCGATCTCCCACCTCGCGCGCCGGCTCGAGGGCGTGGAGATCAACGGCCTCCTCCGCTACTTCGACACCAACTTCTACTTCCGCCAGCCCGTGGTGCAGGGGCGGCTCGGGTGGAAGGGGCCGGTCCTCCTCCGGGAGTTCCGGTTCGCCCGCCGGGTCTCCCCCCGGCCGGTCAAACCGGTCCTCACCGGCCCCTACACCCTGGCGCGCGGCTCGCTCCTCCGGACCACCGCCTACCGGGGCCTCCGCGACCTGACGCTGGCCTACGCCGAGATCCTCGCCCGGGAGGTGGAGGCGCTGGCCGGCGAAGGGGCCGCGCTGATCCAGGTGGATGAGCCGTCCATCCTGGCCCACCCCGAGGACCTCGATCTCCTCGCGGAGGCCCTGGGCCCGCTCGCCGCGGCGAAGGGGCGCGCCGAGCTGGGGCTCGCGACCTGCTTCGGGGACGCCGCCCCCCTCTATCGGGCGCTGCAGCGCCTGCCGATCGGTCGCCTCGGCCTGGACTTCACCGGGAGCCCCACGCTGCCTGACCTCATCGCCGAGCAGGGGGCCGAGAAGCCCCTCGCCCTCGGGATCTTCGACGGGCGCAACACGCGGCTCGAGCGCCGGGAGGAGATCTTCCCCCTCCTCGACCGGATCCTCCCCCGCCTCGCGGCCCCGAGCGTCCACCTCTGCCCCTCCTCGGGCCTCGAGTACCTGCCGCGGGACCGCGCGCGGGCGAAGCTCGAGACGATGCGGGCGATCCGCGACGCCTACCGGGCGGAGCGCCGGGACGGGGGCCGCCGATGAGACACCCGCCTCTTCCTGTCGCCCCCCGCCCGCGGCCCCGGGCGGTGGGGGGGTTGGACCAGTGAGCCGGGAGCTGCTCCGACGCCTCGGGATCGACCTCCCGCCGCTCCCCACCAGCACCGTCGGCTCCTTCCCCAAGCCCGAGCCGCTCCTCGAGGGGCGGCGGCGGTTCGCCCGGAACCAGATCACCCGGACGGAGCTGGAGCGGCTCGAGCGGGAGGCGACGGAGTTCTGGGTGAGGACCCAGGAGGAGGTGGGGCTGGACGTCCTGGTGGACGGGGAGCAGTATCGCGGGGACATGGTCGCCTACTTCGCCGAGCTGATGCCGGGCATGAAGACCGGCGGGCTGGTCCGCTCTTACGGCAACCGGTATTATCACAAGCCGGTCATCGCGGGGGAGGTGGCCTGGCCCGGCCCGTTGACGGTGGGGTGGTGGCGGTGGACCCAGTCGCTCACCGGGAGGCCGGTCAAGGGGATGCTCACCGGCCCCTACACGGTCATGGACTGGTCGTTCGACGAGCACTACCCGAACCGCGCCGCCGCCTGCCTGGCGCTGGCCCGCGCGCTACGCCGGGAGGTGGAGGCCCTGGTCGAGGCCGGCGCCCGGATCATCCAGATCGACGAGCCGGCGCTCTCGGTCCGGCCCGCGGAGCTCCCCCTGGTGGTCGAGGCGATGCACATCATGACCGACGGCCTCCCCGTCTACTTCATCAACCACGCCTGCTACGGGGCCTTCGAGACCGTCTACCCGGGGATGCTCGACCTCCCCTCCCACAACCTCGACCTGGCCATCTCCCAGAGCGGACTGGATCTCCTGGCGATCTTCGCCAAGCACCCGTTCACGAAAGACCTCTCCGTCGGCGTCCTGGACGTCCACTCCCACGTCGTCGAGACCCCGGCCGAGGTCAAGACCCGGGTCCTGCGGGGGCTCGAGGTCCTCCCGCCCGAGCGGGTCTGGGTGGACCCCGACTGCGGGCTCAAGACCCGGACCGTGGACGAGGCCCGGGGCAAGCTCGAGGCCATGATGACCGCGGTCCGGGAGCTCCGCCAGACCCACGCCTGATGGCCTCCCCCCTGCTCGCCCGCCTGGCCGAGGGCCCGCTTCTCGCCGACGGCGCGATGGGGACGATGCTCTACGCCCGCGGGGTCCCCCTGGACGCCTGCTTCGACGTCCTGAACCTCCGGAGCCCCGAGCTGGTCCGGACCATCCACGCCGAGTACGTCGCGGCCGGCGCCGACCTGATCGAGACCAACACCTTCGGGGCCAACCGCTTCAAGCTCGCCATCCACGGCCTGGAGGCCCAGGTCCGGGAGATCAACCGGCAGGGGACCCGGGTGGCCCGCGACGTGCGGGAGGCGATGGGGCGGGACGTCTTCGTCCTCGGCTCGATCGGCCCGTTGGGCAAATACCTCAGGCCGCTCGGGGGGGTGACGCGGGAGGAGGCGCGGCAGGCCTTCGGGGAGCAGGCAGAGGGGCTCCTCGAGGGCGGCGTGGACGGCTTCATCCTGGAGACCTTCTCCGATCCCACGGAGCTCGCCCTGGCCGTCGAGGCGGTCCGGGCGATCTCGGACCTCCCGCTCCTCGCCCAGACCACCTACTCGGACGACGGGGTCACCTTCCTCGGCCAACCCCCCCAGGAGGTCGCCCGGCTCCTCCGCGCCCTCCCGGTCCAGGCGATCGGGGCCAACTGCTCGGTCGGGCCGAGCGTCCTCCAGCAGGTCATCGAGCTGATGGCGCCGGAGGCCGGCGGGTGCTACCTGTCGGTCCTGCCGAACGCGGGCCTCCCCTCCCGGGTCGGCGACCGGCTGATCTACCTCGCCTCCCCGGCCTACTTCGCCGGCGCCACGCCCCGGCTCCTCGAGGCGGGCGCCCGGATCGTGGGCGGCTGCTGCGGGACGACCCCTGAGCACATCCGGGCGATGCGGGAGGCCCTCGACCAGCATGTCCCGGGGATCGCCCGCGCGCGCCGGGCCGTCGTGGTCGCCCCGAGGGAGGAGGCGCCGCCGCTCAGGCCGAGCGCGGAGCCGACCCTCCTGGCTCGGAGGCTCGAGGCCCGGGAGTTCGTCGTGACGGTGGAGCTCGACCCGCCGCGCGGCCATCAGATCGAGAAGCTCGTCCAGGGGGCGAAGCTCCTCCGGTCGAGGGGCGTGGAGATCGTGGACATCAACGACGGCGCGCTGGGGCGGGTCCGGATGGCGGTCCTGCCGACCGCGCTCCTGGTCCGGGAGGCGACGGGGCTTGAGATCAACCTCCACTTCACCTGCCGCGACCGGAACCTGATGGGGATCCAGGCCGAGCTGCTCGGGGCCCACGCCCTGGGGGTCCGGAACATCCTGGCGATGACCGGCGACCCCCCGCGCGTCGGGGACTACCTCAACGCCACCGCCGTCTTCGACGTCGAGGCGATCGGGCTGGTCCGGGTCCTGGCCGGCTTCAACCGCGGGGTGGACGCCTCGGGGACCTCCATCGGCGAGCCGTGCCGCTTCGCCATCGGGGTGGCGCTGAACCCGGCGGCCGAGGACCTCGGGCGGGAGGTCGAGCGCTTCCACCGGAAGGTCGAGGCCGGCGCCCAGTGGGCCCAGACCCAGCCGGTCTACGACCTCGCGGTCCTCGAGCGGTTCTTCGAGCGCGCCGGCCCGTCGCCGATCCCGGTCATCGTCGGGATCCTGCCGCTCCACAGCGGCCGTCACGCCGAGTTCCTCCACCACGAGGTCCCGGGGATCATGATCCCGGCCGAGATCCGCCAACGGATGAGGGAGGCTGGGGACAAGGGCCAGGCGGTCGGGGTCACCCTCGCCCAGGAGACGCTCCGGGCCGTCCGCCAGCGCTACCAGGGCGCCTACCTGATGCCCTCCTTCGGCCGCTTCGAGGTCGTCGCCGAGGTCCTCGACGCCCTATAACCCGACGGGCCGGTCAGCGCTCCGGGGGGCTCTGGATGTGGGCGAGGACGGACCTCCAGAAGTCGGCGTCGGGGTGCCGAGGGTCGTGGAAGGCGGCCACCGCCCGCGCGCGCTCCTCCGCTCCCGCCTTGCCGTAGGTCTGGAGCATCCAGGCGGCCATCCGCCGCGCGGGATCCGTCTCGTGGGGGGCCTCCGGGGCCGGCGCCGGCTCAGGCGCGATGGCCTCGCGCGGCGCCGGGCGCGACGGCGGCTCCACCGCTTCGGGGGGCGTCGTCGCAGACCCCCCGGGTGACGCCGCTTCCGGCGTCTCGCCGCGGCCGGGCAGGCGCCCCTCCTCGCCCAGCGCCCTCATCAGCACGGCGAGCGCCTCCTCGACCGTCACCTCGCCGACGCGCCCGGCCGGATCCGCCGCCCGCCTTTCCCCGGCCGTGGCGGCCGGCCCGGGCGCGTCCGGTGCGACGGCGCCCGGCACCTGAATCGCGGCCAAGCGGACCGCCAGCGAGACGACGGAGACCGCCAGCGCCAGGCACACCACGCCCAGGGAGGCGATGGCGATGAGGTACTTCCGCTGCCGGCGCGGGTGCGCCGTCTCCTGGCGCCTGCGCTGGAGGAAGGCCTCGAGCCGCTCGTCCAGCCCCTCAGGCACGGTCCCGAACCGCCCGCGGGCGCCCCGGCGGTCGGCGCCAGAGAGGCGCGCCGCCCGGTCGCGCGCGGCAAGAGGCTCCTCTTCCTTCCCGCATGTTCGGCCGCCCCGCCCTCAAAACCTGAACCTACCCGCAGCAAAGCACCCTCATCGGCGGGGTGTCAAGTGTGCAAGCGTTTGCAGAGGCGGGAGCGGTCACCGGGGCAGCGGGAGGCGGTCGCCCTCCGGTCAGCCGCGCCCGATGAACGGCATCTTCGTCGCCATGACGGTCATGAACTGGACGTTGGCGTCGAGCGGCAGGCTCGCCATCAGCACCACCGCGCGCGCCACGTGCTCGACGTCCATCGTCGGCTCGGCCGCGACCGTCCCGTTCGCCTGGGGCACCCCCTGCGCGAGCCTGGCCGTCAGCTCCGTCGCGGCGTTGCCGATATCGATCTGGCCGCAGGCGATGTCGTACTTCCGCCCGTCGAGCGACGTGGACTTGGTGAGCCCCGTGATCGCGTGCTTCGTCGCGGTGTAGGGGGCCGAGTTCGGCCGTGGGGCGTGCGCCGAGATCGAGCCGTTGTTGATGATCCGCCCGCCGCGGGGGACCTGGTCCTTCATGATCTTGAACGCCTCCTGGGTGCAGAGGAAGGCGCCGGTGAGGTTGACGTCCACGACCGCCCTCCACTGCTCGTACGTCAGCTCCTCGAGCGGCACCGGCGGCGCGCCCGTCCCGGCGTTGTTGAACAGGAGATCGAGCCGCCCGAACGTCTCCTTCGTCCTGGCGAAGAGCGCCCGCACGGCCGCCGGGTCGGCCACGTCGGTGGGGACGACCAGCGTCCGGGGCCCGGACGCCTCCCCCTCCCGGGCCGTCGCCTCCAGGAGCTCCTTGCGGCGTCCGGCGAGGACGACCGCGTAGCCCTCCCGCAAGAGGGCGAGCGCGACGGCCCTGCCGACTCCCGTTCCCGCACCCGTGACCAGGGCGACCTTCCGAGGCGCGCTCATGGCTCGGATTCCTCCTCTGCGGGATCAGCGCGCTGCTGGCGGACCCCGAGCAGGCACACGATCCCCCGGAGCCTCCCGGCCGGGATCGAGGGAGGTCAGCGGTCCCCTTCCCCGAGCTTCGCCCGGACGGCTTCGATCACCTCTCCTGCGAGCCCCAGGGCCCGGCGGGCATCGCTCTCATCGAACGCCTCGGCGGGGATCCCCCCGGGCAGGCTGTTGGGATACCGGGTCGGGACGTAGTAGAGGTCGAGCGGGGCGGCCTTCGGTCTGAGTGGGAGAAAGTCGTCGTCGAGGCCCCCGCACTCCCGGACCAGATCCGCTACCGAGTGACCCAGCACCTGCTCGGCCCCGCGTGCGTAGAGGAACGCCTTCAGGGCCTTCTCGGCCGCCTGATGACAGAGAAAACAGACGAGGCTGTAGCGCCGGCCGGCCAGGGAGTACTCGGCATCGCTCAGGTCGTGCTCGGCCTGCCGGAGCCAGCGGCGCCCTTCGGCCTTCGGATCAGGCCTCATAGACGACCTTGCCCCGGGCGAGCGCCGAGCGGACGAAGGAATTGGCCTCCGCCATGGCGCTGAACTCTTCAGGCGTGTACACGAACAGGTCGAGCCCGACCGAGGGGCCCAGCGCCAGGTAGAAGCGCTCCAGGCGGCGGGTGAACGGCTCTCCCGAGGGGGCGATCAGGATGAGGTCCAGATCGCTCGTCTCCCTGACGGTTCCCGACGCCAGCGAGCCGAAGAGGATCGCCTTGGTCACGCCGAGGCGCGGCAGCTCGGCGAGGATCCGCCGGAGCTCCGCCTCGAGCCGAGGCCGCCGCCGCTCCCCCCCCACCCACCTCACCACAGTCCGAGCCATGGAGCCACTCTAATCCCACAGGACACAAACGTCAAAGAAAGGCGCCGGCACCCTATCCCGTCTCGCCGTCACCGGCTGGATCCCGGACGCCATGGGAGCCTCTCCGAGTAGCACTGTGCGGCTCGCGCGTTCTGACCCTCGGCTCGCGGATGGGATGGTCCGCTCCGAGCGCGGGCCAGGCCCGCGCAACTCTCGGGGGGAGGTTCGGAAGGGGGGCGAAGCCCCCCTCCGAGGGACTAGCCGCGCCAGCGGCCGAGGCGGCGGTTCAGGGCCTCCAGCCCCACCACGATCCCGATCGAGAGCGCCGAGACCAGCGCCGTCGCCGCGAAGAGCTCGGCCGCCTGGAAGGCGTTGGCCAGCCCTCCGAGCAGGTGCCCCATCCCCCGGACCCCCGCGAACATCTCCACGAGCAGGACCCCGAGCAGGCAGAAGATGATCCCCAGGCGCATCCCGGCCAGGACCGACGGCAGCACCGCGGGGAGGATCACCTTCCGGTAGACCTGCCAGGTCGTGGCGCCCATGGAGCGGGCGACCAGGATCGGCGTCCGATCCACGTCCCGGACCCCGCCGATCACCAGCAGCGCGATGGGGAAGAAGCCGTGGAGGGTCGCGTAGACGACCGCCGGGGTGACCCCGATCCCGAAGATGAGGACGATCCAGGGGAGGAGCAGGATCTTCGGGATCGCGTAGCCGGCGACGAGGTAGGGGTTGACGACGTCGTAGAGGTGGCGGAGGGAGCCGATGACGAGCCCGCACCCGACGCCGAGGCCGATGGCGAGCCCGTAGGCCAGGAGCGTCTTCGCCAGGGTCTCCCAGAAGAGGCGGAGGGCCTCGGGCCCGATCCCCAGGAGGGCCGCCGCCACGGCGCTCGGCGCGGGGACGAAGAGGGGATCGGCGAGCCCGGCCCGGACCGCGCCCTCCCAGGCCGCCAGGAGCACGGCGAGCGACAGCGCCTGCGCCCCGCCGATCTTCAGGCGCTCCACCGCCGGCTCCGCGCCTCCACGGCCGCCGCCAGGCCGTCGATGGCCATGACCAGGGCCAGGGTGATCACCACCAGGGCCACGTACTCGGGCGTCCGGAGGAGGCCGTAGGCGTAGTTGATGAGGTAGCCGAGCCCGGCCTTCGCGCCCAGGACCTCCCCCACGATCACCCCCACCACGGTCAGGGCGAGCCCGGCGCGGAGACCCGAGATCAGGGTGGCGCTCATGGCGGGGAGGACCACCTTGACGAACAGCTCCCGCGGCCGGGCCCCCATGGAGGCCGCCACGGTGAGGAGGTGGCGGTCCACCTGCCGGATCCCCGCCAGGACCGCGAGGACCACGGGGAAGAAGCCGAGGAGGAAGCCGAAGGCGACCTTGGAGGAGGGGCCGAGCCCGAAGAAGAGCATCAGCGAGGGGTACCAGACCACGCTCGGGACCGCGTACAGCGCGGCCAGGATCGGCTCGTAGACCGCCCCCAGGCGCGCCCGGAGCCCGAGGAGGAAGCCGAGCCCGAGCCCGGTCGAGACGGCCAGGAGGTAGGCGAGGAGGATCTCCCGCACCGTCAACGCCAGGTGCTCGGGGAACTCGGGCCAGGCCTCGAGGCCGAGGATCCGGCCGAGGGCCGGGAGGACCGCGGAGGGGGGGACGTAGAGGAGCGGGTTCAGCTGGCGCGCACCGACCTCCCAGCCGAGGAGGAGGAGGGCGAGGAGCCCGGCGCGCCAGGCCAGGACCCTCACAGCCCCGACTCCATCGCCCGGAGCGACTCCTCCCGGATCTGACCCCAGAGGGCCGCGCGGAGGGCCGTGGCCTCCGGCGCGGTCGGGTCGCGGGGGTAGGGGAGCGGGACCTCGTAGACCGCCTTGATCCGGCCGGGGCGGGAGGTCATCACCACGATCCGCTGGGAGAGGAGGATCGCCTCCTGGAGGCTGTGGGTGACGAAGACAATAGTCTTCCGCGTCTGGCGGACGACCCCGAGGAGCCACTCCCCCATGAGGAGCCGGGTCTGCTCGTCCAGGGCCCCGAACGGCTCGTCCATCAGGAGGATCTCGGAGTCGAGGGCGAGGGCGCGGGCGATGGCGACCCGCTGCTTCATCCCGCCCGAGAGCTCGCGCGGGTACTTGGCCTCGAACCCCTTGAGCCCGAGCGGCTCGAGGAGGCCGAGGGCGATCCCCCGCCGCCGCCCCGGCGGGCTCCCCTGGAGCTCGAGCCCGAACTCGACGTTCTCGAGCGCGGTGCGCCAGGGGAAGAGGCCCGGGTCCTGGAAGACCATGGCGATCTTCCGCGGGTCGGGGCCGTCGGAGGGGACGCCGCCGATGAGGACGGTGCCCCGGTCGGGGCGGAGCATCCCGCCCATGATCGAAAGCAGCGTGGACTTCCCGCAGCCGGAGGGGCCGAGGAGGGTGAGGATCTCGTTCCGCTGGACCTCGAGGTCGATCCCGGTCAGGGCGTGGGTCGGGCCGCTGGCGCTCGGGTAGCTCTTGGCGAGATCACGGACCTCGATGTGCGTACTCAAGGTCTCGTCCGGGGAGGCGAGGAAACGACGTCCGGCCCTGGCGCATTATAGCACGCCACCTCTTGACAGGGGTCCTCGCCGGGTTTTAGATAGGGCCATGCCTCACACGCCTCCGGCGTTCCGGCTCCCCGGTCGCGGCGTCTTCTGACTCCGGGCGCGGCGGCCGCCGGGCGGCGGCTCCGGCGTCTTTCGGGCCCCCGGGTCTCGTGGTCCCCCCGCCTTTCGGTCCTCCCACCCCTCGCTCTTCACTCAACCATGAACGCTAACCCGTAGTCTTGCGCGGGGAGGACCCCAGTCGATGAGCCGATCTCGTGTCCGCGTGATCGTGTCCGTGCTGGTCGTGGTGGCCCTGGCGGGGTTCGGGTGCGCCTCGCCCCCCGAGGCCGAGAAGAAGGCCGCCGAGGCGGCGGTGAGCGCGGCCAGGGCGGCCGGCGCCGACAAGTACGCCTCGGGCGAGCTGGCCGCGGCGACGAGCGCCCTGAAGGCGGCGGAGGGCCAGATGCAGGCGAAGAAGTACCAGGACGCCAAGGCGGCCTATCTCAAGGTCAAGGAGCTCGCGGACAAGGCCGCCGGGGCGGTCCCGGCCGGCAAGGCCGCCATGGCCTCCAAGGTGGGCGCGCAGCTCGCCGAGCTCGAGAAGCGGTGGCAGGAGCTCGACGGGAAGGTCAAGGAGGCTGCCAAGCGGCTCAAGGCCGAGCAGAAACAGGCGTGGGAGGCTGATGCCAAGGGCGCGGCCGAGGCGCTCCAGGCGGCCAAGTCGGCCGTCCAGGCCGACCCGCTCGCGGCGAAGGATCGCCTGCCGAGCATCACGGCGGCCCTCGACAAGTGGGAGGCCGAGCTGAAGGCCCTGCCCGCCCCCGCCAAGGTCGCCAAGAAGGCCGCGAAGTAGGGACGGGCCGATCCGATGCGACTCCTCCTGCCCGTCACCCTCCTGCTCGGGCTCCTCTCCCTGGCCCAGGTCCACTACGGCGTGGCCGTCGCCGGCGGGATCTGGCAGGCGTTCCCGTCGTGGGACGCGCCCGAGACCCGCGTCTGGGAGGCGACCGCGGGCCTGACGGCCCCGCCCACCGATCCGACCCGCGAGGCGTCCGAGCAGGCGCTCGCGGCCGCTCGTCCCCTGGGGCGTCTCCCCCTCTCGGAGAGGCCGGGCCTCTTCGAGAGCCTCGCCCTCTCCTCCCGCGTCACCCGATCCCCTCCCCGGGCCTAAGCTCCCCGCACCGCTCAGCGCCCAGGCAGGCCGCCTACGGCTGCCGGGGCCGAGGGCACATCCCAGAGAGCACGATCGCCACAGGCGGCGGAGGTTTGCCATGGAGCTCGGGTTTTGGGGGCGGATCATCGGGGTCGGGATCATCCTGGCCCTGATCGGGTGCATGGTCCTCTATCATTTCCTCATGGGCCGATCCAAGACGCGGCGAGCCGCCACCCCCGGAGACTCGGCGGGAACGCCCGGGACGAGCGCCAAACCGTCCGACAAGTCCAAGATCGCCTAGTCGCGACGGATCCGGCCCTCGCTTGACAGGCCTGCCGGGCCCCCGTACACTCCCGGTGCATCGCCATGGAACCCCGCTGGCGGTCCGCGCTCGCCCATCTCACCCCCTACGACGCCGGCCCCCCCCTCGAGCGACTCGAGGCCGAGCTGGGTCGGCCCGTGATCAGGCTCTCGGCCAACGAGAACCCCCTCGGCCCCTCCCCGCGCGCCCTGGAGGCGATCCGCGCCGAGGCGGAGCGCGTCCACCTCTACCCCGACGGCGGGGCGGTCGCCCTCCGGGAGGCGCTCGCGACGGCGCTCGGGGTGACGCCGGGGGCGATCCTCCTCGGCAACGGCGCCGACGAGCTGATCGGGCTCCTCGCCCGCGCCCTCGTGGATCCCGGGGAGGAGGTCGTCATCCCCCGTCCCGCCTTCGAGCCCTACGAGTCGGCGGCCCGGCAGATGGGCGGCAGGGTGGTCTGGAGCCCGCTCCGCGACTACCGGATCGACCTCGAGGACCTGGCCGGTCGCGTCACCCCCCGCACGAAGCTCGTCTTCGTGGGGAACCCCCACAACCCGACCGGCACCGTTGTGAGCCGCGCGGCGTGGGAGGCGTTCCTCGAGGCGGTGCCGGGGGAGGTCCTCGTGCTCCTCGACGAGGCCTATCGGGACTTCGTCGAGACCGACGACTGCCCGGACGGCCTCGAGGCCCTCGCCGGCCGGCCGACGCTGGTGGTGCTGCGCACCTTCTCGAAGATCGCGGGGCTGGCCGGGCTCCGGATCGGCTACGCGGTGGGGGCGCCGGGCGTGATCGAGACCCTGGGGCGGCTCCGCGAGCCGTTCAACACGAACCGCCTGGCCCAGGCCGCCGCCCTCGCGGCGCTCGGGGACCTCGACCACCGCGAGCGGACGCGGGCGGTCGTCTTCGAGGAGCGGCGTTTCCTCTGCGGTGAGTTCGCCCGGCGCGGCCTGGGCTGGGTGCCCAGCGAGGCCAACTTCGTGCTCGTGCGGCTCGGCCGGGACACGGCCGAGGCGACCGCGAGGATGCGGCGGGAGGGGGTCCTGGTGCGGGACGGCGCGGCCGTCGGGCTCCCCGGCCACCTGCGGATCTCGATCGGGACCCGGCAGGCGAACCAGCGGATGCTCGAGGTCCTGGACAACGCGCTGGCTGAGGGTGAGTAAGCCCTGGGGGGGAGGCAGGCCCCGAAGCCGGTCGCCGAAGAGCGACCGGCCCGACCCGGCTGCGCCGGGTGCCCGGCCGGCGGCCGTCGGCAGGGGGGCAGAGCCCCCCTCCGAGTTAGAGCGAGGGGCTGACGCCTCCCGCGGGGCCATCCGCGGGGGGCGGAGCCCCCCTCCGAGTGACTTAGCGGCGGCGCGGGGTCGGCTTCCTCGGGGTCGCGGCGGCGGCCTGCGCCTTGCTCGCCCGCTCCTCGGCCGCAGCCAGCCTCTTCTCGAGCCCCGCCTTCTCCTGGCCGAGCGTGGCGACCTGCCGCTTGAAGGCCTCCAGCTGCTGCTGGACCTCCGCGGCCTGGAGGCGCAGGGTCTCCGCCTCCTGCCGGAGGGTCTGCAGCTCGAGCCGGAGGTCCTGCTCGCGCGCCGAGGCCTGGTGCCACTGATAGCCCACCACCAGCACCAGGAAGGCGAGGACCACCGAGAGGATCGCCCCCCAGGGGCGGCCTCGGGGCTCCTCCTCCTCAATGAACTCCTCCAGCTCCATCTGCTCGTCCACCGTCGGGTTCGCCATGCGCCACCTCCTTTGGCCGATTCTAGCGAGCCGGCTTCGCGCAAGTCAAAGTTTTTGGAGGGCCTTGGCAAGCCGTCGGGAGCTGGGGTATAGTGAGATCGAAGGAGGGATGCGAGGTGGCGGATCGCGCGCCCTCGACGCTCCGGCGCTTCTTCGATCCGCTGGTCCGGCGGAGCTTCGGGGACCTCTCGCTCGGGGACGAGCCGGTCGCCGACTACCTGGCCGAGCTCCTGACCCGCTTCGCCCGGACCGAGGCCCTCTACGCGATCCGCGGGGCCGACGGCCGGCGGCTCGACACGGTGGTCGATCTCCTCCTCGAGGCCCAGCGGGCGTGGGACTTCCACGCCGCGGACTTCGACCCGTTCCGGGAGCGCGAGATCAAGCAGCAGATCGGCGACTACACCCTCTTCATGACCGGGCTCTTCCGGGAGTTCGTCGAGGGGCGGAGCATCACCGGCTACTACGTCCGCGAGGGAAAGCGGGCCTACCGGTTCGTCTCCCAACACGACAAGAGCGCCCTCAAGCCTCGCGCCTCGCTCTTCGCGGCCCTGGCCGGCGGCTTCGAGGGCTACGCTGGGGCCCTGACCTACATGAAGAAGGTCTACCTCCGGCCCGAGCTACACCCCGCCCCGTACCAGCCGCTCCTCCGCCTGCTCGCCGAATGGTAGCCCCGCCGGCCCTGGAGGAGCTCCTGGCCGGCGCGGGCGAGAATGCCGCGCTCGCCCAGGCCCTCGAGGCGATCCCGCCCGCCGAGCTCCCCGCCCGCCTCAAGACCCTGGCCCGCGCGCGCGGCGCCGAGGCGCTCCCGCTCCTCGCGCGCCTCCTCGGCGAGCGGACGGCGTGGGCCGAGGCGGCCGCCGAGGCGCTCGGGGTGATCCCGAGCGAGGAGGCCGCGCGGGCGCTCCAGACCCTCGACGCGAGCGCCCCCAAGGCCGTGCGGACCGCGGTCCGGCGCGCCCTCTACCGCCTCCGTCAGGCCGGGATCCAGGTGGAGCTCCCCGCCCCGGCTCGCCGGGCCCCCGCCCGGCCGGTGCCCGTGCGCGCGTGGGGTTCGGCGTTCGACGGCACCGGCACCCGCGGTCTCTGGCTCGCCCTGCGCGGGCCCTCCGGGGAGTGGCTGCTCCTCTCCTTCCTCCTCTCCGACGAGGTGGGGATCCTGGATTTCCAGGGCGGCCCGGTCGCCAGAAAGCGCCTCGACAGCCAGGTGCAGGCCCTCCTCGAGGGAGGGCCCCTCCCCTGGGTCGAACTCCCGCCGGCCGTGGCGCTCGGCCTGGTGGCGGAGGCGCTCGGCCGCCACGCCGAGACCGGCGCGCCGCCGCCGGGTGAGTTCGCCCCCTGGCTCCTCGCCCTCGACCTGCCGGAGGCGCCGCCCCGGCCGTGGGTCTACGAGCTGCTGGACCCCGAAGCCGCGGCGGCGGATCCCGGGCTCCTCGAGCGCTCGGGCGAGCTGTTCGACGCCCGCGAGCTCGGCGGGTGGTTCCTCGACCCGGGGCGCGTCCAGGCCGAGGCGGTCGAGCTGCTCCAGCTCAAGGAGAGCCGGCTCGTCGTCCCGGATCAGGTGAAGGCGGAGCGCCAGGCCGCCGTCGTGGACAAGGTCATCGAGGCCGAGTTCACGCCCGAGGCCCGCCGCCGCTTCGGCCGGCGGCTCGAGGAGCAGGCCGCGGTCCTGGCGCGGCTCGGGCGGGAGCCCGAGGCGCGGATCGCCCTGGCCGTCGCCCTGGCCCTCGCGGACCCGGAGCGGGAGCCGCGCCGGATCCCCTGGGTCCGGCGGCTCGTCGAGCGGGGGCTCGAGGTGGCCGGCGAGGTCTCCCTCGGCCGGGCTTCGGCCGAGGAGGCCAGCCGGCGGCCGCGGCCGCCCGCGGCCGAGCCGTGACCGGTAGCCTCACCGACGTCCCGGGGGTCCGCGTCGGCCACGCCACTGACCTCGAGGGCATCACCGGCTGCACCGCGATCCTCTGCCCGGGCGGCGCGGTCGGCGGGGTCGAGATCCGCGGGTGGGCCTCGGGGGTGGCGGGGCTCGACCTCCTCGACCCCCGCCACCTCACCGAGCGGATCCACGGCGTGGTCCTGGCCGGGGGGAGCGCCTTCGGCCTCGAG
>Ga0137796_10001365_pt1 | contig 14007 bp, 20 predicted proteins | sample OV2TP3_FD_97704 | JGI IMG/M metagenome (GOLD analysis project Ga0137796, IMG submission 97704)
TCACAGTTGATTATTGGTAGTGTAGCCCCTAATCAAAATATTTATAAAGTGTAGCCCCTAATTACTCGGGATGGTATATTTAGAAAAGTACAAGGTAAAGGGGAAAACTTACTTTAAGCTAGTTTATACTGTCAGGTCAGGCAGCAGAATACTCCACAAAAGAAAATACATAGGCAAAACTTTACTGCCAAAAAAAAGGTTAAAGCAATTAAAAGCTGAATTTCTAAGGCAATTGCATAGACAGAAATACAAATACCTCTCATCAAATGACGTTGAAGATATAGAAAACATAAAATCAAATTACAAAAACGAAATCAAAAAACTTAGCAATCTTGAAAAAGAAAACAAGCTTAAAGAATTTATAATAAGGTTTACTTATGACAGCAGCAAACTGGCTGGAGTAGCAGTCACATTAAGGCAAACTTCGCTTATTCTAAAAGAAGGCATCATACCGGGAGACATGAAGAGCTTAAGAGCAGTCAAAGAGATAGAAAACCATGAGAAAGGAGTTATTGCAATAACAGAATACAAAGGCAAACTTCATATAAATTTTATAAAAAAGCTTCATTTGATCTTATTTTCAGGAGTTGATAATTCTATAGCGGGAAAATTACGCTATGAACTTAAAAGAGATGTAAAGCTTGCTGGCACTGCCTATGTGCCTCCTAAATGGAATGAATTGAAGAAAGAGCTTGATAATTTCTTCAAATGGTATAAAGCTGAAAACAAAAAACTGCACCCATTAGAATTAGCTGCATTAGTTCATTTAAAGCTTATTTCACTACAGCCTTTTGTTGATGGGAACAGCAGATTGTCAAGACTGCTCATGAACTGGGTTTTGTGGAAGAAAGGGTATCCTGTAATAGACATACCTATAGAAGATTTAGAAAACTACTACAATGCGTTGGACAAGTATCAGACAGAAAAGGATGAAAAGGAGTTTATACAGTATATTAAAAAGAGATACGTGCAGAATTAAAGCCTAAACATCTTTAATTTGTCACTTTTCATCAAAAAACCCTTTTGTAACAGGCTTACTTTCCAACTCGACCCATTGTTGCGGCTTCTCGAATTTATAAGGTGTAGTTAAAGTTTTTATTACATTACCATTATTATCTCTTGCAGCTATTGTAAAGCAGTATTTTTGCCCTTCTTCAAAATTATACGGCTCAAGCTTATCAAATGTCCTTAAGTCAATTTCTTGTTGAGGATTTAGGAAGTCATCTTTAGGCACAAACTTTAGCTCTACGCATTTTTTAGAATTGCTACAATCATTTAAATCTGCAGTGATGGGACTTTGTTTAGAGAAGTGCAGATAATAAGTTAGTTGCTCTTTTAAGGATATATCTGTAATTTCATCTTCATTATTCTCTGGAGCAAAAAATCCGACCCAAATATAACCGGGCTTCTTATCTTTTTCTATTGGTAAATTGATACAGGCGCTTGATATTCCTTCTTCTTTAAAGTTATCAGAATTTATAAGAATGATTTTTTGAACTCCAGGCGCCAAGTCATCTATAGATTTTGCAGTTGCCTGCTTTACAGCTTTGCTTTCCTTTCCTGACTTGCTTACACCTGTAACAGCAAAATAATATTCAACTCCGTCTTGCATATTTTCTTTGCCGCATTTATTTACTTCAGCTACCCATTCATCGTAGTTTTTATCAGATCTTACGCCTATTGTAGGTTTTAGATGCTCTATTTTCATCTCTTTTGTGCTTTTATCCTCAAGTGTATTTTTTGAGCAGTATATATTATAATGGCTAAAATCAGGAACATCGCTTCCATCTTCTAATTTGACTTTGTTCCATATTAAAATAACAGAATTCTCTGCTTTTTGCTTGTCTTCAGCCTTTAAAACTTGCACTGGCGGCGGCGTTGGCGGATTTGGAAATGTGACTGCAAACTTATAGGCAATATCCCGTAATTTTACTGTATTATCTGACTCGTCATAAGCATAGATTTGATTTCCACTTTTGCTTTTTGCGCAAAATTTCATCCCTTTTATTCTTGGCAAGTCGATGATTTTGTTGGCTGGTAGCGGCGCCTCAAAAGTAGAGCGCGGAGCTTCTGCCACTACAAACTTAATTTCATCGCCTTTTTTGTATAGCAAGAATGTTTTGCTTAGGCGGATTATTTTAGAATTATCGCTGCCGCCAACAGCAAATATATCTTCTACTATTGGCTTTTTGCCTGTGTATTCTATTTTAATTCTTACTGAGTTTACAATCTCGCTAAGTGTGTCCCTCTCGTTATAATTGGTATAAACCAAATTTTTTAGCTCAATGTATTCTGTCCAAGTTTTGCCATGTATAATCTCTGCTTTTATTCTTTGGGCATCACTCGTTAGAAGCAGAAAAAAAGATCCTATTAATGTGGTCATTTCCTTTTCATCCAAAGAAAACCTGCAGACAACTCCATCTTCCTCCAAACTGATGCATTCTCTAAATTTATCAATAAAATCGTGCAAAATATCAGCGCCTTCCTCTTGCGGCTCTTGGCAATTCCATTGAAGCCGGTTAGCTTTATCTTTAAAGCACTGCTCAATATTCTGACTGCTTTTACATTGCTCTATTAACCCGTCTAAATTGTCTTTTATAGTTTTATATTCATCTTCTAGATTATAATCAATTCTTGCTTTGAATGACGGATTTATGGAATAAGCGCCTATGATGTTGCTCTCTTTTTCTTCTTGTGCCACAGCTGCTCCTGTTATTGATGGACTTCTATCTGTATAGATAACTACGCTTACCATCATAATTGGTATAAGCATCAGCAAAACAAGATCTTTTGTTTCCATTTTTTATACAATTGCAATTACTCCTTTTTCTTTTGCTCTAGCATATCGTGGTGTTCCGCAGCATTCAAAGTGCCATTCTTCATTGGCATATCTTACCCATCCAATCTCTCCTTTATCATTTTTTACACTGGTCATTATTTGCTCTAATACCACCCAGTCAGTATTTGTCATTGTAGCGAATGTTTTGCCGTCAAACCTTATGTCAACTACATTTCCAGTTGTATGAGGGCATTTTGGGCTTGGGGGGCAAACCATTTTGCTGTTTGGGTTTCTCTTCCATATTGATTCCTGCTCTTTAATAGAGCGGTATGCAGAAGTAACTTCCAGACAAGAGCTATCTTCTCTCTCTAAGCAAGCAGATCTAATGCCATATTGTTTAAGCTTTTGCTTGGCTATTCTTTCAGCTTCTGACAATAGCCCATAAGCTTCTTTTGTTAATTTACATTGTGTCCCTTTCTGGCACAAGTCCGTGCCTGTAAAGTCTATAAAATCTTTAGCTTCAGTTGGAGGCTTTACTTCTACTGGTTTTTCTGTTTTTATTTCTTCTTTTGGCTTTTCTTCAGCAGGCTTTGATTCTTTTTCCCTAAATTCAATTGGTATTTTTATTTCAGTTGGCTTTTTCATAACTGCTTTTGTTTCGTCCTTTAGAATGTCAAATATTAATGGCTCCCTTGCCCTTCCAATTATTTCCAAGCTGCCCTTAAATTCATAATCATAGTTATTAGTTAGTATGTTAGATGGGTAGTTAATTAAGTATTGATTAAAATTTTCATCAAATTTATATCCTAAATTATCTGCCAATAATTTTTCGTCGAAGCAGGGAATTTTAATGATATTTCCTTCCTCATCTTTTTTTAGTTTATACCAAATATTGACGCCATTAAATTTTCCGCATTCGTTAGTCTCAAAGCTTATTCCTTCGTCTCCTATAACTGTTGAAAACCCCCCATTTTTGGCAAGCTCATATATAGCCTGCTGCAAGGAGTATTTGGCGGATTGGTCTATATATATCAATACTTTTTCTCCTCCTTGTAGGCTTTTTATAATTTTTAATTGAAAGTGACCTATGTAGTCTCCATCAACAGGCGTCTCATTTATTGTATAATAATAAAAAAATGCTCCTATGCTTAAAAAAATTCCAAACATAAACATATACCAGTAGAGTGCATAAGCTTTTTTGTCCATCTTATTTAGGGCCAACTGTTATTATTCTCATTTCACCCACAATTAATTCAACTATTACAGGCTCTTTAGTGGTCAAGGGTATCAATATCTCAGAACTTGTAAATATATTTACAAAATCCACATAATTGATGCTTTTCTCACCTATTATTATATCGTAGTCCAAGCCCTTTAAAGTATAGCTATCTCTAAAGAATTGCTGGGCAATCTCACTAATTTTCCGATCATCATTTTTTAAATACCGTTCATTAATCAAATCTGCCATATTTTTATTTTCTTCCATTGGGATAGACAAAAATTGATTTAAGTTATAGTCCGCAGTGAAGTCCTGAAGCGATGCCTCAACTTGCTTTTGGCTCTTCCATAGCCCTAATACCTTGCCAACAGAAAATACAAGTAAAAGTATGACAAAAAAAAGAGTAACTATTAAAAGCCCCCACAACTCATCGCTTGCAACAAAGCCTTTCTTTGCTTTAAACATTTTGTACATATATTGACAACTTTGCCATTTTTATTTTATTATCAGAGTATACTATAACGTCTTTTCCTTCAAATATAGGGCCTGATCTCTCAACCCAATTGGGCGTTGATGCAGAGATACTGCCTAATCCACCCATTCCATCTAATTCGAACTTAAATGAATATTTGTTATTGCTTAAAGGAAAACATCTATACATTATACCGGGGTTTGTAAATTTTTCCAAATCAATCGATTTAGAGTACACCCTCCCGCTATTTTTATCTTGATAAGCAAAGCAATTAGGCGAGTTATAAAATCGTCCCATCAAAATAAATTCTTCTACATTTTTTGGTATTGCTGTGTTTCTGGATGCAAAGCTGCCCATAAATATAACTAAAATCCCTATACTAAATCCGAATATTATCGCAAATAGAACTATATATGGCATATCCGCCGGAATCCAATTTTCAGCTGCCCTTTTATTGCTTATCAATTTCATTTTTTAGAATTATAATATCATTAAATTTTTGAAACTTAATTTTTTTGGGATTCTCTAATTTTGCATTTATCTTATTGATTGTAGTTGGGATAAAACTGTAGTCCACAGATGTTGGATCTAGATTCCTATTATTAAATTGTGCATTATAGACAATAACTTTGTTATTAGATACCTCAACTATCAATCCTGTAAGGTCTTTTTCATAATAGACAAGACTATCATAAGGGTAAGCATAAATTGCATCTAAAATTAGCGCTATCTCTTTAGCAATTATCAACTTTCTATAGACCTCGCCGCTGCCATAGGATTTTCCTATATAAATTAATCCGCCTAGAATTACTGCTGATATAGTAACGAAAATAATTGCCCTAATTACAATGCTCCCTTTTTTTATCATACAATTTATCCTGTTGTGATGCAGGTATCTGACTTCAATTCTTTTTTATTTACATTTGATATATCTTGATTGCAAACTGCGATAATATTTTGTTTTTTCTCTACAATAAGGTTAATTATTTCTTTATCATACTGCCTTAACCCGTTTGCTTCGCTTAAACCATTTACAAATAAAAACCCGTTTTTCCAGTATTCTGAATGCCCAACAACTAAAGCATTGCTTGGAATTACCTTAATCACTATCTTGTTTGCTATATCATCCTGCTCAATTTTTTTGCATACCATCTTTGAGCATTGCCCGAATTTTGTCAGGAAATCGTTATATTTTTTCTCTATAAGCTGAAGCCCCTCACAAAGGCAGATGCAGGCATAGCCATCACATTCCTTCTCATTTGTAGGCTTGTTGAATATCGTTATTGGTATATCCTGCTTAGCATAAGAGTATATATACTCATATGCATCAGCATTTTTGCTAAATCCAATTATCGCTGATTTTTCTTTTAATTTTATTTCAAAAGTGTCCCTCTGCAAACTAATGTCATTTATTCTCTTAACAAAATTATCAAACGCCTCATTATATTTTTTCTGTGTATTAAAAAGATACGATTTTGCTATACTATAGCTTGGAGTAAAGAGTACAACAATAGATAGTATAGTGATAACTAAGATTACTAATGATTCGCTGGTAATCTCTCCAGATTTTTTATTCTTTAGCATCCTTCTTTCTTAATTCTCTCTTGTGCCACTTTTTCCCTCTTCATAGCAGATTCTCCGCTTGTTTGTTCATCATCCGGACAGCCATCATTTTTTCTTTCGCCCTGAAGACAAATGCACTTGTCATAAAGGTTTGAAATTCCATCCATATCAGAATCCTTAGTAGAGCTTAACAAATTGGATGCCTCAGCAGCGCCTTCTCCAATTTTTTTGGGGATTATCCAAGCTACGACTAAAACGAGAAGAGCAGTAATAATCATTGCTCCTACAAGCTGCCAAAGTTCCATCGCTTTTTTATTTTTCATAAGATTTACCTCCGATATCTTGGCCATATCCATATTTTAAATAGGGTATCCTCATTGCTATCATCACAAATTTTTATTGTTGGCATCTTATTTGTATGCTCTTTCACACATAAAGATCCCCTAATACAGTCTTCTTTCGTCTGAAAGAATGCTGTTGGTGTGCTAGGGAGGCAAGGTGAATCAGGACGGGCATTAATTATCTGAAGTTCATTATAACAATAACTTATAGCTATGCATTCATCATCAATTTGCCGCTTTGGCAGTGCTGACGCGCTACAATCAGAGTATGTCCTTTTTATTCTTTCAACGCAAGCATCATCTATCAGATTCTCAACTTCATTGCATCCTCCTGTAAAATCTAGACCATCTAAGTACGTAAGGCATATGTGGTTGTTATTAACCTTAAACAAAAATGGTGCGATTTTTATGTCATCACTAATTATCACATTTTGCTCTTCTATATGCACATCGTTGCATTTATATCCATTAGCCATACAATAATAAAATCTTTTTGCCTTTGTCCCCCTAATAGAACATGGCTTAAATCCCTCTATGTATTCTGATTTTTCTGGTGGAGTCAATCCCCTACTGCTCTTTTTTTGCAATTCTATTTTATCATTGTAGAGTACTATGCTAAATCCGCCTAATTTTGGCATTTCGCCTGTATCTGACATTTCTATTAAACAATTCTCTCCATCACCAGCATTTCTAAGTTTTGAAACTAATCCATCAAAATGGTTTGCCAAATCCTGAGGAACTCTTGCATCTCCGCTGTATTGTGGGAATCCTTCCTTTTGTCCAAAGCTTGAGCCAAAATTAAAGACGGCATCTCTACCTTGCGCATATAATTGTTTCGGTCCCAATAAAATGGAGAGTATAACTATCACAAACACAATTCCTAAAACCAGCTCTCCAAGCCATGTCAAACCTTTTTTATCCATATGAATCAACTAAAAAAACTGTTTACTTTAGCTATTAACACATCTTTTCCTTGAAAACTAAAATATATCATAGCAACAACTACAGCCAGAACTATTATTATTGTAAGAAAAGTAGGCCAACCTATTCCTAATCCTTGTGATTTTTTATAAAATTTCATTTTAACCTGCATACTTGGCATTACAGCCCAATCGCTCAGCATCATCTAAAGTTGAAACAATAAGGAAATTTGGTATTTTGCTTCCGCTTTCAATGGGAGATACTAATTTATCTACTCCTGCTTTTACAATATTATCAATAATCCCCAAGTAATAACCAATGCCTCCAACGGCGCCAGCAGCCGCAGCGCCAGAAACGCCAAGAAGCTTTAAGGCAAACCATCCCACTGTGCCTACTGCACCAACTATTGAGCCGCCAAAATAAGCTACTATCGCCCCTCCTGCGCCTACGAAAAATCCATATTTGCCAATTTGTGCCGCACAGCCTGCGATTGTATCTTGGTCACCTCTCCAGCAAATCTGTTTAGTGGGACTAACAAATGAGATAGCATAGACCTCTCCAGGAATATAGTTTATATCAGTAACTTCTCTTAATCCACCTGCCCGATTACTTTCTTTAAATGAGTCAGGAGGAACAAAAAATATGTCACCTCCTCTTGGACCAAATTCCCTTATATACCTTAAATGAGAGTATACATCATTTTTTTGTACATAACAGTTTTCACCACTTTTTGGGCATGACCACTTATCATATAATCCATAAGCTTCTGAAGTCCTGCCTTGAGAGCATCTGCCTCCCCTATTTTCACATTCATTTCTTATACTGCTTTTTACACAACATTTACTGTTAGTGTTTTGTAAGTTCTTGCTTAATGGCTCTGTCTCTTCTTCATCTGCATCGCATTTGGGTTTCCAATAACCCCCTTTTGAAGAGCATTTATGGCCCATATCCTTAGCATATAATGGATCATTCATTAAATTTATTAATGAACTGTAAGTTACTCCATTAACTTTCTCTCTGATTTTAAAAGTGTAACATGGAAAACATGGCTCTTTGAAAGGGTAATCCTTAAACATATTTTGTTTTGAGCCCTGCAACCACATATCCCAGCAATTTTTTATCATATCTCTAATCTCGCGCTCTGCACCATCTTTATTTTGCTTATAGTTTTCTGTTGGCACAAATGTCTTCTTATCTCTATGCTTGGCTATTGTATAACAAATAGATTCCCCAGAAGTCAATAATCCACTGCTCTTTTCACTTGCTCCAAGCTTTATTTGATTTAAGTTTTTACATAACTCAACTTGGAATTTTTCATCAAATTTGGATGCAGTATGCCTTATTACTTCTGCAATTGCATAGCCTCCCACTAATAAGATTATCAAAGCCCCTATAATGCTAAATTCCCAGTTCACTCCCTTTTTATTTTGGTCTGGCAACATATAATATCCACATTATAATTCCAAAAATAACAAATCCTGCTATTAAGGAAAGCACGATCATCAAGAAAAAACTCAAGCTCCATTCACCTTTTTTTAAATAATTCAATTTTACCATATTTTATTTTTCAAAAACTTTAATACAGCATTTTAGTTTATCATCTTGGCATTTAGCGCCACTTTTTTCTACTTCAGTAATTAGGCAAGATTCTTTTACTTCCATTGTACATCTACCACCCACTCCAGCACAACTTTCTAAAGTAGATACAGCCCTTCTAGTTTGACCTGTAAAAATCGCAGCAAGAATAACCAAAACCATCAACGCCAAAGCAGCAGTAACTATAATCCATATAGACATATCGGCTTTTTTATTATTTTTACCCATATAAACCCTATTTCTCAAAACCCGCCTATATAAATATTTTGAATTGCAAAATTGGTTTTTGGCTTAATAATTATGATTTTATCATTTTTTATGCATATTTTTAATCATAATGCGCAAAAGTTGATAGATTTATGCATTATAATACCTAATTTAGGTTTAAAATCAAAAACATTTATATATAAGTTTACAAAGACCACTAGATGTAAACATGAGTAGCGGGGTAAAATGGCAGAAGGTGTAGTTGCAAGGGTTCCGGCTGAAATTAAGAAAGAAATAGAGTTCTTTGCAAAACAGGAGCAGACTGACAAATCAAGCATAATAAGGAAACTGCTTACATCAGCTATAAAGCAGAAAAGACTAGAGTATGCCCTAAAGGAGTATGCTGAAAGGATGGTAAGCCTTGGCAAAGCTGCTGAATTGGCGAAAATGCCGCTGTCTGATTTTATGATGCTCGCTGCAGAAAGAAAAATACCGATAAACTATTCAGTTGAATCATTAGAAAAAGATTTCAAAGCAGCATTAAAAACAAAATGATTGTCACTAATTCTTCCCCAATCATTATTTTAGGTAAGCAGGGTTTGCTTGAGCTTCTCAAAAAATGTTTTCAAAAATAAAAGAATTTATTGAAAAAAATACCGCTATAAGTGTCTTAAAAGGTATGATTGCAGATGGTCTTTATATTTCATCAGAAGTCTATAACGGGTTTTTAGAGTTACTTGGAACTTTGAAAAAATAATTTTTTAAAGTTTGATTAAAAAGTAAATTAGAATAGATTTAAGTTTTTGGTCTACAACAACATCCATATTGACCCTCTTTATAACTACCAGGAATATAGGTTTCTCCCTGATTGCACTGTTGCCCAACGCTCGGTGTTAACGTGAGTGCTCGTTCAAATTGCATATTAAGGCTTGCGCACTTCTGAGCACAAGTATCGGTCTCGCTGACACCCTTACTAAATATCGCTAATCTCCCAGTAAAAATCATAAACAGCACTACCAAAACAGCCAGCGCAATTGCAGCTACAATTATGACATTAACTGATAAATCCACACCTTTTTTAGTCATTTGTAAGCGCCTCTTTAAGAGATAAGAATGCTATCAAATAAGTTATATTTAAATATTTGGTTTTTGAAGTGATTAAGATACCAAAATAGAAAGCTTTAAATATAAAAAAGTTTAAATAGGTATAAGAATGTATAAATTTATATTTGACTCTGATGCCCTAATCAAACTGGCAAAATGCGGCATATTAGAACAAATTTGCCAAAACTATAAATGCATTATAACAACTGAAGTTAGCAATGAATGTATTGATGAAGGGAAAAAGAGATTATATGAAGATGCATTAAAGATTGAAGAATTAATAAATAAAAAAGTATTGAAGATTTTAGATTTGAAGATATCAAAGCAAATAAAAGAAAATTTAGGTAAAGGCGGGATATCAACAGCTAACCTTTATTTCCAAGAAAAAAATAGCATAATAGTTACGGATGACTCGGCTTTTATAAAATACCTGGAGGAAATGGATATAAACTTTATAATACCGGCTGATATTGTCCTTTTAATGAAGAATTCAAATAAGATTGATAAGAAAACTGCGCTAGATTATTTGGAAAGAGTGAAATATTTTATTAGAGAAGAAGTTTATAATGATGTTAAAAAAGACATAATGGAGGATTAAAATGACAGTAGTATACCCTTTGAAACTGAAAGATGAAATTATGCCCTTGATAGAATTAAAAAGCAAAGAAGAGCGTACAAATAAAGCCATAGTTTTAAAGCAGTTCTTATATAAAGGATTGGAAAATTATGTGATTGATCTAGTTAACAGGGGCAGATTAAGTGTAGGCAAAGCTGCAGAAATTCTGGATTTAAGCATATACGATATACATGAAATTGCTAAATCGAAAGGCTTAAAATTAAGCGCTACAAAAGAACAATGGCAAAAAAGTAAGGAGTTTATCCACAAATATCCATCTTAACATACATTACAGCTGAGCTTATTGGGATGGGGAACTGTTTTGACTTTTTTTGCCCTTTGCATTCGCTTCCCAATCTGATAAAAGGATGGCTTATATCAGTATATGCCAAAAATTCATACTTCATATTCCATTTATCAAGGGTCTCGCTGAATATCTCCAAAGCCGTAGAATTTGCATATTTGCATGAATCTTTCCCGTCCTCGCATCTTATATTCCTGCCTTGTGCGCAGTCCTGCAGCAGCTCTGTCATGGTTAATTGAAAGCAATTTCTGGCTGATGTTTTGAGAAAGGTGTTAAGCATATTAGAGGAAATCTCTGAACTAATAAATTCTCCCCTGTACTGCTCATCTTTATTAAGCGCTGAAAATCTTACAATAAACACAGCAGATATAATCATTAACGCTATAACAATAGATAGTCCAAGTATTTCCATCTGAGATTTTCTTTGTTTTATCATATCTTTCTTTCCTTCAAAAAAATTTCAAAATTCGGCCTATGGCTGGAAATTTTGTATTGTTAAAACCCCAAAGCCGTGCCTTCTTGTATTAGGATCATAGAGAGAGATAGGCACATTGGTTACAAACTTGTTTGAAAAATCCTCAATTTTTCTGGAGTATAAGGTTTTTGGAGGTCCTGAGGCAGGAGGATAAATTTGGGTTATATTAACCTCGCTAAATTCAAACATATCATAATAATAAATCTGATTTTTTCTCATTATTATTTCCGCAGAGTCCAGCTTTAATTTATCAATACAGTTGTCTGTTATAACATTATCATCACTGCACTGCAATTCCGGCAAAAACATTATTCTTTGCGCTATGCTGATAGATTTAATCTCTGATGACTTTTCTTTCTGAATGCTGACATCCCGCTTTATGAAATTAGCATAAAATACAATCCCTATTATCACCAAAATAAAAAAAACAAGCAGTACAGCGACTGTTTCTCCTATTTGGATTTGTGCTCTCTTAAACATCTTATTTTAGCTATGTTTTTATTTTAATTTTGTATTTTATCGTTAATAAATTAAAGCGCATGAAGATTTTTGAGCATCTTTATTTTTAAAAGATAATGACTTTGCTGCACCTGCTATGCTTTCAATATTTCCTTCTTCATCAAAGCCTGAAGATGCAATGAAAATGTCATTTAGCTCATCTAATGCAGCATCATATATTTGCCTGCATTGATCGTCTTCTATATCCTTTAAAATCGTTGTCCTTTCAGAATAGACTTGGGTTATTAATCTGAGCCGGGCAAATGCATTATTTGCATTACAATTGTATGCCTCCGGAGTATCTGAATAGACCGCCCCTAACAGCAATGAGCTTGTCAAATATGGCTCTGTCTTTAATTCATCCCATGATAATTCATTTTTTTGGTAAAATACAATTGCTCCTCTCCCTTCACCTTCTTCAATAACCTTGATGGCTGTCACATCAGAATTTAGCATGGATTTGAAATTCTCTAAAACTGTTTCATCAATGTTATCAAAAAAAATAAACCGAACCTTATAATTATTCTGATTCCTAATGAGCGGAGGGGTTAAGTAGGGATAAAATTCTTTTCTTATATCCTTTGGAAGTGACTTATTTATTTCTTTGGCAAGGGCGCTTTCGCCTATGATAATGTACCTTACATCAGGGCTTGTAATGTAAAGAAGGTTTACTGCCCTGTATGGCACATTAAACATTGATGTTTGAGTTATTAGCTTGCTGCCTTTTATGGTGGATGGCGCAAAAAGAATCATGCTTTGGTATTGCTTTGACATTGCGCCTAAAGATACCCTTCCACAGCTTATTTCTATTTCTGAGTTCGGTATATCGATAATATTTGTTGTATCGGCGCTTGCAATCGTCCCTGTTATTATCGCCTCAATGCTTTTTAGGACAATGGCTTTTGCTGATGTATCTGATATGCTCTTCTGCTTAACAGCAATAAATGTGAAAAACAACAGGATTGCAGCTCCTGCCACTAAAACAAAAAGCCAATTAAACTGGATTTCAAATGCCTTTTTATTCATTTTATATTCTTTTTATTTTAAATTAATACTGTTTCCATTCTCTCAATAAAACATGACTGCCCCTGCCTTCCAATCTCAAGCTTATCTTATCGTTAGTTGGCTTAATGCAAAGAACATCATCCGGCTCAACAGAGATATTTCCGGCATAAAACGATTCTTCTGCTATGTCTGCCAATATGAATGCATTTTTCCCTGTTTTTGACTTTATGCTGTCTCTTATGATAGGGTCTAAATCAAACGGAAGATCGTCCTCTTCAGGGCTTACAGAAGTCTCTACAAAACATGCTTGAGCATAGCCGCACAACTGAATATCCTTTCTTTTAATGCTTCCAAAGTCGCTTGACATTGCTTCAACTATGTTGCGCAGCTCATTTTCAAATTTCAAAAGGCATATACGCTCCCCTGCTTGCCTAAAGTCTTTAATAGTGTTATAGCCGTATATTAGTATTATGGATGTTAAGATTATCGTCAGAATATAGATGAACACATGACTATAAATCTGCGATTTCTTCATTTGACTTTTAAAAAATCTTAAAAATTCACGCTCTGCGGGAAATTTTTTTCTTTTTTGATTCTTTTGATTCCTTTGCTATTTCCTTAAGCTTTAGAAAAACATCTTCCTTTGGCTTTTTCGGTGTTTTTTTGGCCGTCTTTTCCTTTCCTGGCCTTATTTCTATGGGCTTATCTTCTTTTTTTGCTTCTGCTATTGGTTTTTTTTCTGGCGCTGCTTCTTTTAATTCCGGTTTCTCTGATGGCTCTTTAGTTTCTTCTTTTGGCAGCTCTTTTTGCTCAGCTCCAAATGCTGAAAATATTTTTCTTCTTTCAATTTCCTTTTGCTCTTCTCTCTTTTTGAGCGCTTCTCTCAGCCTTGTATCACCAACAATTC
>Ga0137796_10001367_pt1 | contig 13998 bp, 9 predicted proteins | sample OV2TP3_FD_97704 | JGI IMG/M metagenome (GOLD analysis project Ga0137796, IMG submission 97704)
CGATGCGATTGCGCAGAGCGCCTATCGCCTGATCGGGGGCTTCTCCACGGCGGTGGCGCGCGTCTTTGGTGACGTGCTGCATCTCGTGGCGTTTTCGAGCACGGGCGAGGCGGGCAACGAAGCGCTGAAGGGCGCGTTCCCCATGCCGGTGGCCCGGTCAAAAGCCGCCCGTAGCGGAACGCCGGTGTGCATCGGCGATACCGAGGCGCTTCCCGATTCCGCAGCGTCGTTGAGGGAACTCGCGCGCGTGCGGGGCTTTCGGAGCATCGTGATCGTTCCCATGCTGCGGGAGGGCGTCGCGACCGGCACCATCAGCGTCACCCGCAAGGGGCCAGGGGAGTTCAGCAATCACCAGGTCGATCTGCTGAAGACCTTCGCCGACCAGGCGGTGATCGCGACCGAGAACGTGCGACTGTTCAACGAGACGAGAGAGGCGCTCGAGCGGCAGACGGCGACCGCCGAGATCCTGCGGGTGATCTCCAGTTCGCCGACCGACGTGCAGCCGGTATTCGAAGCGATCGTGACAAGTGCGCAGCGTCTGATGGGCGCATTCTCGGCGGCCGTCACCCGGATCGTCGACGACAGGTTGCATCTGGCGGCGTTTACATCTACGGGCGAAACCGGCGACCAAGCTTTGAAAAGTGGATATCCCCGTGCGCTTTCGGAGGCGCCGACTCACGGGCGCGCGGTTCGTTCCGGGGCCCCGTGCTACATCAGCGATACCGAGAAGTTGCCGGATGAGCAGACGAGGGCGAGAGAGATGGCACGCACAAGGGGCTATCGAAGCGTGCTGATCGTGCCCATGCTGCGCGACGACATGGTGGTCGGCACGATCAGCGTCACCCACCGAGAGCCCGGCAAGTTCAGCAAACACCAGATCGAATTGCTTACGACGTTCGCCGCCCAGGCGGTGATCGCGATCGAGAACGTGCGGCTGTTCAATGAGACGAAGGAGGCGCTCGAGCGGCAGACGGCGACCGCTGCGGTGCTGAGAGTCATCAGTGCTTCTCTCAATGATCTCGGGCCGGTATTCGCGGAGATCCTTGATCACGCCACGCGACTTTGTGAGGCCGAATTCGGGTTCGTGTTCACGAGCGACGGGCAGGCCTTTGATCCGGTGGCCCAGCGCGGGCTTGACGCGGAGAAGTTCGCCGCCTGGTCGGCCGCGTTCCGGCCGCACCGGATTCCGGGGCCGCTATCGGGCCTGGGCAGGATTCTGTCCACCAAGGTTCCCGTGCTGATTGCCGACATTGCTGATGACGAGGCCTACCGCGCGCGCGACCCGCTGCGCGTGCTGACGGTCGAGGTGATCGGCGCGCGCACCTTCCTCGCAGTGCCGCTGATCAAGGAATCCGCCGTGATCGGCGCAGTCGTGATCTACCGGCGCGAAGTGCGGCCTTTCTCGCAGAAGCAGGTCGCGCTGCTGCAGACCTTCGCCGACCAGGCGGTGATCGCGATCGAGAACGTGCGGCTGTTCAACGAGATCAACGAGGCGCTCAAGCAACAGACCGCGACCGCGGAGGTGCTCAAAGCGATCAGCCGCACAACCTTCGATCTCGACTCGGTGCTGCAAACGCTGCTCGACAACGCGACCGTGCTCTGCGGTGCCAAACGAGGCGTGATCTTGCGCCAGGACGCAGATGGCGGTTTCCGGCCGGCCGTCACCCACGGCTGGGCACAGGATTCACCGGTTATCGAGGCCGTGCGCGCCAGACCGCTGAAACCGGAACGCGGATCGGCGACCGGGCGTGCCTTGCTTGAGCGGCGCGCGATCCACATCCCGGATGTGCTGGCCGACCCGGAATACGAACGCCGGGACCTCGCGATCGCTGGAACCTACCGCACCCTGCTCAACGTGCCGATGCTGCGCGATGGCGAGCCGATCGGCGTAATCTCGCTGACCAAGGGTACGGACATCGAGCCTTTTGCCGACAAGCAGATCGAGCTGGTCACCACCTTCGCCGACCAGGCGGTGATCGCGATCGAGAACGTGCGCCTGTTCAACGAGACCAAGGAATCGCTCGAGCGGCAGACGGCGACGGCGGAGATCCTCAAGGTCATCAGCAGCTCGCCGACCGATATCCAGCCGGTGTTCGAAGCGATCGTGCGCAACGCGACCCGCCTATGCCAGTCTGCCTATGCGAACGTGTTTCGATTCGACGGAGAGTTGCTGCATTACGTCACTTCACATGGCTGGCCGCCGCACCTGCTGCAAAACCTGCTCAACTACTATCCCGCGCGACCAGATCGATTGCGCGTTGCCGGACGGGTCATCCTCAAGAAGCAAGCTGTGCGGGTCGAGGACACGCTCGCCGACCTGGAGTACGACCCGAACATGGCCAGGGCAATGGAGTACCGAAGAATCCTTGGCATCCCGTTGCTTCGCGAAGACAGCGTGATTGGCGCGATCACGGTCGGCTGGACTGAACCGGGGGCGATTCAGAGGAAACACGAGGAGCTGCTCAGAACCTTCGCCGACCAGGCGGTGATCGCGATTGAGAACGTACGACTGTTTAAGGAACTGCAGCAACGCACCGAGGCGCTCTCGAAGTCGGTCCAGCAACTCACGGCGCTCGGCGAGGTAAGTCAGGCGATCAGCTCGACGCTGGACCTCGAGACGGTGCTAAAGACGATCGTCACGCGGGCGCTGCAGATCTCGGGCCTAGAGGGCGGCGCGATCTACGAATACGACGAGCAGGTCGAGGAGTTCCAGTTGCGCGCCGCCGAGAACCTGCCCGAAGACATGCTCGCGGTGCTGCGCCGCACGCCGATTCGCAAGGGGGACGGGCCCGTAGGCATGACGGTGATCACGCGGGAGCCGTCCCAGATCCCGGAGATGCGGGACGAGGGCTATCAGACGGCGCGGCGCGAGTTCCTGCTTCGGGCGGGCTACCGCGCGCTGCTGGTGGTGCCGATGCTGCGCGAGGACCATGTCATCGGTGCGTTGTCTGTGAGCCGCAAGACGCCGGGCGAGTTCCCGCCGGAGGTGGTCGAGTTGCTGAAGACCTTCGCCACGCAGTCGGCGATGGCGATCCAGAACGCGCGCCTGTTCCGCGAGATCGCCGAGAAGGGTCGGCAGCTCGAAGTCGCGAGCCGGCACAAGTCGCAGTTCCTCGCCAGCATGAGCCACGAGCTGAGGACGCCCTTGAACGCCATCCTCGGCTTCAACGAGATGATCCTCGACCAGGTCTACGGCGAGCTGCCGGAGGACCTGAAGGCGCCGCTCGAGAACATGCAGTCGAGCGGCAAGCACCTGCTGCGGCTGATCAACAACGTGCTCGATCTCGCCAAGATCGAGGCCGGCCGCATGGAGCTCGCGCTCTCGGACTACTCGGTGCAGGACACGGTGGCGAGCGTGCACTCGACGCTCAAGCCGCTCGCCGCGGACAAGGGGCTGGAATTCCTCGCCAGCGCGCCGAGCGACATTCCGCTCGCCCATGGCGACGGCGGCCGCATCGCGCAGTGCCTCATGAACCTCGGGGGCAACTCGCTCAAGTTCACCAAGGCGGGAAAGGTGGAAATCTCGGTCGCGCAAAGAGACAGCCTGCTCGTCTTCCGGGTCGCCGACACCGGCATCGGCATCCCGCCGGACAAGATCGGCAGCCTCTTCACCGAGTTCAAGCAGACCGACGCCACCATCGCCTCGGAGTACGGCGGTACGGGCCTCGGGCTCTCAATCACGAAGAAGTTCATCGAGATGCACGGCGGCCGCATCTGGGTCGAGAGCCAGCCCGGAAAGGGCTCCACGTTCATCTTCGAGGTTCCTCTGCGGGCGGGTGCGGCATGAGCGGAAAAACGATCCTTTACGTCGAGGACAACGAGATGAACCGGCAGATCGTGCGCGACCTGCTCAAGCGCACCAGGTACCAGCTCATCGAGGCACACGACGGCGAGGCGGGGGTGACGAAGGCGCTCGAGGCCCGGCCCGACCTGATCCTGATGGACATCCAGTTGCCGAAGATCTCGGGGCTGGAGGCGACGCGCCGGCTGCGCGCCGAGGCCGCGACCGCGAGCACGCCCATCATCGCCATCACCTCATTCGCGCTCTCGGGCGACGACCAGAAGGCGCAGGAAGCGGGCGCCACCGCCTACCTCGCCAAGCCCTACAGCCCACGCGACCTGCTCGGCCTGATCCGCAAAATCCTGCCCGAGGACTGAAACGAAGGCCGCTTGCCGGCGAATCTTTCTCCCGAATACAAGAAGGCCGAGCAGGCCTACCGGCAGGCGCGCGAGCCGAAGGCGCGTCTGGAACTGCTGCGGGAGATGCTGCGCACGATTCCCAAGCACAAGGGAACCGAGCACCTGCAGGCCGACATCAAGTCGCGCATCAAGGAGCTGACCGATGAGCTCGCCGGGCCGCGCAAGGGCGGCGCGCACAGCGTGGCGGCGCACTCGGTGCGGCCCGAGGGCGCAGCGCAGGTCTGCCTGATCGGTCCGCCCAACTCCGGCAAATCGAGCCTGCACGCGATCCTCACCGGATCGAAGAGCGAAATCGGGGATTTTCCCTACACGACCGCGTTGCCGCTCCCGGGGATGCTCGCGTGGGAGGACATCAGCTTTCAGCTCGTGGACCTGCCCGCGCTTTCGCCCGAACACACCCTGCCCTGGATCTTTGGCCTCCTGCAGGGCGCCGACGCGGCATGGCTGGTGGTCGATCTTTCGGACCCGGCCTGCGCCGCGCAGGTCGTTTCGATCCGCGACGAGCTCGCGCGCCGCAAGATCGCGCTCTCCGAGTGCTGGCCGGGACTCGTCGACGCGAACACGCAGAGCGACGAGATCCAGGACCCGTTCGGGGCGACGCTGCCGACGCTCCTCCTCGGCAACAAGGCCGACCTCGATCCGGATCCCGAGGAGGTGCAGGTGCTCGAGGAAATCGCGGGCGTGCGATTCCCCGCGTTCGCCGTTTCGGCGCGCACCGGCCAGGGACTCGAGCGACTGGCCCCTTTCCTCGCCCGGGCGCTCGGCGTGGTGCGCGTCTACACCAAGATTCCGGGCAAACCGGCGGACCGCGGCCGGCCCTTCGTCGTGCGCCGCGGCGACACCGTGCTCGACGTTGCGCAGCGCGTGCACCAGGATTTCGCGCAGACGCTCAAGTTCGCGCGCCTCTGGGGAAGCGGGGAATTCGACGGCCAGCAGGTCGGCCCCGAGCACCGCGTCGCCGACGGCGACGTGGTGGAACTGCACGTCAGGTAGGAAGCTTGCCGGCGCGGCTTCTGACCCGCGCCATGAAGTTCGGCGCCGTCTCGGCGAGCCGCTCGTCGCTCATCCTTCCGCTGCGCGTCATGTAGTCGTAGGCGAGCCCGAGCGCGTCGAACCGGTGCATCTTCTCGGGGAATTTCTCGTACCAGTAGGAGCTCGCGTTCGCCGCGGCAAAGAGCTTTTCCACCACCGGCCGGCGCTCGCGCTCGAAGGCGGCAAGCGCCGCCGGAACGTCCTCTCCCGCCTCGGCGAACGTGCGATCGAGCGCGATCGCGTCCTCGAAGGCGAGGCGCGTCCCCGAGCCGATCGAAAAATGCATGGTACGCAGCGCGTCGCCGATCAGCACCACGTTGCCGGCGATCCAGTTGCGGTTGTGGAGGATCGGGAACTGGCGCCAGATCGACTTGTTCGATACCAGCGGCTGGCCGGCGAGATCGGGCGCAAAGACGCGCGCGCAGTAGGCGCGTGACTCCTCGTCGCTCATGCGGTCGAGCCCCGCGCGCCGCCAGGTCTCGGCGTCGCACTCGACGAGAAAAGTGCTCATTCCCGGGCTGTAGCGGTAGTGGTGCGCGACGAATGCGCCGTGCTCGCTTTCGCGGAACGTGAGCGAAAGGCATTCGAACGTCCGCGGCGTACCGTACCAGGCAAAGCGGTTGCTGAGCCATTCCACCTGCGGCTGGAACGCGGTTTCAAAGGAATGGCGCACCAGCGAATTCAGGCCGTCCGCGCCGACGATCAGGTCGGCGCGACCAATCTCCATCACCGACGCGATCTGCCAGCGGTATTCGATCCGCACGCCCGCTTCGCGGCACAGCTTCTGCAGGAACAGGTTCAGGTCGAGACGCGCGATCGAGGAAAAGCCGTTGCCGTCAATGTCCACCGGCTCGTCGCGGTGCACGATCCGCTGCATCGGCCAGTGCTCCATCCGCGGCAGCAGCTCGCGGTACAGGTCGGGCGCGTCGCGCTCGAGGAATTCGAGCGCGCCCGCGGAGAACACGACGCCGAATCCGAATGTCGCATCCGGCGGGTTCTGCTCGAAGACGTCCACGCGCCAATGCGGGAAACGGCGCCGGACGAGGAGGGAGAAGAGGAGGCCGGCCGGGCCGGCGCCGATCACCGCGACGCGCACGGCCCGCATTCTAGCGCTGCGACGTTCGTCCTACAGCGATTTCTCGAGCCGCGACGCGGGCGGCATCTCAAGCGACCACGCGCATCGGCCGCCCTGCGGCAAACGCGTTGACGGCATCGAACGCGTCGCCGAAGTAGTGCTCGTAGTTGTCGCGCTCGACGAAACCGAGGTGCGGCGTTGCGGTCACGTTCGGCAGCGCGAGCACGGGATCGACCGCGCCGAAGAGCGGCTCGTTTTCGTACACGTCGAGCGCGACCTTGCCGGGCCGCCCCGCCCGCAGCGCACGCTCGAGCGCGCCCTTCTCCACCACTTCGGCGCGGCTCGCGTTGACGAAGATCGCCTCCGGACCCATGGCCGCAAGATGCTCGAAACGGATCATGCCGCGCGTCTCGTCGGTCAGACGCAGCTGCACGCTGAGCACATCGCTCCGCGCGAAGAGTTCCATCATCGAAGCGGCCGTTTCCAGGCCGGCCTCGCGCCCTCGCGCCAGAGTGCTTTCGCGGCCCCATACGCTCACCCGCATCTCGAACGCCGCGGCGTAGCGTACGAGCCGCTGCGCGATCTTGCCGAAACCGAGAAACCCGAGACGCCGGCCCGCCAGCGCAAAGCCGATGCTGCCCTGCCAGAGCCCGCGCCGCAGGCGGTCGCACTCCGGGACGATGTTGCGCGCCGCGGCGAGGATCAGCGCCCAGGTCAGTTCCGCGGTGCAAGTCGGGGAGCCGCTGCCGTGACAGACGGTAACTCCGCGCGAACGGCACGCCGCGACATCGACGTGCGGCCCGATCGCCGCGGTCTGCACGATGAGCTTCAGACGCGGCAGCGCTTCGAGCATTGCAGCCGTTACGCGCGTCCGCTGCCGGATGAGGACCAGCGCATCGAACTCCGCAAGCTCCGCGGCATCCTTCACCGGCTCGCTCAGGACCACGGCTTCGTGGCCGGCCAGCTTCGCAAAGCACGTGAGCCCCGGCACCGCGCGCTGGTAATCGTCGAGTATCGCGACTTTCAACCGCCCTCCTCAGGGGTGGAACAGCTTGGAATTCAGCCGTCCGGCGCGGCGTCGAGCCATGCCTCGGCCGCTTCCAGATCCTTGAAAACCCTCACATTCGCCACGGTGGACGCCGCCGTGGCGACGAACTGCGCGCTCTTCTCCCGGTCCGGATCGGAATAGACGAGCGCAATCCGCTGCCGCGGGAAAAACACCGTGATCACCTGGCTCACCTGGGCGAGCGCCACGCTGCCCCTGGGGAAGTCGCCCTTGCGGAAGTCGCACAGGATGTCGTAATCGGACTCGAACTTCGGGTGGTTGCGCACGTCGCTCATCGCCTCGAGCGCGGACTGCGCAGTCTCGGCGCTCTCCTGGGTGACGAGGACCCGCTTGCGTGCGGCATCGAACGCGAATGAGTAGGACAAGATTGCACCTCGCAGGGAGATGATACCGGACGCGGTTCTCCGGGCGCAGGAGTAGACTTCGCGGCGAACCGGACCACGATCATGCGGCGGCGGACATTTCTTGCAACATTGGGCCTGGGCCTCGCGGCGGTGCCCTTCGCCGCAAAGGCACAGCAGGCAGGTGCCCCCCCACGGATCGGATTTCTGTACTTCGGATCCAGGGACTCGGCCGTGCGAACAGGCCGCTATCCCGCGTTCATGGAAGGGATGCAGAAGCTCGGCTACGCCTCGGGAAAGGAGTTCCTGCTCGAAGAGCGCTTCGCGGCGGGCAACGTCGAACTGCTGCGGACCCAGGCGGCGGAGCTGGCGGCACTCAACGTACGCGTGATCGTGGCCACCGGAACGGTGGCCGTCCATGAAGCACAGCGGGTGACCCGGAAGATTCCAATCATCGCCACCGTGACCTCGGATCCGGTCGGCCAGGGGCTGGCGGCGAGCCTCTCGCGGCCCGGCGGAAACATCACCGGCTTCTACGACAGCAGCATCGAGCTGGTCGGCAAGCAACTCGAGTTGCTCGCCACCGTGGCGCCCAAGCTGTCGCGCGTCGCAGTACTGGCCAATCCTTCCAATGCGACACACGCCGCCAGACTCCAGAGGGTGGAAACGTTGGCGCAGAAATCGCGCGTGAAGGTGCAGCCGCTGGAGTGCCGCAGTCCCGGCGACATCGAGCGCGCCTTCGGCGAGATGACGCGCGGCGGCGCCCATGCCGTGCTGATCCTCGCCGACCCGTTTTTCGTGCAGCAGGCCGGACAGATCGCCGAACTCGCGATCAAGCACCAGATGCCTTCGATCGCGCTCACGCGTGACTTCGTCGAGGTGGGCGGGCTCCTCAGCTACGGGGAAGACCTGATCGACAATTTCCGGCTCGCCGCCGGCTACGTCGACAAGATCCTGAAGGGCACGGTACCGGGTGAGTTGCCGTTTGCGCGAAGCACCCGGGTCGAACTGGGAATCAACGGCAGGACCGCCCGCGCGATCGGGCTCAAGATCCCTTCCGAGATTCTGCTGCGCGCCGACTTTGTGGTCGACTAACGCGTTCGGACCGGATGTAGCGGAAAGGAGCAATACCATGAAGGTACGAGCAGTTAGCATTTCCCTCGCGGTTTCGGGCGTTCTCGTGCTTGCCAGTCCTGCCGGGCTTGCACAACAGCGCGGCGGCGGACACGGCGGAGCAATGGGCGGGGGGTACGGCGGCGGGATGGGCGGCGGCTATGGAGGCGGCATGGGCGGTTACCGCGGAATGCCATCGGATGTGCATCCCGGCGGCCGACCCGACGCCACGCCTTCGATGCGGCCGGGCGAACGGTCGATCGGGCAGCCGCCCGGCGATCGGACCGTGGGCAGCGAGCGCGCAAGCTCCGGTCCGAGGGCTCCAGGTGAGCTGCTTCAGCAGAATTCGAGGCTCGCCGAACGGCTCAGGACGATGCTTCCCGCAGGGACCGACGTGCGGACCGCAGCCGAAGGCTTCCGGAACCTCGGCGAGTTCGTGGCCGCGGTCCACGTCAGCCACAACCTCGGCATACCGTTCGCCGATGTCAAGGCACGCATGATGACGGGCGATTCGCTCGGAGACGCAATCCGCGCGCTGCGGCCGGAGGCCGACGCACAGGTGGAGGCGCGCCGGGCGCGTTCGCAGGCCGACAGCGACCTCGGCAACAGCTAGGAAGCGAATTCCGGGCGGCGTCCTGCTGATGTTCGGCGGCTAGGCGGCGCGCGCCGCGATCGCGCGGGGATCGTCGATCGCGTAGATCTCCAAGCGCTCGCTCCTTCCGCGCACGCGCACCCTGTGCTGCGGCGCCGCCGGCTCCGGGAGGCCGGCGTGGCGGACGGTCTCCGCAGACACGACAAGCGTGCAGCGGTAGTATTTGCTCATGCCTTCAAAGCGGGCGGCGATGTTGATCGTGTCGCCGATCGCCGAGTAGATCGGCGCATCCGGAGGCCCCATCGTGCCGACGATCGCAGTGCCGGCGTGCAGGCCGATTCCGATGCGCAGCGGCGCAGGCAGCTCGGCCGCAAGGTTCGCATTGAGGCGATCCATGCGGCGCTGCATCTCGGCGGCGCCTTCGAGCGCCTGCCGGCAAGCGCGCGGCAGGTCGTCCCGCAGGCCGTAGAGCGCGAGCAGCCCGTCGCCCCGGAACTGCGCGTAGTAGCCCCCGGTCGCCTGCACCGCTTCGAACATCTCGGCGAAAAACTGGTTCAGGATGAAGACGACGTCGTAAGGCAGGCGCGCTTCGCCGAGCGCCGTCGAGTCGCGCAGATCGACGAACATTGCGGCGACGCTTCGCTCGCGACCGTGTACGCCGCCGGGACGGCGCGCCAGGCCCGGGTCCGTGCCCGCGGGCACGAGGGGCGTGATGCGCACGTCGGCGCTCGGCCGCGTCTGGCAGGCGAGCCGGACGCTCGGCTCCGCACCGATGCGCTGGAGCGCTTCGCGCTCGAGCGCCGAGGGCGGGCCGAGCGCCTCAAGTCCGTCGCTCACGCGCACACGGCAAGTGGTGCAGCGTGCGCGGCCGCCGCAGACCGATGCGTGCGGTATCCCGGCCTCGCGCATTGCCTCGAGGATGCTGCGCCCCACCGGCGCGCTCAGCACCCGCCCCGACGCATGGTGAATGCGGTAAAGCGTGCCCATCCGAGGACGTAGAAATCGTGCGAGCAGCGTCACGCCGAGCGCGGCCCAGAATGCGAGCGTCAGCCCCTTGCCCCAGTCGGCGAGCAGACGAAGGTCTGCGGCCGTCATGTTCGCCAGATCGACATCGAACTTGCGCGGCCCGCCCATGCGCTCGACCAGCTCCCCCAACGTGAATCCCGCGCTCGTGAATCCCGCAAGGGCCAGCGCGGGAACGAGCAGCGCGAGCGCAAAGAGGAGCGCCTGCACGCGCGGATACCCCGGGCGCACGCGAAGCCAGTAGTGGACCCCGAAGCACAGGTGGCTCCACACGATCAGTAGCAGCGCCGACTGGCGAAGCGCGCTCCAGGGATCGGACCAGAGCACGCCGATGACGCGCACGTACGTGATCTGGTGGCCAAGGAGCTCCCAGGACAGACGCGTGCCCACGATGTGCCCGATGAGAAGCGGCGGAACCGCCAGGCCGAGGACGAGCTGCAGCGCCTCCCACGCCGGCATCCTGAGCGTGGTGCGCCGGTAGAGCGAGACGAGGGCGAGCGCGAAGTGGACGAGGAGCGACCCGTAGAGCAACACCGTCCCGGGCAGACTCCACCAGAGCACAACGAGTGCCCTGCGCATGCGGTCCATGGCATCGACCGAAATGATGCCGAGCGCGTGGTTGACGAAATGGAGAACGACGAAACTCGCGATGGCGAGGCCCGTGGTCAGGCGAAGGTTGCGCTCCAGCCGTCGCATCAGCGCGCTTGCCGCGGCGCGAGCCTCACGCCTCGACGATCTCGAAATCCCGGGCTAGGCCGCCCGCGCTGCGAGGTTGCCCCGCAGCAGCGCCTCGATCTGGACCGCAGGCAGCGGTTTCGAGAACAGGTAGCCTTGGTATTCCTCGCAGCCCTGCTCGGCGAGAAACGCGAGCTGTTCGGCGGTTTCCACGCCCTCGGCGATCACGCGCAGCTTCAGGATCTTCGCGAGCGAAATCACCGTCTTGGCGATGGCCGCGTCGTCGGCCTGCGCCGGCAGCCCGCGCACGAAGGACTGGTCGATCTTCATGTAGTCGAGCGGGAACTGCTTGAGGTAGCCAAGCGAAGAGTACTCGGTGCCGAAGTCGTCCAGCGCGACGCGGATCCCCATTGCGCGGAACGCTTTCAGGATGAACACCGCCCGCGCAGGGTCTTCCATCATGGTGCTCTCGGTGATCTCCAGCTCGAGATGATGCGGCTCCAGGCCGCTCTGCTGCAGAATCGCGGCGACACGCTCCACCAGATCGACGTGCCGGAGCTGCCGGACCGAGAGGTTGACCGCGAGCCGGAACGGCGGCACCCCGCGCGCAAGCCAATCGTGCATCTGCCTGCAGGCGGTCCGAAGGACCCAATCGCCGATCAGGTCGATCATTCCGGTCTGCTCCGCGACGGGGATGAATTTTGCCGGCGAGATCAGCTGCAGTTCCGGATGGCGCCAGCGCAGCAGCGCTTCGAGGCCGGCAATGCGGCCCGAGGCGACCTTGACCCGCGGCTGATAATCGAGATGAAACTGTTCTCCCTCCAGCGCGCGGCGCAGTTGGTTGCGCAGCCCCAGGGCTTCGACCGCCAGTGCGTGCAGCTCGGTCGAGTGGAAGCAATAGGTGTTGCGCCCCTGCCCGATCGCACTGCGCATCGCGAACTCCGCGGCGTGGACGAGCGTCTCGGCGTCGGTCCCGTCCTGCGGATAGCAGCTGATCCCGATGCTTGCGGTGAGGTACAGATCGTTGCCGGCGACGCGGAATGGCTGGGCGACGGCTTCCAGCACCTGCCGCGCGAATGCCACGATCTCCTCGGTACCCGAGTGCTCCTCCAGAAGCGCCGCGAAGTTGTCTGGCCCGACGCGCGCAAGGGTATCGAGCGAGCCCAATGTCGCGCCGATGCGCGCGGCGACCGCGCGCAGCAGCTCGTCGCCGGCCGCACTGCCGAGCGACTCGTTGATGCTTCCGAAGTGATCAATGTCGATCATCAGCAGGCTCACCGGCTCGGCCCGCTGCTTGCCGCGAACCAGCGCAGTACGGCACAGCTCCTGGAACCGGTACCGGTTCGGGAGCCGCGTTACGGGGTCGTGGTGCGTGAGGAAGGTCGTGGCGCGCAAGCGCCGCACTACGATCTCGCACAGCGCGAGCGCGAAAGCCGGCTGCTCGCGCACGATCTCGAGCATGCGGGCGCGGTCGATCTCGACGATTTCGCAATCGGTAACCGCCTTCGCGGTGGCGCTGCGCACGCGGACCTCCGGATCGAGCAGCGCCATTTCGCCCACGACGCCGTTCGCACCGACCGTCTCGTAGACCAGATCGCCCACCTGGATCTGCGCCGACCCCGACTTGATGACGTACATGGAGTTGCCGGGCTCGCCGATGTCGAAAATCGTGCGCCCCGCCCGCACGGTGCGGACCGTATCCGTTGTTTTCAGGAAGGTAGAGATATCGAGCGCCACGGTTGTACTCGATGGTACATGCAACGGCGCCGTCCGCGCGCGCCCGAGAGCGAAACATCGGCCGGCGCCCGAACGGGCCGCGCCGGCCGCAAACGCGCTCTGGACTACTGCCGCTCGAATACCAGCATGTTGTTGAACGGCTCTCCCTTCGGATTCTTCCCTTTGATCGCGACGGTGAAAGTCTTGCCGTCCTTAGCGACGACGCGCTTGTGAAACTAGGAAAATGTACGCTCCCTCTCCGTCCGAAAACTACCCCCAAATGGGTGATGCCGGCCTATTGCTGTAGATTTGGCGCTTCCCGAAAAGGATCGGTACCGATGCCGCGTCGTATTTCCCTGTTGCTCGCAGTGCTATTGATCCGGTTGACGCCGGCATTTGCCGAGCAGCCGGCGGACCGCTGGAACCTTGCCGACCTGTATCCGTCGCTCGAAACCTGGAACGCCGATGCCGCGCGCCTCGAAGCGCAGATGACCGAGTTCGGCAGCTGCAAGGGGCACCTCGGGGAGGGCGCGGCGCGCTTTCGGCAGTGCCTCGACCTGCGCGCGGACATGACGAAACGCTATTACCGGATGGCCGTGTACGCGAGCCAGCACCTCGCGGAGGATACGGGCTCGGCCGCGTACCTCGAACTGGACCAGCGCTCCGACCTGCTCGGCAATCGCCTGCGCGAGGCGACGGCGTTCGTCGATCCCGAGATCCTGCGCCTGGGTCGCGACCGCATCGGCGCATTCCTTGCGCAGGAGCCGTCGCTCGCGATCTACCGCCATCCGCTCGACCGTGTCCTGCGGGCCGCGCCGCACACGCTTGACGACGCGGGCGAGGCGCTCGTCGCCACGTTCGGCATCATCAGCGACACCGGCGCTTCGGCCTATTCGATCCTGACCAACGCCGACATTCCCTGGCCCACGCTCCGGCTGTCGAACGGCGAGCAGGTGCGGCTCGACGCTTCGGCCTACACCAAGCATCGCGAGGCGGCGAACCGCGACGACCGCAAGCGCGTGATGGACGCCTTCTTCGGCACCTTCAAGACCTACGAGCGCAGCTTCGGCGTGATGCTCTACTCGCAGCTGAAACAGGATGCGGTCCACAGCCGGGTGCGCAAGTACCCGGACTCGATCACACGCGCGCTCGACCGCAACCGGGT
>Ga0137796_10001368_pt1 | contig 13995 bp, 9 predicted proteins | sample OV2TP3_FD_97704 | JGI IMG/M metagenome (GOLD analysis project Ga0137796, IMG submission 97704)
CTTTTGCCTAATCGACGGACTCGGGCCGGGGCACTCTGGCCATGGAGTACTGCGATGAAACCGGAATGGACGAACGGCGAACTGGGTGCCGGAGAGGGAATCCTCCTCGGACTCGCAGCCTTCTTTCTTCGATTCTTGTGAGGTATGCGATGAAGCGATTCTGGGTTGTTTTGGCCCTGGCCTCGGGGACAAGTGTGGGTTGCGGTGGCGGGGGCGGAGGGGGGGATACCTCCGGCAGTTCAACGATCATTCCAGTGGTGTCCGCGCCAGCAACGCCCTCCGGGTTGCAAGCGATTTCTCGGGGAAGTTCGAGGATCGACCTCACCTGGCAGGATCTATCCAGCGATGAGGACGGATTCGAGGTCGATCGAAGCGTCGATGGCGCGACTTTTGTCACCCTCGCGAGGACAGGGGCGAACACGACATCCCATACGGATTCCGGTCTCCCAGCAGTGTCCCGATTCTACTATCGCGTTCGGGCATTTCGGTCTTCCGACCTGAGTTCGTACAGTCTTGTGACTTCCGCAATTACCGGGAGCCGCCTCTGGAGCCAAGTCAGTGGGTCTGCTCCCGCGGCACGATACTTGATGTCCACCGGGGTCTACGACCCGCTTGGCAAACGAATGATCATTTTCGGAGGTACCTGGACATTTAATGATGTTTGGGCATTCGATCTCTCGCTGAAAACATGGGCCCAACTCCATCCAGGCGGAGATAACGTGTTGTTTCCGTCTCGCCGGCATGGACATACCACGATCTACGATGTGTCGGGAAATAGGCTGATTGTCTTTGGTGGCCTCGATCATGCCACCTCCAGTAATTTGAACGACGTCTGGGGATTCAGTTTGTATTCGAACACGTGGACTCAATTGGATCCTGGTGGAGCTGGAACATCAGCCCCTCCCCCCGTTCGGTTCTCTAGCGCGATCCACGATCCGATCGGCCAGAGAATGCTCGTGTTCGGAGGATATGCCACAGGTGCCACATCGGGTTTGGCAAGCGATGTCTGGGCATTCAGCCTTTCTTCGAACACGTGGACGAAACTGTCGGCGGGTGGATGCCCTGCCCGACGGTCTCACACGGCGGTATATGATGCCGCCCAGAACCGGATGGTCGTCTTCGGGGGCCTCGTCTCTACAGGAGACACCAACGACGTCTGGGGATTCTCTCTATCTGCCAATCAATGGGTACTATTGGCCCCCCCAGACAACTCTGCGACTAGCCCTTCTTTTCGACGGTCCCATGCGGCTGTTTTTGATGCTGCGAATCAGAGGATGTTGGTGTTTGGAGGAAGCGGTGGCTCCACGGGCCTGAGTAGTGGCGATCTGTGGGCATTCGAGCTGGGCTCAGGGACTCCGCAGTGGAGCATTCTGCCCGTTTCCTCCACCACCCCAGTAAGGGAGTCGCACGCCATGATTTATGATGCTGCAAATCAGCGAGCGGTCCTCTTTGGAGGCAATATTCCCAGTTCGCCCTATGTTCTTGGCGATACCTGGATCCTCGACATCTGATCTGCGATTAGCAGCCGATCCATTACGCCGGCCCCTCGCTCCACCCCGGGGGGCCGGCCCATGATGGGATGTTCGCCTCGGTTTTCGTGCGTACTGATCCTGGTAATCAACCCGATTGGGTGGGGACACTCTTGCAGTGGAGGACGCAGATGAAACGCTGGACAGCCGGCTTCCTGGCCATCCTTACGCTCTCGGGTTGCGGAGGGGGAAGGAACGGAGGAGGAGACGGGGGAGAGACGATCTCCACTCCGGGCGAGCCCGCGCCCAGCTCGAAGTGGGGACTCTGGTCGGAGTTGGCCGCGAGCGGACGTTTTCCCGCCATCGTTCGCGGCGAGAATGGGATTGTTCTCTACGGATGGGTGGAGGATCCCGATCCGAATTCCCCGGCCGGTTCCCCGGACAAGCTCCTGGTGAAACGATTCGCTCCCACCGACGGCTGGAGCAACCCGGTCGTCGTGGCAACCGATCTTGCCAATAACTGCCAACCTAGCTTGCGCTGGAATCCCGTTTCCAAGAGACCCGTCATCGCCTACCGCCAGAACGGCGAATCCGTGGGGCTGATCACTCTGGGAATCTCGGATACCGATGCGTGGTCCTCGGTCCAGTACAAGACCAGCGTGGCCGTCGGTTCCTCAGGGTACTTGTCCTGGCAACTCCCCCTCTCTCTGAACACGGCCGGCGACAAGGCTACCGTCTTCTACCGCCGGGAAGATGCGCTCGGCACCGTGACCTTCGATCTGACAAATCCGAACTCCTTGCAGGTGGTCACTCCCGTGGAATCCTCCGGCGCCAGGTCCGGAGTTGCGCACGATGTCGACGATGTGCTTTCCATTGCCTATCTCCGAAACAACACGGTTCTGTGGTACAACGGCACCTCCTCCTCGCCGCTTTCCTTGAGTGCCGACAACATCAAGGGGCTGCGGCTCTTCGGGACCAGCGCGAACCGTTTCCTGGCATGGTTCACCAACACTACGATCGGACTGGCGAGAATCGACGGGCCGTCCTCCGTCAGCAACTTGTGGACGTATGCAACGAACGGACCGAACGTCATCCACGATCTTCAGAGTTCCTCTCCCCCCGGGAGCCCTGAAGCGATGTTGGTGTGGCTGGAAAGCGAGTTCGGCGTCGAGCAAAATGGAATGAACTATCCGGTGGCCAGCACGGTCCGATTCCAGCGCCTTGACCTCGCGGGTGCCCCACTCGAGGCTGGGGACATCGCGAGTCCCAGCTCCGCCGGAATCCCGAAGCTGCGGCTCCGGAGCTACGGCCAAGGGGGCCATCTTGCCGTCTGGTCCGAATCCATGGCCGATCAACACCCGAATGGATCGCATGCAGTCCGGTCGGCTCGGTATCTGCCGGGTACAGGCTGGAACACCGTCGCCACGATCGCCGAGACCGGACAAAAAGACGCCGCACAAATCGCGTTGAGCGTCGCAGAGAGCGGCTCGGCCATCGCGGTGTGGGATCAGAGAACGAGCGCCTCTAGGGTGCTTTACGACAACACAAATCCTCCGCATCAGGCAACCTGGGATGAGAAGCGGACGGTATTCATGGCCGAATGGCCGTGAGCGGAGGGGTTCGCGCTCAAGAATCCTGCTTCGAGAGTTCCTCCAATCGGCGGAGGAACTTCTCCACCGGCTCCCGGTCCGGCCAGTCGGGCGGGGCGATCGCGCGGACTTTCTCGAGGTCGGCCTTCGCCTTCGGCCACAGTTCCTTCGCTCGACTCGGATCGAGTTCGCCCAGAAAGGCGTACATCTTCGCGCGGTAGAAGAGCGCGAACAGGCGTTGGGGATCTACCGATAGGACTTTCGAGTAGTCCTCCAGCGCGAGCGAGAACAGGGAGATCGCCTGGGTAACCCTCTCTTCTTTGGAATACCGTTCCCCGATAACGGCGTAGAGGCTGGCGCGGTTCTGGAGGAAATCCAAGTTCCGAGGCTCCATTCCGATCGCCTGCGTGAGATCTTCGATGGCGCGTTCCCAATCCTCGGAGGCCTCCTTCACTCGATCGGCCGAAAGATGTTGTTCCCCGCGCTTTCGGTAGGCCCCGCCGCGGTTGTTGTAGATCTCCGCCAATTTCAGATCGAGCGCCAAGGTCTTGTCGAAATCGCGGATCGCCTCGTCGTATCGCTTCAAGTCCATGTATGTGCATCCCCGATCGTAGTAGGGCTGCGCGTAGTTCGGATCTCGCTCGATGAGCTTGCCGAAAATCTCGAGCGCGGCCTTCGAATTCCCCGCTTTCCGATGGACCCAGCCAATCTGGAGGAATGCGGTCGGACTTCCGGGTTCGATCTCCAACACCCGCTTCAGATCGTCCAGGGCGCCGTTGTAGTCGCCCAGATACTTCCGCAAGATCGCGCGTTCTTGATATCCATATGGCCGATTCGGTCGGAGCTTGATTACCCTCTCGACGTCCTTCATCGCTTCCGCCAGCTCTCGCCGCGCCTCTTCCATCCGCCCCGACCGTTCGAGCCGGCTCGCCGTTCCCCGATGCATGAGAGCTCTCTGGATGAGCGCGATGTGGCAGGAGGGTTGAATGGCCAATGCGCGAGTACAGTCCTCGATCGCTCGGGGAAGCTGCTCGCTCATCCCGTAACCTCGAGCGCGGTCCACGTACGCCTTGGCGTACAGCGGCATTCGTTTCAGGGCCTGGGTCTGCCAAGCGATGACCTCCTCGGCGATCGGGGTAATGAATCCCAGGAGATTCGCGTACTCCGCTGCGCCCGTAGTCTCGAAGCGCTCCCGAAGATACTCCGCCGCCTGTTTCGACTTTCGCTCCACGAAGTGCAGGGAATAGCCCTCCGCCAGCGTCAGTCCCACCTGATCCTCATCCACCGGCGGAAAGGGCCAGCGCTCCGTAGCTCCGTGCGCGCGCCGAAGAAGAATCGTCGCTTCTTCGAGAATCCCCCTCGCGGCCCGGTGTCGCTCTTCCGCCGTCGTAGGATCCCCCAGGAGCGCGTCTCCGTACTGTTCGATCCTCACCCGCGCCAGGAGCCTCTCGGCCGGCGGAAACGGCTCCGGCAACGCCAACGCCTTCCTCAGCAACCTCTCCGCCTCCTCCAGCTCCCCCAAATACAACAGCCCCCACGCCTGGATGTAATACCCCTCCGGATGCCTCGGATGGCCCGCCACGTACGCCCCCACCGCCCCCACCGCTTCCCGGATCTGCCCGTTCACCTTCCCCGGATCGTTCGCCTCGTTGTGCAGATTCCTCTTCGCCAATACCACCCTCATCCACAGTGTCCCCAACTCCGCGAGCGCCTCCCTCCTCTCCCGCTCCTCCTCAATCTTCTTCTGCGCCCCCTCCCTCTTCCCCCTCTCCTCGAGCCATCTCGGAAGCAGCAGCGCCACGATCCCCGCGACCACGACCAGAGCCACCCCCCCGATCCCCACCACCGCCTTGCGCTTCGCGAACCTCTTCCCGGTCCGATACAACCAGCTCGGCGCCCTCGCCTCGATCGGCTCCCCTCGCCGGTACCTCGCGATGTCCTCCCCGAACTCCCTCGCCCCCATGTACCGCCGCGCCTGCTCCTTCTCCAACGCCTTGATGCAGATGATCTCCAGATCCGGCGCCACTCTCCTCCCGAACTGGCTCGGCCTCACCGGATCTCGGAACAGAATGTGATCGAACAGCTCCGCCACCGACGGCCCGTGGAACGGCGGCCTCCCCGTCAAGATCTCGTACAGCATGCACCCCAGCGCGTACACGTCCGACTTCACCCCCACCGGCCCCCACTTCCGATCGATCTGCTCCGGCGCCATGTAGTGCGGCGTCCCCAGCATCGCGTCCGTCTGCGTCAGCGGCGTCTGAAACACCTCCGCCCTCGCCAATCCGAAGTCCGTCAACACCGGCCTCCCGTTCCCGTCCACCAGCACGTTCTCCAGCTTCAGATCCCGATGGACGATCCCTTTCCCGTGCGCGAACGCCACCGCCGACGCTACCTCCTCCATCATCCGAATCAGCTCCGCCTGCGGCGTCTCCCCCTCCTTCACCAGCTGGGCCATCGTCCGGCCTTCCACGTAGTCCATCACGATGTAGTGCCGCGGCTCCCCCATCGAGTCCGGCCCCAGCCCGACCTCATGCACCCCCACGATGTTCGGATGCTGCAGCTGCGCCGCGATCGAGGCCTCTCGATGCAGCCGCTTGATCGCCGACGGCTCCGCGAATTCGTCCCGGATGATCTTGAGCGCGACGCGGCGCTTGAGAAGGGGATCCTCCGCCTCGAAGACGATCCCCATTCCGCCCCGGCCGATCTGGCGGACGAGTACGTACTTGTCGATGGCCCGGAGCGTCGGCCCCGACGTCGGCGGCGTCCGGGGAGTCTCCCCCCGCAGGTCTTCCTGGAGCCATTCGAACAGGCTCATGACTCCCCGAGGATGTGCGCCACCTCCGACTGGAGTTCTTCCTCCGTCGATACGTACTGCCGCACCCGACCCACGATCAACTTCCGCAGGAGGTTTCGCGTGAAGGTGAGATAGTTTCGAACGTCCGTTTCCTTCAGGTTGAGATCCGCTGCGACCTGCCCGTACGTGGGCCGAGGACCGGGAGGCGCGGGGGGAGCGTCGCTCGGCCGGATGCCGTAGTACTTATCGAAGACCTGGAGATACGCGGTCTTCCCCATAGCCTCGAGCATCGACCGAAGTTCCTCCATCGACTGGCGCAAGACCTGCTCCACCCACGCACGCTCGAAGGTCTCGTCCGGCGAGGCGTCCCCGGCCGGAGGATCCGCGCGGGAGAGATCGTCGTCGGCCTGGAAGTGGATGAGCTGCGCGCCGTCGCGGGGTCGACGGACCCGCTCGTGCCGCTTCGCCTTGCTCATGAAATGGAAAAGCGCCGTGCGGATGTACCCTCGGAACGATCCCTTCTCGGGCGACATTTCCTGCAGGTATTCCTTCTCCAGAAGCTTCGAGAAGAACTCCTGCGTCAGATCCTTCGCATCCTCGACCGACATGTGCCAGCATCGGCGGATGTAATAGTAGCAGGGCTTCCAGTAATCGTGGAGCAGGCGGTTTAGGTGGTGCTGATACTGGGGATCGTGGGGATTCCGGAGTCGCAGGAGCTGCGTCCAATGGGTGGTGGGGAAGTGCTCCTCCGCCCCGCCCATCGACGTTTCCCAACCGGCCATCCCAGGAAAGTCTAGCCTACGGGGGGCTCGGAGTCCGAGGAATTCACAAAACCCCCGGACTCCGTCCGATTCGTCTATTCCATCTCGATCTTCTGCGTCCGTTCGAGCGTGGCTTTGAATTCGAGCGGATCCCCGCCTTGGGGATCGTCCAGCGTAGCCTTAATCTTGATCTTGAGATCGCTCTGGGCCTTCGTCGGACGGCCGGACGATACGGAGAAGTGCGTCGTCCCTTCGCCTCCCCCGGTCATCGTGGCCTTGATGTTGAACATGTTGTTCTCGTCGTCGGAGGAATCCGATTCGCTCGTGGCCACGGAGGTCTTCGTCCTGATCACGGCCACCTCGCCGGACTTCTCCGCCAAAATCTTCTCCACGACGTTTTCCGACTTGAGCGCGATCTTGAACGGCGCCCCTGGGATGGACAGGGTATCCGCCGAGGTCCACTTCTCCCCGGCCCCGACCTTCTCCTTCGGGAGCACGCCCACGAGACCGTTCAGTTGGAAGAGCTGACCGGCGATCGCACCGCCGCGCCCGAAATCGCCCTCGAGCTCGACCTTGCCCAGCTCGGAAATCTTCAGCGTGATCACCTGCGTCGAGAGCCTCTTCAAGAGGACCACCGGATCCATCCCGGCCGGGCCCTGCGACTCATCGTCCTCCTCTTCGTCCTTCCTGTCGGGCGGAGGCTTGGAGGAATCGTAGGTGTAGTCCACCTCGTTCTGAAGGAAGTTGCCCTTGCCCTGGAGGGTTTTGAACCTTCCCTCGAGCTTGGCCGTGCCGTCTGCGGCGACGTCTTTCACCTCGAGATCGAGGGTGCCCCAGACCTTGAGGTCGAGCGGCTTGTTCCCGAACATTTCTTTGAACTGATCGGGAATCTGTTCCAAGCTCAAGACGATCTTCTGTTCCAATTTCGGGCTGACCTTCTCGCCCTTCTTGAATCGGGAGCGTAGCTCCACCTTGTCCTGCGCGCCCAGGGCCAAAACGGCCGTCAAGAGTCCCGCAATTCTCATCCGTTCTCCTTTCGCGTCCGACTTCCGACAAGCACCCCACCAAAGAGGTTCGGTGGTCCGTATATAATAGAAGGCATGGCCGCGGCTCTCCTCGTCCTGTGTGCGCTGCAGGGATCGGACGAAGCCCATCGCCGCGTCTACGAGAAGGTGCGTCGCTCCGTCGTCGCCCTCCGCGCGCTGGCGCCGCTCGGAGAACGCTCCGGCACCGGATCCATCGTCTCGGCCGACGGACTCATCCTCACCTCGTACTCGGTCGTCCCCGCGGGATCGACCCGCATCCGCGTCTGGACGGCGGGGCCGCGCCGCTACGACGCGGAGCTTGTCGGAACCTCCGAGCGCGACGAGGTCTCTCTCCTTCGGATCAAGCCCAAGGAGCCGCTTCCGGCGATCGAATACGGGGAGTCCGGCCGAGCGAGAATCGGACAGATCGCCTACACCATCGGGAACGCGGCGAACTCCATCATCCTCGACGATCAGCCTTCGCTCAACGTCGGAGTCGTCAGCGGCCTCTACAAGTTGACCGAAAAACGCGCGAATTCCACGTACGCCGGTCTGGTGATCGAGACGACGGCGGCCGTCAACGTCGGAATGGAGGGCGCTCCCCTCCTGGATTCCGAGGGGAGAATGATCGGCTTCGTGACCCAGAACTACTCGCCCCATCGCTTCCTCGGCGCCGCGATCCCGATCGACAGCCAGAAGTACGCAATTCAGAGCATCCTCCGGCAGAAATCCACCACGAACGACCCGCCGAAGGGCGAAGGGACCCTCGGCCTCAAGGCGCGCGACGACAAGGGCCGCGTCGTCGTAACGGAAACGACGCGCGGTGGAGCGGCCGATCGCGCGGGGATTCGTCCCGGCGACGTCCTCCTTGCCATCGGCCGCGCGAAGATCCGAACCTGCGAGGAACTTTGGAAGCGCGTCGAGGGACTTAAGGCCGGCGATGTGGTGATCCTCACCGTCGAGGCCGAAGGCGATCGCTACGAGGTCAAGATCGAGCTTACGGGAAAATGACTCTGCTTCTGGCTTTGCTCCTCGTTCAGGACGACGGCCCCTCCGCCGCGGCCGTGGCACGCGTGCTCCAGGCGTTGCGCGAGAAGGTCGGGAAGTCCGTCGTCGCCATCGAGGTGGACCGCGAGACCGACCCCGAGGGACGCACCGGCGGGGGATCGTTCGGAACCCACAAGGACTACTACAATCGCCCGAAGGGTCCGACGAGCGGGACCGTGATCGACGAGGGCGGATTTATTCTAACCTCCTACTTCAACGTCTCCGGAAAGCTGCGCCGGATCGTCGTCACCGCATGGGACGGAAAGGAGCACGACGCCGAACTCCTGGGCTTCGACCAGTCCCGCGACGTCGCGCTCTTGAAAATCGATCGGAAGGACCTGCCCACTCTCCCTGCCGCCAAGGAGATTCGGCAGGGAGATTTCGTGGCGGTCGTCGGCCGGAGTCCCGACAAGTCGACGCCGACGATCAACCACGGAATCGTGAGCGCCACGATGCGTCAGAAGGGGACGGCTTTCCAGACGGACGCCGAGCTCAACTACGGCAACGTCGGAGGACCGCTCGTCACTCTCCGAGGGGAGCTCGTGGGCGTCGCCGGCCACATCCGCCCGCGCGAACCGTGGGGCCAATCCGGAGGCGTCGGCTTCGCGACGAAATTCTCCGAGATCCGGAAGATTCTCTCCGACCTCAAGGAGAAAAAGAACATCGTCGAGGCGAAGCAGCCGTGGCTGGGCATCGGACCCGGCGCCGGGACGGCGGAGGTTCAGGGAATCGAGGTAGGGCAGGTCGTTCCCGGAAGCCCGGCGGAGAAGGCGGGACTTCAGAGCGGCGACGTCATCGTCGAGATCGACGGCTCGAAGGTCGCGGATTTCGATGAGCTCCGTCAGAAGATTCTCGAGAAGCGCATCGGCGAAGAGGTGAAGGTCAAGTTCAAGCGCAAGGAGAAGGGGAAGTGGGAGGAGAAAGAGGTCAAGGTGAAGCTCGAGGAGCGGCCGCGTGGGTAAAGAGAATCCCAGAATCCAGAATCCCAGAATTCAGAATCCAGCACTCGGTATCCAGAATCCAAAATTCGGAATTCAGAATTCAGCCTTCCGCCCGGCCTCTCCCTCGGAGGAGGGGGGCGGGATGGGGACTAGTCCTAGATCCCGGAGTCTGAATTCTCTCCTTGCCGTGTGGGTCGTTTTCGCAGGGGCGACCGCGGCGCGCGCGCAAGAAGATCGAGATCTCCGCGAAATCGAGGCGCTCCAAAAGAAGCTCCACGCCTGCGTGGCCAAAGTCAAGCCGGCCTACGTTTTCATCGGCGGCGGCTCCGGCGTCTGCATCACCGCCGACGGATGGATCCTGACGAACCACCACGTCGCGGGAGACAACCGATCCTGGCCGGTGCGCTTCGCGGGCGGGAAGCAGCACACCGCCGACGTCGTCGGCTTCGACCCCCACGGCGACATCAGCGTGCTCAAGATCCGCGGGGGGAAAGACCTGCCCCATTGCGAACTGGGCGACTCGGACGCCCTCCGCGTCGGTCACTACGTCATCGCCGTCGGCAATCCCTTCCTCCTGGGAAACGACTCCTGGGAGCCGACGATCACGTTCGGGATCGTCTCCGCGCTCCACCGGTATATGGACAATCCCGGATACTTCGATGCGATCCAGACCGACGCGCAAATCAATCCCGGCAACTCCGGGGGGCCGCTCATCGATCTCGACGGCCGGGTGGTCGGCATCAACGGCCGCATCGACATCAAGCGCTTCATGAACCGGGTGAACACCGGAATCGGGTATGCGATCCCCGCCAACCAGATCCGCCGCTATCTTCCTCGTTTTCAGGCGGGCGGCCGCGTCTTCGAGGGATACCTCCACGGCGTTACGATCGGCGAGTGCGGGGACGATCGGTACGAGAACGTGGGAGAGTACGGCGACGGGGTCTTCGCCGCCGCGCTCGAAGAGGGATGCCCGGCGGACAGGGCCGGCATGAAGCTCGGGGACATCCTCTTCGAGTCCGAGGGCTACCGCATCGTCAACTCGAATCGATTCCACGGCGTCATGGGCAATTGGCCTCAAGGGGAGACGATCCGAATCAAGGTGAAGCGCCTCAACGAGAAAAAGGAGCGGGAAGTCCACGAGCTTCGCGTCTTCCTCGGAGATCCCGAACAGATCCGGATGCGGGACGCCTCGACGGGAAAGGTTGAGACCGGATTCCGCCCGAGCTTCGACTTCGACGATCTCGGCGTCGAGGTGGACGAGGTCGCGGCGGACGGTCCCGCAGCGAAGGCGGGCCTCAAGTCGGGAGACGTCGTCAAGAAGGTCGACGGCCGGCGGGTCCGGAACTTCGACGAGTTCAAGGAGACGCTGGCGGAGAAGAAGCCCGGCGACACGATCAAGCTGACCGTCCTGCGCGGGGAGAAGGAGACGGAGATTCCCCTCGTCCTCGCGGCGCCGAAATGATCGTCCGCACCCATCGATTATTGGTTTCCGGCGATATAATGAAGCTCAGTGAGTGGGCCGTCCCGTCCCGGCGCCAGGACCGAGTTGGCTCAGCGTCTCGTCGCCGAGGGCCTTGTCCGTCCTGAGGCCGTTCGGGACTCCCTCCGGCTCCTCGACGAGCTGACCGCCGGCCACGACGGGCCGCCTCCCGATCTCGGCGAGATCCTGGTGCAACAGGGCTTCCTCACCCGCGACAAGCTCCGCGCCATCGCTCCGCCCCAGCGCGAGCTTCCCCGCGCCTTCGGGAAGTATCTGCGGCTCGTTCTCCTCGGCACGGGCGCGGCCGGCGAAGTGTGGAAGGCGTACGATTGGCACCTGCGCCGCTGGGTCGCCCTCAAGATCCTCAAGCATCGCGACCCCGAAGAAATCGCCCGCTTCCGTCGCGAGGCCCAGGCCGCGGCGCGACTCGACCATCCTTCCATCGCCACCGTCTTCGAGTCGGGCGAGGTCGACGAAACGCCGTACATCGCCATGCGCCTCGTTCGCGGGAAGGAACTTCTCTCCATTCCCCGCGACGACCTTCGCCTTCCCGTCCGTCTCGTTCGGGACGCCGCTCTCGCCCTCCACTTCGCCCACGGGAAGGGCATCGTCCATCGGGACATCAAGCCCACGAACCTCCTGGTCGAAGACGGCGATCCCCCCCGCATCGTCGTCACCGACTTCGGCCTGGCCAAGCGCACGGACGTCGCCAGCTCTCTCACCGTTTCCGGGAACATCATGGGGACGCCCGCCTACATGGCTCCGGAACAGGCGTTGGGCCGAGTAGGCGAGGTCTCGGCCCGATCGGACGTCTACTCCCTCGGCGCCACCCTGTTCGATCTGGCCACCGGGCGACCGCCGTTCGAATCGAAAGACCTCTACGATCTCCTGGGGAAGCTCCTTGAAAAGGAACCCCCGGCGCCGCGATCGCTCAATCCCCGGATCGACGCGGACCTGGAGACGATCCTCCTCAAGTGTCTGGAGAAGGAGCCGCGACGGCGGTACGCCACCGCCGAGAAGCTCGCGGAAGATCTGACGCGCTGGCTGGAGGGCGAACCCGTCGTCGCGCGACCTCCGTCGACGGCCCGGCGGTGGGCGCGCAAGATCTCGAAGCGCCCGCGGCTGATCGGAGCGATTGTCGCCCTGGCCCTCTTGGTCGCGACGGCGGCGGTGGTGATTCCGAAGTGGAGAGAAGAGGTGACTCTCCGACGAAAGCGGGAACAAGAGTTGGTGGAGACGAAGAAGCGGGACGAGGCCGCCGTCAAGGCGCGGGAACGCGCTCTATTCCATCTCGAGTCCGGTCGGCGCCGGCTGGAAGAGACGCATCAGCGCCTGACCGACCCCGCGCTCACCCCGAAGGAATTGGAAGCCGCTGTCCAAGGATCGCTGGCGGAGCTTCGGACGGCGGTCGCGCTCTATCCTCAGCTTCCGGAGGCGTACCTGGCGATGGCGCGAGCCTACTCCATGGTCCGGAACTTCTCGTCCGCCTTGGAGCACTTGAACCAATCCATCCGGCTTGCCCCGCGACTCGCCACGGCGTATCTGGATCGAGCGAGAATCCGGGCGGAGATCCTGGAAGAGATCGCCCACGATCCCGCAAACAGCCGCGAGGGACCTTCGGAGGGCCCGCTCCTTCGCCGCCAGATCGAGGAGGATCTCGCCCGAGTCAAAGCCCTGAGCGTCGATTCGAAGGAAACCCTCTATGCCCGCGCGCTCCTTGCCTTCGCCACCTTGGACTATGCGGGATCCGCGGACCTTCTTCGGACCTATCTCAAGAGCTCTTCCTCGGACTGGAGGGCCCGCTTTTATCTGGGCCACGCCCTCTATCACGTAAATCGATTGACCGATGCGGAGTCCGAACTGACCCGCGCCATCGCCGGGAATCTCCATGATTGGACCTTGTACAAGATGCGCGGACTCGTGCGTCAGGTTCTGAAACGGTTCGACGAGGCCATCGAGGATTGCACTCGGTCGATCGAGATCTTTTCCGATCCCCCATACGCCTACGAGATTCGGGGGGAGTGCTATCTGGAGCTCGGCAAGGGCGAAGAGGCCCTCCAGGACGCCGAGGCCGCACTGGCACGGTACCCGTCCTACGCGAAGGCGTACGACTTGCGCGCCCATGTGCGGGCGTGGAAGAAGGACTGGAAGGGTGCCGTGGAAGACGAAACCCAGGCGATGATGCTCGTGCCCGGTCACCCCAATCTCTACGAGATGTATGCCCATCGCGCCCGATACCAAGTCATGCTCGACGAGCTCGAGCTCGCGATCGCCGATTACACGAAGTCTCTCGAGCTCAAGCCCGACTTCGCCCACGCGGCGTACGGCCGCGGGCTCATCCATGCCCGAATGAAGCGATGGCCGGAGGCGATTCGGGACTTCAGCCGCGTTCTCGAGCTGGAGCCCGATGCCGGCGACGCGCGCGCGGGCCGCGCCCGGGCGCGATTCCTTTCGGGAGATCGTCGAGGCGCCGCGGATGATGCGCGCCGCGCTCTGGCGGGAACCCTGCCCGAGTCGGAACGCGAGACGATGAAGCGACTCCTCGTAGAACTGGGAGAGCCCCCATGAAAGAGGAGTTCGTCCGCCGTCTCGTCGAAGGGGGTACACTCCCTTCGGTGGCCGAATCGACCGGTTCTGACGCGTTTGGCGACTATACCCGCCTTCGCCTCCTCGGCACCGGCGCCACAGGCGAAGTCTGGGAGGCCTACGACCCACGGCTCCGCCGCTCGGTCGCGCTCAAGATCCTCAAGCATCGCGAGCCCGGGGAGACCGCCCGTTTCCGTCGCGAGGCCCAAGCCGCCGTCGGTCTCGATCACCCTTCGATCGCCGCCGTCTACGAATTCGGCGAGGTCGACGGCGCTCCCTACATCGCCATGCGGCTCGTCCGGG
>Ga0137796_10001016_pt2 | contig 13980 bp, 7 predicted proteins | sample OV2TP3_FD_97704 | JGI IMG/M metagenome (GOLD analysis project Ga0137796, IMG submission 97704)
GCGATCCAGAAACCAGTCCACGGCCAGCAGCATGCCGATGCCCTCGAGCGGCAGGTCCACCGCCGTCAATACGATGATCATCGTCACCAGCCCCGCCTGCGGGATACCGGCCGCACCGATGGCGGCCAGGGTGGCAGTAATGAATATGATGACCTGTTCCTCCAGGCCCATGTAGACCGCGTAGGACTGGGCGATGAACATCGCGGCAACGGCTTCATACAGGGCGGTACCATCCATGTTGACCGTTGCGCCAAGCGGCAGGACGAACCTGTTTGCCCTGGGGTCGACCCCGGCCTCGCTGGCGCATTCCAGGGTGAGCGGCAGCGTGGCGGAGGAGCTTGCCGTACCGAAGGCGGTCAGCAGGGCCCGCAGCATGCCGACAAGATAAGCCAGTCCCCGCCGGGAGAACACGCGGAGAATGACAAACAGCACCGCGAAATGAATCATCAACCCGACGATGACCGCGAGGATATAGCGTCCCACGAGGCTGATCTCATTCCAGAAGGCCGGTCCGCCGCCGGCCTGGCCCAGGCGCGCGGCAATCAGGGCGAAAATGCCGACGGGGGCAAAATACATGATCCAGATCACGACCTTCATCATGACTTCATTGAGGCCATTGAAGAAACCGATAACGGCGCTGCCTTTTTCCCCGGTGGTAGTGAGCGCGGCCGCGAATATCAGGCAAAAGACGATAAGGGGCAGCAGCTGGGTATCGGCTGCCGCTGCCACGAGATTGGGCGTGATCAGGGTGCGCAGGATATCCGTGAACGCGGGGGCCTCCTGGGCAACGGCCTCGGGCGGCGGGGAATGATGAGGCCTTTCATAACCCACGCCAGGCTCAAGGAGGTTGACGATGATGAGGCCGGTCAGTACCGCCAGGGCGGTGGTGGAGAGGTAATAGAGGACCGTGTAACCCCCCACCTTTCCCAGTTTGCGGACGTCGCCGAGCGAGGCCACGCCGCTGATCACCGCGGCCATGATCAGCGGAATGATCGTCATTTTCAGGGCATCGAGAAACAGCGTGCCCAGCCATTCGACGGCCCGCATCGATTCACCGAAGAACCAGCCGCAGACGAGGCCGGCGGCCGCACCGATCAGGATGGCGACGAGCAGCCTGTTGTGGTCATGCGCCATGAAGCCGGATCGCGGTGACGGCTCGGCCGGCGGGCAAAGGTACGCCAGGCATCGCTTACGCCATGCCGATGGCGTTGAACCCGCAGTCCACGTAGGTGATCTCGCCGGTCACGGCGGAGGCGTAATCGGAGCACAGAAAGGCCGCGACATTTCCCACTTCGTCGATGGTGACGTTGCGCCTGAGCGGGGAAACCTTTTCGACGTGTTCAAGAAAATCCCGCATGCCCTTGATGCCGGATGAAGCGAGTGTCCTGATGGGGCCCGCCGAGATCGCGTTGACGCGTATTCCCTCCGGGCCGAGGCTCGCCGCCATGTAACGGACGTTCGCCTCCAGGCTGGCCTTGGCAACGCCCATCACGTTGTAATTCGGCATGGCGCGCACGGCGCCGATGTAGGTCAGCGTCAACATGGCGCCATTGCGTCCTTTCATCATGGGCCTGGCGGCATCGCCCAGCGCCGAAAAGCTGTACGAACTGACTTCGTGCGCGGTCAGGAATCCTTCCCGCGTCACGCTCTCGAGGTATTCACCTTCGAGCTGGTCGCGCGGTGCGTAGGCCACGGAATGGACCAGGATGTCCAGGCCGTCCCAGTAATCGTCAATATGTTCGAACATGGCCTGTATCTGCTGATCGCTGGTAACGTCGCAGGGCACGGTGATCCCGGAATCCAGTTGCGCGGCAAAGTCCTCGACGCGATCCCGCAGTTTTTCATTCTGGTAGGTGAACGCCAGCTGCGCGCCTTCGCGGTGCATGGCCTTTGCGATTCCCCAGGCGATTGAACGATTGCTGGCCACGCCGACGATCAAGGCGCGTTTGCCATCAAGCAGCCCCATGTTGATTTTTCCCGTATTCCGTTTTGCCTGTTGCAGTGATACGTCGCGGCGTGTACAGAATAATCGCGGCGTTTATAATGCGCAACGAGTCATGAGAATCGTACCGGCACCCATAATAGCATAATGAACAGAATTGCTCTGTACTGGGCAGCGGGTGCATTGATCATGATCGCGGGCTGCACAGACGGTCCGTGGAACAATCCTTATCCCGATCACCAGACGCGCCGGAACATCTACTACGACTCGTTCGAGGAGCGGCCGAAACATCTCGACCCGGTCAGTTCCTACAGCGCCAACGAGTACGTGTTTCTCGGACAGATCTATGAACCGCCGCTCCAGTATCACTTTCTGCAGCGGCCGTACCGGCTGGTGCCGCTGACGGCCACGTCGGTCCCCGAGGCGCGGTATTTCGACAGCGACGGCAATGCGCTGGAGGACGACGCGCCGCCGGAGCAGGTACACCGTGCCGTGTACCGGATCACCCTCAGGCCCGGCATCCTTTTCCAGCCGCACCCGGCCTTCGCCCGCGATCCGGCGGGGAAATATTATTACCATGACCTGGCGCGGGCGGATCTTGAAAAGATCCGCACCCTTGCGGATTTCGATAAAACGGGCACGAGAGAATTGACGGCCGATGACTACCTCTACCAGATAAAACGCCTCGCGCATCCCCGCCTGCATTCACCCGTCGCCGGATTGATGGCCAAGTACATCCTGGGTTTGCAGGAATTGTCAGACGAACTTTCAGTCGCCCGCCACCCGGAAGACGACGCAGCGGCGTTTATCGATCTGCGCGACTATCAACTCGAAGGCGCCTACGCCCTCGATCGCTACACGTTTGAGATCGTGCTCGGGGAAAAGTATCCCCAGTTCCGGTTCTGGCTGGCGATGCCCTTTTTCGCCCCGATGCCGTGGGAGGCCGACAGGTTTTATTCACAGCCCGGCATGAAGGAAAAAAACATCACCCTGGACTGGTTCCCGGTGGGCACGGGACCGTTCATGCTGGTGGAGAACAACCCGAACCGGCGCATGGTGCTCGTGCGCAACCCGAATTTCCGCGGCGAACCCTACCCGGACGAGGGCGAGCCGGAGGATGCGGCGCAGGGTTATTTCCGGGACGCGGGCCGGATGATGCCGTTCATCGACGCTGCGATTTTCAGCCTGGAGAGGGAATCCATACCCGCCTGGAACAAGTTTCTGCAGGGTTATTACGATACCTCCGGCATCGTATCCGACAGTTTTGATCAGGCCGTAAGGTTCAGCGCGGAAGGCGAGGCGCAATTGACCGAGCAGATGCGCGCCAGGGGCATCCGGCTCAATACGGCGGTGACCACTTCGACCTTTTACCTGGGTTTCAACATGCGCGATGACGTTGTCGGCGGCGACAGCGAACGCGCCAGGCTCCTGCGCCGGGCGATATCCATCGCCGTCGATTACGAGGAATACATTTCCATTTTTGCCAACGGCCGCGGCGTACCGGCGCAGGGACCGATCCCTCCCGGCATTTTCGGTTACATCGAAGGCGCGACTGGAATCAATCCGTACGTCTATGAATGGCGCGCCGGCCGGGCAGTGCGGCGACTGCCGGAGGAGGCCAGGCGCCTGCTGGCGCAGGCGGGATACCCGGACGGCCGGGATGCGGCGTCGGGCCGTCCCCTGATTCTGTACCTCGACACCCCCGCCGCGGGCCCGGACAGCAAGGCGAATTTCGACTGGTTTCGGAAACAGTTTGCCAAGCTCGGAATACACCTCGTGGTGCGGGCGACCGATTACAACCGCTTCCAGGAAAAAATGCTGAAGGGGACGGCGCAGATGTTCGTCTGGGGGTGGAACGCGGATTATCCGGACCCGGAGAATTTCCTGTTTCTCCTGTACGGGCCCAACATCAAGGTCGGCCTGAACGGTGAGAACGCCGCGAACTACACCAACGATGACTTCGACCGGCTTTTCAACGAAATGAAGAGCATGCCCGACGGCCCGGAGCGGCAGGCCGTGGTGGACCAGATGGTCGAGATTGCGCGGCGCGATGCGCCGTGGCTCTGGGGTTTTCACCCGGTCGCCTATTCGCTTCATCATGCCTGGTACGGCAACGCGAAACCCAATCTCATGGCCAACAACACACTGAAGTACAAGCGCATCGATCCCGATCTCAGGGACAGGCTGCGTCGGGAGTGGAACCGGCCGGTGATCTGGCCATTTGTCCTTTTGCTGCTGTTGTTACTTCTGAGCCTGGTACCCGCCTTTGCCGCCTACCGGCGCAGGGAACGTTCCGCCGTCGCATGATCAATTACGTCATACGCCGGGTTCTGTACGCTATCCCCATCCTGATCGGCATAAACGTCATCACGTTCGTGCTGTTTTTCGTCGTGAATACCCCCGACGACATTGCGCGCATGCAGCTTGGCCAGAAGCGCGTGACGCCGGAGGCCGTGGAAAAGTGGAAGAGCGAGCGCGGCTACGACAGGCCGGTGTTGTGGAATTCGGGGGTGGAGGGCGTCCGGAAGTTCACGGACACGATCTTCTTCCGCAATTCCGTCAGGTTGTTTGTCTTTGATTTCGGCCAATCGGACAGCGGCCGGGACATCGGCTATGACATCAGCCAGCGCATGTGGCCGAGCCTTGCCATCACCGTGCCCACCCTGCTGCTCGGCCTGCTGACCTATATCAGCTTCGCCCTCCTGCTCGCCTTTTTCCGGGCAAGCTATATCGATATCTGGGGCGTGGTCATCTGCGTGGTCCTGATGTCCATCTCCAGTATGTTTTACATCATCGGCGGCCAGTTCGTTATCGGCAAGCTGTTTCACCTCGTGCCCATCTCGGGATACGACACCAGCTTCGACGCCGTCAAATTCGTCGCCCTGCCGGTGATCGTCGGCATCGTCGGTGGGCTGGGTTCTTCCACGCGCTGGTACCGGACGATTTTCCTGGAAGAGATGAACAAGGATTTCGTGCGGACGGCGCGCGCCAAGGGCCTGCCGGAAAAGCTGATTCTCTACCGGCACGTGCTGCGCAACGGCCTCATTCCGATCCTGACGGGCGTGGTGGTGATACTGCCCATGCTGTTCATCGGCAGCCTGATCACGGAGTCGTTCTTTGCGATCCCGGGCCTCGGCAGCTACACGATCGACGCCATCAACAACCAGGATTTCGCCATCGTACGTTCAATGGTCTTTCTGGGTTCGGTGCTCTATATCGCCGGACTCATCCTGACGGATATTTCCTACACGATTGCGGATCCGCGGATCCGGCTGGAGTAACCGCGTGCCGGTCATTTTCATCACCGATTTCCTCGTTTTCTTCCTGGTGTTCATGGTGGGCGTGTTTATCTGGTATTCACGCCGCCACGAACATCTGCACGCGCCCTGGCGGCAGGTGAGGGAAAACCCGCTGGCCATGGCGGCGTCCGTTCTGCTCGGGTTTTATGTCCTGGTAGGTCTGCTGGATTCCCTGCATTTCCATCCCCGCCTCAAGGAGGCGCCCACCGGTGCCCCGGCGTATTCGGCGGAGATCGCCAGCGTGCTGGACGTGCTGGCGGAAGGGCTGCGGCAACGAGTGGAAAAAACCTATTCGGCGCCCTTTGCCACCCATGCCTATGCGCGGGAAGTCATCGATCTGCCGGACGGCAGGCAGGTGCGCGATTACCCGCGGCTGCGCTACGGCGGCCGCCACCTCGACGACCCGGCCGCGGAATGGCTGCCCGATATCCTGAAAAAGACGCTCACGGGAATCGTCCTCGGAACACTGCTCTGGCTGGGGTGCTGTGCCGTCATCATCGCCGGCCTCGCCGCCAGGAGGCGCGGTACCTTCCGGTCCGAGATAGAGGGCATCCTGCGCCGGCAGCGCCCGACTCCCTGGCACGTCATCCTGGCCACCCTCGGCGGCCTTCTCATCACGGGAACGGCACTGGTCTATCTCTCCGGTTATTACCACGTCCTCGGGACGGACAAGGTCGGCCAGGACGTGTTTTACCAGTCCCTCAAGGGGGTGCGCACCGGCCTTTTAATCGGCACGCTGACAACCCTCGTGATGCTCCCGTTCGCCCTCGTCCTCGGCATCATGGCGGGGTATTTCCGGGGCTGGGTGGACGATGTCATCCAGTACCTCTATACCACGCTCAATTCCATTCCCGGCGTGCTATTGATCGCCGCGGCGATCCTGATGCTCGAGGTTTACATGACCAACCACGCCGAGGATTTCACGAGCATCGAACAGCGGGCGGACTTGCGCCTGCTGTTTCTGTGCATGATCCTCGGCATCATGAGCTGGACCGGCCTGTGCCGCCTGTTGCGGGGCGAGACCCTGAAACTCGGCGAGGTGGATTTCGTGCTGGCGGCCCGCGCCTTCGGCGTCGACCATGTCACCATCATGCTCCGGCACCTTATGCCCAACGTCATGCATATCGTCATGATCACGATCGTCCTGGATTTCAGCGGGCTGGTCCTCGCCGAGGCGGTGCTGGCCTACATCAATATCGGCGTGGATCCGACCATGGCCAGCTGGGGCAACATGATCAACAGCGCCCGGCTGGAAATGGCCCGGGAACCCGTCGTGTGGTGGTCGCTCTCGGCCGCCTTCATCTTCATGCTCGGGCTCGTGCTGCCCGCCAACCTGTTTGCCGATGCCGTGCGCGACGCCTTCGATCCGCGGATCAGGACGCTGACCGCCTGACGGCCGGCGCGCGGAAGGCAGGCGACCGCCGCTTTCGGCGCAACGCACCGCCGGGGCCTGAAGGCCGGGGGAACAGTTATTTTTATCCGGGGCAAATCCCTATAATGCCGGGTAACCGGACGGCATAAGGGCGGCATAATCTCATGAGCATGATAGCCCTCTGCATTTTCGCGTGCGGCGTCCTCGCGTGCGTGCTCGCGTTCCTGCGCGCCCCGCTCTGGTCCTGGGCGCTGTCTTTTGCGCTGCTGCTGGCGGGCATCAGCCTGGCCGCCATGACGCCCGCCGTACTGATCACCCTGTGGCTGCCGTATGCCCTGATCTTTCCGCCGCTGCTCATTCACCCGTTGCGGCGCCGTCTGTACGCCGCGCCGCTGTTTGATTTCTTTCGCAAACGCCTGCCGGCCATGTCGGCCACGGAGCGGGAGGCTCTCGAAGCCGGCAGCGTCTGGTGGGACGCGGAGCTTTTCAGCGGCAGGCCGGATTGGGAAAAATTGCTGTCGCTGCCGGCACCGGCGCTCACACCGGAAGAGCAGGCCTACCTGGACGGTCCCGTGGAGGAATTGTGCCGGCGGCTGGATGACTGGCATATCACGCATGAACGCTACGATCTGCCTCCGGAAATCTGGGAATTCATCAAACGCCACCGCTTTTTTGCGATGATCATTCCGAAAAAATACGGCGGCCTGGCGTTTTCGGCCCTGGCGCACTCGGCCGTGGTCATGAAACTTTCCACCCGGAGCAGTACCGCAGCCGTCACCGTGATGGTGCCGAATTCCCTCGGGCCGGCGATGCTGCTGCTGAATTACGGCACGGAGGCGCAGAAGGAGCATTACCTGCCGCGGCTCGCCGCGGGCGAGGACATCCCCTGTTTTGCGCTGACCGCCCCCGAGGCCGGCAGCGACGCCGGTGGGATGCAGGATATCGGCATCGTCTGCCAGGGTGAGTACGACGGAAAACAGGATGTTCTCGGCATCCGCGTGACCTGGAACAAGCGTTATATCACCCTCGGCCCCGTTGCCACCTTACTGGGTCTCGCCTTCAAGCTCTACGATCCGGATCATCTTTTGGGTGATCGCGAAGATATCGGCATTACCCTGGCCCTCATCCCGGCCCGGCATGCCGGCGTTAACATCGGCCGCCGCCACTTTCCGGTGAACATCCCCTTTCAGAACGGACCCACGAGCGGCCGGGACGTGTTTATTCCCCTGGACTGGGTGATTGGCGGGGCGGAGGGCCTCGGTCAGGGCTGGCGGATGTTGATGGAATGCCTTTCAGACGGCCGCGGGATCTCCCTGCCGGCGCTCAGTACCGGCGCGGGCAAGTTTGCCTGCCGGACCACCGGCGCCTATGCCCGCATCCGCCGGCAGTTCAACCTCCCCATCGGCGAATTCGAAGGGGTGCAGGAGGCGCTCGCCAGGATGGCCGGGTTGACGTACCTCATGGACGCGGCGCGGCTTCTCACGCTTTGCGCCCTCGACCGGGGCGAGAAGCCCGCGGTCACCACCGCGATCATCAAGTACCACCTGACCGAGTGCATGCGCCAGGTCATCAATGACGCCATGGACGTGCATGGCGGCAAGGGGGTCATGCTCGGCCCCAGGAATTATCTCGCGCGTGCCTACCAGGCCCTGCCGGTGAGCATCACCGTCGAAGGCGCAAACATCCTCACCCGCAGCCTGATCATCTTCGGCCAGGGCGCGGTGCGGTGCCACCCTCATGTCCTGGCGGAAATGCAGGCGGCGGCGGATCCGGATGCCGCTGCCGGGTTGAGAAAATTCGACGCGATCATTTTCCGGCACGTCGGTTTTACCATCAGCAACGCAGTGCGGAGCCTGGTCCTCGGCCTCACGCATGCCCGCTTGTGCCGCGCGCCGCGCGCCGGCAATACAGCGCGCTATTACCGTCATCTGACCCGCCTGAGCGCCGCCTTCGCGCTGCTGGCCGATATGGCCATGCTGGTCCTTGGCGGGGCATTGAAACGCCGTGAACGCCTGTCCGCGCGGCTGGGGGATATGTTGAGTCACCTCTACCTGGTATCGGCGACGCTCAAGCATTTTCAGGACCAGGGCTGCCCGGCCGGGGACCTGCCGCTGCTGGAATGGAATGCCAGACGCGGACTGCATCTCATCGAGGAAGCGATGCGTGATTTTCTCCGCAACTTTCCCGTGCGCGTCCTCGGCGTGCTGCTCAGGGTGTTTATCTTTCCGCTTGGACGCTGTTATTTCAAACCCGGTGATGCGCTGGACGGCAATGTAGCCCACTTGTTGCTGGTGCCGGGAGATACCCGCGACCGCCTGACGGCAGGCATCTACCTGCCGACGACCACCGGCGAGGTGGTTTGTCTCCTGGAAGAAGCCCTGGCCAGAACCATTGCCGCCGAGCCGTTGTTTGCCAGGCTCAACCGCGCCATACGCAGCGGCCAGCTCAGGGCACTGACGGTACCGGACGCGATAGACGAGGCGAACGTGAGCGGGTTGATCACCTCGGAGGAAGCGGTGGCGCTCGGGGCGGCCCTTTCCGCGATGGCGGCCGTGATCGAAGTGGATGATTTTGCTCCCGGCGAACTCGCTGAATCCGCAGGCCGCAGCGGGGAAGCGCAGGCGCCCGGGATAACCACCGTTAGCGCGTACGGCGGTATACCGCCGGCCAGTGACAAAGCGCGGACGGGACGCCTTACCCCATGACCGCGAGCAACACACCGGGTCAAACCCCGCGGGAGGTGTTTATCGTCGACGGCAGCCGGACGCCCTGCCTCAAGGCCCGCGGCGTACCCGGCCCGTTCCTGGCTTCAGATCTCGCCGTCAATGCCGCCCGCCCCTTGCTCGCCCGCCAGCCGTTTGAGCCGACTGATCTGAGTGAAGTCATCCTCGGCTGCATCATGCCGGGACCGGACGAGGCCAATATCGGCCGGGTCGTCGCCCTGCGGCTCGGCTGCGGAAACCGGATGCCGGCCTGGACGGTGCAGCGCAATTGTGGATCCGGCCTGCAGGCCATCGACAGCGCCGCGCGCAACATCGCTGCCGGACGGTCGGAACTCGTGCTGGCCGGCGGTACGGAAGCCATGAGTCACGTGCCGCTCATGTTCAGCAAGGCGATGTCGAAATGGCTGGGCCAGTTCACAGCGCGTGCGCTGGGCTCCCGGCTCAAGGCCGCGGTCACGTTCCGGCCGGCGCTGCTGAAACCGGTGCTGACCTTGTTGCACGGTCTCACGGATCCGATCGTCGGCCTGTCGATGGGACAGACGGCGGAAGAGCTGGCGTTCAGGTTCAATATCAGCCGCCGCGCGATGGACGAATTCGCGGTGCAGAGCCACCGGCGCCTGGCCGCCGCCCATGAAGCGGGCCGGCTCAATGAGATCGAGGTGATCTACGACGGCCAGGGCAACTATTACGACCGGGACAACGGCGTGCGTCCGGACAGCACCGTGGAGAAACTGGCCGCGCTGAAACCGGCGTTCGACCGGGAATTCGGCCTGGTCACGGCGGGCAACAGCGCCCAGGTGACCGACGGCGCCGCGTGGGTAATTCTCGCCAGCGAAGCGGCGGTGAAGCGCTACCGCTTACCGGTGCTGGCGCGGATTATCGACAGCGAATGGGCGGCCCTCGAACCGCAGCAGATGGGACTCGGCCCCGTCCATGCCATGACACCGCTGATGCAGCGCCGGAAACTCGGCATCGACGCTATCGACTACTGGGAGATCAATGAGGCCTTCGCCGCCCAAATCCTGGCCTGTCTTGCCGCCTGGGGTGACCGGGCCTATTGCCGCGAGGAACTGCACTTAAAGTCCGCCTTCGGCGCGATCGACCCGGCGCGGCTCAACGTGGATGGCGGCGGCATCAGCCTCGGCCATCCAGTCGGGGCGAGTGGTGCGCGCATCGTCCTGCACCTGTGCCAGGTACTCGCGCAGAAGCAGGCCACGCGCGGCATGGCGTCATTGTGTATCGGCGGAGGGCAGGGGGGTGCGATGTTGCTGGAGCGCGCCTGGTAATGGTGTCCTGTGCGTATTTTTTTGTTAATCATGCTGCCGGGCCGTTCTCCGGAACACACGCCGTGAATACCTCCCTGTAGGCTCGGGTGCCGCTTTCCCTGCGGCACACGGTGTTCCGGAGGACGGCCCGGCAGCGCGGGACTTCGAAAGTTACCTGTGGTACGGGATGCCGGCACTCGGGTTATAACGCTATCGGCCGTCCACTGCAGGTTGTCTGAGTGGATTGGCAAGAGGTAAAGACGGGTGGCACGAAAAAAGTACAAAAACTGGACGCTGAAGACGGACGACAACGCCATTGCGTGGTTGCATTTTGATCGGCCGGGCAGCGGCACCAACGTGCTGTCGCGGGAAGTGTTTGCCGAACTTGACGCCATTCTCGACAGCCTCGCGCGCCAGGGACCGAAAGGCCTGATCATCGTTTCGGACAAGACCAATGGCTTTATCGCCGGTGCCGATATCCACGAACTGACCACGCTGGCCGGAAGGGAAGAGGCGCTGGACCTGATTCATCTCGGCCAGGCGATTTTCGACAAGCTGGAGTCCCTGCCGTTTCCCACGCTGTGCCGGATCCACGGTTTCTGCCTTGGCGGGGGGCTGGAGCTGGCGCTGGCCTGTCGTTACCGCATTGCCCTCAATGATCCGGCGACACGCCTCGGCCTGCCGGAGGTACGGCTCGGCTTTCATCCGGGATGGGGCGGGACGCTGCGGCTCATTCGCCTGATCGGCGCCCCGGCGGCACTCGATCTCATGCTGAGCGGGCGCACGATCGATGCCCGCACCGCGAAGCGTCTCGGCGTGGTGGACCGGATCGTCCCCCGGCGACAACTGGATAACGCGGCGCGGAAGCTGCTTGACTATCGCCCCCGCCGGCAGCAGCCGGGCCTGATCCAGCGGGCCGCCAACCTCGCGTTCCCGCGCCGCTGGCTGGCCAGCTACCTGCGCCGCCAGGTGAAGAAACGGGCCGACCCTGAACACTATCCCGCGCCTTACGCGCTGATCGATCTGTGGGAAAAGCACTGGGGCGATGCGCGCGGGATGTTGCGGGCGGAGGCGCAGTCGGTGGCCGATCTGATGGCGACACCCACCGCCGGGAACCTGATCCGGTGCTTCCTGCTACGCGAACGGCTCAAGTCCATCGGCCAGGCGAGTGATTTCTCGCCCGCCCACGTACACGTCATCGGCGCGGGTGTGATGGGCGGCGAGATCGCGGCCTGGTGCGCGTTGCAGGGACTGACGGTCACTCTCCAGGATCGCGAACCGCGGTATATTGCGCCGGCACTGAAACGCGCCCATGACCTGTTTGGCGCAAGGCTCAAGCTTCCCCGCCCCGTGCAGGCGGCGATGGACCGGCTGATCCCCGATCACCGGGGGCGTGGCGCAGCGAAGGCCGATGTCCTGATCGAGGCCATCGTCGAGGATGTGAACGTCAAGCAGGCGTTATACCGGGAACTCGAACCGCGGATCAGGGAAGACGCCGTCCTCGCGACCAATACTTCGAGCATCCCCCTCGAGGAGTTATCCGCGCCGCTGTCGCGGCCGGAACGCCTGGTGGGTCTGCATTTCTTCAATCCGGTGGCCAGCATGCAACTGGTTGAAGTGGTCCGGGCCGATCACACCGATGCGCAGATGGCTGATCGGGCGGCGGCCTTCTGTCGCCGGATCGATCGGCTGCCCCTGCCGGTTAAAAGCTCCCCGGGTTTTCTGGTCAACCGGATCCTGATGCCCTACCTCATGGAGGCCATGATCGTGCATGCCGAGGGCACGCCACCTCCCGACATTGACGCCGCCGCGGTGGCCTTCGGCATGCCGGTCGGCCCCATGGCGTTGGCCGATACCGTGGGACTCGATATCTGCCTGTCGGTGGCGGATATTCTGGCGCAGCGCCTCGGCCGGAAGGTCCCGGACACGCTGCGCGACATGGTCCGGGACGGCCGGCTGGGGAAAAAGAGCGGTCGCGGGTTTTATGACTACCGCCGCGGTAAACCCCGCCGTGACAAAAAGACGGCGTCCGGGAGCCGGAATGCGGAGCTGGAGGATCGCCTGATCCTGCCGATGATCAACGAAGCCATCGCCTGTCTCCGGGAAGGGGTGGTCACCGATGCGGATGTGCTCGATGCCGGCATGATTTTCGGGACCGGTTTTGCGCCCTTTCGCGGTGGCCCGATGCATTACCTGGCCCAGCGCGGCCGGGAGGCTACACGGCAGCGGCTGTTGTCCCTGGAAGAGCAATACGGTGAACGCTTCCATCCGGATGACGGCTGGACATGAGCGGCGCGGTGATGACCGGTCACCGGACTGACAGGTAACACTGATCGTGCCACCCCCCTCTGTTCAACCGGTTGGCCCAATCCCCGAAGTCACACCACCGGCCGGCACCATATCGGCCGCAGAGGCCGTCACGCTGGCCGGCCTGTTCCGCGAGCGGGCAAGGCGCACCCCGCAGGGTGCCGCCTATCGTTATTACGATCCCGATTCGGCCGGCTGGCGGACCATCAGCTGGCAGGCCATGTGGCAGGAAACGGCCCGCTGGCGGGCAGCCATGGCGCGGGAGGGGCTGGAGCGCGGCGACCGGGTCGCGATCATGATGCGCAATTGCCGTGAGTGGGTCATGGTGGATCAGGCTACTTTTGGCCTCGGCATGGTGCTCGTGCCGCTGTATACGGAAGATCGCGCCGACAATGTCGCCTATATCCTGCAGGATGCCGGGGTCAAACTGCTGGTCATCGGCGGGGCGGCGGAATGGGCGCAGATAAAATCCAGTGCAGATGAATTTCATAACGTGATCCGCATCGTTACCCTGGACGAGATCGCGGACAGTTCCGATCCGCGCCTGGTCAGCGTTAAACACTGGCTGCCGGGGGCAGACGTCAATCCGGCCTGGCACGACGGCGGCCCCGATGACCTGGCGACGATCGTGTATACCTCGGGCACCACCGGCCGGCCCAAGGGGGTCATGCTGAGCCACAGGAACATCCTGAGCAACGCCTGGAGCGGACTGCGCTCCGTGGTGGTGACCACCGATGATCTGTTCCTGTCGTTCCTGCCGCTGTCCCACTCGTTCGAGCGGACCGTCGGCTATTACCTGCCGATGATGGCGGGGGCGGTGGTGGCACACACCCGCGGCGTCGCCCAGCTCGGCGAGGATCTTCAGACCCTGCGGCCAACAGGGATTATCTGCGTGCCCCGGATCTTCGAGCGGATCTACGGCAGCATCAGGCGCCACCTGGAAGAACAGCCGATGATCCTGACCCGGTTGTTCGGCTTGGCGATCAACGTCGGCTGGCGCCGGTATGAATACCGGCAGGGGCGCCGCGGCTGGCGCCCGTCGTTTCTCCTCTGGCCGCTGTTGAAACGGCTG
>Ga0137796_10001369_pt1 | contig 13977 bp, 11 predicted proteins | sample OV2TP3_FD_97704 | JGI IMG/M metagenome (GOLD analysis project Ga0137796, IMG submission 97704)
AGTACTAGTGGCTACAATTTAAACAAAAAAAGCCCGTAAGTCGCGACAAAACTTACCTTTTCGCCCTTCGCCTGGGGGGAACTTCCGTTTGAAGCGAATGTACGAGCGGAGATATTCGGGGAGACTTTCCCACGAGCCACCGCGTACCACCCGCCAATCCGTCTGCGCCTTATTGAGCGGATTGCGCGTCGGGGCGTGTTGGTAGTAGTGCTCCTCATATGCATCCTCGACCCATTCCCACACATTGCCCGCCAGATCGTAGACCCCGGTCGCCGATTTGCCCTGCGCGTATGAGCCAACGGGAGCCGTGGTCGCATAACCGTCGTCAAACGCCGTCGCGTAGGTGGTCGGGGCGGCCTGCGGAAAAGCGCTGCGGTATTTCTGATCACAATGGTTCGCACGGATGCCGTCCAGCTTGGGCTCTCCCCACGGATAGATCCGCCCATCTGGCGCTCGCGCGGCTTTTTCCCACTGGGCCTCGGTCGGGAGTTGATAGTTCAGCCCTGTCTGGTGGGCAAGCCACTGCACATACCGCTTGGCATCCTGCCACGAGACGTAATTGATGGGGTGGTGTTTGCGGTCTGCTTTCCCCCAATTACTTTTGGGGTCATTGTCCGCACGCGGGGGGGGAGAGCCTGTCGCTTGGATAAATTCCTCATATTCCTGCACTGTCACCTCATAGCGGCCGATCCAATATGCGTTCAGATACACCTGATGTGCAGGGCGGACATCCGTTGAGGCCGCTCTCTCACTGCCCATCTCAAACCACCCGGCGGGGATATGCGCAAACTTCTCAGGCGGAATCTTGGGTGTTAATGGGAGGTCTTTCAGTTCGAGGTGCTCCCCACTTTTGATCGAAATGGATTTGACCAGGGGTGCGTACGCGCGTCTTTCGAGCGTGACCGTATAGTCCCCAGCGGGTAACGCGATACGTGCTGGCGTGACCTTGTCCCCTCGCCCAACGGGGCCGGCTTGATTGGCAATCATAATCCTGGCGCCGGCGGGCACCGACGACACCACCAGGGTCCCGCCCTGGGGCTCCAGTTTGATGGTGACTGCCGCCACCCCGCCCGCGGCCACCGTCACCACCTCCTCTTTGGGGAGATATCCCGGATGCGTCACCGTCAGCCGATGGACGCCCACGGCGAGGTCGTCGACCCGCCCCGTGCCGTCGCGCAGCCGCACGGGCTGGCCATCGAGCTGGACCTGCGCCCCCTGGGGGTCCGTCGCAATCTGGAGGCTGCCCTTCTTGGCCGGCAGTTCCACGCCCTCCAGGCGAGTTTCCTGCCCGGGCCGGATCTGCACGGTGCGCGTCAGGGTCTCATACTGGGGGCCGCCCGATAGCCGTACCACGTAGTCACCCGGCGGCAACGCGACAACCGCCGGCGTGCTCTGCTCTCCGCGCACCACCTTACCAGCTGGATTGCTCACCACGACTTTGGCGCCGGTGGGCACCGACGACACCACCAGGGTCCCGCCCTGGGGCTCCAGTTTGATAGTGACCGCGGCCACCCCGCCCGCGGCCACCGTCACCGCCTCCTCTTTGGGGAGATATCCCGGATGCCTCACCGTCAGCCGATGGACGCCCACGGCGAGGTTGTCGACCCGCCCCGTGCCGTCGCGCAGCCGCACGGGCTGGCCATCGAGCTGGACCTGCGCCCCCTGGGGGTCCGTCGCAATCTGGAGGCTGCCCTTCTTGGCCGGCAGTTCCACGCCCTCCAGGCGAGTTTCCTGCCCGGGCCGGATCTGCACGGTGCGCGTCAGGGTGTCATACTGGGGGCCGCCCGATAGCCGCACCACGTAGTCGCCCGGCGGCAAATCCACAGCGACCGGCAGAGGTGTCTCTGGCGCCACCACTTCTCCCTGGGCACTGGTGACAGAGACAGTGGCTGCATGATGGACGGAGGCAACCCAGAGACGACCGAATTTCAAAGGCAGCACAATGTCTTGCAGTTTGGTGTCCCGGTTGGGCTGAATGGCGACCTTGTGGACCACGGTCTCATAGGCATCGCCCAAAGAAAGCGTGACGGTATAGACTCCCGGGACCAACGCGATCTGCCCAGGCGTCCTTCCTTCGGCCACCACACGCCCTGCCGTGGGCGAACGAACGGCAAATCTGGCGCCGGCAGGCGCCGATGACACCGCTAAACGCCCCGTCGTCGCACAGGCGAACAGGACAAACCCTACAGCACAAAGCGTCAGCAGTCTGGTTAGCACAGGACAGGCGCAGCGCATGGCACCATCGCTCTTGAAATGGTCTCGCTCTTTACGCATCCCGTGCGGGCTTGCTCTGAAGGATTTCCCTGGCGTCTTATAGAAGCTCCAGACCTCGATGCAGCGTTGCTTGCGTTGCTTCATAATCGGTTTTCTTTCGGATATATCGACCTCCGATCATGAATCCATCTGCTGTTTCCCTCAGCCAAATTCCTTCTGAAGCCCTTCGGAATCTCTTCCAGAGGAGCCAGAGCACCAGAACGATAAGTAACACGAGGAGGAGTAGCACCCACCACGGGAGATACTGTTGAGGGAGGAACTGACCCAGCATGGCAAGCAGCCCCGGGCCTTCTTCGCCCTCGTCTTTGTCTGTGCCCTTGTCTGTGCCCTTGTCTGTGCCCTTGTCTGTGCCCTTGTCTGTGCCTTTGTCTGTGGCCTGACTCGGGCTCTGGACGACACTGGTCCTGCTTTCAGCGGGAGACTCAGAGCGAGTGGTTCGTGGCTCCCGCTCATTAAAAATGAGTGCGACAATCCTGGCGATTGCCTCTTTTGTCCCCGCAAACAACGCGGTGTATTTCTTGGCCAGTTGCTGCTTCTGCCAGTCCGCCTGAACGGCGGTGGTGTAAAAGGCTATCCAATAATCTTTATCTCTCCTCACAGTCTCTTTGGCAATCTGGGCTCTTATAGAGCCCTTATGACTCTCAACGAGCCCTATTTGCGTATCATAGGCGCGCTTGCCCTCAGTGAGAAGCTGCTGTACAGCTCTTTTTAATTGCTCCTCTGTCTCTTTTAAGAGTGCAGGCGCCTCTTTGAGCAGAGCTTTAACCGGCTTGTCGACGTCATCAACGTTCCCCCTGATTGTAGCCTGATGATATTCCCGAATGGCTTCCTCTGAAGGCATCCACTCCCCTGAGGTGATCTGAGGGAAAAAGTGTGCGAGTTGTGTTTTTGCCACCTCAGCGCGCACCTGCCTCGCGCGCTGCTGCAGGGCTTCGGTAAATGGCGCCTCGTACGCCCGTCGGAGCCTTTGATCCTCCTGGAGGAGTTGGGCCAACCGCGTCTGGAACGTGGCGTCTCCTTCCTCGCGTTCCGCCTTGGTGGCGTATGCGGAAACCACTTGCTGCTGCACCTCAGGCTTTAATTGCTCCTCCAAGACTTTCACGCTCTTATCGAAAGTGACGTGTGCTGGAATGTTCGCCGTGATCAGGCTCTGGATTCGCTTCGCATCCAGAAACTGGGTGAGGTTGCGCTGCAGAAACTCTTGAAACCTCTTGAGCATCACATTTTTTGCCTTGTCAGGCAGGGCATTTCGCACTGCAGGAAAGATATCGTACACTGTTCTGGCGGCCTGCTGCTTCTGGCGTAACTCAGAGACAAAGGTCTGCAGCTTCTGCATGAGATTGTTGGCGATGGTCGTATCGCTGATCCCTTTGACGTTCTCACTGTCCAGGAGCGCTTGTTGCTGGCGCAGCTGTTGCAATGCATCGTTAAGGACCGCGTCGATGTCGCGCTGGACCCGCGCTGCATTTTCTTCGAGCAACACCATAGTGCCGGTCATGGTTTGCTTCAGCTGCGCCGCAATGAGGGCTCTCTGCTTCTCGCCCATCTGCGCCATGGTCTCCACCTCGCTCGGCTGGGGAGCCACCGCGGCTTTGATTTGGGTATGTTGGAATTCGACGGCTTTGTGCCGTGCGGCCTGAAAGGCCGGTGGATATTTTTGCGCCACGACCTGGGCAATCGTTTTCTCTACCCGCGGGCCGAGCTGGTTCTGGAGGTTCTGTAACTCCTTCTGCGATACCCATTCCTTGTCTTTATTGATCTGCCCAGCAATCTCCGCCACGTGCGCTGCTACAGTGGTACGGAGGAGGGCCTGCACGTCGGCTTGCAAGCGCTGCTCACTCTGGGCGCGATCTTTATGTTCCTCTGGTTTCTCCAGCATCCATCTGGTCAAGGTGTCGGGGGCAATCCCGCCCTCCGAGAGGCCATCGATGATCGCGATCATCTTTTGTTGTGCGGCGAGGAGCTGGAGCCGCTTCTGGACGTCCTCGGCCGGTTGCGCCGCCACGACCGCTAGACCCAGCAACCCAGGTATGAGCTTGGCGCAGCCCCACAGCCCTACCATGACCACCCATTGCTTTGCTCTGCGTCCCATTTCCCCATCTCCTCTCCATGCGGCCGGGCGCGTTGACCGCATCCCCTAGAGCCGGAGTGCCTGCCAGGTGGCCTCCAGAAAACGATAGCGTTGTTGATCGAGATTCTTTTTAAGGGTTTCGTGTAGATGGTTGTAGAGCCGGGCAGCCTGCGCTGCTCTCTGATCGCCTTGGGCCTTACTGTACAGCTCACGCAGATATTTTAGTTGCGGGTCGTGTTGATCCAGTTGCTCCGGACTCAAGGTCAGATAATAGTCAAAAAATTCGCGGATGGTGCGATGCTGGATGTACACCACATTGTCTACCAACCCCTGCAGAAACTCCTGGAGGTGCTGGCGCAGAAACGTCTCGTTTTCCGGGAGTAGACTGGAGGGCTGGAGGGTGGCAACCGCTAACACGCGCTGATAGAGGCCCTCTGCCTCGCGCTTGCGGCCGTGCTCGGTATTCAAAACCTCATACGTTTTCTCACACAAGCGCTGGAAGAGCTCCTCGTGTAATTTGCCATCCTTGATGAGGACACCTCGCTCCTGGAATGCGTCAATATAAAGGGCTTTACGCTCTTCATTTTTGACCTTCTCGATAGCAGCGATGATTTTCTGTTTTTGGAGATCTACGACTGCTTCAACGAGCGTTTCATTATTTATGGCTCCTAGCAAACTATTTAAGAGTGTCTCCTTATTCTGAAGGATTTTAAGCTGCGTAAGAATTAAAAACGCTAAAAAGAGCGTCACTGGGAGAACCAGTTGGAGCAGGATATTATCCTGCAGAGCAAAGTCGGCTGCTCCTGCCTCCTCCTGCAAGGGCGATTGGTGGCCTAACAGTATTTCCCACGAAGCGGTGACTGCCTCGACGTGGCTCCGATTATCCATAGCGGCCCTCCCTAAAGCTCGGCGTCGTCCTCTGGCGCTAACAGCTTGGCAATGAACTCCCCTAGCGCTTTTTGATCCTGCCTGACCTTACGCCGTTGCCTTTGGAGCTGCTGGAGCTGCTTGGTGAGCTCTCCCTGTTTTTGGGTCAGCGCGTCGATGCGCGCATGCTGTTCTGCCAAGGTTTGCGCCAGAGCGTGTTGCTGTTCATTGAACTGCCCTTTGAGGACTGCAAAGGCTGTCTGCAAGGCTGCCCACTCCCGCAACATATTCTCGACCGCGCCCACGTGCTCCAAGCGTTCGAGGGCGGTCGTGACCTTGGTGATCTGCTGATACAGGCCAGTAAAGGCACTGGTGAGGCTGGCCATATCATACCGCACCAGACCTCCTCGAGCGCTGCCGGTGTTCCAACGACGGAGACAGAACTGAAACAGTTTTTCAATGGGCGGGCAGATGAGAAAAGCAAAGGCAATCGCCATGAATGAACTCCAGAGGGCCGTTCCTAATGCCCCCAAGATCTTCTCCGGACTCGCCCCACTCGTCTCTTTGAAGGCAACGATAAACCCAAACAGCGTCCCCAACAGCCCGAGTTGACTATATAATGCCTTATAGCCTGGCCAAAAAGGCATGTTTCTTTGGTGCGGTACCAAAGCCCACGCGTGCTTGGTGTGTGCCTGGTAGAGACGATACATGCCTTGCGTAAAGCAGCCGGCAGTCAACACGCCAACGAGCGTAGTCACGGTGGAATAATCCACGGTGATCACATAGGTCAACAGTGAATGGGGCGCCGATGCCCATTGCGTTTGAAAGGCAGGGTCAGAAATTTGTCGAAAGGCGACAACAAGATTCAGGCCCCAGGCCATCAACGACAGCAAAGTGAGAATGCATCCAAAAAACAGTCCAACGAATAGAAGGATAGATGTTGCATTTGTCCATGAGCCTTTGGGGACATGCGCTTTGTTGCTCTTTCGTCTTCTCAGTGGCTGTAACCCTGCTTGCAATTTTTGCTTGAGCAGTGTAAGGGCAAGCATTTTTCCTCCCTCTCGGTCTACAGGTCTAGCAAGGCTGGGGGCAAGGACCGCGTCTGCGGGGCCCTAGGGCCCTGCTCGCCTGTGCTGGTGACGCCTGCGCGACAGCCCATGTGCCGCGGCGGTGGGCAGGCCTGGGGCAGGCACCGTCCCCGGCGCCCCCGCTGGCCCTGGGGAGTGCGTACCCGCCACGTGCCTGCCGGGCCGTCCCGCTACTTCGTGCGCAGGACGGTCACGGCATCACTCACCACGCAATCGTTCGGGACCTCCCTCAGCACGTCTCTCTCACGGAAGCGCTGCTGGTTCTGGCACGCAAAAATCAACAGCTTGTATTTCTCACCGGCGCCGACTTTGTCGGTGCCAAGGTAGACCATCCCGCTGAAGGTCCCATTGCGGTTCACCGTGGTAATCCGGGGTTGAATCCAGATGCGAGGAGCAGCGAGTAAGGGAGCCACGGCCAGAAATGGCCAGGAGCCAGGCGTGACGCGCCCCTCGACGTTGATTTTGGTGCAGGGCCCTTGCTCTGGGCAGGGCGGATCCTCGCCCTGGCGGGGAACCCGATCCTGATCTTTAGGAGAGAGAATCTGTGGAGCTGAGGTCTCCGTCTGGAGGGGCGAACTGGGTTGTTGGGCCAGGCCCGGCAGCGGCGTCGCCGTGAGCACGCCCACGAAGAGGACTCTGAGACCTACACACTGTGCGGTGCTGAGCCAAGACATAGGGAACCTCCTTTCGGGTGATGTCGCCTCCTACTCGTGGGCGACCTTGACGGGGCCAATCCAGTACACGCGGTCGCCTTTGCTGTCCACTTCGGGACAGCGGGGCAGCGCCGCGCCCCCCTGGAAAAGATCGGCGTCATAGGTGACGCCCACGTACACCTCGTAGGTGTCCCTGCCACCGTAGTCCACCGGGAGAGAGAGCGGGACGGCGGGCGTCACGCGGCGGCCATCATGCTGCACCCAGCAGCGACCGTCGACGCTCGGAACAATCGCCGCCGCCGCATAGGTGTTTGGGAGGAAGATCTGCGTCTCTACCGTGCCAGGGCCTGTAACGACCGTGTTCGAGGTCGGGGAGAGAATCACGCCTCTCACGGGGGCACTCAGCGTGATCGGAGAGATGCGTTTGATCATGCGTGAGACCCCTTCGGATGTGTATTCGTAGGCCAGTGTGCTTCCTGCCAGTCCTAGCAGCAATACCACGGGCAGGATCCAGCCAGGAAACGGTGGTGGACCACAGATCACACTCCCGAACAAGGCCTTAATTGCCTCTTCAACTGTGTCCACAGGACAGAGCACCAGCTTCGCCGCTAATTCTGCTTTGAGGTCTGGATCGATGGGCTCGACATTGTCCTGTGGCTGTCTGTCATGGGCCCGGGGATAGAAAATCCTGCTTCCCTCCTCCAGTGTCTGCAGTGCCGCTTCGAGTTTTGCATTGATCTTGGAGACGGGACAGACGACCCAGATACCGTGCCTTTTCGCGAGCACGCCAGTGGCGGCGTAGGAACACACCACCTGCTTCTTGAGCTGGTCCTGGACCAGCTCCGCGGCACAGCACAGTGCAAACAGGAGACCTCCACTGGGGTCTTTTACCTGCGCATGCGGCGCGAACGTCAAAAACGCCAGGAAGTATTGCGCTCGTCCGATCACCACCTTCTTGTGCCAGTGCCGCCAGTCCAGCCACGCCTGCTGGCGGCCGCAGCCACACGCCGTGGTGCTTTGCAGGACCTTATAGGCGCTTGCTGCGCCCTCGTGAGCAGAGGCCCGTACTTGAGGGTCGTTCTGATCTGTGAGCACACCCCGAATGCCATCTTTCCAGTCCTCTGGGGGGCGCTCGGGGACTCTCTGGGGTGGAAAGTCCTCTACAGCGCACAGCGCTTGCCGGATCAACCCTCGCTGGGAGGTTTCATCCCAGAGCAATGCGTAGGCACCCATTGGTGTGCTCCCTATGAGGCGTTCGGCTCTACAATGAACCGGAGAGGATGCGCCAGCTTGCCGGGCAAGCGCCACGCCACTGTCCCCGACACGATCTGCCCTCGACACAGGGCCTGATGATGCCCATCAATAACACGGATGTACTTGTTTTCGAACTCTTCCACATGCGCGGGCTCCACGTCGAGCCACAGCAGCGTGACCTCCCCATGCTGTACTTCCCCAATCTTTATCTTGTCGCCTGCGGTAGGTGTGAGGGCGAGACGCGGCGTGCTCGGCGCAGCGCCCGCCGCCACCAGGGGGACCTGTTCAGCGAGCACGGAACAGTCCGCGATGACCGCGCGCATGGCCTGGAGCTCTTGTCTACAAGACGCGCAAGCCCCCAGGTGCTGGAACGCTTGCACGCGTTCCCTCTCCGTGAGCCGATCGTGGAGCAAATCGTACAGGAGCGACGTCGCGAGATGGGAAGGCGCCTCTTCCCGTGCACTGTCCCTGCCCCAGGCCTTGAAAGCCCACTCGTAAGCTGCCTCATCCACTCTGTCGTGGTTTTCCATTGTGCGTTCCTTATCTGTTGCGTCCATGCGAGCCCCCCACAAAGCGCCTTGTTGTCATGCCCCCACATCTTCCCGCCAGACCTCCGCCACTGCCGCAGCGGTCCAGCCCTTCTGGGCGAGACAGGTCTTTATCTGCGTCCTCGCCCGCCTCTCCTCCTGGCGCGCCTCTGCCGCTGCCAGCCCCACAAGCTCCCCACGCTGCTCAACGGTTAAGGGCGGCTGAGCCTTTCTCAACAGCCACAGCTCTCTTTGCGGGGACGGCAGTTGCACGATGCAGGCCTCGAGGGCCGCCAACAGCAACGCCTTGCGCGTCCGCCGTTGCCGTATAGCCACCGCGTCCTCCGGCGTGGGGGCCTCGTCGCGTTGCGCTGTAGGGTTGGACGAGACGATCTGGATTCTCGCCCGCTCTATGTCTTGGAGCCGTGCTGGCGTTGTGCCTAACGCTGCCGCCAGTTCCTCCTGTGTCGGGGAGCGGCCTAACCGCTGTGCGAGCTGCTCCCGGGCTCGGTCGACTTCGCGTAACTCTTGCTGGCGCTCCTTCGGGACTTTTACCAGAGGGAGCTTTCGGAGAGAGTCATAGATAGCCCCCCAGATGCGAAAAGCGACAAACGTGCTCACCTCGACCCCATGAGCAGGATCATAGCGCGGACTCGCCTCCAAGAGGCCGCAGAACCCTTCCTGAATCAAATCCTCGCGATGCTGCCAAAGGTCATAAGAGCCCGCGATCTGATGGGCAATGTACACCACGAAACCGTAATGCTCATAGGGATCGATTGCTGTGGGGTCCTCTTGTGCCATATCCCTCCCCCTGCCAAACAGGCCCAAGCGCTCCTGGACTTCTCCATACAGAAGAAGTGTCGGCGCTCCACGCATTTTTTACGTCGCTGGCGCAAAAATTTTTGCCGGCGTCGCTCTGTTCCCCTATGACCGCCGATCTTCTCATTGTCGGCGCGGCTGCAAGAGCGCCGCAATCTGGGCCAACCAGCCTGTCCAAGGCTGGCACCGCCATGCAACACGAAAGGAGGTCCATCCAATGCACAACCTACTGAAAACGGCTGTCAGGGGAGGCGCGCTCGTGCTCGGGGCGTCCATCCTCATCACTGGCCTGAACGTCACGCTCGGCTCCCCTCTGCACCAGATGCTCAAGTTCTCCATCAAGCAGCCTCTCGTAGCAACCTCGGAAGTGGTCTCCTTCATCAAAGGGATAGCCCAGGAGATCGAACAGGAATCCCAGGAGCAGGGGAAGCAGGGCAGCCAAGAGGAGCCTGGCAAAACGCCCGACCACAAACTAGCCAAAGCGGCGAGTCGCCCGGAAGCCTCGGTGGTCGCGGTGCTGCCTAGCTCCGATAGCAAGGAGCCCATTACAGTGCTGGCCCATGCCAACGCCCAGTTGGTCAACGTCAGTGTGGATCGACAGGCGCTGGAGGTCCTCAAGGCTACGGCGGCAAGCGCAGCGCCCGTGCACATTGTCTTCACCTTGCCGTCTGGAGCGTACACCGTCCGCGTCGATAAAGCCCTCCTCATGGAGGCCTTAGACACTACCCACCGGTAAATCTTGAGGGGGACGGGCGCAAAGGGAACCGCTTTCCCCTCGGGCTGACACGGCTCAGGGGGCGCAAGCAAGCAGAGCCCCGCCCGCTCGTGAGAAGGGAGGAGCGCAATGAGTGTGCCGATTGTCGTTGTTGGGGGAGGCATCGCCGGCCTTATGGTAACACTGAAGCTCGTGCAAGCGGGCTATCGGGTCGTTCTGCTCGAGGGGCACTCCTGCCTTGGCGCGCAGAGTTCAACCCACAATCATGGGTGGTTGCACCACAGCGGCCGCTTCTACCTGCTGCTCCACGGCATGGAGGTGGTCCACCAGTGCCAAGCAGGGGCGCGGGAGCTGCTGGCACTCGCGCCGCACTGCGTCGAGCCCCGTCAAGGGGCGTACCTCGTCACGGCGGCTCCCGAGCGTGCCCACCGCTACATCCAGCGCTGTCACGAGGTTGGGCTCTCGCCGCACGAAGTGTCGCTCAAGACCCTTCGGGAGCGGGAGCCGGCCCTGCAGGGTGCACCACTCCAAGCCGCCTTTGGCGTTTCGGACCGCCCGTTTGTGCCCTCGGTCGTGCTCCAAGTCTTGTATACCGCCGCCGTACAGGCTGGCGCAGAGGTGCGCTGTGGCATCATAGTCCGGGGCTTTCGCTTTGCGGCTGGACGTATTATCGGGGTCAAGTGCCAACACAACGGGAGCCTGGAGGAGATCCCGACGAGTTTCGTCGTGAACGCAGCCGGGGCCTGGAGTCGGGGACTGCTGCACACCGCGGGCCTCGATGTCCCTGACATCCGCCTCTTTCAAAGCTCCCTACTGGTGGTCGAGCCACCGCTCACTGCTGATAGGATGCTCCTGTCGCTTGATGCGCAGGGGGCGACCATCGTACCGCACCGGACTCGCACCGTGGTGGGTGTCAACGGGGATGCCCGCCCGCTGGAGGCCCCGGAGGAAATGCCGAGTGATCACGCCAGCCGCAACATTCTCATAGGGGCCGTGGGAGCGCTGCTCCCGACAATCGCGGGGCGTCAGCACCGCAAAGCCTTTGTGTGGACATGCCGGAAAACCGAGTTCGTCTGTTCCCGCACGCATGCGCAGGGACGCTCCCCCGCCTACGCTGTGCTGGACCACAGCGCCGAGGGAGTGTCCAACCTATTGACGTGTCTCCCTGGCAAATTCACGACGGCCCCGGTGATGGCCGCTGCGGTGCTCAGCGCCATGCGGGAGAAGTTGCCTCTCCCGCTGCGGCGACGCTAGCCATCGAGATTTTTAGCCAGCACGAAAGGAGGAAACGATGAGGACACTACCTGTGGCTGACGAGCCGTTTCGTATGCCGACGCTCCCTGGGCGGCTCCGCTGGACGGGAGCCCAGGGCTTCTACAGCACGACCCAGCACGAGGGAGCCCCGTCTACGCAGCCGGCACGGCTGGGAGCTGAGCTACCCGACTGTGCGGGTCAGGAACAAGGGGCGCCGGGAGGGGGAGCAGCCCCCCTGAAGACAGTAGTCTCTGGGGAGCCGTGGCGCGCGGTGGCCAGCCGCCCAGGGGTACCCGCCAGCGACCACCTACAGGCGGAGCTGCACTTCAGGCGGTTTCCGCTGTGGCATTATGCGGTCCACCCCATTTCTGGCAATAAAGGCGTCTATTGGAAGCGCACAGGACGCAGCCCGGCGAGCCTCTGCGAGTATGGTACTGACCGTCCTGTGCCAGAGTCCCTACGCGGGGAAACCTTAGGCTACTATGTCACCACGTTCAGGCAGAGGTTCCCAGACCAGCGCCTGGTGGCCATTTTATCCTTCGGCGACGCCGGGGTAAACGAGAATAGGGGGCTGCTCACGCCGCAGGCGCTCCTCTGGGTACCGCACCGTCTCACGACGCTTGCCACGCCACGCCCCTGGCTGGTGTGCTGGCAGACGGGGCTCCTCAGCGTTGACTGGCTCTGTGTGGAAGGCCAGATGTGGCCTGGGGACTCCAAACCACTCCCGGTGCGCTGTACGAGAGAGCCAAACGCCTGCGAGGACGTGCTGCCAGCTCTCAAGTGGGCCCTTACGGGTCTGCCGGTCATTCTCGATGGCAGACCGAACGAGGAGGTCGTGTATCAACTTGACGATGACCTCCGGCATCTCTTCCTGATGCCGCGTAAGGACGAACTCTATATCCTGGAACAGGCGATCTTGGAGGCGCGAGAGCGGGGCTGGCACCCCGGCGAGCCGCTGGAAGTCGATCTGTCTCTGTATGGAGAGCCGGCCACGACGATTGCCGCCCTCCAGCGCGCCGGCTATCGGCAAGTCTACCGCATGCCCGCGCTGGCTGGCGAATGGCAGCTCATCGCCCGAGACCGGATCCTCTGTCGGCCGCAAGAGGCGGGCTATGGCGTCAGTATCCTGGGCCTGTGCCACGATGGGACGCTGGGCTCGTTTGTCGCCAGGACGCAACCCACGGAGCGTGGCTACTTTGGCCCCTCGGTGATGGCGCAGATCAAGCTGGTTGCGCCTTACTTCGCCAATGCTTTTATCTTGGATGAAGGGCTGGACCCAACCTTCTATGATTTGCGCGTGCCACCGGAAGAGTTCCCCGTACGCGGGCAGGCCAACGGTCGTCTGAGCACCGTGCTCTGTTTATATGAGATAGCAGGGTCGACCGCACCTGCGTGCCTGGTTCCAGGTGTGAGCCAGAGACGCGAGGAGCAAGGTGGATTGCAAGAAGGAGACAAGGTGATCGGAGCACCGTCGCTCGTAGTGGATTAGTCACGGCCGCGCCTGGGCGCGCTGGCCGCGTCGGTGGCTGGGGGCAGTCATGGCGGCGCGCGGCGGCCCGGTCCGCGCCGCCCCGGTGGGCGGGCGAGGCGGTTCCCCTGGCTGCGGCGGCTGGCCCTGGCTCTCACGCGCAGGGCCGCCTGGCAGCGCCGCGCCGGCCAGCCCTGGAGCCGCTCCCTGCGCTGGCGGCGCGTGGCCCGCTGGCGCGCCGGCAACCCACCCACTGCAGGCCGCCCCGCTGCTGGCTGGCGGCCGCCTGAGCGCTGCCGCGCTGGCCGGGTCGGTGGCGGCGGGCAGTCAACGCGGCAGTCAGCGGCCCGGTCAGCGCGGCGCGGCGATGCGGTGGGAGCTGCGGCCACGGCGGCGGCGCGCCGGGCTGCCCCCGCCGCCAGCCAGGCTGCCAGCCCCCCGGCGGGGCGTGTGCGGCAGGCGGACGGGGCCTCCCGGCACGCTGTTCGCTGCGCTCACTCGCCAAGGTACTGCAGTCAGCGCAGCAGTCGGCGGCCCGGTCAACGCAGCGCCGATGTGGGCGTTGGCTTGCAGTCCACCGGTCGGTGCGGCGCTGGGTTGCCCCCGCCTCGTGCTGGGCTGCCAGGCATGGCTTGGAAGCAGGGGGTCTACCCCCTGCACCCCCGGGCGCGCGCATCCCTCGCGAGCAGAACCACGCGGGAACAGAAGTGCCCACCACGGCACCCGCCGGCAGCTGCCTGCCCAGAGGCCACCATGCGCGCGCGGTCCAAGGCAGGCGCGCGCTGCGGGGCTGCCTCGCGTCGCCGGGTGCGGTGGCTGGCGGCGGTCTCTCGCCGCGGCCGCGCGTGATCGCGCGCCAAAAGCGGTCACTAGGGTGCCGGCCCGGCACCGGTGGCGCTACCGCTGGTCGCGGCGGCGGCCAGCCTGGCCCGGGCGGGCGGTGGCGTGCTGCAGGGCGGCAGCGCTCGGGCCCGCTGCAGCGGGCCG
>Ga0137796_10001374_pt1 | contig 13944 bp, 11 predicted proteins | sample OV2TP3_FD_97704 | JGI IMG/M metagenome (GOLD analysis project Ga0137796, IMG submission 97704)
CGAGCTCAAGCAGCGGATCCGCGAGGCCCGCATGCACGAAGGGCGGCACCGCAAACGCCGCATCGATTTGCCTCGACCTTAACGCGTCGAGCATTTGCGGGAAGGGAACTTCGCGAAAAATTACCTTGGAAGGATCGCCACCCGTCTTCTTTATCCAAGCCCGGGCGTAGAGCCAGATGATGTTGTTTTGCGTATTTACGGCAAGGCTTTTCCCCGCGAAATCAGGACCGGCCTTCAAGCCGTCTGCCTTGCGCGTAATGATTCCCGAGGTTACAGGGCCAGTTTCAGGAACCGAGCTGGCCGGAGCGATGATCTTGAGCGGAATTCCCTGTTGCTTCGCGAGAATGGTCGAAACGACGTTCGTGAACACGATATCGTATGCGCCCGCAACCAGCCCGGGAACGCCCACTGCGCCGCCCATGACAGGGGCGGTGTCAATCTCAAGGCCCTCGGCCCGGAAGTAGCCCTCCTGAATCGCTGCAAAGAGGGGGGCTACGTCGACGATCGGAATGATGCTGATCCTGAGCTTCGTCTTTTCCTGCGCCCAGACCGAAGGTGTTCCAAGGCTGATGATGATCGCGGCAAACGCGAGCATCCTCCCCAATGCCGAAAAAAGGGTAGATCTCTTCATGACAACCTCCTCCGTTAGTAGATGTCGAGAACTAGCGTCTGAAACTCCAGAACGCCACCGTACGCTCCACCCAATTGAAAGCAAACGCCAAAATGAGGCCGAGCCCGGCAAGCACAACGGTCCAGGCGTACATTTCCTGTGCCTGAAACGAGCGCTGCAAATCCACGATGCGGGATCCAAGCCCGCCTGCCCCTGTCAGCATTTCTGCAAGCACGACCAGCACGAGACCCAGCCCGAGGCTCACACGCATTCCGGATAGGATCATCGGCAGGCTCGCCGGAAATACCACTCGCCAGATAATCCTAAGCGGGCCGCTCCTAAAGGTCCGGCCAACGTCGACGAGTACCACATCGACGGCGCGGGCCGCCTGAATGGTATTGATCAAAATGGGGAACAACGCTCCCAGAAAGACGATGGCGATCTTCATCGCGCTTCCCAGCCCGAGGACGAGCATCAACGGTGGAAGCAGCGCCGGCTTTGGTATCGGTCGTAGCAGCTCAAGCAGTGGTTCGAAAAGTACGTACGCAGTTCGGTAATACCCCATCAACAGGCCGAGGCTGATGCCGACGCCGCAGGCGAGAAAGTACCCAGCAGTGAGCAGTCCGAGTGTCTGGGCCAGGGGCTCCAACACTGCACCAGAATCGAGGATCTCCCAAAGCCAATGCCCGACGAGCGACGGAACAGGGCTGAATGCAGGGTTGATCCACTCTGCACTCGCCATAGCTTCTAACCCTGCAATGCACGCAGCGATGAAAAGAAGACCCGGCATGGGTTCGATAATCAATTGACGGAGGCGGCGGGCAACGTTGCTCATCGCGGGTCGAGCACTCTACTTAACAGCTCGTGTCGCAACGACAGAAAGTCCGGGTCCTCGCCGGAACTGACCGGGTCACGCGGCCGTGGTAGTTTGTTTTCGAAGAGCTTCGCCAGTACCGAAGGCCGCTTGGTTAGGAGAGCGATCCTGTCGGAAAGGAACACCGCCTCGTCGACGTCGTGAGTGACCAGGAGGATAGTTACCCCGGTCCTCGACCAGATGTCGATAATGAGGCCATGCAGTTCGAGCCTGGTCAGTGCATCGACCGATGAGAACGGTTCATCGAGAAGCAAGATTCGAGGTTCGGCCGCGAGCGCGCGCGCGATTGCGACCCGTTGTTGCATCCCCCCGGAAAGCTCCCACGGATAATTGCGGCGGAAATCCGCGAGCCCGACCATCTCGAGGTATCTCAGGCAACGATCTTCGGTCTCGCCCCGATCAAGTGACGGATGGTGGTCAAAGGCGAATTGAACGTTGTCTTCCACCGTGAGCCAAGGAAAGAGCGAGCGGGAATACTGCTGGAACAGGCAGACCATTCCCTCCGGCGGCGAGGTGATCTTTGTCCCCCCAAGCTGCACTTCGCCGACCGTCGCGGGCAACAGGCCGGCTGCAATCTGAAGAAGGGTTGACTTTCCACACCCGCTCGGACCTACGATAGACATGAACTCGCCTGCCCTCACGGTGAGGTCCACTGTCCTGATCGCCATCACACCTTGTGCTGCAGATCCGTAGGTTTTGCTCACACCTTTGATGACGAGCAGATCAGATTCACGCCGTCCCGGTGATAGCGGCGCCGCGGACGTTTTCATGTCAGTCGTAAGTGGAGGACTCGCGCCCAGCGGATGTATTTTGCTTCCAGAAGGACAAATAGTCTGTTCAAGACGTATCCCAGCACAGACAGGAGGATGATGGCGGCATACATATCGTTCGCACGCATCGCGTATTCCATTGACACGATGAAGTAGCCGACACCCTCTGAGCCCGCGAGCATCTCGGTGACTACGGCGACGATCAGACTAATGCCCAAGCTGATGCGCGCGCCCGCGAAGATGTACGGAAGGGTCGACGGAAGCTGAATCCGGAGTACCGCCTTCAGCCGCGGAACGCGAAACGTTTGGGCGACCTGGAGGTGAATCGGGTCCACCTGGCGCACCCCCGCAAGGGTGTTCAATGCCACCGGAAAAAACGCTGCGAGCGCGACGATAGTGATCTTCAGCTCGTCGTCCACACCGAGGAGAAAGATAAGCGGCGGAACGATGGCCGGGATTGGCGTTGTGCGAAAAATCTCGAGAGTGGGCATCAACACCCGGTTCACGTAGGAAGCCACCCCGAACAGCACGCCAACGACAATCCCGAGCACGGTGCCTAGCAGGAAACCAAAGGTCATCCGGTACAGAGTCGAACCGAACATACTGACCCAGCTTTCCGATGTCGCCCCGTGGACAAGCGCTGTCAGAACGCTGCTCAGTGCGGGCCAACTATCGCTTCGTACCGTTCCAGTGGAGACGCTCAACTCCCACGCCGCCAGAAGCACCACTACAAGCATGATTCCGGTCCATCCTGAATCGGTCATTCGGAAACGACGAGACGACACGGAAGTCGCAGGGCGCGAGCGCGAGAGGAGTAGTTGCTTCACGTGTTACGCCAAGGTCATCCTTTCCTACAGCGATCCCAGTACGAGGTGCTCGGTATTACTCGGGCGCACCCCCGACCACGAGCCGCATGGCAGGTAGCAGCTTGGTAGCCTCGTCGCGCCGCTCTAGCGCAAGTTGAAGATTTATGTCGGGAATATGACCGTGCTCTTCAGCAAGAGCCTGCGCCCGGACACTTTGACCAGTCAGCATGGCCTTGACGATATGGTGATGCTGGCGGTGCGCCAAGCGCAGGGTCTCGCGACCTTCCTCGGGTGACCCTTGCATCGGCATCAGCGCACTCGGAGAGGCAAACGGCAAGAGATTAATTAGCTCTACCGCACGTATGAGAGCGTCGTTTCCTGAGCCTTCCACGACGAGGCGGTGGAATCGGTTGTTCATCTCGATATAGGCAGCGCTTGCTTCGTACTCAATATTCGATTCCAGGTTCGCGATCACACGATTCCCGTCGTCGAGGCAATCCTGAAGATCGCGAGCGAGCTTCCGCGGCACGCCGTGCTCGGCGATTAGCCTAGCCGCGAATCCTTCAAGGACCGCGCGAACCGCAATTGAGTCAGCAATCTCGCGCGGAGTAAATCGGCGCACGATATAACCGCCGCCAGGCGAAGCTTCAATCAGACCTTCGCTTTCGAGCGTTGCGAGCGCGACTCTCACCGGCGTACGCGAAACCTTGAGACGCTCCGCAATCGGAATTTCGGCCAAGCGGTCCCCTGCGGCGAATTCGCCCCGCAGGATCATGTCTCGCAGCTCGATCAAAACTCTTGCTTGCTGAGATTCCACGTCGGATCTCCCCTCTTGTATCTACAGGTCGAATTGACTATAGGTTGTGCTGTACGCGATGTCAACATGATTGGATACAGTCACCCTTTCATCACGTAAGGAATAAGAAGCTAAAAGCACATTGACAAGCCTCTCGAGTTCCTGCCGGTTTGGCGCTTCTATTTAGGGTATTCCTGATAGAGGAGTTTTCATTTCTTACTTAGCAAATACAGTTGCTTGTACAGTATTCTGAACACCTTGCGCAACCGAAGATTGGGCACGGATGGCGACCTGCTTGAAGTATGTAGTTGAGTGCAATAATATTCATGCTGTATGCATACATTCGCTACTGCTAATTGGAATTTGCGTTGGCAGATGAAGACCGAACCCCGATAATCTTCCGGAAGCCTGACAAGATGCGTGCAGAGCAGAACGACCTGATCACCCAAATTGGAAGCGGCACCCCTGCCGGGGGTCTCCTACGCAACTACTGGCAGCCGGTGGCGCTCGTGGACGAGCTCGAAGGCGCGCGCGCCTGCAAGGTGGCGCGCGTTCTCGGGGAGGATCTGGTGTTGTTCCAGGACGAGCAGGGACGTTACGGTTTGCTCGATCGCCACTGCGCGCACCGCGGCGCCGATCTCGCCTACGGACGGCTCGAGCAGGGCGGCCTGCGCTGCGCCTTCCACGGCTGGCTGTACGACGTTGCCGGCCGATGCCTCGAGACTCCCGCAGAACCGGAAGGAAGCCGCATGTGCGAGCACATCCGCCAGCGCTCGTACCCAGTCGTCGCGCGAAGCGGGATCCTGTTCGCGTACCTGGGCGCAGGCGAACCGCCCTCCTTTCCGCACTTCGATTGCTTCGTGGCGCCGGAAACCCACACGTTCGCCTTCAAGGGCTACTGGGACTGCAACTGGCTGCAGGCGCTCGAGGTTGGCATCGATCCGGCGCACGCCTCGTACCTGCACCGGTTTTTCGAGGACGAGGATCCTGCCGCGTCCTATGGACGCCAGTTCCGCAGCGCCTCGACGGATTCGCAGATGCCGATGACGAAGGTGCTGCGCGAGTACGACCGGCCCGAGATCCGCGTCGAGCGCACCGACTACGGCATGCGCCTCACCACGCTGCGCCGGATCGACGCGGCACATACCCATGTGCGGGTCACCAACCTGCTCTTCCCGCAGACGTTCGTCATTCCGATGAGCGCCGAGATGACGATCTCGCAGTGGCATGTTCCGGTGCACGACACCGGCTGCTACTGGTACGCGATCTTCACCAGCTTCGGCGCGCCGGTGGACAAGGACACGATGCGCGCGCAGCGCCTCAAGACCTACCCGGCGCCCGATTACGTGCCGATCTTCGGCCGCGCCAATCAGTGGGGGTTCAACCCCGAGGAGCAGCGCAGCGCGACCTACACCGGGATGGGATTCGACATCAACATCCACGACCAGTGGGCCTGCGAGTCGCAGGGCCCGATCCACGACCGCACGCGCGAGCACCTCGCGAGCACCGACAAGGGAATCGTGCTCTACCGGCGGCTGCTGCTCGACGCGATCGAGAAGAACGCGAAGGGCGGAAAACTGCTGCTGCGCCCGGACGCCGAATCGGCGCGCGCCTTCACCGGGCCGCCGGCAATCGACGGCATCGGCCCCGCGGACCGGGTCGAAGAATACTGGAAGCAGACCGACGCGCTGCGCCGGCGCCAGGCACCCTGGAGCGCACAGACCGAACCGGAGGCGGCTTGAGCTTTGTCGAGCGCCACGCGCTGTGGAGCGAGGCGCAGCGCGCGGCGGCGAAGCGGCTGCTCGAGGCGATCGAGTCTCGGCGGATCGAGGTGGTGCGTTTTTCCTTCGCCGATCAGCACGGCATCCTGCGCGGCAAGACCATCGCCGCGGCGGACGTGAAGCGCACGCTCGAGAACGGCGTCACCATCACGACGACTATGCTCGCGAAGGACACCTCGCACAAGACCGTATTCCCCGTGTTTACGCCTGGCGGCGGCTTCGGCATGCGCGAGATGGAGGGCGCAGCCGATTTCCTGATGGTCGCGGACCCGGAAACGTTCCGCATGCTGCCGTGGGCACCCGCAACCGGCTGGGTGCTGTGCGACGCGTATTTTCCGGGCGGCAAGCCGGTGCCGTTCGACACCCGCCGCCTGCTCCGCAACGCGCTGCAGCGGCTCGGCGAGGCGGGCTATGACTTTCTTGCCGGACTGGAGATCGAGTTTCATGTCTTCCGCCTCGCAGACGCGCACCTCCGGCCCGCGGACGCTGGACAGCCCGGGCAGCCGGGCACGCCGCTCGAGGTAAATCTCCTCACCCCGGGCTACCAGTACCTCACCGAGCAGCGCTACGACCTCCTTGATCCGGTGGCCACGCTCCTGCGCCGCGACCTTGCGCAGCTTGGACTGCCGCTGCGCTCGTTCGAAGTGGAATTCGGGCCGAGCCAGATGGAGATCACGCTCGGCGCGCTGCCCGGGGCCGGTTCGGCCGACGCGATGGTGCTCTTTCGCAGCGCGGTCAAGCAGATCGCGCGCCGCCACGGCTACCACGCGACCTTCATGTGCCGGCCGAATCTGCCGAATGTGATGTCGAGCGGCTGGCACCTGCACCACTCGCTCACGCGGCGCGCCGACGGCAGCAACGCGTTCGTCCCCGAGCGGGAAGGCGAAGACCTGTCGCGGACCGGGCGCCAGTGGCTCGCGGGGCTGCTCGCGCACGCGCGCGGCGCGAGCGCGCTCTCGACGCCCACGATCAACGGCTACAAGCGCTACCGCCCCTATTCGCTCGCGCCGGACCGGGCGATCTGGGGACGCGACAACCGCGGCGCGCTCGTTCGCGTGATCGGCGGCTTCGGCGACCCGGATACGCACATCGAGAACCGGGCGGGCGAGCCGGCGGCAAATCCCTACCTGTATTTCGCCTCGCAGATCTACGCCGGGCTGGACGGCATCGCGCGCCAGCTCGATCCGGGGCCGTCTGCGGACACACCCTACGAGACCAGGGCCGAATTCCTGCCGCACACCCTTTCCGAGGCGCTCGCGTGCCTGCGCGCGGACGCGCATCTGGTCGCCGACCTCGGCGCCGGGTTCGTCGATTACTACTGCAAGATCAAGGAAGCCGAGATCGCGCGCTTCAACCTCGAAGTGACCGAGTGGGAGCAGCGCGAGTACTTCGAGCTGTTCTGAGCGCACCGCGAATTATTCGCCCAGGGAAACGTGAAGGTTTTTCAGATCGAGGGCGACTGGGGGATGGACAACCTCAGGATTTCCACGCGCCCCGAACCGAGGCCCGGCGCCGGGGAAGTGCTCCTGCGCGTGAAAGCCTCCTCGCTCAACTACCGCGACCTGCTGGTGCCGAACCGCGGATACGGCTCGTTCACCGGCAATCTGCCGCTCATTCCACTGTCCGACGGTGTCGGCGAAGTGATCGAGATCGGAGCGGGCGTTACCCGCGTCAAACCGGGCGAGCGCGTGCTGCCCTGCTTCCAGCAGGGCTGGATCGCAGGCGAGCCGAGCCTCGAGCGACTCACGCGCACACTCGGGGGCCCGGTCGACGGCACGATGGCGGAACTGATGTGCCTGTCGCAGGAAGGCGTGGTGCGCGCGCCCGCGTACCTGAGCGATCTCGAGGCGGCGACGTTGCCGTGCGCCGCGCTCACGGCGTGGAGCGCGCTCGTTACCCACGATTCGCTCGGTCCGGGCTCGAAGGTATTGGTCGAGGGCACCGGAGGCGTTGCGCTCTTCGCGGTGCAGATCGCGAAACTCCTCGGCGCACACGTCACCGTGATCTCCTCGAGCGACGACAAGATTGCGCGCGCCCGGTCGCTCGGCGCCGACGCGGCGATCAACTACATGAAAACCCCGGAGTGGGCAAAGGCGACGCGCGAAATCACCGGCGGCAGCGGCTACGATCACATCGTCGAGCTGGGCGGCGAGAAGACGCTGCCGCAGGCGCTGCGCTGCATCCGGCCCGGAGGAACGCTTTCGATGATCGGGGTGGTCACCGGCGGCACGATGTCGGCGCAGCTCGGACTCGTGGTGACGCGCCAGGTGCGGCTGCAGGGGATCACGGTCGGGCATCGCGACGGGTTCGAATCGATGCTGCGCGCATTCGAACAGCACAGGGTGAAGCCGGTCATCGACCGCGTGTTCGCGTTCGAAGAACTGAAGGAAGCCATGGCATACCTGAAAAGCGCCGCGCACTTCGGCAAGGTCTGCATCCGCCACTAGAAAATGGGGTCAGAGTAAATGGGGTCAGAGTAAAAGGGGCCAGAGTAAGACGCTCCTTGCTCCGACCTTTGTCCCTCGCATGAAGATCGATTTAGACGGCAGGAACGTAATCGTCGCAGGGGGAAGCCGCGGGATCGGACGTTCGATCGCGCTCGGCTTTGCCGCCGCCGGGGCCAACGTTTCGATCTGCGCCCGCGGCGCTGAGTCGCTCGCGCAGACGGAGCGCGAGCTGCGATCGCACGGCGCCAAGGTCCACGCCGCGGTCTGCGACCTTGCAGACGGCGCCGCAGTGACGCGCTACGTGAACGAAGCGGCGGAAGCGCTCGGCGGCATCGACGTGCTGGTCAACAACGCCTCCGGGTTCGGCCGCAGCGACGACGAGGAAGGCTGGCGAATCAGTATCGATGTGGACCTGATGGCAAGCGTGCGGGCTTCGCTTGCGGCGCTGCCCTTTCTGGAGCGGGCGGGCGGCGGCTCTATCGTGCACATTTCATCGATCGCGGGTTTGCGATCGAGCGCCCGTTTTCCGCCCTACGGCGCGGTCAAGGCGGCGCTGATCCAGTACACCAGGAACCAGGCGATCCGATTCGCCGCGAAGAAGATCCGCGTCAACTGCGTCGCGCCCGGCTCGATCGAGTTTCCCGGCGGGATGTGGGGCAACGCAAAGCTGGAAAACCCTGCACTCTATAAGAGCGTGCTTGACGGGATTCCTTCCGGTCGTTTCGGGCGCCCGGAAGAAATCGCCGGCGTGGTTCTTTTTCTGGCGAGCGACCTCGCGAGCTGGGTCACAGGCCAGACCATCGCCGTCGACGGCGGGCAGACCCTTTGAGAATGGGGTCGGAGTAAAGTTACTCCGACCCCTTTTACTCCGACCCCCTTTACTCCGACCCTATTTTCACCCGCAGGTGCCGGTCGCCGTGGACGTGGTCGACGCGCGCAACCGGCGGCCAGTACTTGTTGGCGCGCACCCACGGCAGCGGGTACGCCGCCTGCTCGCGCGAGTACGGATGCGTCCATTCCGACGCCAATAACGATGCGGCCGTGTGCGGCGCGTTCCTGAGCGGGTTGTCGTCACGCGGCAGCCGCCCCTCCTCCACCGCGCGGATCTCCTCGCGGATCGCGATCATCGCGTCGCAGAAACGATCCAGCTCGTCTTTCGATTCCGATTCGGTGGGCTCGATCATCAGCGTCCCCGCAACCGGAAAAGACATCGTCGGCGCGTGGAAACCGAAGTCCATGAGGCGCTTTGCCACATCGTCGACCACGATTCCCGAGGTTTCCCTGAGCGGACGCAGATCGACGATGCATTCGTGCGCAACCAGGCCGTTCGGCCCCGTATAGAGCACCGGATAATGCGGCGCGAGGCGCTTCGCGATGTAGTTGGCGCTGAGGATCGCGACTTCGGTTGCGTCCTTCAGTCCCTCGGCGCCCATCATCGCGATGTAGGTCCACGAGATGGGGAGAATTCCCGCGCTCCCGAAGGGAGCACCCGCAACGGGGCCGACTTTGCCACGCCCGGGAAGAAACGGCGCGAGGTGGGCGCGCACCGCGATCGGTCCCACACCGGGCCCGCCGCCGCCGTGCGGGATGCAGAACGTCTTGTGCAGGTTCAGGTGCGAAACGTCGGCGCCGAACGCCCCGGGCGCGGCAAGCCCCACGAGCGCGTTGAGGTTCGCCCCGTCGAGATAAACCTGCCCGCCGTGCCGGTGCACGATGTCGCAGATTTCCCGGATGCGCGCTTCGAACACGCCGTGCGTCGAGGGATAGGTGACCATGAGCGTGGCCAGGCTCTGCCCGTGCGCTGCCGCTTTTCGCTCGAGGTCGGCGACATCGACGTTGCCCTGCGCGTCGCAGCTTACCTCGACGACGCGCATTCCCGCCATGTGCGCCGATGCCGGGTTGGTGCCGTGCGCCGAGCCCGGAATAAGGCACACGTCGCGCCGGCCCTCGCCGCGCGATGCGTGATAGGCGCGGATCGCGAGCAGCCCGGCGAATTCGCCCTGCGAGCCGGCGTTCGGCTGCACCGAGACCGCGTCGTAGCCGGTGATCCCGGCGAGCCACGCTTCAAGCTCGCCGATCAGCCGCCGGTAGCCTTGCGCCTGTTCTTCCGGCACGAACGGATGAATCGCGGCAAATCCATCCCACGTGATCGGCAGCATCTCGGTCGCCGCGTTGAGCTTCATGGTGCAGGAGCCGAGCGGAATCATGGCGCGATCGAGCGCGATGTCCTTGTCGGCGAGGCTTCGCAGGTAGCGCAGCATCTGCGTTTCCGAGCGGTGGCTGTGAAATACCGGATGGGTCAGGTAGGCTGACGAACGAACCAGCGCTGCGGGCAGGCGGTCAGGCACGGACTCCAGGTCCTCGAAATTCGGCCTGCAGCCGAAAGCCTGCCACAACGCCTCGACGTCCTCGCGGGTCGCCGTCTCGTCGAGCGAAATGCCGATCGTCGCCGCGTCCGCCTCGCGCAGGTTGTAGCCGCGCGCGCGCGCCGCGCCAAGCACGGCTTGGGTGCGATCGCCGGTGTAGACCGCGATCGTGTCGAAGAATCCCGACACCGGAAATTCGAGCTCCGAGCGCTCCAGGCCGGCCGCCAGCACCGCGGTCAGGCGGTGCACACGGCGCGCGATCGCGGCAAGTCCCTCCGGTCCGTGGTAGACCGCGTACATCGCCGCGATCACCGCAAGCAGCACCTGCGCCGTGCAGATGTTGCTTGTCGCCTTCTCGCGCCGGATGTGCTGCTCGCGCGTCTGCAGCGCGAGCCGATAAGCAGTGGCGCCCGACGCATCCAACGTCACGCCGACGAGCCGCCCTGGCATCATGCGCTTGTGCGCGTCGCGCGTGGCGAGGAACCCCGCGTGCGGTCCGCCGAAGCCGGGCGGCACACCGAAACGCTGCGCCGATCCCACGGCGATGTCCGCGCCCATCTCGCCCGGCGGAACGAGCAGGCAGAGCGCGAGCAGATCGCAGGCGACCGCGACGATGGCGCCGCCGCGCTTCGCCTCGGCGATCGGTCCGCGCAGGTCGCGGATCTCGCCCTGCGTACCCGGGTATTGCAGCAGCACGCCGAAAACGTCGGCGCCCGCGAGCCCGCGCGTTGCATCGCCGACGACGACTTCGATGCCTGCCGCCGCCGCGCGCGTGCGAACGACTTCGATCGTCTGCGGATGGCATTGCGCATCGACGAAAAAGCGCGTGCTCCTCGATTTCGTCACGCGCGCCGCGAGCGCCATCGCCTCGGCGGCCGCGGTGGACTCGTCGAGCATCGAGGCGTTGGCGAACTCCAGCCCGGTGAGATCGCTCACCATCGTTTGGAAGACGAGCAGCGCCTCGAGTCTTCCCTGCGAGATCTCCGGCTGGTACGGCGTGTAGGCCGTGTACCAGGCCGGGTTTTCGAGCACGTTGCGCAGAATCACCGACGGCGTGTGGCAATTCGAATACCCAATGCCGATGAACGAGCGCAGGACACGGTTTTGTCCCGCGATCTCTCGTAGCGCGGCGAGCGCCTCGGCTTCGCTGCGGGCAGGCGGCAAATCGAGCGGCCGCTCGCGGCGGATCGCTTCGGGCACGGCGCGCGCAACCAGTTCGCCGAGGCTTGGCAGCCCGAGCGCATCGAGCATCGCGCGCCGCTCCGCTTCGCCCGGCCCGATGTGCCGTCGCGCAAACGTGTGGGGTGCATTCATCGTCGCTTCCCGCGCATCACTTGGCGAGCTTCGATCCGTAGGCCGCCTCGTCCATCAAGGCATCGAGCTCCTTCGGATCGTCGAGCTTGAGCTTGAAGAACCAGCCTGCCCCGGTCGGGTCCCGGTTCACCGTTCCCGGCTCGTCGGCGAGCGCTGCGTTCACTTCGGTCACCGTGCCCGAGACGGGCGCCCTGCACTCGGCCGCGGCCTTGACCGATTCGATCACCGCGGCGTCTTCGCCCTTCCTCAGCCTGCGGCCGATTTCCGGCAACTCGACGAACACGATGTCGCCCAACTGCTCCTGCGCGTAGTGCGTGATGCCCACCGTGCCGGAGCCGTCGGCGTCGATGCGGATCCATTCGTGGTCTTCGGTCATGCGGATCGTGCTCATGGTCGGGGTCCCCGGTGATAGCGGTGTGGAACGAAAGGAAGAGTGGTGACGCGGCAGGCGCGCGGCTTACCGCGCACCATCGCGCGGAGTACGCTGCCCGGTGCGGCGCAATCGGCGCGCACATAGCCCATCGCGACCGGTTGGTCGAGCGTTGCGCCGAACCCGCCGCTCGTGAGCGTGCCGGCGATGCCGCCGGCGGAATCCTCGAGCGTCGTGCCTTCGCGGAGCGGCGCGCGCCCTTCGGGCAGGATGCCGACGCGCTTTCGCGCCGCGCCGCGCTCGAGCTGATCGAGAATCACGGCGGCGCCGGGAAAGCCGCCCGCCCGCGCGCCTCCGCGCCGCCGAACGCTCGGGATTGCCCAGCCGAGCCCGGCTTCGACCGGCGTCGTGGTTTCGTCGATGTCGTGCCCGTACAGGCAGAGCCCGGCTTCGAGCCGCAGCGAATCGCGCGCCCCGAGCCCAGCGGGACGCACTTCGCCCTGCGCAAGCAGCGCGCGCGCAAGCTCTTCGGCGCGCCCAGCGGCGACCGAAATCTCGAATCCGTCTTCGCCCGTATATCCCGAGCGCGAGACAAGGCATGGTATTCCTTCGATCGCGACTTCCGCGAGCGAAAGGAATGCAAGCGCCGCCGCATCCGGGGCAAGCCGCGCCATGACACTGGCTGCCGCCGGCCCCTGCAGCGCGAGCAGCGCCCGGTCGGCAAGCACTTCCATGTCGCAGCGCTGCTTGAGCAACGCAAAGTCGTGCGCCTTGCGTGCCGCGTTCACCACCAGGAAGAGGCGCTCGCCCGGATTCGCGACCATCAGATCGTCGAGGATCCCGCCGGCGTCATTGGTGAAAAACGTGTAGCGCTGGCGGCCGAGCCCAAGGCCGGCGACGTCGGCCGGAACGAGCGACTCGAGCGCCGCCGCCGCGCCCGCGCCGCGCAGCTGCGCCTGTCCCATGTGCGAGACGTCGAACAGGCTCGCTTGCGTCCGCGTGTGGCGATGCTCGGCGAGGATCCCCGCAGGAAACTGCACCGGCATCGCGTAACCGGCAAAAGGCACCATGCGCGCGCCCAGCTCGAGGTGCAATGCATGCAGCGGCGTGTGCAGGAGCGCGGCTTCGGTCAGGACAGGTTCTCGCATCGTCGAGCGGTCGCAGCGGGCGCTTTTCGCGCTCGGTGCCGCTCCCCCTGTCCTCTAGACCTGAGAGTTTCCACGGGACTGCGCCCCGTGTTGCCCCTTCGGTGTGCGGGCCGGATGCCCCGGCCCGCCGCTCTCCAGTTCGGCGTTCTTCGGCTGCGGTGTTTGGACCTGAGCGATCATGGGAGATTACGCCTTCGGTGGCGGCGCTCGGCCGCGCTCTCCCGCAGCAACCGCGAGTGTAACGTGCGCCGCGGGCGAAGAAAAGTTGATCGGCGCGACTTCACAGCCCGGCCCGGTCCGGCTACCTTGGCGGAGGAAAACCGCAAGGAGAAGGCCATGGCCGAGATGTTCACCGCCGCGGTAGTGCAGGCGGCACCAGTTCCATTCGAGCGCGAGCGAACGCTGGAGAAACTGCGCGACCTTGCCGCCGACGCGGCCCGCCGCGGGGCAAAGCTCGTCGTATTCCCCGAGGCGTTCGTTTCGGCCTACCCGAAGGGGCTCGATTTCGGCGCCCGCGTCGGGATGCGAACGCGCGAGGGGCGCGAGGATTTCCGGCGCTATTTCGATTCGGCGGTCGATGTGCCGGGGCCGGCAGTGGACTCCCTCGCCCGTGTCGCGCGCGAGAACCGCATCTGGCTCGTCGCAGGCGTGATCGAGCGCGA
>Ga0137796_10001375_pt1 | contig 13937 bp, 10 predicted proteins | sample OV2TP3_FD_97704 | JGI IMG/M metagenome (GOLD analysis project Ga0137796, IMG submission 97704)
TCGACTCCTCTCCTACTTCCTGAATGAGGGCAAGTCCATCCCCACCTTGAAGTTGGACTTCCTATAAAAAGTGTCCGGTAGTGAATCGCCGTGAAAAAGATAGCGCTCAAAAACCTCTCCCCGGCCTCCATCGCAGCCCTGGCGGCAGGGATCGCCCTCGTCGTGGGGGGGGTGGCCCTCCGCGAGGTGCGGCAGGCCCGCCAGGAGGTCCTCGGGGTCCTGAAGCAGGAGGCTTCCTCCCTGATCGAGTCGATCGCCATCGCCGGGGAGAGGGCCATCCGGTCCTACGGCGAGATCGAGGACCTGGTGGCCGACCGGCTCCTGGACAGCGGCAGGCTCCTCCGGCGGCTCGACGAGCGGGGACCGCTGTCCGACGACCTTCTGACTCGCGTGGCGCAGGAGAACAGCATCTACCGGATCGCCGTTTTTGACCGGGAGGGGAGGCAGGTCTCTCAGGGCCACGGGGAGCAGGGGGACGACTTCTTCCCGCAGCGCGTCCCCGAGAGGGTGGTCGCTCTCCTGCGCGACCAGGACGAGGCCGTCATCGGGTTCATAGGGGAAGGCCAGGGTTCTGGCCGCCGGTTCGCCGTGGCCGTCCGAAGCGCCCGGGGCGGGGCCATCGTGCTGAGCGTGGACGCGGCGCACATGCTCGATTTCCGGCGCTCCATCGGCGTGGGCAGGCTCATCCAGGACGTGGGGGAGAACGCCTGGATCGACTACGTCGTCCTGCAGGACGAGGAGGGCATCGTCTCCGCCTCCAAGGGTATCACCACGATGCACAGCATCGCGGGCGACCCTTTCTTAGAGGCCGCGCTCAGGGGGGGCGCGGACACGACCCGCGTCACGATGTTTGGGGGGCGGGAGACGTTTGAGGTCGTGCAGCCGTTTCTCGTCTCGGAGGGCCGGATGGGCCTCCTCCGGGTCGGGCTGTCGATGGACGCGGTGCGGAAGGCCGAGCGGAGGGTGGCGGTCGGGATCGGGGTCGTCATCGGTCTGCTGACCGGGGCCGTCGCCGCGCTCATCGGGCTGATCGCCGTCCGGCAGAGCCACGCCCTCCTGCGCCGCGCCCACGTGCGTCTGGAGTCCACCACCGGGAACATCCTGTCCGGCATGGCCGACGCCGTGGTGGCCGTGGACCGCGAAGGCCGCATCACCGTCTTCAACCGGGCCGCGGAACAGATCTTCGGGTACGCCGCGTCGGAGGCCGTGGGCAGGCCGTGCGCCGACCTGATCGCGGCTCCCACCCCGGCCTTAGAGGAGACGATTTCGAGGGGCGAGCCGGTGGCGGACCTGGAGTGCCACTACGAGACCCGGCGGGGGAGGCGGCTGGTCCTGTCCGTCAGCACCGCCCTTCTGAGGGACGACGAGGGGCGGGTGGACGGCGGCGTGGCCGTGATCCACGACCTGACGGAGCGGAAGCGGCTGGAGGAGGAGGCCCGCAGGCGAGACCGTCTGACGGCGATGGGGGAGCTGGCGTCGGGGGTGGCGCACGAGGTCCGGAATCCCCTCAACGCCATCGGGGTGATCGCGCAGCGTCTGAGGAGGGAGTTCACCCCGGCGGAGGACGCAGAGGGCTATCGCGCGCTCGTGGACACCGTGCGCGCCGAGGTGGCGCGCGTCAACGGCATCGTCAGGCAGTTTCTGGAGTTTGCGCGCCCCCCGAGGCTCAACCCCCGCGAGACCGACGTGGCCGGCCTGCTGGAGGAGGCCGTGCGCGTCGTGGAGAGCCGGGCGGGGGAGAAGGGGCTGACCATCCGGCGGCTCTTCGACGGCGTGGGGAACGCCGCGCTCGACCCCGATCAGATCAAGCAGGCCCTCCTCAATCTCCTGACGAACGCCATCGAGGCCACCGAGCGGGGGGAGATCACGGTCAGCGCAAGAACAGAAACGGAGAAGCGGAGAAACGGAGAAACGGGGAAAGAATTCCTCACCGATTCCCCCCCTCTCCCCTTCTCCGGTTCGGGAGGGCGGGGCTGGGTGGAGGTGACGGTGGCGGACACGGGGCGCGGGATCCCTCCTGAAAATCTCTCCCGCATCTTCGACCTCTATTTCACGACCCATCCCGAGGGGACGGGCCTGGGGCTGAGCCTGGTCCACCGCATCGTGGCGGAGCACGGCGGGCGCATCGACGTGGACAGCGAGGTGGGGAGGGGGACGACCTTCACGATCACGCTGCCGAGGAGGTAGTGTTTCTTACGAAGAGAAGGTACCTCAGAGGGCCCTGGCCTTCTCGACCGCCTGGTCGATAGCGCCGACGAGGTAGAAGGCGTTCTCAGGGAGGCCGTCGTGTTTGCCGTCGAGGATCTCCCGGCAGCCTCTGAGGGTCTCCTCAAGGGGGACGGTTTGACCCAGGAGGTCCGTCCAGGCTTCAGTGCCGTGAAAGGGCTGGGTGAGGAAGCGGTCCAGGCGCCGGGCGCGGAGGATCACCTGTTCGGTCGCCCTTCGATCGTCCAGCATGAGGCCCTCCATGCCCCGGGCCTCGTAGGCGGTGCGCAGGTCGTAGTAGCGACGCAGGCAGGCCCGGGCGCGGTCTACGAGCTGTCTGTGGGCGGGGTCCAGGAGGCTGGACCGGAGGAGCGCGGACCGGGAGCGCAGGGGATCAACCGCGGGGTAGAGGGCCTTCCGGGCGCGCTCCGGGTCGAAGGTGATGATCGCGTCCAGGTCGGCGAAGGGCTCAGGCTCAAGGCCCGCGGTGTGGTCGGTGCAGTGGAGGGTGGTGATGGCCGCCTCGGGTGTGGCAGTGGCATAGGCCCTGAGGTAGGGTAAGACGGCGTCGGTGAGGGCCAGCCTGTCATCCAGGATCAGGAGGCAGTCGTGGCCCTGCTGGCGAAATGCCTCGGCCATGGTGAGGCCGGTCTCGGCGATCTGCTGGCGTCTGGAGACAGAGTCCCCGGTCTTGCCGATGATGAAGACCATGCTCTCTTGCAGGAGCTTGCCCTCTCCGCCATATTCGTTCCACCAGTCCATGGTCACGTTCTGGGGCCTGTGGAGGTCCTCTGCCAGGCCCAGGAACACGACGCGGCCGTTGTGGTGCGCGACGACGTTGCGGGCGATCTGCGCCAGGAGGACCAGTTTGCCCGTGCCCGGAACGGGGTTGAAGACCCCCACGTGGCCGCCCCGTTTGAAGGGGGCGAACAGGTCCACGGCCTTGATGCCGGTTTCGAGGATGGGGGAGAGGGGGTCTTTGATCGAGGTGCAGAGGGGCTGCCGGGCCGCATCGGGCAGGTCGTCCAGATTGTCCAGAGGGAACCCGGCGCCGTCGAGTATCCGGCCCAGGACCGCGTCGCCGACAGGGACCTTCCGCCGGCGGGCGGCGGGGGGTCTGATGACGGACTCTGACACGGGAATGGCGGGTCTCTTCGCCCCTCTTGAGACCAGCAGGTCCACCAGTTCGGGTCTGTTTTTCAGGGCGGCCCAGTCGGCGGGGGTCCGGCCGGCCATATCTTTGAGGTCGACCTCGGCGCCGGCCGACAGCAGGAGGTCGACGATGTCCCGGTCGCCCCGGAGCACGGCCCGGTGCAGGGGGGTCTGGCCGCAGGTGGCGGCGGTGTTGACGCCCGCGCCCTTTTCGATCAGAAGCCGGGCAATGTGGCCCTGGCCCATCATGACCGCATAGTGCAGGGGGGTTTCGTCGTGCCTGATCCGGTCATCCGCCTTTGCGCCGTGCTCCAGCAGGAGGTTGAGCAGGGCCTCATCCCCGGCCTTTGCGGCCCAGAAGATGGGGGTGATGCCGTTGGGCAGAACGCCCCCGCGGGTCACGCCCCATTCGGTCCTGGCGTGGATGAGGTCGGGGTCTTCCCGGAGCAGGTCCGCCAGGGCAGGGAGGTCGCCGATCTGGAGGGCGACGAAGAACCGAACCTTTCTGGCGAAGGTCTCGTCCTGGGAGGGTCTGGTCTCCCGAAGGGTCTCCTGGACCATGGTGAACATCCTTTCTTTAAGGCGCTTGCGGGCGTCGAAGAGGCGTTTTTTGACGGTGGAGACGGGCAGTTCCAGAAAGTCGGCCACCTCTTTCTGGGAGTATTCCTCGATGTGAAAGAGGGTGACGGTTAGGCGCTGGTCCTCGGGCAGGGCGGCGATGGCGTCCTGCACGGTCTCCCGAACCTCCTGGCTCTCGACGATGGCCAGGGGGTCGGGCAGGTCGGAGGGGAGGTCTTCGGGCAGGTCGCCGGGCCGCCGGGCGCGTCCCTGCCGGTCGGCGTGTTTGAGGACGATGCGGCGGAACCACCCCGGGAAGGCCGCTGGCTCCCGGAGCTTGTCCAGGTTCAGGTAGGCGTCGATGAAGGCCTCCTGGGCAGCGTCCTGGGCCTGGTGGAGGTCGCCCAGCCGGGCGTAGGCCCCCGCGTAGGCCATGTCCTGGAAACGGCGGACGATGGCGTCAAATGCCTCTCTGTGGCCGTTGCGGGCGGCGATGACCAGTGCACTCAGGGATTCCATAATGGACCCGGGTTTGTAGGTCTTCACCCATAAGTCCCACTTGGGGAGCGGTTGGTTACTTCCAGAGACAAAAAATGCGGTATCCCGATTGGGCTCTCAAAAAGAAGGGAGGTCCCGGATCGGGGCCTCCCCTTTGTCTGACTCTTTGCCACTCGTTTCACCTGCTCCAGGTCTCCGGGATGGGAAACGCCCGGGGAGACGGGATGTCTGGGGGCCGGGGCGTCAGCCTGCCGAAGCCGGCCGGGTCGATGGGCTCGAAGCCGATCCCGAGCGCCGGCGAGCCGGGCTTCAGGCGAAAGTCTCCGCGGTCCGGGTCGACGAAGAGGGGGTCTGCGATGAGGGAATGGGCGTCCTGGCCCTTCTTCCGCCACTCCTCGAAGGGCATGCCCACGAAGTCTATGGGCTGGCCGCTCGTGGTCCAGTAGAGGTTGCTGTCCAGGCGGTAGCCGTCGCCGCCCCAGTTGGACGCCAGAAGGGTCGCCTTGTCGAAGTAAAAGATGTTGCGCTCGACGGTGAACGTCCGGTGCGGCTCGTTCTTGTGCCGCGCGATCTGCCGTTCGGAGCCGATGGACACGTTGTTCCGGATGATGTTTTCCTTTCCGCCGTTCGAGTTGAAGGCCCATCTCGTGCGGAGGACGACGTTGTTTTCCACGAGGACGAAACTGTTCCCTTCGTCCAGGTAGATGCCACATGCCTGCAACACGGATTCGGCCTCGCCGATCAGGTTGTGGCGGATGACGGTTCCGGGGGCGACTCCGAGGTGGTAAATGGCGCCCATGTCGCGCATGACGCCCTGCCCGATCCGGCGAATCCGGTTGCTGTCGACGAGGTTGTCGTGTTCGGTGCTCGGCCCGTACTGCCACGTCCAGCCCAGGGAGATGCCGGTGTAGTAGAGGTCATAGATGTCGTTGTGCGCAACGACGTTGTGCGCCGCCTGCCCGATCCATACGCCGACCGCGGCGGGGTGCATCCGTCCGACGTGCGCGATGGTGTTGTTCCGGACGACGATGCCCGTGGTCAACAGCTCGGGGTCGCGCTGCGGCTTTTCCTCGCCGATCTTCACGCCGCCGCCCCCCAGGTCCATCATGCAGCAGTCTTCGACCCGGTTGTCCTTGCAGGCGATTCCCCAGTCGACGGCGTAGGTGCCGCTGCGGGATATGGAGCAATTCTCCAGCGCGCAGTGACGCGCCCCTGACGCGGTGATCGCCCCCGGTATGCGGGGGTCCGCCTGGGAGTGGTTATGGCCCGCCGCCGGCGCGACCCAGCTGGCGTGCGTGAAGGAGAGGTTGCGAAACGTGAGGCCCTCGACCCAGCGGCGGCCCGTTGTATCGCCGCTGAGCCTCACCAGGGCGGGCAACGTCGGGGCGATCACCTCGGACTTCTCAGGCTCTTCGCCCGGAAAGGGGATGTAGGTGAGCACGCCCGTCGGGCGGTCGAGATACCACTCCCCGGGAAGGCTGAGCGCCTCTTTCACGTTTTCGAGCAGGTAGTGGCGGCCCTTAGCGAATCCCTGCCAGGGCATCTCGCCCCGGGACTTGCCGGTGAACCGCACGATGTGGCTCGCGTCGTCCACGGACGCAATCCGCATGCGGGCGACGGTGAATCCCTGAAAGATGACGGCCTCCACGTCGGAGAGGTGGCTCCAGTCCCTGCGTATCTCTCCGGGCGCAAACTGGAAGCCGTCGGCCCGCCGGTCCTGCGCGGCGTCGAGGGGCGGGACGACATCCGCGATGGTGTAGTAGCCGTCCTTGGGCAACCGGGCGCGGAAACGGGATTCGCCGTTCACGTAGAGCTGCGAGAAGTTCCAGGCTCCACGGGCCACCTCCGGCAGTTCGACGCGCCACCTGCCGTCCGGCGTCCGCTCCCACCCGGCGATCTTCACGCCCCCGCTGATCACGGGGCTCTCGCCGGGGTATGCCTCGTAGACGATGGGGGACTCAGGCGCACCCGAATCCTCTGGGGTGAAGACCAGCGGGCTCGCCAGGAAGTAGGCCCCTTCCCGGACCTGCACGGAGACGGGGTGCGCAGGGCCGGGCTCCCTGAGCGCACGCACCGCGAGGCGCGCGCGATCGATCGTGGCGAAGGGCCCATCGGTCGCCGAGGCATTCGGGGCCTCGATCCGCCCACTCCAGGCATCGTTGCCTTCGGGAGATACGTAAAGGGTCAGGGACATCGCTGGGGCTCCGGCGAGAAGGAGGGTCAAAAGGAGGTGTTTCGGCGCACGACAATCTACCCGTTCTCACGGCTCAATTCAAGTCTTTTCTGATCCCTCTTCGACCGGGCGGTCGAGGGGTTCGACCAGATGGTCGAGTCCCGCTCTGTTTCTCGCCCTCTTCCCCTTCCTGGCCGCGACCCTCAAGAGATGGTTAAATCTCTGTGCAACAGGCGGTTGAGGTGTTTGGGCGCATGATTTTCGCCGCTCTGGCACGCCCGTTGCATCGAAAAAGGGGGGAGGACAACCGACCGCATCGTATCAGGAAAGGCCAGGATTTATGAACTTGAGGGGGATCATACCGGCGCTGGCGGTGGGCGTTCTGGCGGCAGGCGTTCTGGCGATCTCGGGGTCTGGCAGGACCTCCTCCCCCGATGCGCAGGCGGGGCCGGCCCCCAGGCCGACGCTTCTGCTCCTGATCGAAAGGATGGACGCGCCGGGGGACAGCCTGGCCGAACCGCCGGGCCAGGATGGGTTTGAGCGGTTCGCAGAGGCGCTCGACCTGAGCGACGGACAGAAGGCGCAGGTCCGGGCCATTCTGGCGGAGGGGAGAGAAAAGGCCGCCGGCCTGAGGGGGGACCGGGAGGGGCTGAGGGCCTTTTTCAAGGAGCAGAAGGTCAGAATAGATGCGGTCCTGACGCCGAAGCAGAAGGCCAGGCTCTATAAAGGGTTGAGGCAGCGGAAGGATTGGATGCGGCGCTTATTATGAGACGGCTGACGGTCTATATCCTCTGCGCGATGGGGCTCCTGGCGGCCTTTGCCCGGGGCGAGGCGCAGACGCCTGCCTTCGTGGACGCGGACGGGGACGGCATCAACGACGCCTACCAGGGGATGCACCGGGCGCGGGGCAGGATGAGGGGGGCCGGAAAGGGGGACTGGCTGACTGCCCTGTCGAAGGTGAAGCTGACGGAGGAACAGCGGGCGCGTCTCAAGCAGGCCTCCCTGGACTACCAGAAGACGACCTCTCCGCTCAACACGACCTTCGACGCGGCGCAGGTTAAATTGAGGGAGGCGATGCAGGCCGCGTCGCCCGACCCGAACGCGATCAACACCCAGATCGACGCGGTCAACGCCCTGCGGTCCCAGCTCCAGAAGGCCGCCGCCACCTATCAGCTCACGGTCCAGGGCATTTTGACCCCGGAGCAGTGGGCGGCCCTGAACGCGGCTGCAAGAGATCCGGGGGTGGCCGGCCCGGCCCTGCGCGGGGCCAGAAAGGGGGGCGATGACGTGTTCATCGACGAGGATGGGGACGGCATCTGCGACGGCCGGGGGGTGGGCCGGAGGCCCGCGCCTCCGGTGAAACGCGGACCTCGCGAACGCGCGGAACCGTAGTGCTCTGTCAAGATAGAAGTGAATAGTAGCCCAGGCGTCTCGCCTGGGCATGGCAGGCGGATTTGGACAGGCCGGAGGCCTGTCCCACCAGAAGAACCAGTCAAACTAATCTTGACAGAGCAGTAGAGCGCAAGAACAGGAGTTGGGGTTGAAGGGTGGGGGGCGAAAAAAAGGGGCGTTGTGGATTGGGTCCCTCGCCCCTCACCCCCCAATCCCGACGCCTTAACGGCAACAGACGTTCACACAGTAAGGAGGTAGTTCCCATGAAACGAATCACCCGCATCATCGCAGGCGTCGGAGCGCTTGTGGCCGGGGTGACCCTGGCCGCGTGGTCGCACGACTTCTTCGTGGATGAGAACGGGGACGGCATCAACGATCTGGCCGGGTACGCGCACACGATGAAGGGGCGCGTTGGCGGCCCGTTCGGCGTGAACCTGAGGGATGTCACGCTCACGGCTGATCAGCAGACGCAGGTGGACAAGCTGACGACCGACCACCAGACCGCCGTCACGGCCCTCGTCACCACGCTCCGGACCAAGGAGTCTGAACTCCGGACTCTGAAGACGGCGGCGACTCCCGACCAGGCCGCCATCGACGCCAAGATCTCGGAGATCAACGACGTCCGGTCGCAGATACAGACCTCGGACGCCGCTTACCGGACCTCCGTCCTGAACCTGCTGACGCCCGAGCAGCGGGGGGCCCTGGATGCGCAAAAGCTGGGGTTGAGGGGCATCACGCTCAGCACGGATCAGCTCACGCAGATCGACAAGCTGGCGACCGACCACCAGACCGCCGCCACCACCCTCCAGTCCAACCTGCAGGCCAAGCAGGCGGAACTCCGGGACCTGATGAGGGCGGCGACGCCCGACCAGGCCGCCATCAACGCCAAGATCGACGAGGTCAACTCCGCCCTGTCGCAGCTCCAGAAGGAGAGTGCCGCCTACTCGATCGCGGTGCGCGGCGTGCTGACGGCCGAGCAGCAGGCGGCCTTAGACGCGGCGCGCGCCGCAAACGTCGGGGTTGGGCCGGGCGGGCGCGGCCACGGCGGGGGCAGGATGGGACACGGGCGTCGCTGAGGGGCGACGCTCAGCGTTACCCGGATAAAGGTGTGAGCAGGGGCACGGCGCGCCCGTGCCCCTGCAGGATGCCGGAAGAATGGAAGGGTCTTCTCAACATAAGGCGGTTTCCGATGCGAACACGACGTCTGGTCCTGTGGATAGCCGGTCTCCTCTCTCTGGTCGCTGTCTCCGCCCCGTCCCGCGCGGAGACGGTCAAACGGGTCTCGATGGAGAGCATCTACGACGACAACGCCTTCAAGTCCTCCGGCGGCGTCTCCGATTTCATCACGCAGACGTCCTTCTACCTGGCCAGGCGGGACACGTCGGCGAGGGCCGGGGTGGAATATTTTTATACGGGCGACCTTGCCCTGTTCACCCGGTCCGGCCAGCGCCACTTCACGACCCATCACGTGGGCGTCGCCTACATCCGGCAGTTCGGTCGGGCCCGGAACCTGTTCTCCGCCGGGGGAAACCTCGGCGGGCGCTGGGACAGGGCGACCTACAACTACTACAACGACCTGGACGGGGCGCTCTACGCGAACTTCAAGCTGAACCTGCCCGGCGCGACCTTCCTGAGGATGGGCTACCGGATGAACGCCCGGAAGTATCTCAATCTCGACGCCTCCAGCTTCCGCGAGCACATGGCGTCTCTCACCTACAACGTCTCCCTGCCCTCCCGCACGGCCCTGAGGGCGGACGTGAGCTACGGCTACAAGGGCTACACGATGGAGCGTCTCACGACCGCTCTGGTCGCAGCGCCACAGCCGGCGGCGCAGGGCGGAATGGGGCGCGGGATGCGACGCGGGCCGGGGGGGATTCCGCAGTTCCGGGGTGAAGTAGAGTATCAGGAGGTCGTCGTCCAGTCCAGCTCTCCCGGCAAGAGTCAGATCGCCCTCAGCCTGCGCCTCTCCCAGTCCCTCTCCCTGTCCACCGGCGTCAACGTCCAGTACCTCCGGCGGTTGAATCCCTCCACCGGGGGGCCCTACCAGTCAGGCATGGGGACCGGCTACGCCGAGGACGACGACCTGTTTGACGACCGCTACGACTACGAGGGGCACGAGTTCAGCGGGGGGGTCTCGCAGCTCCTGCCGTGGGGGTCTAAGCTGACCCTGGAGGCGGGCTATCTCGTCAAGGGCTACCGGAACAAGCCCGCCCTCGACCTGAGCGGCCTCTCCCTCGGAGAGGACCGGAGCGACCGGAAACGCTATCTCTCCGCCGGGGTCGAGATGCCCCTCGGCATGAGCATGGACCTGAATCTCTGGTACATCCACGGGACGAACGTCTCCAACGACCCGTTCTACGCCTACCGGGGAAACCACGCCTTCTCCCTCGGCCTCAGCCGGGAGTTTTAAGAACGCATCGGTATAATCCTCTCTCAAGACAGCGGTGGTCCCTGAGTCGTCCTGCCGCTGTCTTTTTGTTTCTGCCTGGAACATTTGACAGGGGTAAGGCGTCAGGAATGCCGGTGGAAGTTTTGGCAGAGCAGGGTTTATGGGAGGCCTGCCTTCAAATGGGCGCTGTCTTTTTTGCCAGGAGGAAGGCGCATGTCGCTCGATCCCTTAACCCGAAGAGTATTTCTCGCGAACGCCGCCAAGCGTGCGGTCGCCGCTTCCACGCTGGCCTCTCTGCTGAGTTCGTGCGGCTCCAAGGGCAACCCTGTGCAGTCCATCGGCTCCGGCACGATCACCCTGGACCTCTCTCAGGCCCAGTATGCCGCCCTGAACACCGTCGGCAACGCTATGAAGGTCGCCGCGCCGGGAGGGGGGAGTTACCCCCTGATCGTCCGCAGGGCGTCTCAGTCGACCATTGAGGCGTTTACCTCGCGGTGCACCCACCAGGGGTGCGAGGTGGGGCTGCCGTCGGGCGGGGTCATCACCTGCCCGTGTCACGGGTCCACGTATGATGCCAGCGGCAATCTCAGGTCCGGGCCGGCCACGTCGAGCCTGCCCAAAGCCTCCGTGAACTTCCAGGGGAACCAGGTGACCATTACGCTGTGATTGGCAGTGGAAGGAGGCGTCATGAGCAGGTATACGGGACGGACGCGGCGCGAATTCCTGCGGGCCGGCCTCGCGATGCCGGCGGCGCTGGGGCTGGGCGGATGGGCCGCGGACATGACCGGCCAGGCGTCAGTGGCCCTGCGACAGGCGACCCCGTCCTGCGACGACGAGGGGGGCCTTGCGCCCGCCCAGACAGAAGGTCCCTACTTCAAGGCCAGCTCGCCCCTGCGCACGTCGCTGCTGGAGACGGGCATCACGGGCGCAAAGCTTGTCCTGTCGGGGCGCGTCCTGTCGCGGGACTGCAGGCCGATCCCGGGCGCCCTGCTGGACTTCTGGCACGCGGACGCCGGGGGCAACTACGACAACGCCGGCTTCAAGCTGCGCGGCCATCAGTTCACCGACGCCACCGGGAGGTACCGGCTCGAGACCGTCGTTCCGGGGTTGTACCCGGGCAGGACGCGCCACATCCACGTCAAGGTCCAGGTCCCGAACCAGCCGGCCCTCACGACGCAGCTCTACTTCCCCGACGAGCCGGGCAACAGGTCCGACGGGATATTCAGCCCGGCCCTGCTGGTGAAGGCGCAGGACGCTTCGGAGGGGAGGGCGGCGGCATTCAGCTTCGTCCTGGACGTCGCCGTCCGGTCCACGTCCAAATCCGCGGACTTCAACGGGAACGGGAGGGTGGACTTTGACGACTTTTTCCTGTTCGCCGATGCGTTCGGAAAGCCGGGGACCGGAGAGAACGCCCGGTTCGACCTGGACAGCAGCGGCACGGTGGACTTCGACGACTTTTTCCTGTTCGCAGAAGGGTTCGGGAAGTAGCCCGCGCCCACGGGAAAAATGGGGGCGGCTGTCGGGCCGCCTGTGTGTCCGAGGCGGGACCTCCTGCGGCGCGGGGCTCCGCCTTTCCTTTTGCCTTCCACTTTGACAGAGGGCGACCGGCGAGTTATATTGGATCAGAGATCGTGGAGGGTTTTTCTATGCCTCAAGGCGTCATCCTGGTCATTGACGACGAGCCTGTCCAGCGCGAGGCGGTGGCGGGCCACCTTCACAAGCAGGGGTATGACGTGCGCGTGGCCGCCGAGGGCGCCTCCGGCCTGGAGGTCGTCCGCCGCGAGCCTGTGGACGTGGTGCTGACCGACTACCGGATGCCGGGGATGAGCGGGTTCGACCTCCTGACGCAGGTCCAGGCGCTCAACCCGGATGTCGCCGTCGTCCTGATGACGGCCTACGAGAGCGTGAAGGGGGCGGTGGAGGCCATGCAGGCGGGGGCGTTCGACTACCTGGCGAAGCCCATCGACCTGGATGAGCTGGACCTGATCCTCAGGCGGGCCATCGAGCGCCGGCGCCTCCTGTCCGAAAACCGGGAGCTGAAGCGGCAGATGGAGGGCCGGCATCGCCTGGAGGGCATCGTCTCCGTCAGCGATGCGATGGAGGAGGCCCTGAACTTAGCCGCCCGCGCCGCGGCCTCGCGGGCCACGGTCCTGCTGCGGGGGGAGAGCGGGACGGGCAAGGAGGTGGTGGCGCGGGCCATCCACGCGGCCAGCCCCCGACGAGACGGCCCGTTCGTGGCCGTGAACTGCGCGGCGTTGAACGCCAACCTGATCGAGAGCGAGCTGTTCGGGCACGAGAGGGGGGCGTTCACGGGGGCGGACCGGCAGCGTCAGGGGCGCTTCGAGCAGGCGGACGGGGGCACGCTGTTCGTGGACGAGGTGGCGGAGGTGCCGGTGGAGACGCAGGCCAAGCTGCTGCGCGTCCTGCAGGAGCGGGCGTTCGAGCGGGTGGGCGGGGGGAAGACGCTTCGCGTGGATGTCCGGATCATTGCCGCCACGAACCGGGACCTGGAGGCCCTGATCGCGGGGGGGAGGTTCCGAGAGGACCTGTTCTATCGCCTCAACGTGGTGACGATTCATCTCCCTCCCCTGCGCGCGCGGCGGGCGGACATCCCTCCCCTCGTCGAGCACTTTCTGGACCGCTATGCGGAGGAGAACGGGAAGTCCGTGACCGGGGTTTCCCGCGAGGCGATGGACCTTCTGATGAAGTACGACTACCCCGGCAACGTGCGGGAGCTGGAGAACCTGATCGAACGGGCCGTGGTCATGGCCCGCGGGGACCTCCTCACCACCGACGACCTCCCGGCCACCCTTCGCAGCGATAAATCTTTGCCTCCCTCTCCCGCGCCGAGTTCCCTTCCCGAAACCGTGGAGGCCGTCGAGCGGGAGGCCATCGCCAGGGCCCTGCGCGAGGCGGGCGGCAACCAGAGCCGGGCCGCCGCGGCCCTGGGCCTGACCGAGCGACATCTGCGGTACAAATTGAAGAAGTACGGGATGAAAGAGTAACCTCACCCACCCCCTGCCCCTGCCCTTCCCAACCTGTCGCTCCCATGAGGTCGCGACCCCTGCCCTCTCTCCGCAGGCGGAGAGGGAGGGGGTGACGGGCGTAGCCCGGCGGGGGAAGGTGAGGTCCTCGACCGTGCGGTCGAACAGTTCGACCAGATGGTCGAATCCGCTTCGCCTTCCCCCCCTCCCACTCCTGCCTCTGATCCCCGATCTGTAATTAATCCTATGAACAACAGGCAGTTGAACTGTGGTCCCGCAGGACACCTGTCTCTCTGGCACGCCCGTTGCATTGAGACAGTGCTGAGTGCTGAGTGTTGAGTGCTGAGTAAAAGCAAAGGAAAGTTTTTGCCTTTACTCAGGACTTGGAACTCAGGACTCAGGACTGTTTTTGACTCTGGACTCCTATTTCAGCGAGGTGTCAAATGTTTAAACATAGGTCGAGCAGGATTGCCGTGTGGTTTTTGGGCCTGTGTGTTTCCCTCCTCCCGCAGGCAGTCCGGGGTCAGTATGACGCGGCGTTCGGGAAGAACAAGGTGAACTACTCCAACTACGAGTGGGAGTATAT
>Ga0137796_10001376_pt1 | contig 13930 bp, 12 predicted proteins | sample OV2TP3_FD_97704 | JGI IMG/M metagenome (GOLD analysis project Ga0137796, IMG submission 97704)
AGGCCACCTGCGCGCTCGAGTACGCGCGCGAGACAGCGAGCCCCGAGGTGGACGCGGCACGACGCGCGCTGGAGGCGGTTCCGCACTCGGCGCAGAGGGATTCTCTGCTAGAATTGGCCGCCTTTTCCGTGACGCGCCGGCACTAGCCGCGCCACCGGCCTCGGGGTGTAGCTCAGCCTGGTAGAGTACTGCGTTCGGGACGCAGGAGTCGCTGGTTCAAATCCAGTCACCCCGACCATTTTCCCCCTCGTTGCGGTGCGCGCATAATAATCGGGCGATGGGCCGTTTCCTCCTGCTCGTGGTCGCTCTGCTGGTGCTGGTCTGGCTGGTCAGAGCCGCGCTCGGCGGCCGCGCCCGACGCGACTCGGGTCCGGGGCAGGCGGAGGCGCTCGGCGAGCTGGTGCGTTGCGCGCATTGCGGCGTGCATCTGCCGCGCGCGGAGTCGCGCAGTGCCGGCAGCCTCCGATATTGCAGCGAAGAACATGCGCGGCTCGGACCGCGCGACGAGTGATGGACGCACCGCCGCACTCGCCCCCGGTCGGCAGCGACGGGTCCCAGCCGGAATCGTTCTGGATCTCGCTGCGGTATTTCAACCTGTACCGGATCGTGGTCGGGGCGCTGTTCCTCGCGATCTCGGCGATCTACGGCGACACGTTCAATCTTGGCTCGCACCGGATCGACATCTTTCGTGGGGTCGCTGGCGCCTACCTCGTTTTCGGCATCGCGTATCACTGGCTGCTGCGGGGCTGGCACGAGAAGTTCAATCTGCAGCTCTCGCTGCACGCCTTCACCGATATCGCCGCGATCACGCTGCTCATGTTCGCAAGCGGAGGCATTCGCAGCGGCCTGGGGATCATGCTGCTGATTTCCCTCATCGGTGCGGCACTGGTCGCGCCGCGGCGGCTGGCGCTGCTGTATGCGGCGGTCGCTGCGATTGCGCTGCTGCTGGAACAGAGCCACTGGGTATTCGTCCTCGACGCGCCCGAGGCGAACTATCTGCAGCCTGGACTGCTCGCGATCGGCTGCTTCGCCAGCGCCGGCGTGACGAGCTGGCTTGCGCAACGCGTCTCGGCAAGCGAGTGGCTGGCGCGCCAGCGCGGGCAGGAGCTGGAGAACCAGACGCGGGTCAATCAGATGGTGATTGCCGACATGCAGGACGGCGTCCTGGTGCTGGACCGCGACGGACGCGTAATGCAGCACAATCCGCAGGCACAGCGCCTGCTGGGCGTCGAGTCCCTGGTCGGCGCCGATTTCTCGCAGCTGGTGCCGGGGTGGGGCGAGGCCTGGCGCGCCTTGCGCGAGGGCAGGACCTGGAGTCCGCCGGCCGATGTCGACGTTCGCGGGCGCGAACTGCGCGTCCGGCTGGCCGAAAGCGGCGAAGGCGAGAGCTTCACGGTCCTCTTCCTCGAGGACGTCACGCGTTCGCGCGAGCAAGCCCGGCAACTCAAGCTTGCCGCGCTCGGCCGGCTCACGGCCAACATCGCGCACGAGATCCGCAATCCGCTTTCCGCGATCAGCCACGCCGTCGACCTGATCGAGGAGGGAACCGGGGGGGAGGATCGCGAGCGCATCACGCGCATCATCCGCGACAACACGCGGCGTCTGGACCGCCTGGTTTCGGACATCATGCAGCTCAATCGCCGCGACCGCATTGCCGGAGAGCGGATCGATCTCCGCACCTGGATGCCCGCGTTCGTGGAGGATTTCGCCGCGAACGAATCGGTGCCGAGCCAGCGCTTCGTGCTGGACGCCGGCCGCGAGGGCGCGGTCGAGTTCGACCGTGAGCATCTGCGCCAGGTGCTGTGGAACCTGATGCGCAACGCGGTCCGCTACGCCAAGCCCGAGCCGCGCAGCGTGCGCATCGAGCTGCGTTCGCTCGCCGATCAAGTAGAATTGAACGTGATCGACAACGGTCCCGGAGTCACGCCGGCGGATCAGGCAAAACTGTTCGAACCCTTCTTCACCACGGACAGCAAGGGAACCGGCCTCGGGCTCTATCTCGCCCGGGAGCTGTGCGCCGCCAATCGCGCGCGGCTCGAATACGTGAACGACATGCCGGGCGCGCACTTCCGAATCACGTGCCGGGAGGCACGGGCTTGAAGCGGGGCGAGCGCGCCGAGGCGGCACGCATCGGTCGCGTCCTGGTGGTGGACGACGAGCCCGATATCCTCGAATTGCTCGAGCTGACGCTGCTCAAGATGGGTCTCGACGTGGACACGGCGGGCTCGGTCGGCGAGGCGCGCGAACGGCTGGAGAGCGCACGCTTCGATCTGTGCCTGACGGACATGCGGCTTCCGGATGGGGAAGGCCTGGAGCTGGTGCGCCACATCGCCGGTCTTACCCGCGATCTGCCGGTTGCGGTCATCACCGCACACGGCAGCGCCGAGAACGCGGTCGCCGCGCTGAAGGCGGGCGCGTTCGATTACGTGTCCAAGCCGATCGGGCTCGAGCAGCTTCGCGTGCTTGTCAAGTCGGCGCTGTCGTTGCCCGAGCGCGCCGAGGCGGCGGGCGACGCGCCGTCGCTGCTTGGCGAGAGCGCGCCGCTGCGGGCGGTGCGCGAGACCCTTGCCAAGCTTGCGCGCACCCAGGCGCCGGTCTACATCTCGGGGGAGTCGGGCAGCGGCAAGGAACTCGCCGCCCGGCTGATCCATTCGAACGGTGCCCGCCGCGAGCGGCCGTTCGTTCCGGTCAATTGCGGTGCGCTTCCGGAGCAGCTGATGGAGAGCGAGTTCTTCGGCTACCGCAAGGGCGCGTTCACCGGCGCGGAACGGGACCGCGAAGGATTTTTCCAGGCGGCGAACGGCGGAACGCTGTTTCTCGACGAAGTGGCCGAACTGCCGCTCTCGATGCAGGTGAAACTGCTGCGCGCGATCCAGGAAAAGCGGGTACGCAAGGTCGGCGCCACGCAGGAAGAGCCGGTCGACGTGCGGCTTATCTGCGCCACGCACCAGAATCTGGCCGCGCTGGTTGCAGCGGGCCAGTTTCGCCAGGACCTTTTCTACCGCCTGAACGTGATCGAAGTGAAGATGCCACCGCTCCGGGAATGCCGCGAGGACATCCCCTTGATCGCCGCCGAAATCCTGGCGCGCCTCGGGCAGTTGAACGGCAGGCGCACGGCGCGGCTCGGGCCCGACGCCATCGAGGAACTGATGGGGTACGGGTTTCCAGGCAACGTGCGGGAACTCGAAAACGCGCTCGAGCGCGCGCTCGCGCTGTCGAATACCGATGAAATCGGTGCCGGCGACCTGAACCTCGGACCTCCGCTCGAGGCCGGGCGGGAATCGGGCGAGTCCCTGCCCGAGTATCTGGACGGGGTCGAGCGCAAGGCGATCCTGGAGGCGCTGGCGAAGACCGGATTCAACCGCACCGCCGCGGCGAAACTCCTCGGCATCACGTTCCGGGCGCTGCGCTATCGCATGCAGCGACTGGGCATCCGTGAACCCGGCGCCGGCAGCCACGGCGCGTGACGGGGATCGGCCCCGACGGCCTGCACGTCGACGCCAGACAGGTTCCCTCGCCGAACTGCGATGATCGCCCGCGCGATTGCGCCGTAACACTGCTCGTGCTGCACGCGATCAGCCTGCCACCGGGCGAGTTCGGCGGCCCGGCGATCGAACGCCTGCTCACGAACCGGCTTGAGCCGGGCGCACATCCCTCGTTCCGTGATCTGGGTTCGCTCCGCGTATCGGCCCACTTCCTGGTGCGGCGCGATGGCGAGCTCGTGCAGTTCGTGCCGGTCCATCGGCGCGCCTGGCACGCCGGCGCCTCGCGCTGGCGCGGTCGCGAGCGCTGCAACGATTTCTCGGTCGGAGTCGAGCTCGAGGGAACCGGCGAGCATCGCTTCGCCGAGCCGCAGTACGTGCGACTCGGCGCACTCGTGCGCGCACTTTGCGCGGTGCTGCCGCTACGGGAGATTGCCGCCCACAGCGATGTCGCGCCGGGGCGCAAGAGCGACCCCGGCGGCCGGTTCGACTGGTTTCGCTTTTTCATCGACCTCGCGCGCGCCTGAAGGGCGCGCGCTTTTCGCCGCCGCCGAATCGCGCGCGCCGCCGCCGCTTGCAAATTCTTTTTTGCGCGAGTACATTGCGTGCACTAGCATTAGTTTCGGTTTGGTATCCGGGTACTAGATATAGTAGTTTCAGTCGGGACGGTGCGCGGCGCTGTCCGGACCGCGGGGCAAGGAGCGGGGAGACGAAGGGATGCAGATCGCTCAGGAAAACGCGCTGTCGGGTGCGCCGCGGGCTGCCGTGCCGGCAGCGAGCCTGTCGCCCCGCAGTCCGTTTGCCGATTACAAGGTCATCCGCCGCAACGGCGCGGTGGTCGGATTCGAGCCGACCAAGATTTCGGTTGCCATGACGAAGGCGTTCCTGGCCGTCAACGGCAACCAGGGCGCGGCGTCCGCGCGCGTGCGCGATCTGGTCGGATCGCTCACCGACGGCGTGGTCGGCGCCCTGAGGAGACGCCAGCCGCAGGGCGGTACGTTCCATATCGAGGACATCCAGGACCAGGTGGAACTTGCGCTGATGCGCTCGGGCGAGCACGATGTCGCCCGCGCCTACGTGCTGTACCGCGAGGAGCGTGCCAAGGCCCGGGCCGAGGAGAAGGCGGCGCGCGACAAGCAGGGTCCGCCGCCGGCGCTGCACGTTCTCGAGAACGGGACCCGCAAGCCGCTCGACGCCGCGGCGCTTGGAAAACTCGTCGATTCCGCCTGCGCCGGGCTGGAGCGCAATACCGACCGATCGGCGATCGTCGAGGCCACGCTCCGGGACCTGTACGACGGCGTGCCCATGGAAGAGGTGCGCAAGTCCGCGATTCTGGCCGCGCGGGCACTGATCGAGAAGGACCCGGCGAACAGCTACGTTACCGCCCGGCTGCTGCTGCACACCATCCGTCTGGAGATTCTGGGAGAGGAAGTCGGGCCGGAAACGATGCCGGGCCGCTACGCGGCCTACTTTCCGGAGTTCATCCGCACCGGAATCGCGGCGGAGCGGCTGGATCCGAAGCTCGCCGAGTTCGATCTTGAGCGTCTCGGGCGGGCGCTGGACGCGGACCGCGATCTGCAGTTCGGCTACCTCGGCCTGCAGACCCTGTACGACCGCTATTTCCTGCACGTGCGCGGACGGCGCATCGAGCTGCCGCAGGCATTCTTCATGCGCGTGGCGATGGGCCTCGCCCTGAACGAGCGGTCCCGGGAGGAGCGCGCCATCGAGTTCTACAACGTGCTCTCGAAGTTCGAATTCATGAGTTCGACGCCGACCCTGTTCAACTCGGGCACCCTGCGTTCGCAGCTCTCGTCGTGCTACCTCAGTACCGTAGCGGACGACCTGGAAGGCATCTACGAGGCGATCAAGGAGAACGCCCTGCTTGCAAAGTACGCCGGGGGGCTGGGGAACGACTGGACGCCGGTGCGGGCGCTCGGCGCGTACATCAAGGGCACCAATGGCAAGAGCCAGGGCGTGGTCCCCTTCCTCAAGGTCGTGAACGACACCGCGGTCGCCGTGAACCAGGGCGGCAAGCGAAAGGGGGCCGTGTGCTCGTATCTCGAGACCTGGCACCTCGACATCGAGGAGTTCCTGGAGCTGCGCAAGAACACCGGCGACGACCGGCGGCGCATGCACGACATGAACACGGCGAACTGGATTCCGGACCTGTTCATGAAGCGCGTGATCGAGAACGGGGAATGGACGCTGTTCTCGCCCTCCGACGTGCCCGAACTGCACGAACGTTGCGGCAAGGCGTTCGAGCAGGCGTACACCGCCTGCGAGCAAAAGGTTGCCCGCGGGGAAATCCGCCTGTTCAAGAAGCTTCCCGCGCAGCAGCTCTGGCGCAAGATGCTGTCGATGCTTTTCGAGACCGGCCATCCCTGGATCACGTTCAAGGATCCGTGCAACCTGCGCAGCCCGCAGCAGCACGCAGGCACCGTGCACAGCAGCAACCTGTGCACCGAGATCACCCTGAACACGTCGAAGGACGAGATCGCCGTATGCAATCTCGGCTCGGTGAACCTGGTCGCGCATATGACGGACCGGGGACTGGATTTCGCGAAGCTGCGAAAGACCATACGCAGCGCGATGCGAATGCTCGACAACGTCATCGACATCAACTATTACGCGGTGCCCAAGGCGCGCAATTCCAACCTGCGGCACCGACCGGTGGGGCTCGGAATCATGGGCTTTCAGGACTGCCTGCATCGACTGCGCATCCCGTACGCCTCGAAGCAGGCCGTGGAATTCGCCGATCGCTCCATGGAGATGGTCGCCTTCGCCGCCTACTGGGCCTCGACCGAGCTGGCCGAGGAACGCGGCCCGTATCCGTCCTTCGCGGGCTCGTTGTGGGCGCAGGGCATCCTGCCGCCCGACACCCTCGATCTTCTGGCGAGCGAGCGGGGCGGCTACGTCGAGGTGGATCGCTCGGCGACGCTCGACTGGAGCTCGCTGCGCGAGCGGATCCGCGGCCACGGCATGCGCAATTCCAACTGCCTCGCCATCGCACCCACTGCCACCATCGCGAACATCGTCGGCGTTTCGGCTTCCATCGAGCCGACCTACCAGAACCTGTACGTGAAGTCCAACCTTTCGGGTGAATTCACCGTCGTCAACGAGTACCTCGTTTCGGACCTCAGGCACATCGGGCTGTGGGACGAGGTCATGATCGCGGACCTGAAATATTTCGACGGCAATCTCGGCCGGATCGACCGCGTGCCGGCGGAGTTGCGGCAGCTGTACGCCGCGGCATTCGAAATCGAGCCCAAGTGGCTGGTGGAGGCGGCGGCGAGGCGACAGAAATGGATCGACCAGTCGCAGTCGCTCAACATCTATATGGCCGGCGCATCGGGCCGCAAGCTCGACGAGACCTACAAGCTGGCGTGGCGCCGCGGGCTGAAGACCACCTATTATCTGCGCGCGCTGGGGGCCACGCATGCCGAGAAGTCGACGGTGAGGGCGGGGCAGCTCAACGCGGTCCCCGCCGCGGCCGCGACGACCGGTGCGGCGGCGACGGACGCCGAGAGCAATTTCTGCTCTATCGGCAATCCGGAGTGCGAAGCGTGCCAGTAGGGCCGGAACCGTCGCGCCCGGACCGCGCCTGCGGGGGGAGCCATGCTGAGCTTTGACCAAGACGGACCCTTGGGCTCGATCGCCGGGCTCGCACTGCGGCCGGCAAGCGGCTTCGTTCCGGCCTCCGCGGGCAGGGACGAGCGCTTCGCCGCCGGCAACCCGTTCCGGCGGATCCGGGTCGAGGACAAGCGCATCATCAATTCCAAGGCCGACGTCAACCAGCTCGTTCCGCTCAAGTACCGGTGGGCGTGGGAAAAGTACCTGTCGGCGTGCGCCAACCACTGGATGCCGCAGGAGATCAACATGAGCCGGGACATCGCGCTGTGGAAGGACCCGGCCGGCCTGAACGAGGACGAGCGCCGGATCGTGCGGCGAAACCTGGGATTCTTCGTTACGGCCGATTCTCTCGCGGCCAACAACATCGTGCTCGGCACCTATCGGCACATCACCGCGCCCGAGTGCCGCCAGTACCTGCTGCGCCAGGCGTTCGAAGAGGCGATCCACACGCACGCGTACCAGTACATCGTGGAAAGCCTGGATCTCGAGGAAGGAGAGGTCTTCAACGCCTACCACGAGGTGCCGTCGATCCGCGACAAGGACGAGTTCCTGATTCCGTTCATCGACACGCTGACCGACCCGTCGTTCCGGACCGGTACGCCGGAGGCCGACCAGAAGCTGCTGAAGAGCCTGGTGGTGTTCTCCTGCCTGATGGAAGGCTTGTTTTTCTATGTGGGCTTCGTGCAGATCCTGGCGCTCGGCCGCCAGAACAAGATGACCGGCGCCGCCGAGCAGTACATGTACATCCTGCGCGACGAATCGATGCACTGCAATTTCGGCATCGACGTGGTGAATCAGATCAAGCTCGAGGACCCCCAGCTCTGGACCCCGCAGTTCCGCGACGAGTTGCAGCAGCTGTTCGCGAAAGCGGTCGAGCTGGAGTACCGGTACGCGGAGGACACGATGCCTCGCGGCGTCCTCGGCCTGAACGCGCCGATGTTCAAGGAGTACCTGCGCTACATCGCCAACCGGCGCTGCCAGCAGATCGGCCTCGACCCGCTTTATGCGGGAGCGGTGAATCCCTTCCCGTGGATGAGCGAGATGATCGACCTGAAAAAGGAGCGGAATTTTTTCGAGACGCGGGTGATCGAATATCAGACCGGAGGCGCGCTGAGCTGGGACTGAGCCCGGCGCGTTTCCTCGGCGGAGCATCGACAATGCATCGAGTCACGGCATGCAAGGCGGAAGAGGACTATAAGCTGTGGATCCGGTTCGACGACGGGCTCGAGGGACGCGTATTCCTCGGCAACCTCCTCGAGATCGGCGCCTTCCGGATGTGGCGCGACGTGCGCGAATTCGAGAAGGTGAGCGTGGATCCCGAAACGGCAACGGTCACCTGGGAGGGCGGCATCCGGCTCGATCCGGACATCCTGTACCGGGACCTGCTGGCAGGGAGCGGTGGCTGATGCGCCATTCTGAAGAATTCAACCCGGTCGCGGAATGCGAGTTCCGCGGGCGGTTGAATAGTCCGACCCAACGGGTCGGGCTCTTTTCGCAACTCAACTAGGAGATCGCTATGGCAACGAAGAAAAAGGGCAAGAAAACCGCGAAGAAAAAGAAGAAGAAGAAAGCATCGAAGAAGAAGAAATCCTCGAAGAAGAAGGTAGCCAAAAAGGCAGCGGGCAAGAAAAAAGCCGCCAAGAAAAAGAAACCAGCCAAGAAGAAGAAAAAGGCGTCAGCAAAGCCCGCAAAACCTGAGGCTCGACCTGCGGCACCTGCGACGGCAGCGCCTGCAACGCCGCCGTCCACCGCTGCGACCCCCGGCGCGAGAACCGCGCTGAATCCGGCGGCCGCATGGCCGTTTCCCACCGGCTCCCGGCCGTAACCGGGAACCGAGCGGGATTCGGGCGAGGGGCGTGAGCCCCTCGCCGGGCTTTTTGAAGCTCAGCGGACTGCCTTGGTCATTCCGTTCGCACTGGGAGACCCGGGCGTCCGCGGCTTCGCTTCAATCGTGCGCCGCGCCCTGAAGCGCCGGACAGCAAAGGAATTGTACCCCGCGGCGACGCTGATCCGTTCTCCCTGCCCGGGCGGCTATCCGGCTGGCGAAGACCGTCGACCGACGTCGCCGGCATTTCAGGAAGTATTTGACATATATGCAGAATATGCAATAATTGCGCGTTGTTGCGTCGCAATATCAGATGCCGCAGCCGTCTTATCTGACGCAGCATGCGGGGTCAGAGTCCTGTTCCCAGTGCAGCATCGTCCAGGCTCATTCCTGCGATCCCTCAGCCTGGATTCCTTCCCCGCCAATCGGCCCGCTCACCAAGCGGGGCCGCCTCGGGTGCGGGAAGCCGGTACGCGGCGTCATGAAAATGGAGGTGCCCAATGGAAGCACCGAGCCGTTCGCTGCAAGTTAGCGGCTTTTCCACCCCACTGCGCGTCTTTATCGTAGCGCGCGGATTCTTTGCGCTCGTCGGCCTTGCCTTGCTGGTTGCGGTTGCCGCCCCGGGCGGGACGCCCGCGACCGATGAGCCGGAGGACGCCGCGCCCGTGCAGGCACGGCTGACCACCGGCCCCGCGACCCGCAGCAGCCATCCCGCTTCGCAGCGCATCGAAATCGTCGCCCGGGTACGCGAGCGCGAGCAGCGCGCGGTCGTGGAATTCATTTCCAGGCGCTACCGGGTGGCCGAAGAGGCGATCGCCTCGTTCGTTTCCAGCGCGTACCGCGCAGGCGCCGAGCATCGGGTCGACCCGCTTCTGATTCTTGCCGTTGTCGCGATCGAGTCGCGGTTCAATCCCGTGGCCGAGAGCCTCCTCGGCGCCAAGGGCCTGATGCAGGTGTTGCCGAAGTATCATCAGGACAAGCTGTTCGAGCACGGCGGGGAACCGGCGCTGCTCGATCCGGAAATCAACATCCGGGTTGGCACCCAGATCCTGCGCGAATATCTGGGTCGCTTCGGAGAGATCGAAACCGCGCTCCAGGTGTACGCCGGCGCCCTCGACGAGCCGAATTCGCAGTACGCGAGCAAGGTCCTCGCGGTTCGAGCCCGCCTGGAGCAGTTGATCGCGCGCGCACGGCACTCCGCGGCCTGACGCCCGCCTAGCCCGCATATTTCACGAGTAACCGAATTGACGATCGCGGAGTCGTGCGGCAGGCGAATTTTATGAATTCGCTGCGAAGGCGCGCGGTTTCAGGGGCGTTTTGAGCGATTGAGGCAAAGGGCCCCCTTACCCCCGTTGTTTGTCAACGTGCCGGGGCAGCACTCGGGCGAGGTTACGGTGAGTCGAGCGCGCGCGCTGCGGCCCGATAGATTGCTTGGTGAGGGAAGGCGGAACTGAGCATCACGCGCACGCGCCGGGTGTTGCGGATGATGACGGCGCCGATCTTCAGAAGCTTGACGCGTAGCGTGGTGGCCTGGAGCCGCGCGAACTCGGTGCCGGCAAGAGCAAGTGCACGCAGCCGCTCGGTGAGGATGTAGGCGAGGCTCGAGAGCAGCAGCCGGAACTGATTCGCTGCGAAGTACTGGCAGCTCGTACGGTCGGCAAACAGTCCGAGCTGCGCTTCCTTGATGCGGTTCTCCATCTCGCCGCGAGCGCAATAGGTTTGCTCGTATACGGCTCTGGCATCGCCCTCGAGGTTGGTGACGATGTAGCGGGGGTTGTCGCCTTTGTCCATGTGCTCAAGCCGCGCGATCACCCGCCGCTCGCACTTCCAGGTGCGCGCGCCGTAGCGCAGCTCGGCGAACTCGCGCTGCTTCTGGCCGCTTTGCGCAAACTGAGCAGCAAGGCGCTCGCGCTGCGCTTGGGTCATTGCGTTCAGGCGCGAGTTCTTGGCCAAGCCCACGATGTAGCCCACGGCGTTTCGCTCGCACCAGCCGAGGATGCGCCGTCGACAGAAGGCCGAGTCCCCGCGCAAGATGATTCGCACCGCGGGCCAGGCTTGGCGCAGCCTCCGGACCAGGAGCTTCAAGACCGCCCCGGCGTGCTTGGATTCGCTGATCCTGCTTGGACGCAAATAGGCTATGAGCAGTTGCTCGCCGCAGAACACATACAGCGGTAGGAAGCAGTAATGGTCGTAGTAGCCGTGGAAGGAGCTGCCCTCCTGCTTGCCGTGCACGGGATCATCGGTGGCATCGAAATCGAGCACCAGCTCCTGGGGCGCGCTCTTGAACGAGGCGATGAAGCGCTCGAGGATCACCTCATGAATCGCCCAGGCCGCAGAGCGCGTCGCGCGACTCTCGAGGCGGCACAGCGTCGGTGCCGAGGCAAGCGCCGTGTCGCGCTCGCAGGCCGTTTGCATCAGCACATCGTCTCTGAGCGTCGCGTGGTCGTTCAGGTCCTCGTAGCCCTGCACCAGCCCGAACACTCGCTGGCGCAGCATGTCGCAGAGCGTGTGCGTGATTCGCTCGGGATCGCGCGGATCGGCAAGTACTCCTGCCACCGCATCGATCAGTCCCAGGCGACGATCGAGTTTCCGCAGCAGCGGCAAGCCCCCATCGCTTGAGACATCGCCACCGTTGAAATTCACTTCGATTCGACGACGACCGAACCCCTCAAATTCGATCTGCTGCGAAGTACAATCTGGCATCGGCGGACTCCACGTTGAAATCGATCCAACTAATTGACTCAACGCGCAGTTCCGGAATCCGCCGACCTCACCTCATGAAAAATCCGGGCTAGCCGAATGCTGGCGGGCGTCGCGCTTGCGGCGCTGGCGCTCGCGTTGCCGCAGGGCGCGCTTGCGGCGAAGGCGGGGGAGGTGACGCATCTTTCGGGTGCGGTGGTGGCGAGGAAAGCTGACGGGCGCTCGCAGATCCTCGGGGTGAAGTCCGAAGTGGCCGAAGGGGACGTGATCGCGACGGCCGAGAATAGCTACGCGCGGGTGAAGTTTGCCGATGGGACCGAAACGGTGCTTCGGCCGGCAACGCAGGTGAAGGTCGATTCGTTCAGCTTCCAGGAGCAGCGCCCGCAGGCCGACAACGTCGCGCTCTCGCTCTTGAAGGGGGGGATGCGTGCAGTCACCGGGCTACTCGCGCGACGCAATCCGGCAAGTTTCCGCGTCGCCACGCCGAGCGCGACGATCGGGATCCGGGGAACGAACTTCGGGCTCCAGTTCTGCAACAACGACTGCGCCGGGATCGTGACTCCGCAGGGCGGGGTGCCGGCTAATGGCCTGCATGCCGATGTGGCAGACGGGACGATCAGCGTGACCACGCAAGCCGGCTCGCTTGCCGTCGGGGTGGGGCAGTTTGCCTTTGTGCAAAGTCCTGTGGTTCTCCCGGTACTGGTCCCGCCGAGCGAAGCGGTGCGGGTGGTGTTGCCACCACAGGCGACGAGCCCCGCCACGCAAGGCGGCACGGTGGGCAAGACCGGGAGCCTTGAGTGCGCGATCTAGGGACCTCTAGGTTCCGCCTCGCGTAGCCGATCAAGTGTACCCATTGCTATTCAGTCGGTTAGGCTAGATACTTCGCGCCATGAATGAGCTGTCTGGCGCATCCGCTCCGGCTCGGGCAAGGAAAGTGCTTGCGGCGGGGGTGACGCTTGCCTGCCTCGCCGGGGCGTCGCCCGCGGCCCATGCCCAGGCCCCCGGTGCGGTGCAGACCCCGGTGGAGTTGCGCTTTGACATTGCGCGCTACGTAGTGGAAGGAAATACGCTTCTGCCCGCGGCCGAAGTCGAGCGCCTGGTTGCGGCCTTTGCCGGCAAGGGGCGGGACTTTGGCGATGTGCAGCGCGCGCTCGAAGCACTGCAGGACGCCTACCGCGCGCGCGGCTACAGCGCGGTGCAGGTCTATCTCCCGGAGCAGGCGCTTGAGCGCGGCGAAGTGCTGCTGCGGGTGGTGGAGGCGAGGATCTCCAAGCTCGAGGTGCACGGGAACAAGTACTTCGATGAGGCGAACATCCGCAGGAGCTTGCCCAGCCTTGCCGAGGGTGCAAAACCGAACGCCAACGTGGTGGCGAAGAACCTTGCGCTTGCGAACGAAAACCCCGCGAAGCAAACCAACGTCACGCTGCGCGCGGGAGCAAAGGAAGGCGAGGTGGAAGCGCGGATCGACGTTACCGATGAGCCGCCGCGCAAGTGGTTCGTGACGCTCGACAATACCGGCACCCCCGCCACGGGCTACCACCGCGTGGGGCTGGGCTACCAGGACGCGAATCTCTTCGGGGCCGATCACGCAATGACGCTGCAGGCGGTCACTTCGGTCGAGGAACCATCCCAAGTCGGGATCTACAGCCTGGGCTATCACCTGCCGCTCTACGCCCGGGGCGCTTCGATGGACTTCGTCGCCGGGTATTCGGACGTGGACGCGGGCTCCACGCAAACGCCGGCCGGTGCGCTCACCTTCAGCGGCCGGGGCGGAGTGCTGGGTGCGCGCTACAACTGGCACCTCGATCGGGTGGCGGGCTACGACCACAAGCTCATCTTCGGGCTCGATCACCGCATGTACCGCAACACCTGCGCGCTCGGTGCCTTTGGCGCTGCGGGGTGCGGGGCGGCGGCCGCAACCTTCTCGCTCACCCCGCTCTCACTCACCTACTCAGGCACCTTGACGCAACCTTCCTCGCGCCTGGGGTTCTACGCCGGAGCTTCGACCAATCTGGGCGGCGGTGCGCGCGGCACGAGCGAAGCGCTGAGCCGGGCGCGCCCTGGCGCGAGCGCAACCTACTGGATCGTGCGCGCGGGGCTGGAGTGGGCGGGCGCCATCGCTGCAGACTGGCAGTTGCGCGCGCGCCTTAACCTCCAGCACACCGACGAAGTGCTCGTTGCGCCCGAGCAATTCGGCATCGGCGGGGCGAACTCGGTGCGGGGTTTCCTTGAGCGCGAGCGCTCGGACGATCGCGGCCACAGCGGCTCGCTCGAGCTCTACACCCCGGAGCTG
>Ga0137796_10001377_pt1 | contig 13926 bp, 14 predicted proteins | sample OV2TP3_FD_97704 | JGI IMG/M metagenome (GOLD analysis project Ga0137796, IMG submission 97704)
CTGCCCTGGACCGGGTCGACCTGGCGGCGGCGGGCCTAGCGCTGGGAGGCCTGGTCTGGACTTGGCAATGGTACAAGCGACGGCGCAACGACTCGGTGTCCGTTGCCGAGAGCGCGCGAACGGAACCGATCAGAGACAATTGAGGCGCGCGCGCCCGTAGCGTGCCGCAAGCCGATCCGACAATGCTCTAGCTCGTCAGGTCGCCGAGCCGCCTCTCGAGCTCGCCCGACGCCCGGAGCTCGTTGACGATCGAAATCATCACCGTCGCCATCGGCATCATCGGCTCGTTCGGCGACCACACCAGGCCGACCTCCTGGCTGATCTCGGGCTCGATCAGGTCGATGGCCCGGACGCCCGGAAACTGCCCCGGCATGCGGACGAAGTGCTTCGGGATGACCGTGACCAGACCCGCGAACATGACGTGAAAGATCAGGTTCAAAATCGAATCCGAGGCGGTGACGAGGGGCTTCGGGGCCAATCCCAGGCGGCCGAAGGCGTCGTCGACGATCTTGCGTTCGTGCATCGACTTGTCGAGCAGGCATAGGGGCAGCTTCGCGGCGTCCTTCCAGCGGATCACCGACAGGTTGCGGTACTCCTCGACATCCGGGACCAGCAGGCTCAAGCGCTCGACATAGATGGGCATGGAGCGCAACCCGCCGAGCTCCGCCTGCTTCAAATAGGTGATGCCGACGTCGAGGGAGAAGTTGCTGAGGCCGAGCTTGGTCTGCTCGATGCCGAGGAATCGAATGTCGATCTCGACTCCCGGATGCTTGCGCGACAGCAGCCCGCTCAACAGCGGCAGGATCGGCGAACTGTTGGGCATGGCGCCCAGCCGCAGCCGGCCTTCGAAGTTCTCCCGCATGCCGGACAGCTCGACCAGCATGGCGTCGCGCTGCGAGATCACCCGTTCCGCCCATTCGATGATCCGCTGGCCTTCCTTGGTGAAGCCGAGGAACCGTCGGCCGCGCAGCACGATGGGGACGCCGAGCGTCTGTTCCAGTTGCTTGATGGCGCTCGACAGGCTGGGCTGGGACACGTTGCAACGCGCCGCCGCGCGGCCGAAGTGTTCCTCGTGCGCCAGGGCGACCAGGTACTGGAGTTGCCTGAAGAACATGTTTCCTGCCCAGTTCCCAGGATCTTGGGCCTTTAATAATAAGGCCCTATCACCCTGTTATAAGGCAATTCTATCAAATGTCCTGGAACGATTCCAGGCGCCATAGTAAATGGCCGAGAAAATGCGACTTTGATCAACTTGACCAATGTCAAGGCGGTTAATCTGCAAACTGCCTATCATACCTCCCTCGCGACGACCCGGTTTGGGCGTCGGCAATTCAAGGAGGCCAACATGCAGGCATACGGTGGAACGGTCACCCTGTCCGAGAAGCTCCAGCGCACCCGAATTATCTGCACGAAGCCGGAGTGCACGGCCAATTGTGCCTATGCGCTTAATTGTTATAAGCATCCCTACAGGTGGATGTTCGTCGGCATCTGGCTCGCGGTCGCGCTTGCACTGTTGAGCGCCCTGGTCGCGATCGTGTGAGGCCGGCGGCCGGCTGCGACCGCCGCTCCTCGGCCATCGGCGCCGGCGCGCCGCCGCCCGGTATTTAATTCCGCTTTGCCGGTTCCTGTATTATGAAGGCGTCCGCGCCGCTCGGACGCCTTTTTGTTTCCGTACCCGACATCCGTGGGTCCGCCCGGGGGCATGACAGGCAGGAAGGGCCCGCCGATGGAACCGTCGACTCTCGTCCTGATCGGCGGTTTCAGCACCCTGGTCGGGGTGTTGATCGGCGGTGTCGGGGTCGGCGGCGTCCTCCTGGTGCCGATGCTGACGTTCGTTTTCGGGCTCGACATCCACGTTGCCATCGCCGCCGCCATGTTCAGTTATCTGTTCAGCGGCGCAGTCGGCGCCGCGATCTACGCCCGCAACCGCTCCATCCGATGGGCGATGGCGCTGTGGCTGTTCGCCGGCGCCATGCCGGCGGCGTTCGCTGGCGCCATGGCGTCTTCGGTGTCGCCGACCCGCGGCCTCGAATTCCTGATCGCCCTGCTGATCGTCTTTGCCGGCGCCAACGCACTGCTCACCCGGGGCGACGACGACCGCGGCGGACGCCCGCTAAATGCCGTCGCGCTCGCCGCGATCGGCGCCGTCACCGGGTTCGGCTCGGCCCTGACGGGAACCGGCGGGCCGCTGATCCTGGTGCCGATCCTGGTTTGGCTGAAGGTTCCGGCGCTGACGGCGGTCGGCCTCAGTCAGGCGATTCAGCTGCCGATCGCGTCGTTGGCGACGATCGGCAACTTCCTTTACGGATCGGTGGATATGGTCGTCGGCGGGGTAATTGCCGTTGCCCTGATGGCCGGGGCATCCCTTGGGGCGCGCTTTGCCCATGCCGTATCGCCGTCGACGCTGCGAACCGTCGTCGCGTGGGTCCTCGTCGCCGTCGGGCTGCTCATCATCGGCCGCATCTCGATTTCCTGGGCGGTTCCGTGATGGCCTTACGGTAGACGCTTTCAATCGCGTGTTTTGTTTTAACTATCAAGGCCTTAGTTCTTGTTGCCGGCGCCGCGATGATTGTAATCTTTCGAGCGAGCGCCCGTTCGCAAGCAGCCGATGCCGGGTGCCGTAGGGCGGGTCGCCGACGGCGATCGTCGCCGTCCGCGCGGCCGTGCAGCATCGCCGGGCGTGAGCGGCGTCATCAACGCGATTATCGGCAAACGGAAAACTCAAACGGGGAGGATAGCGACATGGCTGATGCGTCGACGCGACGAAAAGTCACGATAAGGACCCTCAACAAGAAAATGCAGGACGGCGAGCAGATCGTGCAAATGGCGATCTACGACTATCGCAGTGCCGTCATCGGCGACCGGCTTGGCATCGACATCCTGTGCGTTTCCGACACCGGCGGCATGATTCTGTTCGGCCACAAAAGCACCGTCACCGTGACGTTCGACGAAGTCATGATGATGGCGAAGGCGATCGACCGCGGCAGCCAGTATGGGCTGCGCATGGTCGACATGCCGTATTGGAGCTTCCACGTGTCGCCGGAGCAAGCGGTCGAGAACGCCGGCCGCTTCGTGCACGAAGCGAATGCCGAGGTGATGAAATGCGAGGGCAACCAAAACCACGCCCGAAACATCGAGGCGATCGTCAAGGCCGGCATTCCCGTGCAAGGCCACATCGGCATCACGCCCATGCGCATGCCGCAGCTCGGCGGCTTCTTCGCCCAGGGCAAGACCGCGGACCGAGCGAGGGAGCTGGTCGACGACGCCCGCGCGTTCGTCGACGCCGGCTGCTTCTCGATCCTGTGCGAGGTCACCAGCGAAGAGGTGTGCCAGTATCTGGCCGAGACGTTGCCGGTGCCCGTCGTCAGCCTCGGCGCCGGGAGCAAGGCCGATGGCGTTCATATTATCACCTCCGATCTGTTCAAGCTGTGGGAAGAGCACGTGCCGCGCCACTCCAAGATTTACACCGATCTGATCCCGATCATGGAAGACGTTTTCACGCGCTATCGGGACGAGGTGCGCCAGCACATCTACCCGGGCCCCGAGCACACCGTCTACATGCCCGACGAAGAGCTTGAGACGTTCGCCAAGGCCATGAAATGGAATTCCAAGCTGGCCGAGCTGGACAAGAAGAAAAGCGGCAAGAACAAGAAAAGGGCCGGCAAGTAACGCCGCAACCGCGCTTTGCGCGCGGGACGACGGGGCGCCGGGCGACGCCGCGCCCCGTCGCCGTTTGCGGCCGCGTCAGACTGCCGGTTCGGGCAGGCCGTTTTGGCGGACGGCCGCGATCAAAGTATTACGAAGGAGGCAGGCGATGGTCATCGGGCCGACTCCGCCGGGCACCGGCGTAATGGCGCCAGCGACGCGCCTCGCCTCGTCGAACGCCACGTCGCCGACAAGCCGCGACCTTGGCGACCCATCCTGATGGGCGCCCCGGTCGGGGGCCCGGACGCGGTTGATACCGACGTCGATGACGGTGGCCCCCGGCTTGATCCAGTCGCCGCGCACCAGTTCCGCGCGGCCCACCGCCGCCACCAGAATCTCGGCTTCGCGACAGCGCGCCGGCAAGTCCTCGGTCTTGGAATGGGCGATGGTAACCGTGCAGTGCTCCGCGAGAAGCAGGGCGGCCATCGGCTTGCCGACGATGTTGGAACGCCCAAGAACCAGCGCGCGCTTGCCTTTCAAGTCGCCGAGCACGTCGCGCAATAACAACAGACAGCCGTAGGGCGTGCACGGCACCCGGGTATCGGCGCCGATCCAAAGTCGCCCGACGTTCACGACATGGAAACCGTCCACGTCCTTCTCGGGAGAGATGGCGGTAATCACCTTGTGCTCATCGATGTGACTTGGAAGCGGCAGCTGGACCAAAATTCCGTTGACGGCCGAGTCGTCGTTGAGCCGCCCGATCAACGCCAACAAGTCCGACTCGGGCACATTCCCTGGAAGCCGGTGTTCAACCGAATCCATGCCCGCGAGCTCGGTCTGCCAACGTTTGTTCCGCACGTAGATCCGGCTGGCCGGATTGTCGCCCACCATCACGACGTCGAGTCGCGGCCGCAGCCCGTGTTCGCTTTCGAGATTCGTCACCGCCGCCGCAATGTCCTCGCGCAGGCGCTCGGCGAAGAGTTTCCCGTCGATGATTCGGGCGTCCGGGAGGTCTTTTCCCTCAACCGGAGCCGTCGTATGCGCCATCGATCGTATGCGTCCCTTGGTCACGTCACGAACCCTGACTTACCAGCGTCCGACCTTCGCGTTCGAAGGCCGGACGCAACGCACGTTGCCGAACATTTCGTTGCAGTAAATGCAGAGATCGTGGCGGGACGGAAGAAGATTGTTTCTACGAGCAAATAGGCGGGACTTAACAAAACAGGCTATCAACTAATAGATCGCGTCTAATTAAGGTTGGTCTATCGCTAAATTAGTAAATCCTTCTTTACAGGAGCCGCATATCGGAAGAACACTTGAAGCGGCGAATGACAATTAAAAATAACCTGAAACTCCAACCAGGGACGCGGTCGTTGGGGAGGACACTGCACACCGAGTCCATGAGATGCCGTCGGATCGGCGTTGCGCCGATTCCGACGATGGAGTCGCGTGGGGAAATCCGTGGCGGACGGCGCGGATGTCGAAGACCCCGGCACGCCGTCGCCCCCAGTGGCGGCCAAGACCAATACCACGGCAGGAGCTCGGCTCTCGGATTGCGGTGGGTTTTCTGGAAAGCGACGCCGTCGGCACGGGGAAGGTTTCGTTGAAGGGTCACGTCGGACGAAAACAAATCATGACGATCCGGACCGGGCGGGAACGCCGCGGATCGGACATTTGGAGAAGGAGACGCTAGGATGAGTCGACTGCCACCATTCAAGGATTACGTAAAGGACATGAGTGAGGCTTTGGCGGGGCCGACGCGCGAAGAAGCGCACGCGCTGTCCCGGCAGAAGCCTTACAAAAGGGAAGAGACGCTGACGGGCGATTTGAGCGCTCTCGGCGCGAAACGGCGTCATTTCCTGGCGGGCATCGCCGCGGCGGGCGGAGCGTTGGCGGCGGGCGCGCTCGGCGTGCCGAAAGCGAAGGCCGAGGCGTTGAAGGTTCCCGAAACGAACAAGACCATGGGACGGCCGATCGACGCCAAGGCCTACGGCATGCCGTCGAAATTCGAGGGCCACGTCACCCGCAATCGCACCGACGTGTTCGTCAACAAGCAGAACTTCTCCGACTGGAGCATGACGCCGCTCCAGCACCAGCACGGGATCGTCACCCCGAACGGCCTGATCTACGAACGTCACCACGCCGGCACGCCGGACATCGATCCCCACCAGCACCGGCTGGTCATCCACGGCATGGTCAATCGGCCGCTGGTCTTCACCATGGAGGCGCTGATGCGCTATCCGTCGGTGTCGAAGTTCTACTTCCTCGAATGCTCCGGCAACACGCTGACCGACTGGCTGGCGGTCAAATCGAAGACCGTGCAGCAGACTCATGGGCTGTTGTCCTGCTCCCAGTGGACCGGCATTCCGGTGTCGTGGCTGCTCGACGAAGCCGGCATCCAGCCCGGGGCGAAGTGGATTCTGTTCGAGGGCGCCGACGGTGCCGCCCATGCGCGCTCGATTCCGGTCGATAAGGTCATGGGCGACACCATGATCGTTTTCGGCGCCGGGGGCGAGGCGCTGCGGCCCGAAAACGGCTATCCGCTGCGCGCCTTCATGCCCGGCTGGGAAGGTAACGTTTCGGTCAAATGGTTACGGCGCATCAAGGTATCCGACAAGCCGTGGCACCTGCGCAGCGAGACCGCCCGTTACACCGACCCGATGCCGGACGGCAAGTGGCGCCAGTTCAGCATGGAAATGGAGTGCAAGTCCGTCATCACCAACCCGTCCGGCGGCATGAGCCTGAAGGGGCCCGGGTTCTACGAAATCCGCGGCTTCGCGTGGTCCGGCCGCGGCACCATCCGGGCCGTGGACGTCACCACCGACGGCGGCAAGTCCTGGCGGACGGCGGACCTCGAGGAGCCGGTCATCGACAAGTGCCTGACGCGGTTCCGCTATCGCTGGAACTGGGACGGCGGCCCGGCGAAGATCGCCAGTCGCGCGGTCGACAGCACCGGCTACGTGCAGCCGACCGTCGCCGACATCACCAAGGTTCGCGCCATCGTCGGCTTCGTCCAGCACCACAACGGCATCTTCCCGTGGGCCGTCAACGAGAAGGGGGAGGTGGCCAATGCGGTCGCTTAAGCTTGCGTTGGCGGCGGCCGTTGCACTTGGATTTGGCGGCGCCGCCCTCGCCGACAGCGATCTGTCGAGACCGGGCGTCGGCTTCGGCCAGCCGATCGGCCCGGCCGACCTGGCCGCCTGGGACATCGACATCAGCACCTCGGACGGCAAGGGCCTGCCTCCCGGCAAGGGCTCGGTCGCCGAGGGAAAGGCGATCTACGCGCAGAAGTGCGTCGCCTGCCATGGCGAGGCCGGTAATGGCGGCCCGCAGTATCCGGGCAAGCTCTATGGCGGTATCGGCTCCTTCACCACGAAGGCGCGTGTCGTGACGCCGGGTAGCATGTATCCGTACGCGTCGATCCTGTTTGATTACACGCGACGGACGATGCCCATGGATTCGCCGCAGACGCTGACCAACGACGAGGTCTACGCGCTGACCGCGTACGTCTATTTCCTCAATGGCTTGGTCAAGGAGAACGCGACCCTCGACGCCAAGTCGCTGGCGGCGATCAAGATGCCGAACCGCGACGGGTTCATCGTCGACGACCGGCCGGACGTGAAGGCCGTTCGCTGCATGACGAACTGCCTGTGAAAAAGGAACCATGAAGGCCCGGCGGGGGTGGCCCGCCGGGACGTCTCCGGGGAACACCGGAGTTTCCGACGACTCGTTACCTCCCATGTGACCTCCCGAGAACCGACCCGGGCCCGCAATGCGGGCCCGTTTTTTTCTTCGGCTCGTCTTGCCCGCAAGGACAGGCCGACGGCGCTTTCTACAGTGCATCTGGAGGAGAGGCGGTTTCGCGGCGGTAGCCGGGGCTGGCCTGCGGGCCGGACCGTTGGATCAGTCCATCGTTGGGGTCCGCGGTAGTCGGTCCGTTTTCCGTTTTACTAGGGGATAAACTGGGCGCGTGGGGACTGGAATATCAGCGAATGGAAATAAACGGGGAAAGTTCGTGAGAAACCCGCGTCGGGCCCCAATGCGGCAGAGGAGAGACCGGAATCGCGGCGGCCAAACTTGAATTTTTGGCGTACACCCTGACGCCGACGGGGGCCGGCCTGAGTGAACGGACTGGTTGGCGGAGAGGGAGGGATTCGAACCCTCGGTACCCTTACGGGTACAACGGTTTTCGAGACCGCCCCGTTCGACCGCTCCGGCACCTCTCCTGTTACGCGTGCGTAGACTGTGGCGTCGGCGATGCCCGGTGGCCCGGGCCGCTAAGGCGGGCGGAGACTACCCCGAAAGCGCGCGGAGAGGCAAGGAACCGGGGTGGCCGGCGCAACTCAGCGCGGCGCGCCTCCGCGAGGTCCTGTGAGTCGGTCCAGACCGTTGACAAGCGGGCGTTCCGGGGTATAGTGCCGCGGCTTTCAGGCGGGGCCGGGGCGCGCCCCAGGCGCGCCAAATCCGGCCCTTTTCGACCAACGGTCCCAGGGGATCCCATGTTCGCCGTCATCCGCACCGGTGGCAAGCAGTACCGGGTCGCAAAGGACGACCGCATCATCGTCGAGAGGCTTGTCGGCAAGCCGGGGACGATGATCGAGCTCGCCGAGGTGCTGATGGTCGGTGGCGACGGCAAGTCGCCGACGTTGGGTCGACCGATGGTTGCCAAGGCTACAGTGTTCGCCGAGGTGCTGGAGCACAACCGCGCCGACAAGATCATCGTGTTCAAGAAGAAACGCCGCAACAACTACCGTCGCAAAGCCGGCCACCGCCAGGACCAGACGGTGCTGCGCATCGTCGACGTAAGCCCGACCGGCACGGCGCCGAAGTTCACGCCGACGCCGAAGCGGGAACCCAAACCGGTGTCCAAGAAGGCGAAGCAGGAAAAGGCCAAGGCGGCGCCCGGGACGGAACAGGCAAAGCCGGCGACCGAAGCAACGCCGGAGAGCAAGCCGGCGGCGAAGGCGAAAAAGGCGCCGGTGAAGAAGCAGGCCAAGGCGCCGGCGAAGAAAAAGGCGGCAGCCAAGAAGAAGCCGGCCCAGGATTCGAAAAAGGGCAAGGGCAAGTCGTAAGGAGCCTTAGAGATGGCACATAAAAAGGCAGGCGGCAGCTCCCGCAACGGCCGCGACAGCAGGGGCCGCAGGCTCGGCGTCAAGCGTTTCGGCGGCCAGAGCGTGCTGGCCGGCAACATCCTGGTGCGCCAGCGCGGTACCAAGTTCCATGCCGGCGACAACGTCGGCGTGGGCAAGGATCACACGCTTTTCGCCAAGGCCGGCGGCCGAGTGACGTTCCGGCACGCGGCCAAGGGCAGGATCTTCGTGGCGGTGGAGCCGACGACCTGACATAGGATCGTCGGCCAGCCGAACACGTGCGAAGGGGAATGGCCGACCGTTCCCCTTTTTTCGTGCCGAAATTCCGAATGCGGAAAGCAGTGTCATGAAATTTCTCGACGAGGCGAAGATATTCGTCAAAAGCGGCGACGGCGGCGCCGGCGCGGTCGGTTTCCGGCGCGAGAAGTTCGTCGAGTTCGGCGGCCCCGACGGCGGCGACGGCGGCCGCGGCGGCGACGTGGTGTTTGAGGGCTCGGGAGCCCTCAACACGTTGATCGATTTCCGTTACCAGCAGCACGTCAAGGCCGGCCGAGGCGGCCACGGCATGGGCCAAAACCGCTCCGGCGCCTCCGGCAAGACGGTTACCGTCAAGATTCCGGTCGGTACCCAGGTGTTCGACGAGGACAAGCAGACGCTGATCGCCGACATCACCGGGCCCGGCCAGCGGGTGGTGGTCGCCCGCGGCGGCGACGGCGGCTTCGGCAATGCCCACTACAAGTCCTCCACCAACCGAGCGCCGCGCCAGCACGGGACCGGGCATCCGGGCGAGGAGCGCTGGCTGTGGCTGCGGCTGAAGCTGATCGCCGACGCCGGACTGGTAGGGCTGCCAAACACCGGCAAGTCGACCTTGCTGGCGGCGGTCAGTCGCGCCCACCCGAAGATCGGCGACTACCCGTTCACCACGCTGCACCCCAACCTTGGCGTCGTGCATGGCGCCGGCGAAGAGTTCGTGCTCGCCGACCTGCCCGGCCTGATCGAGGGCGCCAGCGAGGGCGCCGGCCTCGGCACTCGCTTCCTCGGTCACGTCGAGCGCTGCCGGGTGCTGGTGCACCTGATCGATGGGACCCAGGACGACGTGGTTGGCGCCTACCGCACGGTGCGCCGCGAGCTCGAGGCGTACGGCGTCGGGCTGGTCGAGAAGCCGGAATTGGTGGCCCTCAACAAGACCGACGCGCTCGCTGCCGACGTGGTCAAAAAAAAGCTGCGCGCGCTCAAGAAAGCCTGCGGCCGCGACGTGGCCGCAATCTCAGCGGTGTCCGGCGACGGGCTTAAGGCGCTGACCGCCGATTTGGCGAAGGTAATCCGCCGCGAGACGCCGGCGGAAGGCGGCCGCGAGGCGGCGCTGTCATGACGGCGAGGATGAAACTCGAAAGCGGCCGCCGGGTGGTGGTCAAGATCGGCACCGTGCTGTTGGTCGACCAGGAGAAAGGCACCATCCACCGCGCCTGGCTGGAGTCCCTGGCCGAAGACGTGTCGCGGCTGCGCGGCCGTGGCCAGGAGGTGATCATCGTTACCTCCGGCGCCATCGCCGTCGGCCGGCGGCACTTGAACCTGCCGGCCGGCCCGCTGCGCCTCGACGAGAGCCAGGCGGCAGCGGCGACCGGCATGGTGCGGCTCGCCCACGCCTACCAGGAAGTGCTCGGCCAGCACGGCATGACAGTAGCGCAGGTGTTGCTGACCCTCGACGACTCCGAGAACCGGCGCCGCTACATCAACGCCCGCAACACCCTCAATTCGCTGCTCGGGCTTGGCGCGGTGCCACTGATCAACGAGAACGACACGGTCGCCACCGACGAGATCCGGTTCGGCGACAACGATCGCCTCGCGGCGCGGGTTTCGGTGATGGTCAGCGCCGATATTCTGGTGCTGCTGTCCGACATCGACGGGCTTTACACCGCCGATCCGGACCGCGACCCGGATGCCAAGCCGATCCCCCAGGTAACGGCGGTGACGCCCGAGATCGAAGCGATGGCCGGCCGCGTGCAAGCCGGCGACAGCCGCGGCGGCATGGCGACCAAGCTGGCGGCGGCCAAGATGTGCCTCGCCAACGGCTGCCGCATGGTGATCGCCGACGGCAAGGCGCCGTGCGCCCTGAAGCGCATCGAGGACGGCGCCCGCGCCACTTGGTTCCTGCCATCCGCGACGCCCAAGGCGGCGCGCAAGCGCTGGATCGCCGGCGCGCTGAAGCCGACCGGCGCGGTGGTGCTCGACGCCGGCGCCGAGAAGGCGCTGCGCTCGGGCAAGAGCCTGCTTCCCGCCGGGGTCGTAGGCGTCGAGGGTTCGTTCCAGCGCGGCGACGCTGTGATCGTCAAGACCGCCGACGGCCGTGTGCTGGGGCGCGGCCTCGCGGCCTATTCGGCCGACGACGCGCGCCGCATAAAAGGCTATAAAACCAGTGAAATCGAGGCTGTACTCGGCTACCGTGGCCGCGACGAGCTGATCCACCGCGACGACCTGGTGCTTGACTGAGGAACCGCGATGGCCGCCAAGATGCGAAAGAAATCGACCGCCAGGATCCGCGCCCTGATGCGCCGCATCGGCAAGGCCGCCAAGGAGGCGGCCGGCGTCCTGGCGCTCGCCTCCACGACGGTGAAGAACAAGGCGCTCCGTGAGGCGGCGACGAGCCTCCGGCGGCGCAGGAACGAGATACTCTCCGAGAATGCCAGGGACATGGCGGCGGCGGAGGAGCAAGGCCTCACGGCGGCGATGCTCGACCGACTCAGGCTCACCAATGAGCGCCTGGAATCCACCGCCACGGGCCTCGACGAGATCGCCGAGCTCGCCGATCCGGTCGGCGCCGTCACCGCCGAATGGGACCGTCCCAACGGCCTCCACATCCAGCGGCTCCGGGTGCCGCTCGGGGTGATCGGCATCATCTTCGAATCGCGGCCCAACGTCACCGCCGATGCCGGCGGGTTGTGCCTGAAGGCCGGCAACGCGGCGATCCTGCGCGGCGGCTCGGAAAGCTTCCACTCGTCGCAGGCGATCATGGAGTCGCTTAGCGAAGGCCTGAAGGCGGCCGGGCTGCCGGCGGCCTCCATCCAGCTGGTGCCGACCCGCGACCGCGCTGCCGTCGGCGAGATGCTGACCATGACCGAGTTCATCGACGTGATCGTGCCACGCGGCGGCAAATCGTTGGTCGAGCGAGTCAGCGCCGACAGCCGGGTGCCGTTGTTCAAGCACCTGGAGGGCAACTGCCACTCCTACGTCAACAAGGACGCCGATCCCGAGATGGCGCGCAAAGTCGTGGTCAACGCCAAGATGCGCCGCACCGGCATCTGCGGCGCCACCGAGAAGCTGCTGATCGACCGCGCCGCCGTGAAGGTGATGCTGAAGCCGATCCTCGACGACCTGATCGCCGCCGGCTGCGAGGTGCGCGGCGACGCCGAGGCGCGCGCCGCCGATCCGCGCGTCAAGCGGGCGACCGCCGCCGACTGGGACACCGAGTATCTGGATTCGATCATCGCCGTGAAGGTTGTGTCGGACGTCGACGAGGCGATCGAGCACATCGCCCGCCATGGCTCCAACCACACCGACGGCATTATCACCGGCAATTCCGAGGCGGCGGAGAAGTTCCTCAAACGCGTCGACAGCGCCATCGTGCTGGTCAACGCTTCGACCCAGTTTGCCGACGGCGGCGAGTTCGGCATGGGCGCGGAGATCGGCATCTCGACCGGCAAGCTGCACGCCCGCGGGCCGATCGGCGTCGAGCAGCTGACCAGCATGAAATACGTCGTCCGCGGCGACGGGCAGTGCCGGCCGTGATCGCCGGGGAGCCCACCCTCAGGTGAGGAGACGGCCGCCGCGACGCCACGGCAGGCGCCCTCGCATCGGCCTGCTCGGAGGGTCCTTCAACCCCGCCCACGAGGGTCACCTGCACATTAGTCGGTTGGCGCTGGAAAAGCTCGACCTCGACAACGTGTGGTGGCTGGTATCGCCGCAGAATCCGTTGAAGTCGGAGGCCGGGACGGCGCCCTACAAGGAGCGGCTGAGACGCGCCCGCGCCGTCGCCCGCGGCCGCAAGCTGTGGGTCAGCGACATCGAACGCACGCTGGGCACCCGCTACACGGTCGATACCCTGGTGGCGTTGCGCGAGCGCTACCCGGGCTTCCGGTTCGTGTGGATCATGGGTGCCGACAACCTGATCGACATCGAGCGTTGGAAGGACTGGACGGAAATCTTCGGCGCCGTCCCGGTTGCGGTTTTCGCGCGGCCCAATTATTCTGGTAAGGCCCTGGTTTCCAAGGCGGCAAGGCGTTTCGCCCGGCGCCGCGTGAAGGCCGAGCGGGCGGCCCAGCTTGCGGACAGGAGACCGCCGGCGTGGGTGTTCCTGATGACGCCCTTGAACGCCCAATCGGCGACCAGGATCCGCGCCCGCGGCGACAAGGCAGCCGAAAGCCGAACCGCGGTGCGCAAGGGCAAGGACGGACGCAACTAGGTTAGAAAGGAGGCCAACATACCACGTGAGCGAACGCATCCACCGGCGACGGCCGAATTGCTCAAGCTGGTGGGAAAATCCCTCGACGACGACAAGGCTGAGGATGTTGTCGTCATCGACCTCGCCGGCAAGACCGACATCGCCGACTACATGATCATCGCCAACGGCAGATCCCAACGTCAAGTCGGCACCATGGCCGATCACCTGCAGCAAAAACTGAAAGCCAAGGGCCTGAAAGGCATCGCCGCCGAAGGGGTGCCCGCCTGCGACTGGGTGCTGATCGACGCCGGCGACGTGATCGTGCACCTGTTCCGCCCGGAGATCCGGGACTTCTACAACCTAGACAAGATGTGGGGGAAGGGCCCGCGCACCGCGGCGGCGGAGGCCGCCAGGCGCGGCCTAACGGCCTAGGCGGCGGCCGGCGACGAGAGGCAGTGCGCGGCGGAACGGCGCCGCGAGGCAACCGGCGGTTCCCGGGAGGAGAGATATGCGACTGAAGGTCGCCGCCATCGGCCGCTGGAAGGCCGGGCCCGAGCGTTCGCTCTATGAGCACTTCGCCCGCCGCATCACGTTTCCCCTCGAGCTCACGGAAGTCGAATCGAAAAAGAAGCTGCCGCCAGCGGCGTTGGTCCGGCGCGAGGGTGAGTTGTTGCTGGCGGAAGCTCCGAAGGGGGCCGTCGTCGTCGCCCTCGACGGGCGTGGCAAGGCGCTCACTTCCGTCGCCTTCGCCAA
>Ga0137796_10001381_pt1 | contig 13908 bp, 15 predicted proteins | sample OV2TP3_FD_97704 | JGI IMG/M metagenome (GOLD analysis project Ga0137796, IMG submission 97704)
GCGCCTTAAAACAGGAAGTTGGTCGTATCTTTCCAATCCACACTGCAATATCCCGTTGATCATATCCTCATAACTCATCTTCATGGCTTTAGCTGTGGCGTAGAAGACATCGTTCCTGGCCAGACACGGTAAGGGGTTAATTTCCAACACAAAAGGATGCCCTGTCTCATCCACACGGAAATCCACCCGCCCAAAATCACGGCAACCCACACCCTGATAGGCCTCAACGGCCAGTGTCCTCAATTGACGATCCAAATCCTTCGGGATATCCACCGGACAGATATACTCCACCCGATCCGGCGTTAACAGCCGAGAAAAGGTATAAAAATCGTTGCCGAGATTGACAACCCCATCGATACTCACCTGAACAACCGGCAAGGCCTGTGGATTTTCATTTCCCATGACCGCAACCGTAAATTCGGTTCCCTTGATAAATTCCTCGACTAAGGCCGGTTGCTTGTACGTTTCATGGATGAGCCGGACCTGCCTTTGAAGGCTCTCCAGATCCGTCACTCTAGAGCCCTGGCTTAGACCTTTGGAGGAACCCTCCCAACAGGCTTTCACGATGAGGGGGAATCCGATAAAATTTAATTTTTCCAGATTCCGATGATCCTGGGCTATAAAAAAACGCGGTGTCGGGATTCTATCCGCAACAAAACACTTTTTGGCCACAACTTTGTCCAGCGTAATCCCTAAAGTCAAGGCATCCGAGCCGACAAAAGGAATTCCATACATCTCCAGAAGAAGCGGCACTTGAGATTCGCGGTTTCTTCCCGAAACACCTTCGCAGATGTTGAACACAATGTCCACATCCAAGTTCCCGATCTGCCTTAGGAGATTCTCCACGTTGCCTATCCTCTGGACAGTATGCCCGCGGCACTCAAAGGCCCGGACAATGTCCTCGATGGTTTGCGGATTATCGAACTCAGCATTGGCATCCACAGGGTCATTGGCTTCCTTAGGCCAATCGTTTTTAAGATCGTATGTCAAGCCGATTTTATTTTTCATATAAAAAATAAGGGGCCACTTCCCTTTAAAGATGGCCCCTTCCCTAAAAGACTATTTCACTTGAACCGATTCTCCTTTTTTAATCCCATAAAATTATAAAAATTTTTTAACCAACACATTTTTATCATACGTGTAAATCGATGTCAATGGTTTTTAAAAAATTTTTTAAAATTTTATGTGTGCTGGTAAGAATGGTTGTACAATATTTGCTTATAAGGAGAGCCGATGCTGCGAAAATATCATATCATCGAGGGGAAACTCGTGGAAAATGGAGAAGAGCAGGCCTCTGTGTTCGTCTATATCAATCCAGATCAGACAGAGAGAAACTACCTGATCGATCAGGTTCAAATCGATGAGCACACCTTAAACTCGGCCATGGATCCTGATGAATTGGGCCGTCTCGAGTTTGAGAACAGTCATGCCGCCCTCATCATCAAGCGCCCCAAGCGCTACAGCTCAGCCGACAATTTTCTTTTCAAAATATCCTCGGTGGGGTTGTTTCTTTTTCCCGATAAAATCATCATCGTTATGTCGGAGGAGGCGGTTTTATTCGATGGCCGTACCTTCACGCGGCTTCACTCCATCAGGGATCTCTTGTTAAAAATCATTTTCCGCTGCATCCAGCATTTTGAGGAACACTTGAACGTCGTCAGCAAAATTTCCGATGAGCTGGAACAGGAGATCAACACGGCCTTGACCAACAAAGACCTTTTGTCGATGTTCAACCTGGAGAAAAGTCTCGTGTTTTATCTGAAGGCCATCAGCTCTAATGGGAGGGTTATTGAGAAATTGAAAATCACAACCGCCAAAATCAGCCTTGACAGCGAAGAAAATGAATTTTTGGAAGACGTGATTATCGAAAACAGCCAGTGTTACGAAGAGGCCAATACGTATTCCCAAGTCCTCTCCAGCATGATGGATGCCTGGGTTTCGCTCGTTAACAACAACCTCAACATCCGCATAAAAACCCTAACCATCCTTTCGATCTGCATCATGCTTCCCACCTTGATCGTAAGCCTTTTCTCCATGAACGTCCCGTTGCCTTTAAAGCAAGAAGGGACTCTGATTTCGTTCTGGATTGTCTCTGGCTTGGCGGTTTTATCGGTTGTGGTGATTCTCTTGCTGCGGCGCTACCGAAAATGGTAGCGAGGCGCCCTTGGAGACATCCAATTTTCCTCTCATCTGCTGGTCGTCACACCCCGGCGCCGGCAATATTTTCTTACAGGACACCGGGAACAAAAAGGCGAAATGGGTTTACAAACGTTCTGTCCCCACGTTACTAAAAGCGCATTGTATTCGATCCAGTATTCCTGCGGCAGTTTCTTTCTCAAGGCCCATTCTGTTTCTTCGGGGGTCTTGGTTTTGACGTACCCTAACCGATTCGAGATGCGATGCACATGCGTATCCACGCACACGCCCAATTTTCCAAAACCCTCGGTCAAGACGAGATTGGCGGTCTTGCGCCCTACGCCTTTAAGGGTCAGCAGTTGATCGAGATCATCCGGCACCTGGCCGTGAAAGCGTTCGATCAAATCCTGGCAGATGCCGTGGATCCGACGGGCCTTGGTCTTGTAGAATCCGACCGGATAAATCGATTTTTCGATTTGCTCAATCGTTAAACGCAACATCCCCTCTGGGGTGTCGGCCAACCAAAAAAGCCGCTGTGAGGCCGGGAGTGTCGTCTCATCTTTGGTGCGCAGACTTAAAATGCATGAGATGAGGACCAAAAAGGGATTCTTCCATTTTTTCCCAACAAGAGTCACGGCCGGCTCAGGCAGGGCTTTCACTTCTCGGCGCAGGATTTCAACAATGCGATGGATAGGAATGTCTCTCATATTTGATTATTCTGATCTTTTCTTATAACCAACGACTTTGGAATCCCAATATCCCTCACCACGACTCTGCCCACGTGCGCCGGGCCTTGATTTAAGAAAAAACCTCTCTTGGCAAAGCTGAAGGTCACCGTGACCGAAGCCCTGATGCAAATCCCGAGAATTTTTCCCGATGTGCCATCCAAGCCTGAAGGGATATCGATTGAAACAACGAATCCGCGAGCTTCATTGACGGCGCTGATCATCTCTCGGTCTCGGCCGGCGATTTCCCGATTCAACCCAACGCCAAAAAGTCCGTCGACTATCAGGTCGCAACGTCGAACAGTCTCCGGGAAAGGCGAGGATATCTCTTTTAAAACAAAAACCGGATATCTAAGGTTCTTCAAAACCTGATAATGGACCGCCGTATCCGCCCGCAGGTTCCGAGGATCTCCGGCCAAAAAAATTTCCGGCCTGAGGCCGGCATCAATCAGATATCGACCGACCACAAAACCGTCGCCTCCGTTTCCGCCGGTGCCGCAGACGATGCTGACACGCTGAGCTTTCAATCGCCGGAGGGTCTTTTCAACCTCTTCGGCCACGGCCCGCCCGGCGTTTTCCATCAAGACAGTCGATGGGATTCCGATTTCATGGATGGCCTTCCGATCCAACCGCTGGATCTGGTGCACGGTGACCGTCCGCCCAAAATTTTTGACCCGCAAGGCCTCAGATATCATACCCGTAGCCGATCTCTTTCAAGAAGGACGGGTTGTCCCGCCATCCCTTTTTCAGTTTAACGTGGAGATCAAGAAAGACTTGGCTTTCCAGGAGCTCTTCCAACTCTTTCCGGGCCAAGACACCGACTTTTTTTAAAAACTGTCCCTGTTTTCCGATCACAATCTCTTTTTGTGATTCCCTTCCCACATAGATGACGGCGCTAATATAAATGAGCTTTCTGTGCCGGTGCTGCATCGTCTCGACCGCCGTTGCAATGGCGTGAGGAACTTCCTCTTTTAACAGGAAGAGCAGCTTCTCACGGATGATGTCGCTGATGGCGATTTTCTGAGGCAAATCCGAGATGGTATCCGGTGGATACAAGGCCGGACCTTCCGGCAAAAATCCAAAGAGGATCTCTAAGAGTTTGTCCTGATTAAAACCTGTTTTACCCGAGAGCGGCAAAAGAACAAGGGATTTCATATCCTGCACCGATTGTCCTTTGACCCGCTCCCACAAAGAGATGTACTTGGGGATGTATCGGCCTTTGAGATCGATCTTGTTCAATCCCAGGACAACGGGGACACGGACGTCTTTTAAATTTTCAACCAGCCGCTCTTCTTCCCACCCCACAGACTCATTGGCATCCACCAGATGAATAATACCATCCGCCTCAGGGATACTTCCCAATACCGCCTTCATTAAAAGCTTGTCCAGGGCGTCCTTGCCCTTATATAAGCCCGGCGTATCCACAAAGACAATCTGGCCTCTTTTATCTTGATAGATGCCCCGGATTCTGTTGCGGGTCGTCTGAGGCACCTGCGAGACGATGGCGACTTTTTCTCCCAGAAGAAAATTGAGAAGAGTGGACTTCCCAACGTTGGGCCGTCCCACGATTGAAACCTGCCCGCAGTGGAAAATCTCGCCACGGCCGGGGGCCCGCTGAAATTCTTCTGGGAGGTTCATTGGCCTTGCCCTCGGCGGTAACGCAGGCTGACCATGACAACACCGCTGAACATGGCCAGATTCACAATATTAAACGTCCTCCAGACCACATCTTGGGACCGGAAGCCGGACGGCGCCATGAGAAGCAAACAAAACCAAACCCCCAAAACCCACCAGAGGCTCAAATCCTGCGAGGATTTTCTCTGAATGATCCTCACAATCAAGGGAATGTTCCAAAGAGGCAAAACAAGGGAGGCGATTAAAGCAGTCATTTGAAGAGGGTCTTTGGAAAACTCATTGAGAAAATGGGCCATATGATGCTTCGGCATAAAATAATTATCAACAACTTTTGTCACGGGGCACTAATCCGGCAACATGAATTCCAAGAGCTCTTGCCGGCGACGATTCACATCGGAGAGCGTCAATCGGGCTGTTTTCGTCAGACCAAAACCCTCCACATTGAAAGAAGCGAGCGTTGTCCCATAAATCACCGCCTGTTTGAGAGTCTTCTTGTCGATCTTTTGGGCCTTGCTCAGATAGCCCATCAACCCCCCGGCAAAGGTATCGCCGGCACCTGTGGGATCTACGACCCTTGGGATCGGATAGGCCGGGAAAGAAAATTTATACGGATCGCTGTAAAACCCCGTGCTCTCCCTTTTTGACCACGACCAAAGGCGGCCCCATTCTTCTTAAAGTTTTGGCCGCTTGGATCAGATTTTGTTCTCCGCTTAAGGAGCGCGCCTCGCCCTCATTAGCGACAAATAAATCCACCTTGCGCATCAATCGAACCAGAGAAGGGCGTTTGTGGTTGATCCATAGATTCATGCTGTCCAATCCCACCAGCCGGGGTTTACGCAGGATTTTGAGCAGGCCCATTTGGATGTCCGGATCGATATTGGCCAGGAAAATATTGGGGGTATCTCGGTGGGCATGGGCGATCTCGGGGGTGAAACCAGCCAGGACCCCCAATTCGGTGGCCAGCGTCAGAGCCGTGTTCATGTCTTCTCTTTTGTATTCTCCATCCCAGCGGAAGGTCTTTCCCTCGCCCTCGGCAAGAGAGGCAAGATTGATTCCCTTGCGGTGTAAAAAGTCAATGTGCCTTTTGGGGAAATCCTTGCCGATCACGGCAACCAGATTCACTTTAGTAAAAAGCCGGGCGCTCATCGCAAAATGCGTCGCCGAGCCGCCCAAGAGATCGCGCCTTTCGCCGTAAGGCGTTTTGACGTTGTCGAGAGCGACAGTGCCCAGCACTAAAAGACTCATAGGTTACTCCTGTGCAATTTCCGTGAGACGTTAGACGTAAAATGTATCATTCTCCTATAATCTTCACCAATACCCTTTTTCTTCTTCGACCATCAAACTCGCCATAAAAGATCTGTTCCCACGGCCCGAAATCTAAGCGACCCTTGGTGATCGCCACCACCACACCCCGGCCTATGATCTCTCTTTTCAAATGGGCGTCGGCGTTGTCTTCGCCGGTTTCGTTGTGCCGGTACTGGGAGATCGGCTCATGCGGCGCCAGCTTCTCCAGCCACCGGTCAAAATCCTGATGCAGCCCCTCCTCATCATCATTGATAAATACACTGGCCGTGATGTGCATAGCGTTCACGAGACACAGCCCTTCCTGAATGCCGCTTTTGTCAATCATCTCTTGTACTGTGTCAGTGATGTTGATATAGGCCCGTCGAGTGGTGGTATTAAACCAGATTTCTTCACGGTGGGTTTTCATCTTGCGCCTCCTGCGTTTCTTTCAAACTTTTCGTTTCCAGCTCGGAATACATCCTCTCTAATCGTTTTACACTATTGAAATCTGGCAGATCTCTTCGGGCCATTTCTAAGAGGGCCTGAGCCTCTTTCATTCGATGAAGCCCTCCATACGCCTGCATCAATGCAGCATAATGCACTGGCCAGTGTGGCTCTAATACGATACTCTTTTCCAAATACAGGGATGCCTTAACATAGTCTTTTTGCGAAAGATATATCCGGCCCAAAACATCGTAAGGGGCAAAATAAGACGGCTGTAGACGAATCGCCTCCGTTAGATATTTCTCCGCTTTCTCGGGAAAAGTCCGGTAACACACACCCAAAATATAATAGATTCTCGGATCCATAGATCCCAATTTTAAGGCATACCCCATGGTGTTTTGGGCTTTCTCATATTGACCTGCCCTCAGATATTCCACACCCAAGATCACATACCCACCAGGGACCTGGGGATATCTTCTGATAATCTCGGAGGCAACAGCATAATTGCTCTTCCAGAGGCCATTGAGAGAAACCGTTGTGAGGATATAAAAACCCAAAATGAATCGGATGAGGTTGCTCTTTATGTTCGGATATTTCTTTAAGATTCCCTCTTTCAAGGATGCATGATCAATGATGAGGGCCAAAAGGGCTAGGAACCCAACGCTGGGCAAATACATAAAGCGGTAAGCCATGGGATTGGCCAAAGGAACAATGTTAGAAACAGGAAGAAATCCGATCAGAAACCAAAAGATAAAGAATGCCGCCCCCTGGAATCTCCTAGCCACCTTATACATCACGGCAAAATAAACGACAACAAGGAGAAAAGAAAAAAGATTCTGAAGGCTGTCTATGGGTTCGACCGAAGGGGCATAAAGGAATGGCAATATCCCAATTCCCAGAGGAAACCATAAAGTCAAAAGATAATGACTAAGGATTTTCACTATAGTCAAGATGTGTGTCAAGGGCGTTCCACCAAGCCATGTTATGTTCTTGAAAGTGGTATTGGGAAAAACGACCAGATAAATGTAAAGATAAAATATCGTCACAAGAAGAAATCCTAAATATCTCGATCCCAGGCCACGCACCATTTCTGAGATTGTAATTTTTTTACAAACCTTCTCGTATAAGATGACCATGGGGAGAAAAATAATGGTGGATTCTTTGCTGAATACCGCCAAGAAAAATGCTCCAACGGATCCAATATAGTAAAAGGCTTTCTTTTGACTGCTTGCCTGCGTATACCGAATAAAACTCAAGAATGCCAATAAAAAAAAGAAGGAGCTTAAAAGGTCTCCCCGGAATCCAATATTGCAGACCGCCTCGGAAAGAATCGGATGGCTGACAAAAAAAAGCGAGCAGATAAGGGCTGTTTGCTTTCTCAAACCTATAGAAGACATCAAAAAAAACACTAAAAGCGAATTCCCCAGATGGTAAAGCAAATTATGCAGATGATATCCAAAAGGATTGAGTTTCCATATCCCATAATCCAGGAAATACGTAAAAGACAAAGCTGGTCGATAAGCTACAGATCCCGAATTAAGCGTTTCATGATAAAAATAGCCGGTTGTTGTGTCCGTCAAATAATCTTTTTGGAATAACGCAGGAAGATTAGCCCAGCTCCGATAGAAAAAGTTATCAACGATAATGATTTCATCGTCACCCACAAAACCGTTGGACAACGAATTGGCGTAGGTGATCAAGGTAAAGGCAAGGATAATGAGGACATAACCCTTGGGCATGGGAATCTCTACCTACAGAGCTTAAAGTATAGAAATCAGAACGCGTGATTTAAGCCCAACCAAAAATGAGGATCATCTTCGCGGGGATCATGGATCGCTTGCGAGGCATCGAGGCGCACCACGACCTTCTCCAAAAATGAGCCCAGATTGACCGTGAACCTTAAGCCCACGCCGGCATCCTTCTTCAGGGTGGATTCCTCAAAGTCTTCAAACCAGGCCTGGCCCAAATCGAAAAAGACGACACCGCCGATCGACTCCAAACCAATCCAATGATCCGCCATCGACCAATCTAATCTCTTGACCAGGGGAAATCGGTATTCAATGCTTCCCAAAAGGGCCTTGGCGCCTCGGGCCGTCTTTCGCTCAAAGCCGCGCAGGCCGTTGATCCCCCCCAGTTCGAAGAGGCTTTTGTCATCGGGAGTGCCCCAGCCGGCTTTAAGGCGGAAGGCCGCTTTCGATTGGGCGGTCACCGGCTGATAAAAACTCATGTCCAGGGCGCTGCGAGTGAAATATTGGGTGGCGCCGAGAAAATGCCCTGAATTCTCGATTATGGCATCCACTTTATAACCATCGCGAGGATCAGGGAGCGGACCAGAGCGGCCGAGATGAAAACTTGTTCCGACAATGGCCTCGTCTTTTTTGAGATAAGAGACATTGCGGGAATCTTCCAGACCGCTTAAGGTCAGATCCCCTTTTAAGGAGCGATCCCGCAAAAGATACAGTGTCACATGGTCGTTGACTTCGGTTAAACTATAGGCCGCCGGCCAGAGTTCTCGTCGGATATAAACCTTGCCGCCGGCCAAATCTTCTTCATCGCCATCGGTGTCATTGGTGTTAAAGAGCTCGAAGCCGGCAATGGTTTGGGAATGAAAAAGATAATGGCGCTGAAAGCCCAGCCGGGAATGCTGCAGGTTCTCTCCCAGTTCGTAATCGGTGGCGGCGTAAAAATTCCAGTCATAGGGTTTTAAAAGCGAGGCCTTGACCCCTACGCCCGAGTTGGCCAGCTCCGGGCCCACCACCAGATTGTAGGAATCATCCGGCAGAAAAACCGCAAGATCGTACAGGCCCAAATGCAAAGGAACGAATCTCGTTTTGATCCGGCGCGGCCAGACATTATCGGTGCGGTCGATGTCCAGAAGCTCTTCTTGGGGGTCCACCACAATCTCTTGGATGGGGTTGGCGGGATCGGCCAGGGTCGCGTCGTCTTCAATGTTTTTTCGGCCTCGCCCATCCCAGGTCACGATCTCTTTGGTTCCATCCCTGCGTATGATTTTTATTTTGACCGGCATCACGGCTGTGCCTCGGTTGAAGACCGCATGACGATCCACCGCATAATCACACACCTTGGTTGTCTGAAGCCATTGACTAAAAAACCATTGCAAGTCCTGCCCGCTCTCTTCTTCACAGATCCGGATAAAATCGTTTTGGGAAAGATTCTTAAAACGATACTCTTTAAAGATCCTGGCAAAAACCCGCCGGAAGGCATCCTCGCCGATCTGGGTCTTGAGCATGGCAACGATCCTCAGGCCCTTTCCGTACGTCAGGGAAAAGATGCTGCTGGGCTCCCGAAAGCTGGACAATTCCCCAACCACGGGGCGATCCAGGTCGGTGCGGGCGATCATCTTATAACGGGTATCGCTGGCATGCCGGAAGGAAAAATTCGGCAAAAGCCACTTAAGCCATGGGGGCCATTCGATCACGGAAGCGCTTTTGCCGTATTTATCTTCCAGGTGTTCCAGCAGGAAATAAGAATTGACCCCTTCCTCCAGCCACATCTGGTTGAATTCATCCACACCGATCAGATTATAAAACCACTGGTGTCCGGTCTCGTGGGCCACGAGAAAATCAAAATATCGATTAAGAAATCCCGGCAAGCGGTACACCCTGGTATCCAGGAAGATCATATTCGACATCTGCTCTCCCCCATAGCCCAGATGGACCGGGGCAATGCTGAATTCCTCGTAAGGGTAAGGGCCAAAACGCTCGAAATAAAACTTCATCAGATCCCGGGCGTGACCCAAGGCCTGCCGGCCGCGGGCCGCGTCTCCTTCGAGATAAAATGATTTGATCTTAACGCCATTAAAATTTTCCTCGATCACTTTATAGCGGGGGCTCATGGCCAGTGTAAATTCCCGGATGGGAAACGCGGTTTCGATAGTGAGGGTTTTGGTTGCATTGTCGCGGGATTCTTCGCCCTTCAACTGACCGGAATGAACCACGACCTCATCCGCAGGAACTGTCAGTTTAACCGAATAATAAGCCGCCTCGCTGAAAAACGGCCGGTGAAAGGGATAAAAGGGATGATTGTGCCAGCCATCATCGTTGAGAATAGACAAAATGGGATACCAGCGCGATAAAGCCCAGATATCCTCATGCCAGCCGAAACGTCCATAGGCATGGGGGACATCCACGCTGAATTCAATTCTTAGCTCCAGCGCCGCGCCCTCGGCCAGGGCTTCGGGGAGGAAAACTTTTAATAAGGTCCTGTCCTCTCCTCCCATCTCAAATTTCAACGATTCCCCGTTTTGGGTGATCGAGTGGATCTCGACACGGCCTGAAGGGAAGCCCTCGGGGAAAGGATCCACCTTAAAATAGCTAGCATAACGTTGCATAAAGCTTTTTTCCTCGGCGGTATAAAGCCGTTGGGGATAGATATGAAAATAGACCTCTCCAATAGGATTCGCGGTGGGATTGACGAACCGGATCTTCTGGCTGGCCGTGATCTTTTTTAAGACGGTGTCCACGACGGCTTCGATCTCGTAGCGGGCCTGTCCGCCAATGGTTGAAGGACTTGGCAGGCCCTCAGCTTCGCCGAGAGGCGAGCGGGGAGGATCGAAACGTGAGGTTTGGCTGACCGATTCAGCCCGAGATTGGCTCTGGGATGGATTCAGGAATGAAAGGATGAAAATCCCCAGGATCATTTTTCTTCTTAGGCCCATCGTCCCGTTGTCCTTTCTCAAATGGAGCTCTTCTTTAATGTTTTATTTTACGAAATCTCTTTGTTGATGAGATTCGCCAGGAACTCTGAATAACGGCTGTCTTGGCGCAGGGCCGCCAAGTCGCCATCCTGTTTTAAGTACTCGAAATCCCGATACCCGCAATCCACGGCCAGCCGAAGCGTGCTAAAGGCCTTATCAAATCTGTTTAATAAAGAATAGCTGCAAGCTAAATTGTAGAGAACATACGGATCCCGCGGCCGCAACTGCGAGAGCCGCTCGTCGATCTCCAATCCTTTCTGATAAAGGCCTTTCTTCGTATATAAATCGCCCAAGGCCGTTAAGCCCTCGATAAAATCAGATTTCTTTTGGATAATGCCTTCAATGAAGCGGATCTCGAAGTCAATGTCTTGAAGAGGTTCAAAGGCCTCTTTTCCCATTTTTATATTTCCCTCCCATCATTTGCTTGATAACTGAAACATAACCTTCAGCAATTTTAATAGCTTCCTTGGCTTCATCTTTGCCAACATGAACAATGACACCGTAATCGCCCACACCGCGCAATTCAAACAACCAATTCAAATCTTTACCAAATTGCCTATCCATCCTCCCCAATTTTGATAAACTTCTGATGAATAGCGGCAATAACTCCGCTATGCTTCCCAAACTCCAACCCTTCCTTAAGCAACAAAGCACTCGAGGCATAAAAGACCGCATAATAGGCCCTTGAGGCAGCAAAGTCATAGTGAGATTTCTTTACTTGAGTTTGGCACTTTTTCGGGCTTTTGGGCCGTATTTTCAGGTAGTTCTCGTCGAGAAAGCAATTTTGTGGTATCGAAAACCTGTTTTTGCGATCCGAGAGACTTTTCCGACGACAAATTCGAAAATTTGCCAAACTCAAGTTCTTTAATAACTCTTTAGCCGCTTCTATAGATTCATCAGCCCGATCAAGATGAGCTGCTATTTCCTTTTGATATTTCTCATTCATACAAACCAACCTTCTCTTTTGGCATTTCGATAAAGCTGAATCTGACCTTTTTTAAAGGCGACAGCATCTGCGGGCTTAGCCGAAATCAATTGTTTGCAATCCAACTGCAAAGGGTAGAGCAATTCTGTCAGCCGACGCAATTCTTTAAAATAATTGACCGGCCTTTTAAGCAAAATCAAAAGATCAATGTCGCTTTCTTCTCGTGTCTTTCGGTGAGCCGAGGAACCATACAAAATAAGTCCCTGAAACCGTGGACCATAATAATCAGAGAGTATTTTCTTGCAATTCCTTAAAACTTGATTTAAAGGCATGTACCCTACCTTAAGATTTCTTTCATTAAGACGATCCCTGAGATACCGTATACGTCTTTCCCAAATAACCGGCAATCCGCGTAACAGCCTCTTTTAAATTTTCATAACTGGAGGCATAGGAAATCCGCACATACCCCTCGGCGGATTTTCCAAAGGCCACTCCCGGCACCAAGGCCACCCTCTTTTTATGCAAAAGGTCTTTGGCAAAATCCAGCGAGCTTTTGCCGGTGTTTTTGATCGAAGGAAAAACATAAAAGGCGCCCGCCGGGTTATGACACGGAAGACCGATGGCGTTTAAGGCCTCAACCATGAACCGGCGCCGACGCCTATATTCGCGTTTCATTTCGGCCACGCTCTTAAAGCCCCCTCGCAAGGCTTCGATGGCCGCGATCTGGCCGGTGATGGGGGCGCAGAGCATCGTGTACTGATGGATTTTGGTCATGGCCGCGATCACGTGCGAGGGGCCGCAGGCAAATCCCACCCGGAAGCCCGTCATGGCGTAGGATTTTGAAAAACCATTCAGATAAATGACATGGTCTTTCATGCCTGGAAGGCTCGCTAAGGGGGTGTGATCAAAATCATACGTCAGATCATCGTATACCTCATCGCTGATCGCGATGAGATCGTGCTTTTTGATGACCCGGGCGATTCTATGCAATTCCTGTTTAGTGTAGGAAGCGCCCGTAGGGTTGGCGGGATAATTGATCATCAGGGCCTTCGGTTTCCTTAAGGCCGCGGCCTGATCGATCTTCTCAGGCAAAAGCTTAAAGTCGCTATTAATGTCCGTGAGGACCGTGATCACCTCCCCGCCGGCCAATTGAACGACCGGGCCGTAAGAGACGTAGCTGGGCTCCGGGACCAAGACCCGATCCCGGGGATTGAGGAGGGCCCTCGCTGCCAAATCCAGCGCCTCGCTCACCCCCACCGTGATCAAGATCTGGTCTTCGCTATTGTAGGTCAGGCCGTATCGTCGTTTCAGAAAATGGGCAATTTCCCGGCGGAGTTCCACCATTCCTTTATTCGAGGTATAAGAGGTGAATCCTTTCTCCAAAGAAAAAATCGCCTTTTCCCGGATATGCCAGGGCGTGGCAAAGTCTGGCTCACCCACCCCTAAGGAAATGATGTCCTTCATGTTCAATACGAGATCGAAAAAGGCGCGGATTCCCGAGGGGGCGAGGTCTTGAACGCGTTGAGCGATGTGCATATGGGCTATCCTTAATGTGATCATTTTAGTAGAGAGTAGAGGGTAGAGAGTAAAAAATCACAATTGAACCTTAGCAAGTCTTTTTTCGTAACAAGGCTTCCCAGCTTCGTTACCGCAGGACGCCTTCGCTTCACACCCATTACAGAGACTTCCTCGCTACTACGCATCCCTCCGACTCCTTGCATCCTGTCATTCAGGTTCTTTCCTCCTCGGTTATTCCCTCCTTACCCTCGTTCTCCTTCTTCAAGGGCAGATGCAAGGTCTCTCCCTCGGTCAATGTACCTGATTTCCCTCCATCCCAGCCATAATCACCCCAAGAAGTTAAATCGGCTCTCTTTTTTTGGCTTCCCTGTGGAAAATTGCCAGGTCGCCCCTTCTTGCGGCCACCTCTGGTTCGCTTACCGCTCCGGGCTGGAGTTTTGCCTGGCCCCCTTCAGATTCCGCCTCACAACGGACACCCTGGGCTATCGGCTACGAGTCCTCCCCGAGTCAGGGAGCTCGATGGG
>Ga0137796_10001383_pt1 | contig 13891 bp, 11 predicted proteins | sample OV2TP3_FD_97704 | JGI IMG/M metagenome (GOLD analysis project Ga0137796, IMG submission 97704)
TTACATTAAGACCTTTCTTTACAAGTGCATAAGCGCATGATACTCCAGCAGGCCCAGAACCAACAACATATATCATAAAAGGCTCATAAAAAATTGTAATTAATAAAGATAGCGTTGATCCTAGTAAAATCTTGTAAAAATTTGGCAATATACGAAAATTTTAAATAAGCTGTAGAAATACACTTTCTCAGCAATACTTGTTATAACCTTATTTTGTTGATGATATAAGGGCTATAAATAGGAGGCTCAAAGCATATGAAAGCGTTTGTTACAGGTGGGGCAGGTTTTATAGGGAGTAATCTAGTTGACGCTCTTCTTGAAAGTGGATACAAAGTAACAGTTTATGATAATCTTAGTCTTGGTACAGAGGACAGAATAAAGCATCATCTTTATAATAAAGATTTTACGTTCATTAAGGCAGACTTACTAGATTTCAATAAACTTTTATCATCAATAAAGGATCATGATATAATCTTTCATCTTGCAGCTAATTCTGATATAAGCAATAATAGCAGAACAGATATAGATATTAAGCAAGGTACTTTAGCAACATACAATGTTCTTGAAGCTATGAGATTAAATAATGTTAAGAAAATAGTTTTTTCTTCTACATCAGCAGTTTATGGAGAACCTAAAATAATGCCAACTCCAGAAAACTATGGACCTTTGCAGCCTATCTCTTTATATGGATCAAGTAAATTGGCATGTGAAGGTTTACTAGCAGCCTTCTCCCATAACTTTGATTTTCAAATCTGGATATTCAGATTTGCAAATATTATAGGAAAAAGGGGCACTCACGGAGTTTTAGTGGATTTCATCAGGAAACTTAGGAACAATGCAAAAGAGCTTGAAATACTTGGAGATGGTAAACAGAAAAAATCTTATTTAGAGGTTAGGGAGTGTGTAGAAGGAATTTTCTTTGCCTTAGAGAAATCAAGAGAACAGCTTAATGTCTTTAATTTAGGATGTAATTCTAGCACCCAAGTTGACACCATCGCAAATATCGTAGTAGAAGAGATGGGGTTAAAGGATGTTAAATTTAGGTATACTGGCGGAGCAAGAGGGTGGAAGGGGGATGTTCCACTAATGTCACTTGACGTTTCAAAGATAAATAAATTAGGGTGGCAAGCAAAATTAAGGTCTGATGAGGCTGTTAGAGTAGCTGTGAAATATTTACTTATTGGCTATTGAATATAAAAGCAGTTACTGTAAAAACAAAGATTGATTGTTTATCTCTAGAGGGGAAGATGTACTTAAGCAAAGATTGTTTATATTTTTTAGGAGATAGGCCATGTATCTGGCACAAGAAGGAAGGCTCAAAATGCAAGTGTGAGCATTATGTAAAGAGAGGTAAGAGGATCTTAATTGTTAAATTAGGGGCCATGGGAGATGTGCTCAGAACAACGCCTTTAATTAGAAAACTAAAAGAAGTTCATCCAAATTGTGAAATTACTTGGGTAACATATTTTCCAGAGATAATTAAAGGTGTTGTAGAGGTTCCACTTGAGCTTAATGCAGGGAACCTTGCTTATTTACAGGCAGATAAATTTGATATAATATACAACATGGATAAAGATAAAGAAGCATGCGCATTAGCTAATATAGTAAAATCTGATAATAGATATGGATTTGAGCTGGTAAAAGGAAAATGCAGCCCTATTAATAAGAATGCTGAGCATAAATTTTTTGCAGGGATTGATGATGATTACAATAGAGAAAATACTAAAAGTTATTATGAGGAAATATTTGAGATATGTGGATTTAAGTACGAGATGCAGCGCTACTTCCTCCAGAAGCAGCCTACAAAACTAAAGTTTCCAAAATTTAAAAAAATTGTAATTGGGCTTAATACTGGGTGTAACCCCCGGTGGAGTACTAGGATGTGGCCTGATAGATATTGGGTAGAACTTGCCAACAAATTAAAAGCTAAAGGTTATGATGTAATATTCTTAGGCGGCAAGTTAGAGGATTCTAGAAATAAGGAAATGTCAAAAAAGACTCAGTCGTATTATTTTGGTGAGCAATCCTTTCATGATTTTGTAAATATTGTTGATCAGTGCAAATTAGTTGTGACTGCTGTTACAATGGCAATGCATGTTGCTATTGCTCTTGAAAAAAATCTAGTGGTCTACAATAATATATTTAATAAACACGAGTTCGATCTATATGGCTTAGGAAAAATAATACAGCCTGAGCAAGCATGTAAGTGTTTCTTTAAGAGTGAATGTACAGAGAAGACATGGTGTATGGAAACTCTAAAACCAAATCTTGTTGTCAGGACAGTTGAGGAAGTACTAAAAGAATTTTAAAAAGTTAGAATAAATAACCAATATGGAAGCAAAAATTAGTGTTAGCTGGCTGCCAATAAAAATTAATGAAAAAATTCTGAATAAAGCATATAGTAATGCAGCAAAGGCAAGTAAAAAGGTTCTTGTTCTAGTGATAGCCACTAAACCTTGCTTTTATAAGGAATGGAGCCTGATGTATGAGTGTAATAAAAGAAATATCCCCTTTATAGTGTTAAACACAGGCCAGCATTTTGATAATCTTTTAGGTTATGGAATTAAAGAATTCAACTTTGAAGAGTATCTTGCAGTAGACTTCCAGATTAGAGGAGATCTAAGCCAGAAATCGTCAGAAATGTTTGTTAAAACAAGATGGCTTGCAGCAGAATTAAAGAAGAAATATCCAAATGTAGAGAGCTGGATATACGTCAATGGAGATACTATCTCATGTGCAATTATACCATCAGCATGGCTCTTCTCAACCAATTATAAATCTGTGCAGGGCGAGGCAGGTTTGCGTGGAATGTCTCCTGAGTCTTTTAGGAAATTAAAAGAAAAGCTCAAATTTGAGCAACTTGTAGAGCAGCAATTTAATGGGGCATGGTTTATTGACAGAAGCGAACCATTTCCAGAGCAGTGGGACACTTTTGTTGCATCAGCAGGCTGCCAGTACCATTTTGCTCCCATAGCATTAAATAAAGAAAATTTGGTAAGAGAAGGCTATAAAGAAGAAAGGATATTTGTAACAGGAAACACTGTAGTTGACGCAGTAAATCTTAAGAAAAGGGAGAAATCTGCCAATAGTATTTTTGCTCAGTATCCCAAACTAGAAAAAGGAGAATGGCTAAGAGTTGATATCCATAGAAGAGATAATCTAACAGAGCACAGGTTTAAATCAATAATTAATGGTTTATTAGATCTTGTAAGAAATGGAAACAAAGTTGTTTTTGTTGAATTAACAGCTTCTAAGTTGGCATTAGAGCATTACAAAATAAGAGATAAATTGATACATTTAAGCAATACAAACAAAAATTTTCTTTTTACTCAATTATGGAAAGAATATTCTCAAGTCATTGAATTTCTAGAAAGCAAGCATTGCTGGGCAATATACACTGATTCTGGCAGTATGCAGGAAGAAATGAACGAACTTGGCAAGCCTTGTCTGACAGCCAGGTTTAACACAGACAGACCAGAAACAGTTTTTGAAGCAAAAAGCAACCTGCTAATTCCCCCTTTTACCAGCAATTTTGTTTCGGATAATATCTCAAAAGTTTACCATGAGCAAAATTTAAGAAAGAAAATGAGCAAAGCAAAAAAAATCTATGGCAAGAATGTTGCCAGGAAGACTATTGATATTCTTGAAAAATTATGGAAAAATAATGTTTCTCTCTTTACCAGCTCACATGAAGATCTAGGTTTATGGAAGGAAAAAGACCGCATGAAGTATCTCTAATTATAACAAAACTATTCATTCTAGAACCTAGTTCTCATAAACATTCCAATATCCTTAAATATAGTGCCTTGCAGCGTGCTTTTTATTATTCTGTTAAATATGTAAGAAGGTCTGAGATAAAATTCTCTGTAAGCCTGATGATAATATTTGTTTAGAATTTCCCAGCTTATGTTTGGGTGGTTATAGACTGGTTTTCTCTTATGGAATGCATAATCGTCCCAATTATAACTTTCTATATACTTACCTTTCCATTCCTCATAAATAATGGTAGATGGTAAAGGGATCATGATATCAAATTTTGCAATGTCTGGGTTAAGTTCCTTGGCGAAATCTAGTGTTTCCCTCAGATTTTCTTCTGTTTCATCAGGCAGACCAAACATAAAGAAGCAGATAGTCTGGATACCAACCTTTTTGCATAAACTAACTGCCCTGCGTGCATCATCAGTTGTTGTAGCTTTATCAATGCGTTTCAAGATCTTATCATTTCCAGATTCTACTCCAAAAGATACTGAATAACAGCCAGCATTTTTCATCATCATTAATAACTCTTCATCAATAGAATTAACTCTTATTCCATTTGAACACATCCATTTCATGTCTATCTTATTATTCATCATTAACTTACATATCTCTTTTGTCCTAGAAGGAAATGTTGTAAACATATCATCCACTATATGGAATTCTTTGTATCCTCTTTCTTTCAATGACTTAATTTCTTGAAATACCCGCTGAGGGCTCTTTACTCTAAAAGTCTTACCCTGCACTGATTTTGTACAGTAGACACATCCAAATAAGCAGCCTCTAGAGGTTTCAAGAGGGGCAACAGGGGATCTTCTCTTAAGGGTATATGGTATTTTATATGCATAAATGTCAACAAGATCATAATCTGGCATAGGCGTTTTGTCTAAATCTTTTTCAAATGCTCTTGGAGGATTTATAATAATCTCTTTTTTTTCATTCTTATAAGCAATGCCTTTCAAATCTTTTAGCTCTTGTTTGATGATGTCATTAATGGCGTAATCTCCTTCACCCATAATAGCAATGTCAATATCTTTTTCAAGTACAGATTTGGGATCAGAAGATGCATGTGAACCACCGGCAACAATTAGTGCATTAGGGACATATTTTCTTATTATCTCTATGGTTTTCATGCATTGGCTGTAGAGAGCAGAAGTGAAAGTAATGCCCACAATCTCTGGCTGGAACTCCTTAACATCTTTCTCTAATGCCTCAAAAATGCCTTTCTCAATGAGGTCTAAGTCCACAAGCTTTACCTTATGAGCTTCTTCTTTAAGAGCGCCTGCAATTATAAGCAGATTTAATGGAGGATATTGTGGCACAGAGTACTTCACTTTAGAAGAGGCATAAACTTCAGTAGTATTGGGATTAACAAGCATTACACGTTTCATTTAACACCTTTATTATAAATATTTTAAACATAGGAATTCCACCAATCTCTGACTGGGGTTTTTTGACACTAATATTTAAATTAACTATAGTTAAAAAGTTATTCTTTATGCTATATAAATATTATGAAAGTTTTAGAATTTTTTGGAAGATAGAGAAAAATTAAATAGTAGCTAAAAAGCCTAATTTTCATGAACAATGATTCAAAGGTAAAATTCAGTCTTAATATTTACAAATGTGACAACTGTAGTTCTACTAATTCAAGGTTGCTCTATAACTTTAAAGAAGAGATAGACTCTTTCTATGATAAAAAGAAAAGACTAATCTACGTATTTAAGTGCAGTGATTGTAAGCTTATCTATGCAAAAGTATTTCAATCAAGTCAGGACAAGCAAAGAGTAGATGAGATATTCTTTGATGAAACATATTTACATCAAGAAAGTGAGAGCTGTACTATTAGTGATTTTAATGGGGTTCTTAATAAAATTAAGAAATATAGAGGATATGGAAGATTATTGGATATTGGCTGTGGTCAAGGTTATTTTCTGAAATTTGCACAAGATAAGGGATGGAATGTAGAAGGAATAGAAACGGCAAAGAATGCTGTAAGGCACGCCTTAAAATTAAGGCTTAAAGTAAAGAATAAAAGCCTTGAGGATTCTTCTTATCCAGATTCTTATTTTAGCACTATTACACAACTTGGATTAATAGAGCATGTTGAGAGCCCTAGAAAATTATTGCAAGAAAGCAATAGAATACTAAAAAAAAAAGGTGTGATAGTAATATTTACTCCAAATGCAGGAAGTTTGTTTCACTTCATGGCAGATATATTCTATAAACTTACTGGAAGTTATTTTGCTATTAAAAAGATTTATTATAGTAGACACCTATTTTACTTCACAAAAAAAACATTAACTGCCATGCTGAAGAAAGAAGGCTTTGAAATTAGAGAAATACAACTAGTGAGTCTAGATATGAATAAGCAGTTTTTTACATTATTTAGAAAACAAAAGTGGGCAAGAAATCCTCTGATTAAAATAATAGCTTATTTTATATTAGCATTATCTAAGCTTCTAAGAATGGAGACACATATGATTATTTACGCTGTTAAGAGTTGATGAAATGAAAACTCTCTGATAATGCTAAACAATCTTGTAAATCTTTATTCTAGATTCTTCATCAGAGTAAATCTCTTTATAACCTTCAATATTAGTTGGAATTTTAGATGGAACGTATAATGGAGGGCCATAGGTTTGTCCTGGATCCTGAGTAATAATATAACCTTTTGTCTCTAGTAATTTTTCAATAGAGTCTGTATAATAGTTGTTTGTGTAGTAAGTTATCACACTACTTACTTTATAGATGTATGCTTCATCAGGAATATAGATATTTATCCATTTAAATAATGGATCATATTTGTGAACTCCAAAAGAGAGTAATTCAACTTTATAAATCTCCGTTGCTATAAATCCTAACAGCATGCCAACTAAAAAAAATTTCCCAAAGGTTTTCACAAAATTTAATTGGAAAATCGGCTTTTGTATATGATTTACAAAACCGTATGCCCATAATATAGCTAGAAAAGGAAGCAAAGGGCTATAATATCTGGTAGCAGTATCACCAGCAAGAAAAATGTATAATACATGCAGTATTGTTCCAGATATAATAATTGCAATGACATATAAAGAAAATTTATTTTTGTTTTTATATAGGTAGTAGAAACCTAAAAATATTGGGATGGAAAAAATAATTATGGCAAAAATCCATAGGTTGAATGTAGCAACTATTAATGGGAAATCAAGATCAGTTATGTCCTTTATACTGTCACTTGAGATTCCGTAGTATGTAAATTTAATATCCTTATTCTCTTCTGGAATTCCAAACAATCCAAAAAAGAACTTTGCCAAAAAGTTCTTAGAGAAAAAGTTATAAACATTGCCTCCTCTATTAAAGGTATCGTCAAGTATCTCATACTTGTATCCATGAAAAATATTATTTAGCAGAGGGTAGGCAGGGTTGTGAAGTGTAACAGCATTTCTTATCATCCATGGAGCAATCAGGATTAAGGCTATCAACAGAAAAAGTAATATTTTCTTTAAATAATTATTAGTTCTGTATCTTAAATACAGTGCATAAATAATAAATGGGGAATAAAATAGAGCAATGACTTTTGAGTTATAAGCAAGGGCAAATGACAACGATGAAAGAATGAAATGGTTTGTTATAAGAAAATAAAAGCTAAGGAGTATAAAGAAAGCAAATTCATTGTCTAGAGTAATATACGTACTCATTGTTATGCTTAATGGAAGAAAAGCAAAAAATAATACAGAATAAAATCCAACTTTTTTACTGTAGAAAAGTCTTATAGAAATCAGATATATAAGAATCATTGTGAGTAAGGCAAAAATAGGGGAGATTAACTTCATTGAAAACTCTGCAGCAAAATAACTAATGTTTATGAATATTGAGTAAAGAGACGAAGCAATTATGTGAAACAGAGGGGTATAATGAAACAAATCAGCTGTAGGAGGCAGTGGGGTAAAGACAGGTATTGATTTAGTCTCAGCCATATATCTGACAATATTCGGGTGTACTGTTTCAACACCATTCAATGGAACAGAGACAAGAGATAAATAAACTCTCAGAATAAAAGAAAAAGTGATTACAGCAATAACTAGTTTGTCGAACTTTTCAGTGTGCAGTTTCATGAGGTAAGAGTTATAGAATTAGTATATATAACTTATCAGTTATTTTAAATCTCAATCTTTATCATAGTCATAAGGAAGGATGTAAAAATTATTTGGATCCCCATTGAAGTTAATATGAATGAGAGAATACCAATAGCCAAATTTTCAAAACCAAGAACACTAAAACCAGTATTTATCCACTTATAAAATATGAAAATGCCCAGCGATACTCCACTTAGAAGCAATACAAGTCCAAGTAAAAGCCCCCTTTCAAGTGTGAGTATTTTTCTGATATAGTTATTAGCACCTTTTCTTTCAAGAAAGATTTTTCCTACAAATCCTAAGGAGAATATTTGGAAGCCTATAATAATAACTAATCCAGAAAGCAATAAAGATAAATAACTTAATTTGATTGTGCCTATCTCTAGCCCTCTAAAGAACAGAAGAGCAAAAGTTATAATGGCAATAAGCATTAGAGTAATTCCTGGAATAAGGAAAACATGATTAGGACTATTTAGTAACATGAACTTAATGTTCTTCCATGCAGCATCAATACCACTTAGTTTTGATTCCCCTTCTCTTGGATAATAATGAATAGGAACCTCTTTAATTTTTAGTTTTGCCTTTTTGCCCTTCAGGATCATTTCAGAGTTCAATTCCCAATTTCCTGATTTTAACTCCATTTTCTCTAAAGCCTCTCTTGTGAGTGCTTTGTATCCTGAGTAAGGATCTGAGCTATACTTTCCAAAGAACAATGTTACAAACATAGTCAATATTTTGTTGCCTATAATATGCGACAAGCTCATGGCCCCAGGCATTAATTTTCCCTCAAACCTGTTGCCATTAACAATATCACACCTTTCATTTATTATAGGGTCAAGAATTTTAGGCATCTCCTCAAAATCATAGGTGTCGTCAGCATCTCCCATAACTATTATACCTCCTTTTGCTTCTTCAAAACCTTTCCTAAGAGCGTTTCCATAGCCTCTTAATGGTTGATTTACTATAACAGCTCCCAAAGATTTTGCAACTTTTGCAGAATTGTCAGTAGAGTCTGAATCGACAGCTATTATTTCTCCATCAATGTTATTCTTCTTAAATACAGCATGTACCTTTCTAATGCACCTGCCTATTGATCTCTCTTCATTGAGAAATGGAATAATAACTGAGACTTTATGATTTTTAGTTGCTATTTTCTTAGCCATGTTTATTTACTTGATTAATAACTGTTATATAAAGATATTGTGTTTTGTAGACACTACACTTAGATGTAATATGGCATTTAATCACTAATCACAGTCAGTCAAAAAATCTATATTTTATTAAATAAAAAATAGCCATTATGCCATCTTTCCATGTTATTTTCTTTCCATGTTCAAACTTTCTTGGTCTGAATGAAATAGGTAACTCTTTTATCTTATAGCCATTTTTAAGAATCTTTGCTGTTATCTCAGGCTCTAAGTCAAAACCTTTTGACCTTAATTTAATATCTTTAATAACATCTCTTTTGAAAACTTTGTAGCCGGTCTCCATGTCAGTAATTCTTGTAAAAAAGATTAGCGTCGTTGCCCAACTAAGTATTATGTTCCCAAAATAATAAATAGGGTATTGAGGATTATGCTGTCTTAGAAATCTAGAGCCATAAACTACTTTTACTTTCTTATTTAGTATCGGTTCTAGTAGCTTAGGTATTTCTTTAGGGTTGTATTCTAAATCTGCATCTTGAATCATTATTATATCTCCTGAAGAATTTTGTATTCCCGTGTTAACTGCTCCACCTTTGCCTATATTTTTTTCATGGTAAAATATTTTACAATTACGCTTATTTAGTTTTAATTTCTTTAAAATGTTTCTTGAACCATCTATTGAACCATCATCAACTATTACTAACTCTTTCTTCACCCCTCTGATACTAAGATGCATAACCTCTTTTATTATTTGCTTTAGTGTATCTTTCTCGTTATACACAGGCATTATAATACTCAATTTTTCCTTTTTTATTATATTTTTTGCCATAAATCTTTTACCTCTCTCAAGACATCTTCTACTTGTATTAAGTCCATCATCACCTTTCCTCTATTTTCATCAAACTTACTAGCTTTACATACAATTCTTGAATATTTATCATTATATCCCCATATTTTAGGGTCAACAGTCCCATACAGACCAATTAAAGGGGTTTTTACAGCTCTGGCAATATGCAAAGGGCCAGAGTCAGTGGCTATTAACAGTTTGCACATCTTAATTAACGCAGCTAAATCTAAGAGAGTAGTTTTACCTGCCATATTAATAGACTGATCTTTATTTTTCATATAAGATTGTATATCTTTTATTAGCCCTTGTTCCTCATAACTTCCAACAAATATTATCTGGGCTTTATACTTTTCAATCAAGGCGTCAGCCAATTTTGCCCATTTATCATTAAGCCAAAGCTTATTTGCCCTGCCAGCTCCAGGATTAATGCAAATAATCTTGCCTTTTGCTATTTTAATCAAACTCTTAGCTTTTTGTAAATTCTTCTTGCCATAATCTATATCAAGCTCGTCATTAGAATCAGCCCCTATTAATCTTACAACATCTAAATTAAGCTGTATTATATGTTCTTTGCAAGGATTGCTATTAGTAGCCTTATCAAGCAAAAATCCAAGGCCCCTAAACTTATGCCCTATAACATATCTTGCAGAAAAAAATCCAAGAAAAATATTTCTTGCATCGGGATGGATCTCAATAGCTAAGTCAAACTTTTCTTTTCTTAATTTCCTGATTAGTGATATATAATAAAATAGGTTAATAGACTTTTTCAGCCAAGGCTGTTCACATAATATTAATTTATCGATGTTGGGGTTATCATCCAATAACTCTTTAGTATCATTTTTAATAAGCACATCTATTCCGGCATCAGGAAACCTTTTTCTTAAGGCTCTAAGCACAGGTGTTGTCAGCAACACATCTCCAATCTCATCAATTCTTATTACTAATATTTTCTTTATTTCATTTTCTTTAATTCTCTTCTTAAAAACCCAGTAAGGAGAGAATAGGATGTAGCCAATAATGTCAATCGTAAACAATAATGGTTTGTACTTCCAATTAACTTGATACAAATTCATACACCTTCATTATCTTCTATACCTTCTTAATCACTTTCTTTACTAATTGATATACGCTATCAACACTAATAGCAGGCATACATGTTATTGCGATATTCTTATCATAATTCCCATAAATATTATAACATGGGCATCCCGCAACAGGGCTTTTTATAACTAAAGCCTTTTTTGGTGCAAATCTTTTAGGATCAGTAGGACCAAATAAGGCAATTAGCTTAACTTTAGCTGCTCCAGCAAGATGCATTGCCCCAGAGTCATGTGTAATAAATAAGTTACACTTTTTCATTAGTTCAAAAGCTTCATGCAAGCCATAGTTAGAGACATCTAGCACATGGTTTTTATTTATGCAGTTATCTTTAATCTGCTTATTAACATTAGCATCATTTTTACCACCAAACAACAAAACAATAACTTTAGAATTTCCTTCTAAGACATTTACCAATCCAATGTATTTGTCAATAGGCCATCTCTTTTCATACATTGTCTGTCCAGGATTTTCAGCACCACCAGCAACTATGCCAATAATAACTTTATTCTCTAGATTATTTTTCTTAAAGAATGCATTTGCCTTTCTCTTGTCTTTATCTACAGTAAATAATTGCATTTCTCTAGTAGCATGTTTTATACCAATTAGCTCTGCAATATCCATATAGTATTCAAGCTCGTACTTTGATCCATTAAAGTTTACACTTAAGTTATTAGGGAAACCCTCTCCTTTTCTATCAAACGCTATTCTAAAAGGTATTCCTGCGAGATATGCAAATAATCCCCAGTGATAAGATTTATCTAAAATAAAACACATATTAAATCTCATACCTCTTATTTTCTTGATGAGTTTAGCTAACTCCTTTACATTTTTTTTAAAGACTAGCGTATCATCAAACTCAAGTATCTCATTAATATTAGGGTTATTCTTTAAAACAATAGAAGACCATTTGCCGACTAGATAACTTATTTTAGCTTTCTTATACTTTCTTTTTATAGCACTAATTAACGGAGTTGTCATTAAAACATCTCCTAAACCTCCTGAGCGAATTATTAAAATCTTATTTACAGAAACAGGGATATCCTTCCTTTTAGCCTTTAACAATTTCCCAAGTAATGTTACTAGCCTACTCATTTATTTGCCTCTTGCAAAGTGAGAGATTATAAGATTAAAAACAGTCTCAGGTTTTATAGCCTGAAGGCACCTGTTGTTAGTGCACAGACTTTTTCTATGATTATATGCGGAAACACAAGGTGAGCATGCAAAATTTGAATATAAAGCGGTATAATTCTCTCCCAGAGGGCCGTAAAGCACTGGAGTTTCTGGTCCATAAAATACAATAGTCCTTATATCAGATAGTGCAGAAAAATGAGCTGGACCAGAGTCATTAGTTATAAGTATATGAGCGGTGTTATATAGGTCAACAAGTTCTTTTAATGATTTAGTCATTCCTGTTAGGTCTAGGCACCTATCATTTCTTGTAAACTTGCATATTTCTTGTGCATATTCCTTATCTCCTACAAGGCCAGTTATAACAATAAAAGAATTTTTATCCTCTAAAATCTTTATTGCAAGTTCTTTATAATATTGTAAAGGCCATTCCCTTAGTGGCAATAATTTACTTGCACCGGGGTTAAACAGTATAATCTTCTTTTTCTCATTTATAGAAGGGTTTAGAGATTGTAGTTTTTTTATAATAGTCTCTTTATATTTTCTTTCAGTTACTAGTTTCGGAGTTTTTATCTCCTTTTTATCTATGGCTTGCTTTAGCATTGGCGTTTCAGTATTTTCTAAAGACTTTACAAGTGCCATAAAATTCTGACTCATATGGTAATAATGGTTGTACATTACATTATGTGTCTGAAGGTTGCCCCTGTAAAGACCTTCGGCTGTAAAATTATGAAACCCAACTCTAGCCTTTGCCCCTAGGAGATAGTTTATTATGGCAGAAAATCTTGAAAATAACTCAAGATCAAAAGAAACGTCTATTTTTTCCTTTCTGAGTCTCCAAATAGCAATAATTGTGTCTTTTGTTAGCCCAAGAAATGAAGAGTCTCTTATAGTTATAACATTCTCAGGTGGGATTATTTTAAGAATATCTATGCTTTCCCTATTTCTTTTGAAGATAAGGAAATAAAGTTGTGCATTCTGATACTTTTTCTTAATATAAGACATTGCAGAATAGGCAATAATTGTAGATCCCATCTCAGATATTTCTATAAAGAGAAATTTTTTCGGATTCTTGAGTTCTTGTTTTCCTCTAAATAGTTTACCAATATTATGAAATATTGCCAGTAAAAAGCATATAGGTATCCCTGCCCAGAAGTCTATTCTACGCATTGTGTCAATATCCATAGGCACAAAAATAGTTATACATTATTTAAAAGTTATGTATTGGTTATTATAGACCATAAAGCTAAGGTATAGTAACATTATTAATGACTAACCCTTAAGTACTAATTTGTTTTTAATTTACTTTGCATAGTTTGTGTATCTTACATTCCTGTCTGTTACATTTGACTTTTTTATTATTTCACTTTGCAACCTTTGGTTACCTTATATACTTGTCCGCCATATCTTTATTTTGTTTATTATTATACTTAGCAACGGTTTGTGTACTTTGTATGCTTGTCTGTAGGAAGCTATGGCTTCCTAAATGTCTCGGAACATAGTTCCTCAACATGTCCGCCACATATAGCTGGACTTCAATAATAGGCGGACATGGTAGACACTATGCGAAACGTTTGCAAATTATTTAATTTAAAGTTTTTGATTGGCGGACCTTGGCACACACAAAGTCACTTGTATACAAGTTATAATAGTTAAAATAAAGCTTGATGAATCTTTTGTTAATTTAAAGGGTTTTGATTTCTCCTAAGGGCTCTGTAGAAAGTCTTAAGTAAAACACCCTCTCTTGCATTGCAAAAGAGGGGTGGGGAAGGTAATTTCCCCATGAAAAAGGAAAA
>Ga0137796_10001388_pt1 | contig 13859 bp, 11 predicted proteins | sample OV2TP3_FD_97704 | JGI IMG/M metagenome (GOLD analysis project Ga0137796, IMG submission 97704)
AAGACAAAAAGCAATAAGACAAAAAGCCAGATGACAGAAACTTCAGCAGAGAAATCTTCAGCAGAAAATAGTAATAACAAAGTCAACGTGATATATTCTTACAACGATGAACCTAAAAAAAGGGATCCTCAGGATTTTGTTGACTATTTCAACAATAAGTACAGGGCTATTGAAAGAATACTCCACCAGCACCAGGAACTTAAAAACATAGTTTCAATCAATAGGATAACAAACAAAAAGGAAAAAGAAGGGATATCCATAATTGGTATTGTCAGCGGCAAGCAGATAACAAAGAACGGCAACTTAGTGCTTCTCATTGAAGATCCAACTGGACAAAAAAAGATTGTAGTGAACAAGAACAAGCCTTCCTTATTCAATGACGCCAAAGACATAGTTTTGGACGAGGTAATTGGCGTTGTGGGTGTTAATTCAGACAGTATAGTATTTGCAAATAACTTAGTTTGGCCAGACGTGCCGGCAAACAAAGAGCTAAAAAAGGCAGGGCAAGAGAAATATGCCTTGTTCTTATCAGATCTGCATGTTGGCTCATCCAAATTTTTACCGGATGACTTTGAAAAGTTCCTTAAATGGATAAATGGCTCCATTGGCAATGAGCAGCAAAAGCATATAGCAAAGAATGTAGAATACATCTTTATTGCCGGCGACTTAGTAGACGGATGCGGGATATATCCTGAGCAAGACAAGGAGCTTAGCATCAAGGATATTTATGAGCAATATAAGGAATGCGCAAGGCTTCTAAAGCAAATACCTCCCCATATACCTTTAGTCATCTGCCCTGGCAATCACGACGCATTGCGCATTTCAGAGCCTCAGCCATCCCTATCAAAAGAATTTGCCAAGCCACTGCACGAGCTAAACAATACAATAATGGTTTCAAATCCATCTATGATAAACATTCACCATTCTCTTGATTTTACAGGATTAGATGTTTTGATGTACCATGGCTATTCATTCGACTATTTTGTTGCAGAAGTAGATTCTCTAAGAAACCAGGGCGGCTATGACAGGGCAGATTTGATAATGAAGTTCTTGTTAAAGAGGAGGCATCTTGCGCCTTCTCACTTGTCTACTCTTTATATCCCGGATTCAAAAAAAGACCCTTTAGTGATTGAGAAAATCCCTGATATCTTTCTCAGCGGCCATATACATAAGACAGCAACAGCAAGCTATAGGGGAATAACCCTGATATGCGGAAGCTGTTGGCAGAGCAAAACAGCATTCCAGGAAAAAGTAGGGCATAACCCTGAGCCAAGCAGAGTCCCGATTGTAAATTTACAGACGAGAGATGTGAAAATATTGAAATTTGGGCAGTAAGAAATCTTATAGAAGTATCCTGAAGCGCTCTTTAATTAGCATTAAAAAAATCCAACAACAACAATGACGGCAAACATTACGATGAGCAATCAACACCACGACGCAAATGATACGGCAGATACGGCAAACTACATCACAAAAAAAATAGAGCAAGCCTATCGAGCCGCAAATACAGCAAGATCAAAAGGCTACGACCCGGAAGAAACCGTAAGCATACCTCTTGCCAAAAACATGGCAGAAAGAGTAGAAGGGTTGGTAAGTGTAGCCGAGCCTAAAATAATGAACAGGGGGTTGCCACAGCGAATAAAAGAGCTTGAAGCCATATATGGAAAACTAGACTGGAGGGTTGCGCTTGCTATATCCTTAGAAACAGCACAGGAAAAATTCTGCACTTTTGAAAATCAAAGATCAGCAATAGAGATGGGCATAAGAGTTGGGCTGGCTTATTTAACACTTGGTGTTGTGGCTTCACCTTTAGAAGGCTTTGTGGGGCTAAAAGTCGCAAAACGCAAAGACGGGAGGGAATACCTCTCATTGATGTACTCCGGACCGATAAGGAGCGCTGGCGGGACAGCAGGCACAGTAAGCGTCATAGTTGCTGATTATTTAAGAAAGAGCATGGGATATGATGTGTATGACCCTTCTGAAAAAGAGATAAAAAGAATGGTTACAGAGCTTTATGACTATCATGAGAGAGTCACTAATTTGCAATACCTGCCGAGTGAGAAAGAAATAATGTTCCTTGTCAGCAATCTTCCGGTTCAAATTGACGGCGATCCATCAGAGGAAATAGAGGTTTCAAATTACAAGGATACCGAAAGGATAGGGACAAACAAGATAAGAAGCGGGCCCTGCCTGGTTTTAGGAGAGTGCATTGCGCAAAAAGCCGCAAAAATCCTGCCGCAAATTAAGAAATGGGGAAATGAGTTTGGGCTTGGACATTGGTCATTTTTGCAGGAATTTGTAAGCCTGCAGAAAGAGGCAAAGGCAAAAGAAAAGCCATCAAAAAGAAGCATTGTGCCAATATACACTTACATACAAGACCTTGTTGCAGGCAGGCCAGTCTTATCACATCCATTGGCTGTTGGCGGATTAAGATTAAGATATGGAAGATGCAGAACTTCCGGCTACTCATCATCTGCGATACATCCTGCAACTATGATCGTTCTTAGCAGATACATAGCTGTTGGAACCCAATTAAAGGTTGAAAGGCCGGGAAAGGCAACAGCAGTTACAGTATGCGACTCAATAGAAGGGTCTATTGTAAAGCTAAATGACAACAGCGTTGTTAGAGTTTATAGTGAGCAAAAGGCAAGAGAAGTGGCAAATTTAATCAAAGAAATCATATTTTTAGGCGACATACTCATCAATTATGGGGATTTTTTTAACAGGGCGCACCCTTTAGCACAGGCAGGGTATTGTGAGGAATGGTGGTCGCTTGAAGCTAAAAAATCCATAGAAGCCCTTTTCGGCTCTTTGGACTACAAAAAGGCATCTGAGTTAATCAAATCCGAGTTAATTAACATAGATGAGCAATACCTAAAAAAGCTGATAGAAGACTATTTTTTTGAGAAGCCAGATGCAAAAACAGCAATAGCAATAAGCCAGCAGCTTAGAGTGCCTTTGCATCCTCGCTATACATATCATTGGAGGAGTATTCCAAGGGAAGAGCTTTTTGAATTGCTTAAATGGCTTGCCTCTGCGAAAGTAGAATTTGAAAAAGTAGAATTCGATATAGGAGGCATCCATAAAATAGTCCTTCCAAGAAACGAAACCGCAAAAAGGGCATTAGAGCTGATTGGAGCGCCTCACCTATTTGTAAATAACGAATTTACCATAATAGAAAAAGATGACGCAGAAATATTATACTCGTTATTTAAAATTATGGATGAAAATTTCTATGAGCAATATAAAAGCTCCAAAATTGAAGACACATTAGACATCATAAATTCCATATCGGAAATAAAGCTTAGGGATAAATCCGGTACCTTTATAGGCGCAAGAATGGGAAGGCCGGAGAAAGCAAAGGTAAGAAAGCTTGATGGCGAGCCCCACACGCTTTTTCCAATAGGCAGGCAAGGCGGCAAGATGAGGTCATTTCAGAGCGCAATGGAAATTGGCAATGTCGAGGCAGAATTTCACTCTTATTTCTGCGAGCAATGCCAGAAACTAACGATTTTTAGCGTATGCGAGCAATGCGACAGAAAAACAAAAGATCTGGAGCAGTATAAGGCGCAGAGAATCGACATAAACTATTATTTCAAGAGCATATTAAAAAAGCTCCGCACCCAGCAATATCCGGATTTAATCAAAGGAGTCAGGGGAACTTCAAACAAGCACCATATCCCGGAGCATTTTGCGAAAGGAATTTTACGGGCAAAATACGGCATCCCTGTTAATAAGGACGGCACAACAAGATACGATATGACTCAGCTGCCTATAACCCACTTCAAGCCAAAAGAGATAGGCACATCTATCGAAGAATTAAGGAAATTGGGCTACAGCAAAGACATTTATGATTCGGAGCTGGCAGATGCAGAGCAAATAGTTGAGTTAAATTCCCAGGATATTATACTCCCTAAATGCGAAGATGCGCCAGAGTTAGGGGCAGATAAAATACTCTATGCCACAAGCAAATTTATTGATGACCTATTGTCTTTGCTTTACAATACTGAAAAATTCTACAATTTAAGATCTGAAAAGGATTTGATAGGGCAGTTAGTTGTGGCGTTAGCGCCGCATACTTCAGCAGGCATTGTCGGCAGAATTATCGGGTTTTCCAAAACACAGGGATTTTACGCTCATCCGTTGTTTCACGCTGCTACTAGACGCGATTGTGATGGCGACGAGGCATCTGTCACGCTTTTAATGGATGCACTGCTCAATTTCTCAAGGCAATTTTTGCCAGCTTCAAGAGGCTCAACACAAGACGCGCCTTTGGTTTTAACATCCTTATTGAACCCCGCAGAAGTTGATGATATGGTTTTTGACCTGGATGTTGTGTCTTATTACCCGCTTGAATTTTACGAAGCCGCCCAGCAAAATGAGATGCCTTGGAATGTAAAGATTGAAAGATTTGCAGATATACTGCGCTCTGAAAATCAATACGGGAAAATTTGTTACACGCATCCTGTAAGCAATATCAATATTGGCATTAAGTGCTCGTCATACAAAACAATTCCATCAATGGAAGACAAATTAAAGGGGCAAATGGAATTGGCAGACAAGATAAGGGCCGTTGACGCCGCCGATGTAGCAAGGCTTGTGATAGAGAAGCACCTGCTTCGCGACATAAAGGGCAACCTGAGAAAATTCTCGCAGCAGCAGTTCAGGTGCAGCAAATGCCCGGAAAAATACAGAAGGCCGCCCTTGGTAGGCAAATGCCTTATCTGTGGAAGCAGGATTATTTTTACAGTTTCAGAAGGCGCAATAATTAAATATTTAGAGCCTGCAATATCATTATCAGACAAGTACAACCTCCCGCCTTATCTTAAGCAGGTTTTAGAATTAACAAAAGACAGGGTCGAGGGTGTTTTTGGGAAAGAGAAGGATAAGCAGGAAGGATTGGGGAGGTGGTTTGGATGAAAATAAAAAAATAAATATGAAATCGATATAATCTTGAAAACAAAAGAAGAAATCACACCAATAGAAGTAAAATTTGGCAAAGTCGAAATAAGCCAAATGCTTAAATTCCTCTTAAAATTCAATTTAAAAAAAGCAATAATTTTAACAAAAGATGTTTTTGGCAGCAAAACATTTGATGATAAGAAAATTTTAATTATGCCATTATGGGCTTTTTCTATAGCAAAAGAAGAATATCTTAAATCTTCGCCTTAACCACATTCCTCGCTCCACAGGCAGTGCACTTCATATAGCCTAATCCTTCTTCTTTGACAATTGAAGTGTCTGGCTTGCCGCATTCAAAGCAGAGCACAAAATCGTTTGCATACTGCCTTATCTTCTCATTAATCCTGGAAGCAGGAATTTTTGTGCCAAGAATCAACGCCCCGCTTTTCTTTATTTCTCCGGGAGCAGCAAGCTCTTTTAAAACATACTTTAGCAAGTGATTAGCATCCCTCCTCAGAGTTGAGGCTATCTGAAGAAAATTTGATATTATGGTTCTATTGCCTTGCATGTGCCCAAGAGCTTTTGGTATCTCAAACCTTTCTTTAAGAAAGACAGATTCAGGAAGATCCTTTCTTACTTCTTCAAGCATGCTTTTGTAGTCCATCATAAAATCCGCTTTGCACAAAAACTCGCCTTCGGCTCGGTTTTTGCCATCGGTTCGCAATGTTTATACTCAACATAAAGCAAAAATTCCCATTGCAATTTCCTTTTTGCTGAATGAATCAAGTTTTAGATGCTCACATTCTTGATGGCAAAAACTACTTTTTGTGCAAAGCCCATAAAATAGCAAAGTTTTTATTGTATAAAAATTTTTCCTTAATAATGGTTCTGGAGTCGTTGCTGTACCCATTAAAAGCAGAAAAAAAGCCATGGGGAATGTTTTTTCTTGGATTCTTATACACGACAGTAGGGATTTTTCTTTCGCTCTGGATTTTCAGGGAGCAGGCAAGCCTTATCATGGTGTTTATGATAACAATGGCGTCTCTGCCTATTTTTTACAACACCATCAAGCTTGAGGAGAGCAAGGACATGCTGATAGATAAAGAATCAGCAATTTTAACTGAGCATAACAAGGCAATCTCTTTTTTTATGTACATGTTCATAGGAATCACGGTGGCATGCGCTGTGTGGTACATCCTGCTCCCCCAACAAACAATAAACATCCTTTTTGACAAGCAGATAGGCACAATACAAAGCATAAATAATCAAGTCTCTGGCAACGTCATACAAAGCTTGAACATATTCTGGAAGATTTTTTTTAATAATTTCAAGGTTCTGGCATTTTCGATATTATTTGCCTTTATCTATGGCGCAGGGGCTATATTTATACTGGCATGGAATGCAACCGTAATTGGATCAGCGATCGGAAATTTTATCAGGACAAACTTAAGCGCCTACACAACATCACTTGGCCTGCTCAATGAAGGAAATTATTTTCATGTGGTTTCTTTGGGATTGCTGAAGTATTCTGTCCATGGAATTCCTGAGATTGCAGCATACTTCTATGGGGGGCTGGCAGGAGGCATACTTTCTGTCGCTTTGATAAGAAAGCATTTCAAGACAAAAAGGTTTCCAGCTATCATAAAGGATTTTTCAGAAATGGTTTTGATAGCAGTAGGGTTTCTTATAGCAGCGGCATTTTTGGAAGTATACGTCACCCCGGTGCTATTCTGATAATTCTGATACTATTCTAATACTTTTAGCTTACCGTGCCTTATTTCAAAAATATCTCCGCTTTCCAAGAGATTTTTTATTATACCCTCAGCAGAATCTATACCTGAAGTCTTAATAACATCATCGATAGAAACTCCTTCTCCGCTATCTAATCTTTTTATTATCGAGCAAATTTCTGCATTAACATTAGGAGTACCATTATGCTGCTCAAGTTCCATATTAATGCTTTCGGCATCGATGGTCATTTCTTCTATATCGGCTAATTCCTTTTTCCTTAGATTCATCCATCTAAAATCATTTATCTTCTTTAAAATCTCCGGTATAATATATTTTTCCTTGTTGAACTCCCTAACCCTTCCAACCACTAAAACAATATCTCCTATTTCAGCTTTTGAAAAAATATTGCCCCCTTCAAAGCTTCTCAAAGAAATTCTGCCAGTCCCGTCGTCAATTATGGCAGTAAAGTTAGATGCTGGCAGTTCAGGCTTATTAATAAGCGTGGCTATTATATTAACCCTTGAAACACGCATATCATTGATTTTGATGTAGCCGGCAGACAGGTCATCTTTGAAGAACCCACTCTTTATTATGCTGGAAATTTTGACCTTGTATGCCACTTGCCTTTTCTGGAATGTTTTTTGTTCTGGCTCTGGCATTTTGTTAAGAGAGTTTAATTTACCATAGAGAACTTTGAATAATCCATTATTTTGATATTTTTCATTCAAAGTTCTCTTAGAGAATTTTGACTATTGGATAATTTTTCAAAATTCTCTATTTATCAGTTTATCTAGATGCGGGATACAAAGCCCCTCCTGGGCTCAAACAAGTCACCAGACCTCTTCAATCTTTCCAATGCTTCTTCAACCTTATCTTCATCAAGCCCTCGGTTTTTGGCTTCTGTAACTATGTCATCTATTGAAATTGATTTTCCGAGCTTAGCTTCGAGCTCTCCAATTATCTCCTTTAGAATCATTATGTTGCTTCTTGAAGTGGCTGTTATTCCAGTCGCTATCCTGTCTATGTCTATCTTGCCTGTCTCTTTGTCAAACCCAACCTGCATCAGGCAATAGTCCAGCAGCTCTATGGCTTTTTTCGAATCTTTTCGCGTAACCCTGTCATCAAGCCTTGACCTTGCAGAAGCTTCACTTAATCTGACCAAGGCTTCCAATTGCCTTGCTGAAATCGGAATGGATGTTATGCCTGCCTCCCCGCTTCCTCCTTTTCTCATCCTTAAATAAAAATCCTTTATCTCTTCCAAAGCGCCGTCTGTCAGTTTAGGAGTCACTTTTTGTCTGGCATAGGCAACATATTTCCTTAGAATCTCTGTAGGTATCTCGGGCTCATTTAAGTCAGGCTTTTGATGCAGTGTCAAAATATGCTTTGCCATTCTTTCATCTCTTGATTCTTCAGGCAAATCTTTTATAGGGAATATTAGATCAAACCTATTAATTAATGTTGGCGGCAGGGCTATCTGGTCGGCGATTATTCCATAAGGATCAAACCTGCCAAATTTTGGATTAGCGGCAGCCAATACAGTTGTCCTTGCTATCAGGGTTGCCTGGATATTTGCTTTACTTATACTTACGGTCTGATTTTCTAGCGCCTCATGCATCGCCGCTCTGTCCTCATTGCTCATCTTGTCAAGCTCATCAACACAAACCAATCCATCGCTGCTCAATACCATAGCGCCTGCTTCCAGCGCCCAGCCACCTAGAAATTCGTCTCTCACAACAGCAGCTGTGATGCCAGCGCCGCTAACTCCCTTCCCGCTCACATACCTTCCTTTAGGAGCTATATGGGTTATTCTTTTTAATAGAGCAGATTTTCCTGATCCAGGATCGCCAACAAGCAAAACATGCATATCCCCTCTGCTTACTATCTTATCCATCCTTACTTTCCTTACGCCGCCCATCAATTGAAGCAATAAAGCCTCTTTTATCTTTTCATACCCATAAATTGACGGGGCAATCGAATTTACAAGCTTTTCATAGCCTTTTGGGTCATTTGCAATCTCCAAAATCTCCTTCTCTTCCTCTTCATTTATTTTAACTTCATAAAATGTGTCTTCAGTAGGCTTAACATAGTTAGCTTCAATCATCAGGTCAAATTTTGTGGACTTTGCTCCGCTTCTTGAGATAATTGGAACTTCTTTTACAACACCAACAACCTCGACTTTGCTTCCGGGAGAACTCCTTTTTTCACTTAAAGGGCTGACTAAGTCATCTGTTAAAAGCACATTAATGCGCTTAGGCTGCTCCCCTCCTTCTAAGTTCTCATGAGCCTCTTCAATAACAATGCCTTGCGCATCTACAAGCTCCTTATCTATCATAACAAACTTGCCCTTTCTCCCGCAGCCGCATCTTGTAGGCTCTTTGAAAGTTCCCTCAACCTGCAAAATACCCATGATGTTCCCGCATACAGGACACTCAAATCTGGCTGAAGTAACTTTAGGCCTTACATCTGATTTCTGCCTTATAATGCCGTCAATAAATAAAAGCCTGTTTATGTGCTTGCTTCTTATATCCCTTATCATCACGTGCTGGCTTTTTGGAAGGTTGTAGAACCTAACCCTAAAATTTGATAGCCCCTCAAAATCAAACTGCTCAATAGCCTTTTCAATTGCCTTGATGGTCTCCTCAGGAGCATCTAATAGCCCTGTCGCCATCTCAGGGTCATATTTAGAAAGCTCTGAAAAGTTTATGAGTAAAAATCTATGCCCTTTCCTTACATTCTCCAATAAGAAATCGTAGTAATTATCCTCAATAAAATCCTGAAATCTCTTTATTTGCCCGATAAGATTGAGTTCCATTTTGGCTGCGGAAAAATTTCAGCATTGTTTAGCATTGCATTGAAATTTTTTCATCTAACCTTCTTCAAATTCTCTATCAGCTTGTCAAGCGCCGCATGCACTTCTTTCTCGCTCTTTGTCCCTGTGCAGACTATTTTTCCATTGCTAAAAAGCAAAAACGTTGCCTTTGCAGCGGCAAGCTTGTATACTAATCCGGGAAATTGCTCAGGCTCATATTCTGTATTCTCTAGCTTCATAGCTAGTGTATTAAGGTTTAAATCCATTCCCACGCTTCCAGAAGCTACTATGTTCTGTATTTTTATCTCTGGCTTTATTGTTATTTTTATATTTATCTTCTCTAAGCTTTTTATGATTTTTTTTATGCTCTCTTCCACTTTGTCCATAGAGCGCGCCCCTGTGCATACCACTTTGCCGGAACTGAATATCAAGGCAGACGTTTTTGGATCTTTAATTCTTATGACAAGCCCCGGGAACTGCTCCGGATTATACTCTGTGTTGCTTAAAGTCGCTGCCATCTTTTCAAGCGGTATATCATGCTTTAAAGATGTAGAAATAACTATATTCACCACTTTTATGTCCCTTTTAGTTTCCTTTTTTACCATATAAATACACCCCCACCAAATGGCCAATATAATAGTTTATTTAGCTATAAATTTAAAAAGTCTCTTTATTTATAAATACTTTTGTTTTTAAATACCCCGGCTTTAAATAAAAATACACAAAATATGCACAAAATAAAAACAAAAATATCTTGAGAATGTTCAGGGATATAGCGCTGCCAAAAAACAATGAAGATGAGTTTGTTGAATTAGCTGCAAAACTAGGCATAAAAAAGATATGCTTTCTTTACGATTTTGATGAGCGCAGCTACGAGAATACACAAAAAAAATTAAGATCAATCGGGAATAACAGCAATTTAATCATAGAGGCAGGTTTTACAGTAACTCAAAAAAATATTGGCCAGGCTTCAAGGCTATCAAAGCTTTTGGCTGTTAAAAGCTCTGGCAATGACCGGTTTTTCATTGAAAGCAAAAAGGTCAGAATAATTTATGGTTTTGAGGAATTTTTTAAAAGAGATCCTTTACATCAGAGAGCGTCAGGGCTAAATCATATCGTATGCGAGCTTTGCAGAAAAAACGGCGTAGCTGTCGGATTGCCTTACGGTTCGCTGCTTAATAAAAACAGCCAAATAGCGTCCCTATTGATTGGGAGATTTGTCCAAAACATCAGACTATGCCAAAAATACAATGTTAAGCTCCTGATAGGCTCATTTTCTGATAATCCTTTTGATATGAGGTCGCCTTATGACATCATTAGCTTGTTTAGCTTGTTCGGTATGGACGGCAAAGAAATTAAGGAAGCTTTAAGTATAAATCCAATCTAACACAAAAACAAAAAATAAATACACATCAGTATTTTTATTTTAAAATGGTCTTCGAGCAATTATTTAAGCTTAAGTGGATTGAGAGAAAGGAGCATGCCTTTTTTCTCGGATTTCTGTATTCAATAGTTGGCATGGTTTCTGCCAAGCTTATTTTCCCGGCTAATGTAGGATTGATGAGTATTGCCTTCACTTCTGTTCTGCTGATACCATCATTAAACGCACTTTTAAGGATGGAGGAGAATGCTGAAATCAGAGAGGAAAAATTATCAATTAAGCAACTATTTAAAGACCACAAAGACATTTTCAAGGTTTATACTTTCATGTTTTTGGGGATATTTCTGGCGTATAGCCTGGCTTCTTTAATCTCGTCTGAATTAAGCATAGAAAAATTATTTGCAGCGCAATTAAGAGGCGCAGGAATCAAAGGGCTTGCAGTCTCTCAAGGCCCATTGTATGGATTAATACTAAATAACCTGCTGGTTTTTGCAGTGTGCTTTATCCTTTCCTTCATATACGGCGCAGGCTCCATCTTGTTTTTAACTTGGAATGCTTCTGTCTGGGGTGTGGTATTCGGGTACTTTGTAAAACAGGCTTCCTTGATGACCGGAAGAAACCCTGTTATGGAGTTTATAAGCTCGATACTGCCATTCTTACCGCATATGGCAACTGAAGCGCTGGCTTATATTAGCGCTGCTATTGTAGGCGGAGTTGTATCAAAAGCTGTTTTAAGGGAAAAACTCTTCTCAAAGAAATTCCGCCACATTATTACCGATGCAATGACATTCTTATTGATTGGATTTATTTTAGTTATTATAGCAGGCATCATAGAAATAAAATTTTTTGCAGGGCTATGATTTTATCTTTGAACTAATCAAGCCTTAAAACCAAAACATTTTAATAGAACACATTTTAAAATCTTCATATAAAAAGGTGAGCATGGCATTTATAAAGTTTTTTAATAAAAAAGGGAAAAATTTTAATCTGTTTGCCATTGGAATTTTTTTTATTAGCTTATTCTTAATAGGATGCAGTTTGTTTAACCCTCAATCAAAGGTAATAAATAAGGCAGAGGAAGCGGTAAATAATTTAGACGATGCAAAATTAAGCGGGATTTATATAGAACCTTCAGATATTGAAAAATTTGATAATTTCAAGAGAGGATTCACTACTTTAAGGACTGTTTGTGAAGGGAATATTTATTTTAAGATTACAAAGAGAAATATAATCAGCGAAGATAAAGCAGAAGTTACAATTGGCATGTACTGCAATGGGGCGGTAGATTTTAGGAAGGCTGGAAAGGGCTATGAGAATGCTATAAGGCGGGAAGCGAAGAAAGACAATCTAATTGACACAGCTAAAGTGTCTTTAGTAAAAAAAGACAATGAATGGCTGATAGGGGATTTTGACTGGTAAAATTTGTGAAAATTTTTAGGTTCCAAATGAAAAAAGGAAGGTTAATTTTAAGTTTTATGATAGCAAGCATGCTGTTTTCTATAGTTTTTGTTGTTTTAGTGCAATCTGCAACACTCACAGCGACACCGCTTTGTGATCAATCAAATCCCGTCATTGAGATATCCTGGTCAGAGTTGGAAGGTGCGACTGACTATTTCGGCGAGCGGTGCAAAGGTGCGGGATGCATCCATACGGTATCCTCCACTAGCTTGTGGGGCAATAATCTGCAGGAGGGTGAGGCTATCAGAGCAGGCGGCATCATCCGATATCGGGACGTGCTCGGTAGATCGGATAGCGGCACTCTCTACAGGTACAAAGTCACGCCGAAAGGAAGCACGGCACTGAGTATTGCCGAAGCTACAGCTCCTTCATGCTGTGTTTCAGACCAAGGCCAGGCATGCGGTTCATGTGCGGGCATAGTTAATTGCGATGGAACTTGCAGCATTCCAGACCCGCCAAACTTTGGTCAGGAATGCGGCTCATGTGGAGGCACAATAAAATGCGATGGAAAATGCAGTATTCTTGATCCCCCTAATTTAGGTAAAGAATGCAATTGCGCGCCATGCGACTGCGGAGGGACAATTATCTGCTCAGGCGCTTGCAGTGCATCTACACCCGCTTGTCCAACACCTGATCAGCTTAAGTATAGTATGGATAGCAAAGATTGCGGGAAACCTTTCGGGGGTAAAACTATCGAGTGCATTTATAATCCTCCGGGCAGCGGCAGGAAACCTACTATCTCGTGTTTTACAGGTGACAGAAGGATTAGCTGTCAGGATACAGGATATGGTAGAAATCATGGTTGTGATACAGTTGGAGAATCCAGTTGTTATGCATGGGAAAGTACAAATAATCAAGGAGCTGAGGCTTGTAAGATAACATGCGAGAAAAAGGAAGGATGCTATGATAAAAACGGAAATTTTGCAACTGCTGGAACTTTGGCTAAAGAAGATTTTGGTAGTTATTATCCTTGGGGAGGGGCTGCGCAAACTGATCCTGACCAATCTTCTCAGGCATGCGGATGTTTGCTTGTGAAAGACTGGAGCGATGCAGGAAAATGCTGCGGCGATGATACAGAAGATTGTGCAAAAATAACGTCTGGATTATTATGCAATATAGGTGCAACTTTTAGTTCGGCTGCTTGGGTAAAATCTTCAGAGACTAAAGGCGACATAAAGTATGTAGGATGCGCTGATGCAGAATACTTATCAGACGGAACAAGCTGGACAAAATGTGATGGCACATTTCTAAGACTATCTGTAGAAGGCAATGAATATATTTGTATTGGAAAAGGCAAAGAAACTCTTGTTGAGTGCTGTGGTGATGGGGATTGCAATTCTGATGAAACAGATGGGAAAAGGCTAACGACAGGGAAGTCAATAATAAAATGACTAATGAAAAGTTAATGAAAGAAAAGCGGAATGGGCGCGTAGTTCAAATGATATGGTCCCTCTCCGACTCAGGGGAAGATGCGGGTTTGAGTATGATTCAAAAATATAAAAACTTTTCGGTTTTATCGTGTTTGTCGTTATTAATGGTTTTGGTGCTTTTGGCAGAAGCATCTCCTGCTACCGCGGC
>Ga0137796_10001391_pt1:0-5000 | contig 13841 bp, 10 predicted proteins | sample OV2TP3_FD_97704 | JGI IMG/M metagenome (GOLD analysis project Ga0137796, IMG submission 97704)
GTCGATCTAGCAGTGGAAGCATTCTCTCGACTAGAACGACCTCTGCTCATCATCGGTAGCGGCCCGGAGCGCCGCAAACTCGAGCGGATGGCGACGCGCCACATCCGTTTCCTCGGCTGGCAGCCAGATCCGGTGGTGCGCAACTATTATCGCCGCTGCCGAGCCCTGATTTTTCCAGGTGAGGAGGATTTCGGCATCGTGCCCTTGGAGGCCCAGGCGTGTGGCACGCCGGTCGTTGCCCTGGGCAAGGGCGGGGCATTAGAGACCGTGATCCCCCTGCAGAGAGCAACAGCGGCGGTGGGGGGAGTCGGCGTGCCAACGGGGATCTTCTTCGACGAGCCCATCGTGGAAGCGCTCTGCGATGCGGTCTTGTGCTTCGAGCGCCATGCTCAGGTCTTCGACGCCAGGCTTATCCGGCAGCATGCGCTCCAGTTCGATCGGCCGGTGTTCAGGGGTAAAATCGAGACCTTCTTGGCGACTAGAATGGGACGGAGTATCGGCTAAGCTCGAACCGCTCCCCATGACAAGGAGAGGCATGTTCCAGCAGCGACTGCAATTCTTTCGCACCCTGCTCCTCGGTGTAGACCTTCTCTCGCTCACGCTTGCCTGGTTTTTTGCCTATCATCTGCGGCTCACCAGCGGGCTCATCCCGGTGTGGAAGGGAATCCCTCCCCTGGAGAGCTATGTGTTCCCACTGATCTACCTTCTTCCCATCTGGGGGATGACTGGCGTATGCTACGGCCTCTACAGCCCTAAAAGAGCCTTTTCGTTTCGCAAGGAGCTCTGGCTGCTCTGTAAAGTCGTCAGCCTCGCTGTGGTGCTCTTCACCGCTGCCAGCTACCTGGTGAAAGAGGTCGATATCTCGCGCCTGGTATTAGGCATCTTCTGGGTCACCTCCATCCTCCTGATGGCTTCCTGCCGGGCATTGATCCCCAGGACGCTATGTCGCCTCAGGCGCAAGGGGAATTACCTCAAACAGGTGCTCCTGGTCGGCAGCGGTCACCTGGCTCACCAAGTGATCAAAACGATTGAAGAGCATCCGGAAGCCGGCTTGAACATTCTGGGTGTCGTCGCCAAGGACGACGCTCAGGTGGGGACGCGCCTGGACGGCATCGAGGTTATCGGCACGTACGAGACCATAGGATCGATCACCGCGCGTGAGCGAGTCGACCAACTGATCATTGCCCTGCCCTTCCGTGCCTATGAGGCCTTGGAAACAGTGCTTATGCAGGTGGAAAACGCGCCGATTGAGGTGACGCTTGTGCCGGATCTTTCTCCTTACATAGCGCTGCGCAGCGGGATAGAGGATCTGGCGGGCATTCCAGCCGTGACCTTACAGGGATTCCCGCTCTATGGCTGGAACGCTGTGCTGAAGCGGGGGCTCAACCTCGCGGTCTCCCTGCTGGCCCTCGTCGCCTTCTCCCCGCTCATGGCGCTGATCGCTCTGCTGATCAAACTCTCCTCCCGGGGCCCCGTTCTGTACCGACAACAGCGCATGGGGCTCGATTGTCGGCCCTTCCCCCTGCTGAAATTCCGTTCCATGCGGGTGGGAGCCGAGCCGGAAGGGATTCCTCTCTGGACCACCAAGAATGACCCACGACGCACATGGATCGGCGCTTTGCTACGCCAGACAAGCCTGGATGAGTTGCCGCAGCTCGTCAACGTCTTGAAAGGCGAGATGAGCCTGGTCGGACCCCGGCCGGAGCGCCCCGAATTCATCAACGAGTTCCGTACGCGTATCCCGCGCTATATGCTCCGGCACAAGATCCAGGCAGGGATGACCGGGTGGGCACAGATCCACGGCTATCGGGGGGACACGAGCGTCGAAGAGCGCCTCCGATATGACCTTGAGTATATCCAGCACTGGTCGCTGCTGTTCGATCTCAAGATTCTCGCCCTCACCCTGGTCAAAGGCTTCTTCCATAAGAACGCGTATTGAAGTCGGTCCCTGCAAGGCCAGGGAAGGGGCTCCCATGAAGGGCCAGCGAGCGATGGCACTCTCGGGGCAAGGTCGATCTGCAGCGGCCTAAAACCTCAGGGCGGGCCCCTGGAAGGCATCCAATCCAATCTGGACGACGAAGCGGGTTTCATCTGGCAGCTGACTCATGCCGAGGCGCAGGTTCCAGCATCCGGCTTGGTACAGAACTCCAACGTTATTCCCCGCAAACGCCTTGTCGCGGGCGTTATAGCCCGTGGAATACGACAGGCTCCACCCTTTTGGTAGGTTCAGCCCGACTCCTCCGAGAATGAAGTCGATGTCGGGAGCCCTACGAAAGCGGCGATCCACGGACAACGATAAGAAACGAACCGGTTGAAGGGCCATGCCGGCATTGGCGACATCGAACTGTCCCTCGGTGTAGTCGTAAGCTGCATCGGCACTTAGGCTAAGATTCGAGGTCAGCTGAACGCGCGCCTCCACGGAAAGATCCGCAAAAAAGGGGCCGGGGGCAATCTCCACGAATTCCCTCCCCTTCTGACCGCGCAGATCGATCCCCTGACTGATCCGCAGCAAGCCTAACTCGCGGATCTCAAGGGAGTCTTCCGCAGCCTGGGTGCGTATAAAAAACCGATTGGTGAAGTTGAACAGCAGGTCGTTGCGCGGGAACACATCATCGCGGAAATCGAACGGCTGACGGCGAGTCTTCTCGGTGAAAGAGGGGATCCAGTAGTAGGTAAGACTCGGCTCGAAGAGATGCTTATAGCGGATCGCCTCTCCTCCATACACCTTGAAGAGCTTCGGACCGCTCACCTCCGCACCGATGACGGGCACACCCTGGGCCCCGGGCGACTCTCCCCCCAGATCCAAGAGAGTTTCCTGAAATGCGAGAAATGGTGTGACGGCAAACCAGGGGCCATAGACATGGGTCCATGCCACCTGAGGCCGCAGGGCGAGACGACGGGCGTCCACATCCCTCCCCCGCGTGGCAGCCCGCTCGAAACGGAAAAGCGCCGCGTTGGCGTCCAAGTCAAACGCCAACGGGCCCCATGGCAACCGAGTAGGAAGGATGGAAAATTCCATTTCTGGGTAGCGGGTAAGCCGTTCGTCAGCTCGAAGCTCCACATCCTCCTGCTGTTGAACTCGTAGCGCCAGAGCGCTCGTGTCCCAATTGCGGGTCAAGGAGAGAAACGAAGTGGCCTCTCGCCGCGTGCGTAGATGCGTGTTTTCGCCCTCAAAGGTCCGATCGTAATTCTCGCGGCTGATGAGGTCGAGCGTCAGGATTCCATACACATCGCCCGGTAGCCTGTGTTGGCTCGTTCCGGTAACCTTCCAGAATTGGTGTTCAGTCAATTTGTCAGCTATGTGAATCCCGGAGAATTGCCCATGATCCGTGGGGCTCAGCGCATACCGGTATTCAAGACTGGGACGGACCCCGCGCTGGCTCAGGAAATCTAGGCCGATGGTGCTATCCGAGGACTCGTTGATGGCCCAGAAGAAGCGGTTGTTCAGGAACAATCCATGCTGATCGCTGCTCCCAAAGATCGGGGGGAGGAAGCCCGTGGCGCGCTCCGTCTTGGTGGGGTACAGAAAATAAGGGCTATAGAAGACGGGGATATTTTTGATCCAAAAACTGGCGTGCTGGAGATGAGCGTACCCCTCCGTTTCAATAGTGGCCCGGCGCGCCTCGAACCGCCAGGCAGGAGAGGGGCCGGCGCAGGTGGTAAGGCTGCCACGGCTGATACGAGAACGCTCCTCCGTTTCTCTGATCACCCGCCCCGCGGTCAAATAAAAAGTAAGGGGTTTGGGAGCATGGCCCCTCGGGTGCAGAGGGCTTTTCCCTTGTACAGAACCAGTCGCCTGGTACAACGTCCCGAGCCGGGTGAAGAGATTGAACTCGGCGCGCTCTGCTGCAATCCGCTGCTGAGGGTCTTCAAACAAGACGTGCCCTTCTGCGATCCCCTCCCCCGTCTCCGTATTGACCTCCACCGTATCCGCCACCACATGGCTGTCTCCATGTCTGATGTCCACCGCACCTTGGAACCGCAAGAGGTGAACCGCCGGGAGGCGCTCCAGGTAGTCGGCCTGGATATACACGGGAGTGGGCGCTTCTGCGGCCGGGAGGATGGGGGTGAGTCCGAGCAAACAGCCCAGGACGAGGGGTAGACTGGACAGGCACCGACCGGATTTGAGAAATGTGCTAAGCCATGCCATCACGAGCTGACCATTACGGGTACGCACCTTCTTTCCTGGAAAGGCCAGGCCACCAGCAGAATCTGCAAGCCGGATTCCGCATTCGCACCTGCCCGACGCAAGGCATGCCATTCTAGTACATGCAAGCGGAAAGCGCTATATCCTCACGCATCGAACCCACCGAATTCAGAGGGGCGCAGCCACCGCTACACGCCGAAGGGGTGAGCAGAGCGGTTGACGTGTCCATCCAGCCCAGGTATGCTAAAAGCACTCCGCGTCGGAAAAGGGATTCGAAGATCGCTGCAGACCATACAGGGATAAAGATGATGGCAAAATCCTACAAAGACCTGGTCGGTGATGGCGGCTCCGGGATTGTCGCGCAGGTGACAGAGCAGGTGGCGCGGTTGCAGGCGCGCATGAGTAGGATTCGGCTGAAGGTGGCGGTCGTCAGCGGCAAAGGGGGGGTGGGAAAAAGTGCTCTCAGTGTCAATCTGGCGACAGCGGCCGCCCTCCAGGGAGCCGCGGTAGGCATTCTCGATGCCGATTTAAACGGACCGTCCATCGCAAAAATGACAGGCGTGCGCGGGCTGCCCATGGCCATCACTGTGGAGGGCGTGTCGCCTGTGCAAGGCCCTGCGGGTGTGCGTATTATGTCGATGGATCTGCTGTTACCCCGAGCCGATACCCCGCTGATGTGGCAAGCGCCGACGCAAGCTGAATCGTATGTATGGCGGAGCAGCATGGAGGCCACCGCTCTACGGGAGTTGTTAAGCGATACGGCATGGGGGGATCTGGATATCCTCTTCTTAGACTTGCCCCCTGGAACAGACCGCATGGCGACCCTGGCAGGGCTCCTGCCACAGTTGACCGG
>Ga0137796_10001391_pt1:10000-13841 | contig 13841 bp, 10 predicted proteins | sample OV2TP3_FD_97704 | JGI IMG/M metagenome (GOLD analysis project Ga0137796, IMG submission 97704)
TCCTTTCCGTTCTCCAAGTATCACACCGAGTTGTCGGAGCATATTCTCGCGGTGGGTCCCTCCCCAATACACCCGATCACAGGCCGAGCACCACTTGAACTCCGCCTGAGTCGAATAGACATACGGCGGAACCTGCCCAGCGGCGGCGGGTTTGGGCAGCTCGCGCAATAGGGTATTACAGCGTAAACACCGCGTAAAGGCCCGTATCCCGGCCGCTAAATCGAACGCCTGGACGACCTGCCGTACCTGCTCGTGATAGTAATCACTCTCGATCAACAGGTGCCTCGATATCCCCCTCCGTTGCACCAGGCGACGATCGCGGGTCAGCAAAATGCGCCCTTCCTGCACTGCGGATCTCAGGAGTTCACGATCGGGGGCGTTAAGGTCGTATGCCACGTCCACCCCCAGCACACGCAGCCATTTCACGAGTTTGCCGAGCATGGCATCGGCAATAAACCGCTTGCAATTCGGAACCATGACATCCTCAAACCCCATGCCAACTCGGGTCCATTGCAGACGCTCGTCTCGATATGGGAGCGCCACGCCCCGGACAGAGATAGCGTACTTTTCGCTTGTCCCATACCGTCGAGGGATTTTATAATAACCGAGGTGATAGATAAAGTGTTTCAGAAGGGCTGCACGGCTGCGACGAAGCCAGCAGCCGCCTGGAAAGAGGAGAGCCCAAGGGTGCAACCGGTATTCGTTTTCAGCGATGAATGGGCCCGCTACGAATATGCTCCGCGCCATCCCTTGAAGCCCATTCGCTTGCAATTGACCTACGAGCTCATGTCCGCCTACGGCTTGCTGGGTCAGGGAGGTGCGAGCGTGATCCCCGCGCGCGAAGCCTCCACGGACGCAATACTGCGGTATCACTCACCCGAGTATGTAGACGTCTTGCGAGCGGCCGGCGCGGGCCTTTCATTTCCCGCTGCGTCCCATTATGGCTTGGGACCAGGGGATAATCCAATTTTCCCGGGTCTGCTCAAGTTTTCAGCTCTTGTCGTCGGGGCATCGCTGCAGGCAGCACAGCTCGTGGAGGCAGGGGCGCCGGTTGCCTTTAACATCGCGGGCGGGCTGCATCACGGCATGCCCGCACGCGCCTCCGGATTTTGCTACCTCAATGATGTGGTCGTCGCCATCGATTATTTGCTCCAGCGGGGCAAGCGTGTCGCCTATGTCGATATCGACACCCATCATGGGGACGGCGTGCAGGCGGCGTTTTATGGCACCAACCAGGTGCTCACTATCTCGCTGCATGAAAGTGGGAAATACCTCTTCCCTGGCACCGGGTTCGAACATGAGATCGGAGAGGGGGATGGACGAGGCTACAGTGTCAATGTCCCTCTCCACCCTTTTACCGATGACGAGACATACCTCTGGGTCTTTCGCCAGATCGTCCCCCCTCTGATCCGCAGCTATCGCCCCGATGTTCTGGTGACGCAGCTTGGGGTAGACACCTTCCGCACGGACCCTCTGTCTCATCTCGAGCTCACCACCCACGGATTCTGCGCTGTCCTGAGCGAATTTTGTGAGGCTGGCTTGCCATGGCTGGCCCTGGGAGGCGGCGGCTATGACGTGCCGAACGTCCCGCGCGCATGGACGCTGGCGTGGGCTATGATGAACCATCGCTCAGTGCCCAATGAGCTTCCAGAGATCTACCTGGAATCCGCCGTTCGGGCTGGCTATCCCAACAACTCTGGGCGCTCCCTCGCAGACTCCCCCTGGCGCGCCGAGCCCCAACGCCGTACAGCGGCATGGCGTGAGGCAGAACGAGTCGTGCACTATCTCAAAGAGCATGTGTTTCCCCTGGTGCAAGCCTCCGGCCCCTCGGCCAGCGGCGGCGTGGATAGTGGTCTATGCCAGAGATCATAGATGGGGATGTCGTGGTGGTCGGGAGTGGGCCCGCTGGGGCCACTTTGGCCTATGAGTTGAGCAGGAACGGCGCGCTCGTCCATCTCATAGACAGATCCGTCTTTCCACGCTACAAGATCTGTGCGGGCGGGCTCAATGCCAAGACGGTGACCCTGCTTCCATTTTCCATCGAGCCCGTGGTCGAGCGGGTCATCCGGCGCATGACCTTCACCTGTCGCTTCAGCGATCCCTTCACGCAGAGCTCGAGCGACCCTCTGGTGTATATGGTGTGTCGGGATAAATTCGACTATTTCCTGGTGCAGAAGGCTGTGGAGGCTGGCGCCCAGTTCCATCCCGGTGAAAAAGCGACTACAGTGCGCATGCATCCCCACGGCGTGGAGGTGGAGACGCAGACCCATATATTCCGCGCCGCCATCGTCGCAGGGGCCGATGGGGCCAACAGTCTCGTTCGGCGGCAGTTGGGGTTGGCACCTCATCTCAAACTGAGCCTTGGGCTGGAAAGCGAGATGGCGCTGCCCTCTCCGGTTAGCGCATTTTCCGACACGCTCTACGTTGACTGGGGAAGCAATGGTGACGGCTATGCCTGGATCTTTCCCAAACAGGATCATCTCTCCATCGGTGCGAAGGGAGCATTCGCGGCGGGGGAGGATCTCATGAAATATTACCGGGCATTCGTTCGGAGACGGGGCGAGGTGGGAGGGCGCTGGGAGCAGAAATGCGTAGGGCACCCCCTGCCGATGCGCCTCGGCCGTGAGCCCATCCAGCGCCAACGCGCTCTTGTCGTGGGGGATGCCGCAGGGCTCATCGATGCCTTCAGCGGTGAGGGGATTTATTACGCGATTCGGAGTGGGCAGCTGGCGGCCGCTCCCATTCTGCAGTCGATGCATCACGGGGCAGTAGATCTCACTCCCTATGAGACCGCAGTCAACCAGCAAATTATGCCCGAATTACGGGCGGCTTACTACTTGCTGCAGATCTTCCGCCTCAGCCCGATGTTTTTTCATAAGCTCATACGCGATCACCCCCAGGCAGGGACGACACTCTGTGAGATCCTGCGGGGGGAGGTCACCTTCGCTGGCGTAAGGCGCAAGCTCGGATCGATTTTTTTGCGCTCACCCTTTTTCTCATGGAAATCCCCTCACGCGTGATGGCCTGCAGACGCGCTCGCCGCCGGCTGCAAGGGAGACAGTGATGAACCCGACGGTCTTCGTTTCCCGTATGATCCCACACACGGCTCTCGATATCGTCACGGCTGTATGTGACGCCGAGGTGAACACAGCGGATACACATCTTTCGCAAGCCGACCTCATGGCCAGGGTGCAGGGTAAGGAGGGTCTTCTGTGCCTGCTCACCGACGAGATCAATGAGGCGATCCTCGCAGCTGCAACCCAGTTGAAGGTGGTCGCCAATGTGGCCGTGGGCTTCAACAACATCGATGTCCAGGCTGCCAGCCGCCGCAAGATCCTTGTGACCAATACCCCCGGCGTGCTGGACGATACAACAGCGGATTTCGCGTGGTGTTTGCTGCTGGCATCCGCGCGCAAGCTTGTGGAGGCAGATCGTTTCACGCGGGCAGGGCAATTCACCGGGTGGGGAATCATGCTCTTCTGCGGCGAGGATGTGTCGGGCAAAACCCTCGGCATCTGCGGCCTTGGACGGATCGGTCGCGGCATGGCCAGACGGGCGAAGGGCTTCGACATGCGCATTCTCTATACCGACGCGGTGCGAGCGCCCGCAGAGGTGGAAGCCGCGCTCGACGCGCGCTTCGTGGATAAGGAGACCCTCTTCCGGGAGTCGGACTTCGTGACGTTGCATGTCCCGCTGTTGCCCGAAACGCATCATTACGTCTCCGTACGCGAGCTCAGGGCCATGAAACAAACCGCCCACCTGGTCAACGCCTCGCGGGGCCCGGTTCTGGATGAAGCAGCCCTTGTCCAGGCTCTACGCGAACACTGGATTGCGGGCGCGG
>Ga0137796_10001392_pt1 | contig 13840 bp, 12 predicted proteins | sample OV2TP3_FD_97704 | JGI IMG/M metagenome (GOLD analysis project Ga0137796, IMG submission 97704)
GCCGGCGCGGATCGTCACCGAGCTCGAAGAAAGCCTGCGAAGGCTGCGCACGGACCATATCGATCTCTACCAGATTCACTGGCCGGATGCCCGCACCCCGTTTGAGGAGACGATGGCGGCGCTGGTGGAAGCCCGCCGGCAGGGCAAGGTCCGGTTCATCGGGGTCAGCAACTTTACGGTCGCTCAGATCGAACGCTGCGTAAAAGCGGGGCCCGTGCAAGCCGTCCAACCGCCGCATAATCTGTTCGAGCGCGGCATCGAAGAGACGCTTCTGCCGTTTTGCCTGAGCCGGGGGCTCGCGACGCTGATCTACGGCCCGCTGTGCCGTGGCCTGCTGACCGGCAAATATCGCGGGAACGAGACCTTTCAGAACGGCGATGTTCGTGCGCTCGATCCGAAATTCCAGGGCCAGACCTTTCGCACCTATGTAGCCTGCGTCGAGCGGCTGCGTCGGGTGGCGGAACGTCACAACAAGACCCTGGCTCAACTGGCCATCCGCTGGTGCCTGGATCAGCCCGGCGTCACCGTCGCGCTCTGTGGCGCCCGCAAGCCGGAGCAGGTGAAGGAGCATCTCGGCGCGGTCGGGTGGACTCTGCCGGCTGTCGACCGTGAAGAGATGCAGCGGGTCGTGGCCGAAACGGTTCCCGCCCCGCTTGGGCCGGAATTTATGGGACCACCCTAGTGACCGTGAAGCGTAAGGCGTGAAGCGTGAAGCGTCTTCCGCCAAACGAAAGACGCTTCACGAGATACGAGCGACGCCTGACGAGGAGCTAAGAATGCCGCATGATTTCATGCCAGGTCTCGCGGGAATCCCTGCGGCCAAATCGGCGGTCAGCGATGTGGACGGCCAGCGCGGGGTCCTCGAATACCGGGGCATCCGGATCGAGGAATTGTGCGCGCACTCGACGTTTCTCGAGACGGCCTTTCTCCTGCTCTTCGGGCAGCTCCCAACCGTCAGCGAGCTGGCTCGGTTCGTCGAAGACGTCACCCGCCACCGGCGGCTGAAATTCCGGATCGTGGACCTGATCAAGTGCCTGCCCGAGCCCGGGCATCCCATGGATGCACTCCAGGCTGCGGTGGCGGCTCTCGGGATGTTTTATCCCGGCAGGAACGTCACGGACCCGGACAACAATTACTGGTCGGCGGTCCGGTTGATCGCCAAGCTGCCCACGATCGTGGCGGCTTTCGCCAGGATCCGTCGCGGCGATGACTGGATTCCTCCCCGCGACGATCTCGATTTCTGCCAGAACTTTTTCTACATGCTCACCGATCTGGTGCCGGACTCCCTCGTCAGTCGGACCCTGGATGTCTGCTTGATCCTCCACGCCGAACATACGATGAACGCGTCCACGTTCACGGGCATGGTCACTGCGTCCACGCTGGCTGATCCGTACACGGTGGTGGCGTCATCCATCGGAGCCCTCAAGGGCCCGCTCCACGGCGGGGCGAACGAAGAAGTGGTGCAGATGCTCCGGGAGATCGGCACGCCCGATCGGGCCCGTCCCTACCTCGAGCGCAAGCTGCGAGGCAAGCAAAAGATCATGGGACTGGGCCACCGGGTCTATAAGGTGAAAGATCCGCGGGCGACCATCCTCCAGAACCTGTGCCAGCGGCTGTTCAAGGAATTGGGGTCCTCCCCACTGTACGAGGCGGCACTGGAAGTGGAGCGCGTGTCCGCGGAGCTGTTACGGGACAAGAAGGTCTATCCGAACGTGGATTTCTATTCCGGCATCGTCTATGACAAGATGGGGATCGAGCCGGACTTCTTCACCCCGATCTTCGCCATGGCCCGGGTGGCGGGATGGCTGGCGCACTGGTTTGAGCAGCTTCGGGAGAACAAGCTCTTCCGGCCGGAACAGATCTATCAAGGCGAGCACAACCGTCCCTACATTCCGATCGAACACCGCTCCGAGTTGACTTAGCTCGTCCTGAGCGTGCCTGCGTTCAACCGCACCATACTCGCTAACCCATCCAGCCGGGCCTATATATTCCCAGGCCGCACGAATGTCGAAGACATCCTTCAAGGTTTCTGCTGGGCTCCGGCCGGCTCCCGTTCCACATTGACGATCTTCACGTCAAAGGTCACGTTCTTCCCGGCCAACGGATGATTGAGATCGAGCACCGCCGATTTCTCGCTGAGCTCCAGGACCTTCACCGGCGGACCGCCGTCCCGCGAGCTCAGCAGCGATCCGACCTTGGCCTCGGCCGGGACTTTTGATCTCTCCACCGTGACCTTCTTGCTCGGATCATAGACGCCGTAGGCCTGGTCGGCCAGCAGCTCCACGCGCTTTTTCTCGCCGGCCTTCATGCCGGCCAGGGCCTTTTCCAGGGCCGGGAAAATCTGGCCTTTCCCGTGGATGTAGGACATGGGCTCCCGCCCGACGTTACTGCTCACGACGGTTTTGTCCGGCCCGGTCAATGTAAATTCGAGGCTGACCTTTACCCCGTCAGCAATCCGCAGGTCTTTGTCCGCGCCCGCGGCCCGGGCTGATACGCCAATGAGGATGACGGCGAGAAGGCAGAGGCCCATATAAAACGGTGCAGATTTCATCTTGCTTCTCCTTTTCTTGATACCGCTGCGCGTGAAGGCGTGATCGCCCTCTCCCTCTTCTGTGCTGGGTTATCCCGGAGTGATGGACAGGAAGATCGTGGCGTTGCCGCGGGTGATGAGCAAGAGGACCGTGCTCTTGGACCCGAGTTGGCCGGTCAACCGCTCGAAGTCCTGCACCGACCGGATCGGCTTGCGATTGATCTCGCGGAGAATGTCGCCGCTTCGCAGCCCGGCGCGTTCGGCCGGGCTGTCCGGCTCCACGTCGCTGACTACCACACCGGCCTCGCGTGATCGCCCCGACCGGCTAGGCGGAAGGTTCTCGACGCTGACCCCTGCCAACGCGTGCTCGCCACGACCGCTTTCCGAGCGACCTCGCGAGGAAGCGGCCACCTCCTTGGGGAGGTCTCCGACGGTGACCTTGATCTCTCGGGTGCGCTTTTCGCGCAGCACCGTCAACGTCACGGTCGTCCCTGGCGCTGTTTCGGCGACCAGGGTCCGGAGGTGAGTGGGATCGTTGATGGGGGTGCCGTTGTAGGCGGTGATGATATCGCCTCGCTCCAGCTTGGCCCTGGCGGCCGGGCTATCCTCCATGACATCGGCCACCAGCGCGCCCTTGGTGTCGGCCGCGCCGAATTCCTTGGCTAGGTCGGGATTGACCTCCTGGATGGACACGCCCATCCACCCGCGCACCACTTTTCCGTGCTTGATGAGGCTTTCCAGGACGCTGCGGGCCATGTTGCTGGGGATGGCGAAGCCGATGCCCATGTTGCCGCCGCTCTGGCTGAAGATCGCCGTATTGATGCCGATGAGCTCACCCTTGAGGTTCACCAGCGCGCCGCCGGAATTCCCGGGATTGATGGCGGCGTCGGTCTGAATGAAGTCCTCATAGTCCACGATCCCCATGTTCGCCCGGCCTACCGCGCTGATGATCCCCATGGTGACGGTCTGGTTGAGCCCGAAGGGATTCCCGACCGCCAGCACGATCTCCCCGACCTGCAACTGGCTGGAATCGCCCCACGGCAGGACCGGGAGATTGGTCGCGTCGATTTTGATCACGGCGACGTCGGTCTTCGGATCGGTCCCGATGAGCTTCCCCTTGAGGCTCCGCTTGTCGGCGAGCAGGATGTTCATCTCGTCGGCACGCTCGACGACATGATTGTTCGTGACGATGTATCCATCCGGCGTGACGATCACCCCGGATCCCAGTCCTTGTTCGCGGCGCTCCCGGGGCGGCCGAAAACGTCGCTCGAATTCTTCGCCGAAGAACCGGCGGAAAAAGGGATCGTCGAAGAACGGACTCTGAAACTGTTCGGTTCCCTGCTTGACTTTCCGGACCGCTGAGATGTTCACCACCGGCGCCCTGGCCTTCTTGGCCACCGCGACGAATGTCTCGTTGGAGGGGGCGATGGCCACCGGGGACGGGACAGGCTGGGCGGCCGTGGCCGTGCCCACCGAGGAGGTCGGAGCGGCCGTCGGGGGGGAGAGGCTTGCCCCTTGCTCCTGGGAGCAGGAGGACAATCCCAGCAACACGACGGCCGCCGCCAACACCAGCCACGGGCGGCGCCCGTTGGCCTGGCTCGCGATCACGCGGGTTATGACGCCAGGAACCAAGAGGAATCTCCTTTACTCTTCTCTCATGACCAGTTCCCAGATCAAGTGATCGAGGTCATGCCGAAGCACGTATCGGTGGCCGTCGTCGGCCTGCAGCTTGAAATAGCTGTGCCGGTCCGTGTCCCAGTGTTCGAGAATCTCGCGGACCTCCCGCCGCGCTCCTTCGTGAATGAAGGCGCGGGGCGTCTCCTCGCACTTATGCCCCGGATACGCCTCCACGGCCACATTGCTTTTCGGCGTCGCGTGGCGACTGGCCATGACGAAACGATAGTCCGGCGATTCCAATCTGTCAACAGCGGTGGCGGGATGGGGCCGCGCCTACGAAAAAGGCCTTGAGCCGGTGCGACGTTGGTATTAAGATGGCGCCGCTGGAGATCGAACGCAATGGGCAAATGAGAAAATTGATAAATGAGTCAATTACCGGAGGATGAGCCATGCCGATCTATGTGAGCCTGGTGAAATTTACGGAGCAGGGGATCATGACGATGAAGGACAAGGGGATTGCCCGGTCCGATGCGGTCCAGCGGAACATCGAATCCTTGGGGGGAAGATTGCTCGATGCGTATTACTGCCTGGGAGAATACGATGTCGTGGCGATCCTGGAATTCCCCAATAACCGTGCGGCGATGAAAGCGGCCGTGCTCAATTCGTCGCTCGGGCACATCAAGCTCTCCACCATGCCGGCGGTTTCGCGGAACGAGTGGCGGGGCCTTTTGCGCGAGGTGTGGTCCGGAAAGTCCAGGCGGAAGTAGCGGCCCGTAGACGGCCGGCGGTTCAGGATGGGAATGAGCGCCAGGGTGAAACAGAAGAGAGCGTCCGTGAAAGAGGAGCACCCGGCCGCTCGCATTGAGCGGGACACCATGGGGGAGTTGGCCGTGCCGGCTGACGCCTACTACGGAGTCCAGACCGCCCGCGCGGTCCGGAATTTCCCGCTGAGCGGGCTCCGATTCCCTCGTTCGTTCCTGCGCGCTCTGGGCTTGATCAAGTGGGCGGCCGCGACCGTGAACCAGTCCCTTAAATTGCTGGATCGGAAACCGGCCGAAGCGATCCGGAGGGCGGCGCAAGAGGTTGCCGAAGGTCGATGGGATGCCGAATTTCCGGTGGACATTTTCCAGACCGGCTCCGGCACCTCCACCAACATGAACGCGAACGAGGTGATCGCCAACCGGGCGTCCGAGTTGATGGGCGGGCGGCGCGGGGACAAGCTCATCCATCCCAACGATCACGTGAATCTGGGGCAGTCCAGCAATGACGTGATCCCGACCGCCATCCATGTGGCGGCGGCCGACATGATCGAGCGCCAATTGCTTCCGGCGCTGTCTCGCCTTCATTTCGCCTTGGCCGAGAAGGCCAGGGAATTCGACCGTATCGTGAAGATCGGCCGCACCCATCTCCAGGATGCCACGCCGATCCGTCTGGGACAGGAGTTCAGCGGCTACGCGCGCCAGATCGAGCTGGGGCTGGCTCGAGCCCGTCAGGCTCAGGCCGCATTGGCGGAAGTGGCCCTGGGGGGCACGGCGGTGGGCACGGGCCTCAACACCCATCCGGAATTCGCACGTCGCGTGATCGCGTTACTGTCCCGGGAGATCGGAGTCACGTTCACGGAGGCGGTCAACCACTTCGAAGCCCAGTCGGCTCAGGATTCCCTGGTCGAAGCGAGCGGCCGTCTTCGAACCATTGCGGTCAGCCTGATGAAGATCGCGAACGATATCCGCTGGCTCGGCTCGGGGCCCCGCTGCGGCCTGGGGGAGATCATCCTGCCGGAAACGCAGCCGGGTTCCTCCATCATGCCGGGCAAGGTCAATCCGGTCATCGCCGAATCGGTCACCATGGTGGCCGCACAGATCATCGGGAACGACGTCACCATTACGGTAGGCGGACAAGCGGGCAATTTCGAGCTCATCGTGATGCTGCCGGTGATGGCCTTCAATCTGCTCCAGTCCATCGAACTGCTGGCCAATGCGTCTGAGAATTTCGCCGCACGATGCGTGGAAGGCATCACCGCCAACGCGGAGCGGTGCCGGCAATCCATTGAACAGAGCCTCGCCATGTGCACCGCGCTGGCGCCCGAGATCGGCTATGATGCGGCCGCTCAGATCGCCAAGGAGGCGTATCGGACCGGCCGGACTGTACGTGAGGTGGCCCGGAGCCGGCAGGTGCTCCCGGAAAGCCGCCTGAATACCTTGCTCGACCCGTGGCGGATGACCGAGCCGGGCGACCCCGATAAGCCTTCTCACAAACGAGGACGGCGCTGACAGCGTGTCCTTTCTCAGGTTGATCGCGGCCGCCCTCTGGTCCCTGGCGCTTCTGGCGCCTCGGGCCGCTCCTGCCGGAGACCAGCCTCCCGCCCCATCGGCGCTTCCTCCCGTTGCAGATCTCCTGGAACGAATCGCTCGGGAACCGTTTCCTGTTCATGAGACCCTCCGGATCACGAGACTCACCGAAGACGCCGAGTTGAGCGCGCTGTTGGTTCAGGTCCGTGGGACCTTGCCGCTCCACCTTCACCGCCGGACACGGGAGGTGCTCTATCTGATCCAGGGCGAAGGCCTGTTTCGCTTGGGAGACGCTGTGTTCGCCATCCACCCGGGATCGGTCGTTCGGGTTGACCCCGGGCAGGTACACACGTTCAGTGTCGGTGGCGCGGCCCCCGCCGTCTTTTTCGTCGTGACGACGCCGCGATGGGACGAGACCGATCGCGTGATGCTGGATCACGAAGTATCGCCACCTAAGTAGCCGATCTGAGGGTGAAGGCTTTTTGACAATGAAAAGGAGGCCGTGCTACAGTCGCCGGAAATTTTGGATTCTGGCGCGCAGCGGGATTGTGAGGGTCTCGACGATACCCTGGATTCGACGCAGATGCAGGCGGGACACCTGATCATCGTCGTGGGAGCCGGGCCGGCAGGGATGGCGGTGGCCAATCTCATGTCGAAGGCCGGCCACGAAGTGGTGATCCTCAATCGCGATATCAAGTTCGGAGGCCTGGCCGAATACGGCATTTTCCCGAGCAAGCTCAAGTTGCGAGGAGGCTTGCGGAAGACCTACTGGGACATCATCGAGCGGCCGAACGTCCACTACTTCGGGAACGTGTCGGTCGGCAATCACGGGGCTCTGACCCTCGACGATCTCCGGAGCCTCGGTGCGAGCGCCCTTGTGTTCGCGACGGGCGCACAGGGGACCAAGACCATCGGCGTGGAGGGGGACGCCGCGACCGGGGTCTATCATGCCAAGGACGTGGTCTATCATTTCAATCAGTTGCCGGGCTTCAGCGAGCGGCCATTTGAGATGGGGCGGCGCGTGGCGGTGATCGGAGTGGGCGATGTCATGGTGGATATCTCCCACTGGCTGGTGCGCTTCAAACAGGTGGACGAGGTCACTGCCATCGCCAGGCGCGGACCGGCGGAGCGCAAGTACAACCCGAAAGAGATACGCGCCGTGTGCTCCCACATCGATCAGGAAGCGCTGGCCCAGGAATTCGCCCGGATCCGGCCCCGGATGGAGGCGGTAGGCCAGAATCCGGACGATGTGCTGAAGGCCATGACCGCCGAATTCACGAAATGCGATCCCCAGACGAGCAAGACCAAGATGTTTTTCCGGTTTCTGGCCTCGCCCCGCCGCGTCCTGACGGATTCTCAGAACCGCGTGCGCGGGCTGGAGATTGAAGAGAACAAATTGGAGCCCAAGGGCCAGGACTTTGTCGCGGTCGGGCTGAAGCAGTATGACGAGTTTCCCTGCGACAGCGTCGTCTTTGCGGTCGGCGACAGGGTCGATGAGACGCTCGGCCTTCCTTATAAGAATGGGGCCTTCTTCACGAACCCGCATGCCAGCGGGAACGACCCCGACGATGCGTGGTTTCAGGCGTACGACGACGCCTCGGGAAAGGTCCTTCAAGGCGTGTTTGTGACGGGATGGGCCCGGAAAGCCAGCGAAGGACTGGTAGGGATCGCCAAGCGCGACGGCGAATGGTGCGCCGAAGTCGTGACACGCTACCTCGCCACCCAGACCGTGCGGGACCACGCGACGCTCGACGCGGCGCTTACCCGTCTACGAAGCTTGCTGGCGGAGCGGAACGTCGCGGCGGTGGATGCCGAAGGCCTGCGCCTTCTGGAACAGGCCGAGAAAGATCACCCTGCCGACGGCGAGTGCATCGGGGAGTTCAAATTTCCGTCGAATCAGAAAATGCTGACCGTGATCGAGAGCAGGAAAGCCAGTTCCCAAACGACCAGCGCTGCGCGCTAACCGTCCCCCCACCGTAGCTTCAGCCTCAGCACGTCGAAGTAAGTCCGGTCAGGAAAGCGGATGAGCTGCGCCCGGTGTGTAGAGGCCCGGATGGCGATGACATCCCCTTGGTTGACGGTGATACTGTCCTGGCCATCGAACGTCGTGATCGCGCCTTCTTCCCGGCCGATGAGCCTCGCTTCGAGGTGCCCGCTGCTGGGGATGAGCAGCGGGCGATGGCTCAATGTGTGCGGACAGATCGGGGTGAGCGTGATGGCATCCACCGAGGGATGTACGATGGGGCCCCCGGCCGACAGGGAGTAGGCGGTCGAGCCGGTTGGGGTCGAGACAATCAGACCGTCGCCCCGCAGATTGGTCACGAATTGGCTGTCGATGCGGATCTGGATTTCGATCATCCGCGTGTGCACGCCCTTGCTCACCACCACGTCGTTGAGCACCGCGGTCTGGTAGATGTCTTCACCGCCGCGCTGGACCCGGGCGCGAAGCATCAGCCGCGATTCCAAGACAAATTGCTGGGCGAAGACCTTCTTCAGCGCCTCGTACAGATGGTCGAGGCCCACCTCTGTGAGGAACCCCAGGCCTCCCATATTCACGCCGAGGATGGGGATCGAGCGTTCCTCCACGAGCCGCGCCGCGCTCAGCATCGTGCCGTCTCCCCCGAGCACGACGACCATGTCGGCGCGCGCGGCGATCTCGGACTTTTGAGGGACGGTGAGGCCAAGGAGCGCCGAGGTGTTGACATCCAGGACGATGTCCCGGCGTTGCTGCTGCAGCCAAGACACCAGCTCCGCGAGGACGGGCTTGACCTCGGTCAGGGTCGGTTTGGTGATGATGCCGATGGTTTTCATGGGTCCTCAGCCTCGGAAGGCGGTGGAGGCAGCAGGACGGAAGTGGGAAGCGATTCTACCGGGTGCCTCTTTTTCTTGTCAACGAAGCCAGCGACGAACGACTTCGAGTCATGGGGACGATTGTCTCGGGTTCCAGGTGCGTGCGCGTCGAGACCTTGACAGGCAGTGGCCTGCAAGATAGAATTTGGGCAACTTTCCGTAAACTTCCGCGATCCCAGGGCACTCGAACTCGACTTACAAAGGAGGAGGGATGTTCGAACGATTCACGGATAAGGGTCGGAAGATCATCATCCTAGCGAGGGAAGAAGCCGAACGCCACCAGAATGACTATCTCGGAACGGAGCATCTGGTGCTGGCCGTTCTCCGTGAATCGGACGGGATCGCCTTGATGATCATCAAGAAGATGGGTCTGTCGCCCGAGCAGATCCGTCTGGAGATCGAGCGCAACCTCCCCGGCGGCGGCACGACCATGACGTTCGGGGAGATTCCCTTCAGCCCCCGCGTCAAGAAAGTCATCGAGTACGGGGTCGAAGAGGCTCGGCTGTTGGGTCACAACCACATCGGGAGCGAACACCTGCTGCTCGGGCTGCTGCGTGAAGAAGAGGGTATCGGCGGCAAAATATTAAGAAGCCTGGGCGCCAACCTCCTGACCGCACGACAACTGACCGTCACCTTCCTGCGCAAGTCCGCTCCGCGCGAGCGCGACCGGAAGAGTAACACGCCGGCACTGGATGAATTCGGGCGTGATCTCACGGCGCTGGCCCAGGAAGGGCAGTTGGACCCCGTCATCGGGCGGACCGACGAAATCGAGCGCGTGCTGCAGATCCTCAGCCGGCGGACCAAGAACAACCCGGCGCTGATCGGCGAATCGGGAGTCGGGAAGACGGCCATCGTGGAAGGGCTGGCTCAGCGCATCGTCGCGTCGGATGTGCCGGATAACCTCCTCTCCCGCCGGGTCATCGCCTTGGACCTCGGCTCGCTCGTGGCCGGCACGAAGTATCGCGGCCAGTTCGAAGAGCGGCTCAAGGTCGTCATGAAGGAAATCGTCCAGGCCGGGAACATCATCATCTTCATCGACGAGTTGCATACGCTCGTGGGGGCGGGTGCGGCGGAGGGCTCCATCGACGCGTCGAACATGCTGAAGCCGGCGCTGTCACGCGGCGAGATCCAATGCATCGGCGCCACCACCTTGGATGAATACCGGAAGCACATCGAGAAAGACGGCGCTTTGAAGCGGCGGTTCCAACCGATCTACGTGCAGCCTCCCAGCATCGAGGAGACGATCCGCATCATCCAGGGTCTTCGGGATCGCTACGAGGAACACCACGGCGTGGAGATCACGGAAGAAGCCATCGTCGAGGCGGTCAAGCTCTCGGACCGGTACATCACCGATCGGTTCCTGCCGGATAAGGCGATCGATCTGATCGACGAGACCGGCTCGCGAGCCAAGCTTCAGACCTACGCGCTGCCGGGTGAACTGAAGGCGTTGGAGCAGGAGCTGAAGAAGGTCTCCCGGGAAAAAGAGCTGGCCATTTCCCTTCAGAACTTCGAAGAGGCGGTGAAGTTCCGCGAGGAAGAGGAGCGCCTCCGGAAGCTCCTGGACGAGTCCAAGCGCGAGTGGAAGAAGCGGCAGGAAAAGAGCAAGCCGGTCATCACGAAGGAAGATGTGTCTTACGTGGTCTCGAAGATGACCGGCATCCCGCTGTTCAAGCTGGAGGAAGAAGAGTCCAGCAAGCTGCTCCACATGGAAGAGTTCCTGCACAAGCGGATCGTCGGGCAAGAGGAGGCCATCTCTGCGGTGTGCCGGGCGATCCGGCGGTCGCGGGCGGGCCTCAAGGAGGCCAAGAAGCCGATCGGCTCGTTCATCTTCCTGGGGCCGACCGGCGTGGGCAAGACCGAGTTGGCACGGGCGCTCGCGGAGTTCTTGTTCAACACCGAGGACGCGCTGATTCGCATCGACATGTCGGAGTATCAGGAGAAATTCACCAGCTCCCGCTTGTTCGGAGCTCCGCCGGGGTACGTCGGCTACGAGGAAGGCGGTCAGCTGACCGAGAAAGTCAGGCGGCGGCCGTACTCGGTGGTGCTGTTCGATGAGATCGAGAAGGCTCACCCGGACATCTTCAACGTGCTCTTGCAGGTCTTGGACGACGGAGTCCTCACCGACAGCTTGGGTCGGAAAGTGGACTTCAAGAACACCGTGGTCATCATGACCTCGAACCTCGGCACGAAGCTCATCCAGAAGGGAGTGTCGTTGGGGTTCCACCGCAGCGACCAGACCGATCGCGATCAGCGGATGAAGGACGAGGTGCTCGCTGAGCTGCGGCGCACCTTCAGTCCCGAGTTCCTGAACCGGGTCGATGAGGTCGTGGTCTTCCACCAGCTCGAAAAGGAGCACCTCCTGAGCATCATCGATATCATCATCAGGGAGCTCAACGTTCGACTGATGGATCGAGGCGTGCAGCTTGAGGTCGGCGATGACGTCAAGCAGTGGCTGATCAAGGAAGGGTACCAGCCGCTGTATGGCGCCCGCCCGATGCGCCGGACCATCCAGAAGAACATCGGCGATCCGCTCTCGGAGGAATTGATCCGAGGCCGGTTCAAAGATGTGCGTCGCATCAAGGTCGTGCTGAGGGACGATTCGCCGTTGTTCGTGGAAGAGGAGGCGATGGCCGGGGTCTGATGCCGGCTCCCACCTGGACCGACTACTCAAGGCGTGAATGAGTCTCGTCGTCGAGGCCCTGAAGAAGGCGGCCAGGGTTGGAGATCGCAGCGCGCGCTCAGCACAGGTTCTTGAGACAGCGATCGCCGGCGGGAACAAGCGAGGCCGGTGGTTCAAGATCGGCACGATGGCGACCCTCGTAGCGGCAGCCGCTGCGGGGGTCGTTCTGTATCGTCAGCCCGTTCACATACCCGAACGTCCCGCGCAGGTTGCCACGGAACCGGCGCCGGCGGTCTCCACTCCTCCGGTCGTTGACTCCACCCCGAACACTCCTGTCGCCGCATCGAGTGAGTCCGCGACGCAGGCGCTCTTGACGAAAGGCATCGGCCAACTGCGCGACCAACATGCGGCCGAAGCCCGAGAGACCTTCAAAGAGGCGGTACGGCTGGCGCCGGATTCCCCCGAAGCGCATACCGCTCTCGGGTTGTCCTTGAGGCGGCTGAAGGCCTATGCTGATGCGGAAACGGAATACCGGACCGCGTTGCGGCTGAATCCCAGCTATGCGGAAGCGATGAACAATCTGGGCTTGCTGTTGGATCTCCAGGGAAAGACCGACGAGGCGATTTCCTGGTATCAAAAAGCGCTGGCGCGGAAGGCCGACTATCACGAAGCGCACCTGAACCTGGCCATTGCCTTGGAGCGGAACGGCAAGGCGAAGGAGGCGCGGGAACATTACCAGGCGTTTCTCAAATCGCCGCCCGCCGCGTTGGCCGACGTGACGCGTCTGGTGGAGCAACGGCTCTCAGCTCTGTAGCGCTGCTGGTCACCGCATGGAACCTATCTTGCTCGGGCTTGAGACGTCCTGCGACGAAACCGCCGCCGCAGTCCTGCAGGGGCCGGCTCGCGTGCTGTCGAGCGTGGTGTCCTCGCAAGAGGATCTGCACGGGCGGTACGGCGGGGTGGTGCCGGAGCTGGCATCCCGCCGCCACATCGAGGTCATCGAGGGAGTGGTGGCCGAAGCCCTCGAGCGCGCCGGCGTGGGGCGGTCGAGCCTGAGCGCCGTCGTGGTCACCCGAGGACCGGGGCTCGCCGGGGCGCTGCTGGTGGGAGTCAGCTTCGGGAAGGCCCTGGCCTATGCGCTGAGGATCCCTCTGATCGGCGTGCATCATCTGGAAGGGCACATGGCCTCCGCGTGGCTCGAGCGCCCGGACCTCCCGACATCTTGCATCGTGTTGGTGGTCTCGGGCGGCCACACGCATCTGTACCTGGTCAATCACCCGGGCCGCTACCGGCTCATCGGTCAGACCCTGGACGATGCAGCCGGGGAGGCTTTTGACAAGGCGGCCAAGATGCTGGAGCTCGGCTATCCGGGTGGCCCGGCCATTGACGCCCTCGCCCGCAAGGGCGACCCCAGGGCCATCCCGTTCCCTCGGCCCTATCCGACGCGGCGACGACTGGACTTCAGCTTCAGCGGGATCAAGACCGCCTTGCTGTACTACCTGCGCGATCTCGATCGCCGCGGCATCGCCCGCCCGGTGGCCGATGTCGCAGCCGGCTTCCAGGAGGCGATCGTGCAGGTCCTGGTGGACAAAGCTTTCGAAGCGGTACGACGGCATAAGGTCCGCGCGCTGGCGGTGGTCGGCGGTGTCTCGGCGAACTCGAGGCTCCGAACCTTGCTCGGGGCGCGCGCGGCGGCGGAAGGCATCGAGCTGGCTCTACCCCGGCCGGCCTACTGTACGGACAACGCGGCGATGATCGCCGCAGCCGGGTATCATCTCTATCGCGCCGGCCACCGGGACTCCTGGGAACTGGAGGCGGACGCCAGCCTGGAACTGCCGCAAGACGATCAAACCCTTAGCCTTCAAACCTAAAGGGACGCTCGACCATTCCCACGCTCTATGGAAACCTGACCGGCCTGAAGGCGAGTCAACTCGT
>Ga0137796_10001394_pt1 | contig 13826 bp, 8 predicted proteins | sample OV2TP3_FD_97704 | JGI IMG/M metagenome (GOLD analysis project Ga0137796, IMG submission 97704)
GGCATGTACTCAATCAATTCCTTCTTCACACCGGTGGAGTTGGTTAAAACATTGGTGCCGCCGAGATGGTCAGCGTGATAATACAGGACCGATGAGCCGGTGATCGAGGCAATCCGGGTGCCGCCTAAAAATATATAATTGATCTGCGTTGTCCCCTTGTCCTCATACAGCGAGCCCACATACCGAATCACCGATGATGGTAAAACCTTTTTCGTTCTTCCACCGTCGCCATCATAGGCAAACTGCGCCACAGTCGCGGCGCCGTTGGCGACCGAGAGCAACCTATTTTCCTTATCGTAAGTGTAAGTGGTGGTGACCCCGGCCTTGACCTTGGTCGTCATATTGCCGTTAGCATCGTAGGTGAACGTTGTGCCATCGGATAATGCTGTGACCGCATGCGGCCTGACCCCGTTTTGCGGATATGTATACGTCAGCCCGTCTTTTTGCATGATGTTGCCGATGGTGTCGTAGACAAACGTTTTCAAACACGGGCTGCCGCTACAGTAATTCCCGTTGGCAGTAATCAGACGATTCAATGCATCGTATTGGAAGGTTTGGTCGGCGGTGTTGACTAAGTCATCGATATTGATGATATTGCCGAGCTTGTCGTAGGTGTAGTTTAAATTCTGGAGGATTTCGCCCACAGGGTTGACGGTTAAGATTTGCGTCAAGCGCAGATTCTGCGGATGATAACTGTAGACAGTCACCACGCCATTACCATAATCAATGCGCGTGATCTGGCCGTGGGCATTATAATTGACGTTAGCGATAAAAAGCGTGCCCGCAGCCGGCGGTGTGGGTGTCGCCGCCTGTTCGTTGGAGTAGGGACTTTGCCCGGCGGAATTAGAGGCTGTCACCGCGAAATAATACGTCGTGTTGTTCGTTAATCCCGTCACGGTATGGCTGGTCACGTTGCCGACGTTGACGCTGTTCGGATACCCGCTGCCGGCGCCGCCGGTGAGCCCATCGGTCCTGATGGCATTGATTTCGGTTTCAGTCAGAATGCGTTTAAAGACCGCCGCTTCATCAATCACGCCGTCGAACTCCTGGACATCACTGAGAATCCCCATCTGCAGATTAAACGCGGCGTCGTTGTCTCTGGTGCCGAAAGGCGTGCTACCAGTCACAGGTTGCGGAACACCATTGACATAAATGGTCGGCACCGCTGATGTCCCAGCCGCCGTATACGTCACCGCCACATGCTGAAAAGTATTCATTGTCAAGACACTGTTGGTGGTCGTCCACGTCACCACGCCGCCGCTAAAGGCCTGGCTAAAAGCCAATTTGTTGCTCGCTGACACTCGAAAGACCCAGCCGTCTTGATAATCTTTGTTAAGAATCGTTCCCTTACTTGCATCGCCTAACGTGTGAGGCTTAATCCAGGCCACGATGGTTCGTGCGGCCAAATTATCCAGTGAGGAATGGCTGCCAAAATTCACGTAGGCGTTGTTGCCCGCGGGATATCCCAAAAACTCAATGGCCTCGTCGAATTGGCCGGCTACACCGCGGGTGACTGTTCCGCTGACGGTCCCGTCGTTGGCCAGGCAGGAATCGATGTATGCCCCGGTGGTTTCGTCTAGTTTCCACGCGCCCACACAATCCGGGTCTTGCGTAAAATTCGTTCCACCGCCGCCTCCGCCGGACGTTGTTCCATAATAAATTTTATAACTCGTTGCTCCGCTGACCGTGTTCCAGCTTAAGCTCACCTGCCCGTCACCAGGGGTTGGGAGATTTAACACCGGCGCAGACGGAATCGTTGGCTGCGGGGTGGCTGAGCGTTCATTCGAATTGGGACTGTCACCGTTGGCGTTGTAGGCAACGACCACAAAATAATAGGTCGTGTTATTAGTCAAATTCGTCACCGTGTAGCTAGTGACATTGCCCACGTCCAGTATGGTTGGATAATTACCAGATGAGGTCCCATATTTGACCTTATACCCGTCGGCATTCGTCACAGATGTCCAATTTAAACTGACCTGTCCATCCCCGGCAGTGGGGGCATTAAGTGTGGGCGCGGCGGGCGTGTTGTTGCCTTGACGCGGGGTTTCTAGCGGGCCAGTTCCGGTTGGTGTATAACTGGAGGAGGTCGTAACCACAATCTTGTCGATAATAAACCCGTCCTCGCGCATCCAAATATTGAGCGTATGCTCGCCGGTTGACGTCACATTGACCGTCGCACTGCCGCCGCCGGAAACGGTCTTTGACCAAGTCCAGCCCGTCCCGAACGATGATATATTGGCAGCGCTCGAGACCGAATTACTATCCAAGCCGGCATGATACGAATCATCATTAGTTGTCGCGCCTTTGCCCCGCGCCCAAATGTAATGCGTGCCGGTCTTTGTAAAATTGATATTGAAATCCGCCCGCGTGCTGATATTTATGTAGTTCGAACTGTTATTGGTCCCGGAATTGGGCAGGGCCTGCATAGAGCCGCTGCCGGACTGGCCGGTCTGCGAAATCGTATCCCAGGACTTGCCGTTGACCGCATAGGTGCTGTCGTTGTTTTCCGCTTCCATGGAAACGATGCCCGCCGCGTCATTGGGCTGCTGATACGCGCCCAAGGCCGGCTTGCTGATGATGGTTTTGTCCACGTAGAGATTGCGGTCGTCCGAGGGCCCGCCATTATAATCATTGGTAAAGGCAATGGCCACGTTTTGCGCCCCGCCGGCCACGTTTATTTTCACGATATACGGTTTCCAGCTTGAAGAACTGACAGTCCAATTGGCCACGCTTACTTGATTGATACGCAATTGCATATTCGGCCAGGCGCCGCCCCCAAAGGAGCCCTTGGCGATGATTTCAAATTTATATTCCCCGGTCTCGGGAAAATTCACCGACTGCTCGATATAACCGTTGCTCCAGATATTCCATCCGTAGGTGGTGGCCCCGCCGGTGGTTTTGGTCGGCATATTCTCGGCTTCAAGGTTCACCGTAAAATTAAGCCCGCCGGCAAAGGCGTTGGGAATCCCGAAAACATTCATACGTATCCACACAATGACATTCTCATGCCACCAGCGATTAGCCCGCTTAAGCCACGCCTTGGCCATTTGCATCACGTCAGGAGAATTGAGGTCTATGGATTTTTGAGTAACCCAAGCAACGGCTGTTGCCGCGTGTCGTTGAAAACTTCTCGCTATCGATTGCACCGAATTTCGTAAATCTTTCCATTTGAAATTTAGCATTTGGAATTTGAAATTTTTAACCAGAATGATGTCGCTGTCTTTGATTTCTTTCTTGAGTGACGCGCCCCCGCCCGGCAGCAAAGCCGGGTCGTCCGCGACCGCTTCGATCTGCCCGGCCGCGTTATACTTGTAATAAAGTCTTTTTCCATTCGGATATTCCAACTCCTTTAGACGATTCAAGGCATCGTAGGTGCGCTGGACCTGATAATTGACACTATCAATCGACTTGGTCGACTGCGTCTCGCGGCCCAGTTGGTCATAATTAAATTGTGTATTCTGTGTGCCAACATACTGCGCTTTGGTGAGACGGCCTTTGGAAAAACTAACCAGCACATCGTCGTAGGTGTAGGTAACAGGCAATTCCGGGCCTTGAGGAAAATTTTTGGTGCTCAAACGATTCAAGGCATCATACGCAAAAGTAATCTGTTGAGCTTTAGCGTCGGTTTGGCTCGTGAGATTGCCGTTTAAGTCATAAGTATAATTCCAAGTGCCCATGTCGGGGTCTGTCATCGAGGTTTTGCGACCGAGTTTGTCATAAGTAATGGCGGTGGTATTATTGTGAGCGTCGATGGTTTGCGTGAGATTGCCTTCGGAATCATACGCGTAGAGCGTCGTAGCGTATAGGGTATAGGGGCTAGAGGGATATTGTGGCGCGCCGCGTCCGTCTGCCCCTAAAAATTCTTCCTTCTTGATCAACCGGCCGTAGGCGTCGAAATAACTTTTTTGTTTGTGGCCGTTTTCGTCGATGGTAGTGGTGGTCCAATCGTCGTAAACCACATTGGCATAACTGCCATCGGGATTGGTGGTCTGTACAACACGACTGACAGCGTCGTAGGTTATTAGCGTGTAAGGGTTACTTGTGCTTATTGGGTCTATTGCGTCAAAGGCGTTAGTCGAAAAGAAGTTGATATATTTTTTTTCCGGCAGGCCGCGGGAATTGTATTGCGTCTGTCCGCTTACTACATACTGCCCGCTGGTTTCGGATGTTGTCTTGGTTTGAATCACCCGTCCCACCCCATCGGTAAATTGCACACTGTCAAGGGTGGATGCTTGTCCGTGTTCGATGCGGGAACGTGTGATAATTTTAATATACGTTGGATTGAGCGTGTACTCAACCGTTGTCGTCGGATAACTGATCGAATCCAGAGGTGAGACGGTCTTGGTGACACGACCGAATACATCATAACTTTTACGGCCGAGCTGGTTGTTGGGATCAGTTGTGCTTTTCAGTTGTCCCCATAAGCCTTTATACCCGGCGCCGTCATCAAGAGCCACACCATTGACACCGTAATAGGTATTCGTAACCGTTTGATTGAGGGCATTGGTGGTGGTCAATGGGAAAATCTTGGTGGCGGTGTCATACGCAATCGTAGTTGTGAAATTGCGCGGGTCGGTGGTGGACAATAAATTCCCGGTCGCATCATAACTGTATTGTGTCTTTGGGTTATTGGCATTTCCTTGCAGATAATTATTCCAGTCTTCCTTTTTCGTCAACAATCCTTTAATGGGCAAAGCAGTTAGACTAACGTTGTTATCATACCAAAACCAGCTTTTACGCATCTCGGTTAGGTTGTGGTTTTTGACTCTCACCTCCCTGGGTAACCCGAGTATCCAGCTCGTTGTATTTCCTACATAATCCGTCTCCACAGTTCGACTATCCGTGCCGATATCCGCGCCTGTTGCTAAATCTACTTCGCCTAATTGAATGGTCTTAGTTAAATTCCCGAATTGCGGTGTCTCATCGTAAAAGAAAAGCTGCGCGCTGCGTCTGCCTGTCACATCGCCGTCGAAGACATAGTTATCGCTGCGTTGTAAAAATACAAAATTCACGCCCGGAATAATCTGCTGGCTCGCCCAGGTATTCCCTGTCAATGCAAAGACATTGCCGCTACTGTCATAACTGGCCTGTGTGGCGATCCTTCCTTTATAAATATCGTCCTGTAGGAAAGTCGTTTCCGTATAACTTCCTATCGGGTCGGTCACCTTCACCACACGAAATCCACGGAATTCGCGCTTTGTCGTATTCCACACCCCATCTTTATAAGAATATTGCGTGGCATACGTCTCGTTACTTAAGGTGTCTTTCACAGTCACGGTTTTCACCACCGGAACAATAAACGGCATGATTTGCGTTGGATACTGCGTGTTAGGCGAATACGCTGAGGATTCGTAGACGATGGTCGTCTCGCCGCCCACACCGTTTTCAACCTTCCACAATAAATCCGCTGGCTTGCCAGTGTTTAAATATAACTGCGGGGTGTTGCCCAGATAATGCGCCAGGTAATCCATCATGCCGTCGCTATTGGCATCGAGAATACGTGTGGCTTTATTGGCAAATGAGGGGCCACTAATAACCCAAGCATCGTCTTGATACCAGCCGCTGCCAGTATTAATCAAAACCCGCGAGCCGCTGGCATAATCCAAACTCACCACCAATAAATCCACCAATCCATCGCCGTTAATATCGCCAAAATCTGTTCTCCCATTCGTTAAATCACCGATCGTTGGCAACGCTTCCCATCCGCCACCCACATTAAAATCATAAACCCATCCTGCTCCGGTATTCATAAACACCTTGGAGACGCCGGCCTTGCGATAAAAAATCTCTGGCAGACCATCACCGTTTAAATCGAGTAACACTGCGCCGTTGGCAAGATCCGTATACGTCTCATTGGCACCGGCCGGTAAATTCCAACCCGGTGTGTATTGCCATCCTGTCCCAGCTTGCGGAATTTTATTGAGATAACTCAAGCGTGTGGTCGGAAAACTAGCGTCCGCATTCTTGGAGCGAATAAAATCCACGTATCCGTCGGCATTCACGTCCGCAAACACCGTTCCCATAAACTGATTGCCCCAAGAATGTTCATAAACTATATGCGGCGAAGTACTCGATGTCGTGCCGATTGGCATATGCCAGGACGGTGTATCCACAAAGCCATTGGTATGATTATTAAGACACGCCTTCTGATTGGGCGAGCCATAGTTATTATAGTAGTAGTGAATATACGAAACCGCATCGGTCCAGCCGTCCGCATTCACGTCCACATACCGCGTGCTTTTATCCTTTTCCTGCAATGTGGAGGCAATAAATTGAATCACCGGCTCAACGCCGTTTAAATTCCATCCGCCCGACTCTAACACCCAACCATTCGTCCCATTGTGTTTATACACCTCTTGCGTTAAGGTCCCCGCCCAGTTCGACCAATTTCGCACTAAGTCAGGATAATTGTCGCTATTCACATCAAAAACCCTCACCCCCCTATCCATATCCATACCGCTCCAATCCTGCGCAAACGCACTGCCTGAGGGAATGGTCCATCCGCCGGTTAATTGAAATCCTTTCTGATTCTGATAACTCAAAATTATCGTTGGTAATTGGCTTATATTGTCGCTGCCGAATTGATTGATAGAGGTGAGAATAGAGCGTTGGCTGGAGCTACTGATGCTATAATTAAACGCATAGCGACGCTGTAAAGCCGTCCCCACCGACATTGTGATTTCCTTGACTCGCTTGCTTGTCTTGCGCAGGTAACCGGCATTGTAATTAAACTCCGCATCCGGACGGTCCTCTAAAACAAAATCGACACTGGCATGAAAGGCAATCGACTGATCGCTATTTCGTGAATAATCAATCCTTATGGGATAATTCTTATCCCCATCCCTGATATAAGTAATCTCCATGTCATTGCCGTGAATATCGATGACTCTCCATAAATTCCATTTAAAGACCTCTGGATAACCGGCACTCGCACCGCTACCCCTGTATTCCATCGCCGCATCGATAAACCCAAAATAGTATTGAGTCCCTTTGCGGTCCGTGATCACCCATTGCGTATTACCGAACTTCTGAATCTTCATAAACGCGCCTTCGATTTCCGGCATGTAACGCTGGGTGGCGATATCATAAACCAATTCTTGGGTCGAGCCGTTTTGCATGAGCACAAATTTGTCGGTAGCATCGTTGTAGGTAGGCGGGCCGTTTTTCGTGGAACGCTGAATCGCCCCTAACTCCAAACTCCAGCCCACCCCAAACACCCCATTACGCAGACTGGAGTTATACATCAACGCCAAATTCGGTTGAATGCCGCCGCGCCCCGGCGGAACTTCCAACGGAATCGAAAGCGTGGCACTGCCGGTTGAGGGCTCAACCTGCACTTGACTGGCACTTACCCCAACAATCCCGGCCGGTAAACTGCCGGTTAAAAATTGACTCCCACCGCCTTGGCCACTGGCGGTATCCTCACCGGCCGAGGTCTGATTGTTTTGTTGAACTTGCGATTGTTCACTACTGGAAGACTCTTGGGAAGCTTCAGAAGTTTGTGAGTCAGCAGATGTTTGTGATTCCTCCTGGGGAGGCGTCTGCTCGTCGCTGTACAAAGGTGAAGCACTGGCGAGGATTAATCCAGTAAGGATCACAAACAGGTATTTTAATTTCATCTTACACCTGCTTTCTGACCCTCCGGAACTTCTACCAAAAAGGATAACATTAATTTTGTTAAAAAATAAGGTGACGTCTCTCATAACCAAATTCCTCCTTTGAAAATTTTAATTGTTTATTTTTTCCAATGGGTCTTCCATCCCAAATACCGTTACGGTGGAGCCCCACCCTCGCAGAAGTTCTGCGGGGCGGTTCCTTTCTAAATTACCCCCTGCTGATTCACTTCGCCCCCTGAAATCGCTTTGCGATTTCAGGGATTCGGTCCCGGAAAGGCTTCACCTTTCACGGGATGAATCAAAACGCTGGGGGTTATCCGCCTATCTAAATTCTTGGCGAAATCCGCCGTAGCGCCACGGCTTTTAGTTGCGCATTCATCCACTGCTAAAAGCCGTGGTTTTCTGCATAGGCGGATAACCTAAAATACGAAATGAACAACTGCTAAAGGGATATTCAATCGGTGAATGGGCCAAACCCAACCGTACCGGAATAAATTCCACATATTTAATGCACTCAAATAAATCTTCATCATAGTAAAGGGCGGTGCTACGAAACCGTCCATGCCACAATCGTCCCTGCCGTTCATATTTTCGATTGTAATAAAGGCTATAGGCCTGACTGACCCTCTGCATAAAATGCGAGACATTTCGTGCCTGCGGCGACTGCACAATCAAATGTATCGATGACGGTAAAAGACAAAATCCGAATAGACGGATGTTCAATTTACTTTTGTAGCGTTTGGCCAAACGAAGATAATACGTGTAATCCACCTCTTGCTTAAAGGCCATCACTCCTCTTTGACTTTGAGTGATCACGTGATAACAAACGCTATCTTGTAAAAATCGTGCGGTTCTAGGCATGGTTTTAGCTTTCAGCTCTCAGCTTCCAGCTGTCAGCTGACAGCTGAAGACTGATGACTTTTAATCAGGGCGCTTGAGGCATTCCTCGATTTCCCCTCAATTAATGCCCTCACACAAGGTGAAGCACCCCTCACAGTGCTAAGCGCCCCATATAAAGTGACCAAGTTACCAGCGACCAAGTGACCAAAAAAAATCAACAAAAAAGCAAAAGTGACCAACAACCTACAAAAGGTTTTGTTTTAACAGGTCACTTGGTTACAGGTCGCTTGGTTGCTTTTACTTTCAATGGCTTTATGGAAATTCCAAGCCAAGGGGCCACTTGTCTCCGTAATTTTTCAATTTTTTCATATTCTTGATCCGGCATGTATTTCAGCTTATGACTAAACTCCAGTAAAAATTCGACTTCTGTAATCGACCCCATAGCAATTTTCAAGAAATGCTTTAATTCGTTTTTATTAAACCGTGCCCATCCCTCGACAATATTGGTAGGAACGGACAAGGCAGATCGTCTTAACTGGCTCACTAACCCAAAAATTTCTTCTTTAGGAAATAATCGAGTCAGACAATAAACCTCATAAGCTAATTCAGTAGCTTTTTGCCAGACAAACAAACTTTTGTATCCTCGTTCTGAACTCTTCTTATTCAGTTCGCTTTTAGGTTGTTCTTTCGCGTTTGAATTTTTTACAATATAAGCCATCTTTTTCCCCTTCTTCTCGGTCGCTTGGTCTCTTGGTAACTTGGTTACCTGTTTTTAAAAACTGGTTACTTGGTTGCTCGGTCACTTGGTTACCGTTTTTATAAGTTTTACTAACAGCCACAGAAAACTCTTCTCCTGATTACTTCGGGATCTTCGTGCTTTTGCTAATTTCTTGTTTGTCGGGAAAACACTTGTTGCATTTCTCCAAGCCCTTAGCCAAAGCATCCTTCTCGTCTATTTTTGTTGCTTCTCTATTCTTAATAAAACGACAGACTTCCTTGTGATACTTTTTACCGTTTGTGGTGACATAGACATCCGCGGCCAAAACCAATGTTGGTGCGGTTAACAAGCCTATGATCAATCCGGTTAGGATTAATTTCTTTATCATTTTTCTCCTCCTTTCATGAACACACAACTTATGGAGTCTTATAAATGAGGCGACATAAGTTGTGTGTGTGAATGCCCACCCTTCTTGCATTCTGCAAGAATGCAAAGGGGCAAATTCCGACCAACAACTTACGTCGTTCATTTTTTCTGTCTGTCGACAGGCAAACGTAAGTTGTGTCGTCATTTGACTTCTGTCGCTGTTAGTAAATGTTTTTTAATGTAGAAGCAAGAAGCCAGAAACAAGAAGCAAGATTAGAACGTTTTCCAATTTCTTGCTAAGGCATACAACATGGCTCCTACCTCGTTATATTTCTTAATCAAATTTTCGTGGTCCCCTTGGGTAATATATTGGCAATCCTTTGCAAAATCTAACCACACCTTTGTTTCTTCGCATGATCCACAGGAATCATTTAAAAATTTTAAAAATAGGTTCTCATATCTGCGCTTGGCCCAACCCTCACAAATATTCACAGGGATGGACCTCGATGACCTCCGAATTTGATCAATTAATGAAAATGTCTCTTCTTTAGGAAATTTTTTCGTAATTTGAAATATTTCCATAGCCAAGTTATACGACAAGATATAAACAATTAAATCTTTGTATGTTTTGATTATCTTTTTCGGTTCTTGAGGTTGTTTAGTGCTAACTTTACTGAAATTCAAATTTTTCAGTTCTTGCATGATTATCATCCTTTTCCTATTTTTTGCCTCTTACCTCTGGCGTCTTGCTTCCTATTCCTTTTTTTCAATTCTGGCCTCTTGCTTCTGGCTTCTGACTTCTTTTTTCGATGGCTTTACTGAACTCTCCCCCCGTAAATCCATCAATCAGGGCTGTGAGTTCTTGAAGTCTTAATTGTTTATCCAGTAAAAGTTGTTCATCAGGTGTCGTTTCCAAAGCCAAAAGCTCTACCTGCAGGCGTCGGCGTTCAAAATACAATCGCGTGATCTGATCCAAAATATCTTCACGTAGCTCCACCATTAACTTGGAGCGGGAGTCAATCGAGGTCTGATCGTCATTCCAAATGAGTTCTCCTAAATCCCACGATAATGACACGTCCCAATCCAGATAATCACGGCCCTTAAGGAGCAAATCGGGATTAGCACCGGTATCCCAATGAAAATAATCTGACGCCGTACGGTTTAATCCAGCGGACAGCGTCGGCAGCCACGCTTTATTCTTGGCCGCCCAACGCCATTGTTTGATTTTATTTGGATGGACTTCGGCATAATGAATGGCGAACTGTTGAACCTCACGAATTGATGGTTCAGTGACAAAGTGTTCTAACGTATCTGGTAGGACCTCAAAAGATGGCGATAGTGCCTTCTCATCGGTCATCAAAAAAATTCCACGGTTGGTGGCGGCATATACTTTACCCTCATTATCAAATGCTAAATGGTTGATTTGGGTGGTCTCCATCCCTTTATAAAGAGAAACGGCTTTCTCACCAGACAAATAAAATACACCGTGGTGGGTAGCGATCATAAATTCATGTTCGCCTGAATCAGGTAAAACAATCAGCGATGTGACATCAGCCCAGACAATGCCTCCGCTCGGAATCAAATACCATGTCTCGCCATAGTCTGTGCTATGAAATAAACCGTCGGTTGTGGCTAAATAAATATGGGATAAAAGCGTTGGTAAAACTCTAATCGCCTTGATAAAAGATTTGGGGACACTGGTTTCGGTCTTATCAGTGGTGATTTCCTCCAACGCCTTTTCTTCGCGCGTATGCCGGGTAAATATTGTTTCGAGTTCGTTGGTTTCTTGGTCAAGACGAAAAACTTTGTTTTCGGTGGCAAAATACAGGTAATATTCGTCCTTCGCCATTAAGAAAACCGCCTCTTTATCTAAAATATCCTGTCCGCGCTGCCAAATAGAGGCCTCTCTTCTCTTATAAAATAGGCCGTTTAAGGTTCCCACATAGATGGTTGTGTTATCCGCCAGGATAGATAGACATTTTCGGGTTGCCGCATCGCTTGCATAAAATATTTGTTCCCATCGTCTTCCCTCATCTTGACTTTGATAGACACCAGAGTTGGTGGCTGCGTAAATCGTAAGTATCCCTTCGGGCTGTATATAAATTTGGTTGACGGTCTTATCGCTTCCTTGCGGACTTAGGACAAACTGAAAATCTCCTCCGCCATTGACAGAACGGTAGAGTCCTTGGGGGGTAGTCGCGAATATGATGGATTTTTTCGTTGGATGAATATCGAGATATAAAATGTCGGACTCCAGGACTCCGTTTCCCACACGGTTCCAAACATGGGGTGTATCAATAAAACCCCAGTGAGGAATAGTCCCTAAAATAAGAAGGATAAAAATTTTAATTTTACTTTTTGTGATGTAGCGCATCATAGTGCATCTTTTCGATATTCATTAACGCAATGGCTCTCCTCACGGCATATTCCATCTTGGGATTGGCGTGCGCCAAAAGGCGCGCATAACATTCCATATACTCAAGCATCGCTTCTAAACCTAACTGTTCCTTCATCTGTATAAGTATGGATACAACCGTGTAGATAACGATTAAGTTGTGAGGAGATAGGCATTGATTCTGAGGTTGAGGGGAGGAATTGTGTGGGTTGACTGAATTTGGATCTTGAAAATCCATGTTACGTTATCCTCCTTAAACAATGGAAAGCATAGCATATATTTGATTATTTGTCAAGTTTATTGACAAAAAATCATAATTAGGAAATGAAACTACTTGATTTTATTAGGGTTACGTAACAAAATTTTTTTGAGTATTCCGATATCTTGATAGATAAACAATCTATTTGACAAATTATCAAAATGTGATAAACTTATGCTAAAGTACCAAATATCAAATCCCAAGCACCAAGAATAAGTCATGGAATTTCGTCTTGGCATTTGGTTATTGGAACTTGAAATTTACTTAATATGAAACGACCATTTGACTTAGAAGAGCGTACAACTGAATTTGCAAAGTCGGTCATTCGACTTTGTCAAAGCCTATCCCCTAACCCAATTAATCAGCGCTTAATTAGTCAAGTTGTTGGAGCGACAGGCTCAATTGGCGCTAATTATAGAGAAGCTAACGATGCGCTAGGCCATAAGGATTTATTACAACGGTTAAGGATTAGCCGTAGAGAGGCCAAAGAAAGTCTACATTGGCTCGAATTAGTCCTTGAAGCTAATCAAAACAAACGTTCCGATATTCAAACATTACAAAAGGAAGCCATAGAACTCAAAAAAATTCTTTCTACCATTATTAAAAAACTTGAAGCACGAGCGTAAAATAAATTACAATAACCAATTTCCGATAACCGAGTATTTCCTTGATATTTGGGATTGGTTCTTGACGCTTCCTTGATGTTTGGTGATTGATCATTGGTTTTTAAAAAGATGGAGGCAACCATGTTAGGTGAACGTATACGCAAAATTCGTGAAGCAAAAGGAATCTCCCTCACTGAGCTTTCGAAACGAAGCGGCGTCCAATTAGCGACTCTAAGCCGTATGGAAAATGCCAAAATGACCGGCACCTTGGAATCGCATATCGCCATTGCGAAGGCCTTAAACGTTGAACTTTTGGAATTATACAAAGGCATTGATAAAGCCTCCCCTCCCCTCACACCCGCAGGGCCCAAAGAGACCAGTGGTATCTTTACCCATAATGAAAAAGCTTCGTATGAAATTCTAACCAGTAATGTCATGTCCAAAAAGATGATGCCGATTCTTTTGCGGGTGGAGCCTGGCGGCTCAACCAGTAAAGAGCAAAATGCCAACGGCACGGAGAAGTTTATATTTGTATTGGAGGGGATTTTGAACGTTTATGTGGGTGAAGAGACGTATACGCTTTCAAAAAGCAATACGCTGTATTTCGATGCGGGTATGGAGCATTATTTTAGTAATCCAACGAATAAGCTGGCCCGGGCGCTGTGTGTGATGACACCGATGCAACTTTAGGACGCGAGATGAACACAGATAAAAATTACAGATGATCGCAGATAGGTGATAACGATGATTACAGAACAACAACAAATAAGCATAAACAATCAAAAAGCCTATATTTATAAGAATTTGACATACAAGATTATCGGCTGTTGTTATGAAGTTCATAGACAACTCGGCAGTATTCACAAGGAAATCATTTACCATAAAGCCCTTGCCGCTGAATTTAAAAACCATAATATTTCTTTTACCAGTGAAAAATCAATCGATGTTTATTACAAAGGCAAAAAAATCGGTCTTTATAAACCGGATTTCATCATAGACGAAAAGATTATTTTAGAAATTAAGGTAG
>Ga0137796_10001395_pt1 | contig 13822 bp, 15 predicted proteins | sample OV2TP3_FD_97704 | JGI IMG/M metagenome (GOLD analysis project Ga0137796, IMG submission 97704)
GGCGGGCCGTCGCCTCCGCCCCCGGGGCTGGGAACACCGCTTCGGATGATATAAAAATAGCCTGGCTATTTCTATATCATGATATAGAAATAGCCAGGCTTCTTTTATATCATGGTCGTAGAAACGAAGTCGGTGGAGGAGACGAGAGAAATCGGGCGGCGCGTGGGCGCGGTCGCCCGGGCCGGCACCGTCCTCGCCTTGGTGGGCGAGCTCGGCGCGGGAAAGACCCAGTTCGTCAAGGGACTCGCCCTTGGAGTTGGGGTTTCGGATCCCAATCTCATCACGAGCCCCACCTTCGTCTTGATGAATACCTACGAGGGAAGAGTCCCGATCCGCCATTACGACTTATATCGAATTCAGGGCGCCGAACTCGGTTCGCTCGGCTTTTACGACTTCCGCGAATCTTCGGTCCAAGTGCTCGAGTGGGGAGAGAAGGCCGGCGACCTCGGAGATCATCTTCGCGTTACCTTCGAGATTACGGGCGAATCCTCCAGGTGCCTCCACCTCCAGCCCGCCGGCCCGTCTTCCGAAGAACTCTTGAGGACTCTGAACCTTTCTTCCTGAGTATCGTTATGTAGGACTAGAGGAAGTATGCCTTCCTCAGAGCGTTCGGGCTCGGATCGGTCCGCGTGGACCGATTTCGAGCTGATCCAGACGGTCAAGAAGGGCGACCTCGGGGCGTTCGCCGTCCTGGTCGAACGCCACCAGCGGCCGCTGGTAAATTTTTTCTTTCACAACTCATGGGACCGACAGGTCGCGGAGGATTGCGCGCAGGAGGTATTTCTGCGGCTCTACAGCCACCTCGGTTCGTACGAGCCGCAGGCGAAGTTCACCACGTTCCTCTACCGGATCGCCCGGAATCTCTGGATCGATCGGATGCGCTCGGCCGCGTCCCACCCGGGCCCCGTGTCCCTGGAAGCCCCCCTCGCTCGGAACGAGGAGGGGAGCTTGCGGGAACACGTGCGCTCTCGCGAGGACTCGCCGGTCGAAATCCTCGAGAAGCGCGAGACCGAGGCCGCGCTCCGTGGAGCGATCGAGAAACTGCCGGAGGAGCAACGCATGGTCCTGATCCTCTCGGAAATGCAGGGCCTCAAGTACAAGGAGATCGGGGACATCCTCGAGATCCCCGTCGGCACCGTGAAGTCCCGGATGCACACCGCCGTCGAGCGTCTCAGGGAGTTCCTGACCGATCATGAAGTGTGAGAAGTCGTCCGAAATCGTCGCCTTCCTGAAGGGCGAGGTCGAAGAGGCCGAGCGCGAACCGCTCCGGCTCCACTTCGAGTCGTGCGCCTCCTGCTCCCGAGAACTGGCCCGCTTCGACCGCACCCTTCAAGCCCTTGGGAAACTCGACCGAGCCGAGCCCACGCCCGGATTCGCCTGGCGGGTCCGTCAGGCCTTCGCCGCTGCCCATCCCGAATTCCTGGATCGCGTCCGCCAGCGCCCCCCGTCCCCTTCGTGGTGGGAGAGCTTCCGCGCCCACTTCGAGTTCGTCCCGGCCTGGGCCATCTCCGTCGCCGCCCACGTCCTTCTTCTGGCCGTCGCCGCCGTCCTCCTCCTGTCGCCCAAGAGCGAGGAGGAGGAACTTCACGACGCTTCCATCCAGGCCAAACCGCGTCAGTACGAAGGAGGACCGGAGTGGAAGTCGGAAGAGGGATTCAAGCGTCGCAACGGCCACGCTCACTTCGCGCCCGACAGCGTCCGCGACTACACCCCCGACTGGCCTCGGGATCCCGTCGATCCCGATCTGGACCCCAAGTTCCGGACTCCGGAGCGCGACCCATTCAAGCCCATGGATTCCAAGCGCTGGTTGGACCGTGTCCGAAAAGACAATCGAATCCTCGCCTTCCTGGAGTCCCGCTCGAACGAGAGGGCCAAAGACACCCTCCGCAAACTCTACGGCGCGGAGGAGAACGGGCCCTGCGTTCGCCGCTCGCTGGAGTGGCTCGTCCGGCGCCAGGAGGTCGACGGGAGGTGGACGTCGGGTCGCCGCGACTACGAGGTCGGACTCACCGCTCTGGCGCTCCTGGCGTTTCTGGGGGACGGCCATACTCATCTGGCCGGGGAACATCGGGAAACGGTGAAGAAGGGAATCCGCTTCCTCTCGGCGGAGCAAAAGGCGAACGGGCTCATCGGCCGGAACGAGGGACACTACATGTACGACCACGCCATCGGGGCCCTCGCCCTCCTCGAGGCGTGGCTCATCACCCGAGACGAGTCGCTCCAAACGGCCGTCTCCTCGGCCGTCGCCTTCACGGTGTCGGCTCAGAATTCCTCGGGGGGATGGGGATACACCCACCGGGCTCCGGAGAACGACTCCTCCGTCGGCGGATGGCAAATCCTCCTCCTCCGGATCGCCTTGATGGCCGGCGATCGGACGGTCATCCCCGCGCTCAATCTCGCCCGCGACCGTCTGGAGCTTCTCACGGATTCGGAGGGGAAAGTGGGGTACCGGGCCAAGTCCCAGTTTCCGAACGGGTGGCACGCGCTGACGGCGGTCGGGATGCTCTCCCACGTCCTGGCGAATCACACGCCCGACGAACCGACGCTCGATCGCCAATCTCGTCTCCTCCTCGAAGTGCCCCCCATTCTCTCTAGCGAACCGACGGGATTCATCCGAAACGACCTTTACCTTGCCTACTTCGGAAGCCTCGCTCTCTTCCAGCGAGGAGGCACCGCTTGGGCCGAATGGTATCCCCTCGTGAAGAAAAAACTGATCGAAGCCCAAGCGAAGGACGGCTCGTGGCCCGCCGGATTCGACAAGTGGTCCGGCTACGGCGGCCAGGTCTACACGACCGCGATCGCAACGCTGGTGCTGGAGACGACCTGGCGCTATCCTAGGCTCGCAGATTGAGCTTCGCACTTCTCCTCGTCCTGTTCTTCCAGGATCCCGCTCTCGACGAGGCCTTCCGAGGACTCCGGGAGGCCGTGGAAAAGGACGAGGTCCCCGGAGCGATGGCCCTCGTGGCTCGAAAGGGAAAGATCCTGCGCTCGGAGGCCTACGGTCTGTGCGATCTCGAGAATCGCCGCCCGTTCGAAAAGAACACCCTGTGCTTCATCGCTTCGATCACCAAGCCGGTCACGGTCGCCGCCGCCATGACGTTGGTGGACGAGGGCAAGATTGGGCTCGATGATCCCGTCGAGAAGTACCTGCCCGAATTCCGAGAACAGAAGGACAAGGATGGCCGCCATCATCCTTTCACGATCCGCCACTTAATGACGCATGCCTCCGGCCTCCTCCTCAATCCGCCCACGCGCAAATCCACCCTCGGAAAGGAGTGGCTCGGCCAGAAAATCGAAGAGGTCGTGAAGGCCACGGCGTCCACTACCCTCCTCTACGTGCCGGGAACGAAGGCGTCCTACTCCAATGCCGGGATGTACGTCCTCGCGCGGGTGATCGAAACGGTCTCCGGGATGGAGTTTGCCGAATTCGTCCAGCGACGCATCCTGGGTCCTTTGGGTATGAAGGATTCGTTCTTTCGCATCCCGGCCGCCGAAGCCAAACGGGTCGCCTCCTGCTACACGGAAAAGAAAGGGAAGCGCACGTGCTACTTCCGATTCGATCCCGACCTCCGCATCGTCAACACCTCCCCGAGCGGGGGACTCTTTTCCCACCCCGAGGATCTCCTCAAGTTCATGCAGATGTTTCTCGACAACGACGGGCAGGTCCTTTCCAAGAAGTCGGTCGAGGAGATGCTCAAGCTCCAGCGCGCGGGTCGGGGTCTGGGCTGGGCGCTCGACGGCGAAGTCTTCCGGCACGGGGGATCCAGCGGGACCCTCGCTTGGGCGGATCCGAAGAGCGGGGCCGTGGGCATCCTCTTCTTCCAGTGCAACGGGGATCGGTTCGCGGGCGTCCAGTCGAGGTTCGTGAAGCAGGTCGCCGCGGCCCTGAAGTGAACGATCTTCGAAACCATTTGCCCCGCACCGGGGTTTCATAGAGGATTCCACTTTCTTGATTCGAGAGGAACGATGAACCTACTACTCACCCTCGGATGCGCGCTCCTGACCTCGACTTCGGGAGAGGACAAGGCGGAACTGGGCAAAGTCGTCCCCGACCTGACGTTCAAGGACCTCTCCGGGAAGGAATTCAAGCTCTCCGACTTCCGCAAGAACGAGAAATCGGAGGGCAAGGTCGTCCATCTCGTCTTCTGGTCCTACAAGTGCCCGAGCGGGGCGAAGATCATGGCCGACCTCAAGGCGCTGTCGGAAAAGTGTGAGAAAGAGGGTGTCGTATTTGTGGGTCTGTGCGCCTATGGAGAATCCGAAGATCAGCTCAAGAAGTACGCCGACCAGAACGACGTCAAGTACCCGCTGTGCTTCGATACCGACAAGAAGGGGGCCAAGCTTTTCGACGCTAAGGTCGTGACCGCCTCTTTCGTTCTCGACCGTGAGGGGAAGCTCGTCTATCGAGGAGCGTGGGGAAAGGCCTGGGCCGCCACGGAAGCGACGCTGGCGGGCAAGGAAGTGGCCGAGAAGGAGACCAAGGCCAAGGGCTGAAAGATCAAGACCAAGTAGCCCGGTCGGGCTTGCAGAATCCGACGGCGCGGGGCGTCCCCCCGCGCCGTTCCTATTTTCTCGGCGCCTCGAGATCGCACATCAATTCCCGGTTTTGGGAGAGGTCACGGATCTCGGGGTTGCCGAGCACCTTGCCCGTCACGCCGTCGAAGTGGATCTTCGCCTCGCGCGCGGCCTCCGCGGACACGCCGCGGATCATGCGCAGTCAGAGATACTTCAGGCGGATCTCCCAGTGCGGGCCGGCGGAGTACCGCGCCTCCTCGTCCTGCCAGCGCATCTGGGGGTCGTTCGAGAACTGCGTCGGATAGTGCAGGGCCAGATGCTCCCGGGCCGCGAAGATCGACGCCTCTCGCGTGAGGAGCGGACCGGTCGATTCGAACGTGGGCAATTGCTCGAGGATCAACCGCGCGCGCGTGCGGGCTTCCGCATCGCCGGAGACGGCCACGGGCGCCAGAAGAGGCCGGACCTTCGGACCCATCCGGAGCAGCCCCCGCACCGATTGATCGCGAGATTCGATGTCGTCCGCACCGAGGCGCGCGATGTAGAACTCCGCTTCCTTCTTCTCGTCGTCCGTGAGTTTCGGGAGTCGTTTCGCCCAGACGGCTCGCGTTCCGTGGGTCAGCTTCGGCTCGATCGCGAACCCTCCGCGTACGGGTTCCTTTCCCGGCTCCGGTTGGAGCGATTCGTCCTTCCTCCAAAACCGGACATCGAGATCGCTTCGGCCCACGACCGCGATGTGAAAGGCGGTCCGCTTTGGAGAGGGGCACATCCCGACCCAGTATTCCGAGAGGCCGGGCCGACCCACATTCGTCACCCGGACCCAGCCGATCTCGAGCTGCTCCTTCGGAAAGATCGCAACGACCATCTCGTGCTCGAAGTCCACCCTGGGCGGTACTTCGCCGGAATGCGCCTTCCAGAAGGCCGTCCAGGATTCGCCGTCGCGGAGGATGTAGTAGCCTTCCTCCGGCACTCCGGTCTTCTGCCCGCGCCATTCGCGAAGGAGGTTTCCGGCGGGACAGGTTCGTGCCTCCTCCTGCGGGCGTACGGAGAGAAGGAGGAGAGACGCCAGCGAGAGCATTCTCATGGTGCCTTTGACGCGCGCCGAAGGTGTCCGGTTCACGGGAATTGACGTCTGGGCAGCCATATCCTTAGAATTCCGCCCATAATGCGACGAGACCGGTACGGATGGCTCCTCGGCCGCGGCTTGGCCGCGCCCTGGATCCTCCTTCTGGTCGCCTGTTCCTCCACCCCGACGTGGACGCCGTTCAACGATCCGGAGAATCGGCATCATCCCAAGCCGCTTCGCGAAATCGATGTGATCCACTACCGCATCCGGCTCAAGCTGGAACCGGGAAAGCGTTCGATCGAAGGTTCCGTCGACATCACCTTCGAGGCCCTGACCGAGAGGAGTTCCGTGATCTTCCACGCCGCCGACATGGAAATGCGTCGCGTGACGCTCGACGGGCGGACAGTTCCGTTCGATCATCGGAAAGACCGGCTCATCATCCGATCCGGGATGAGGCCGGGAGTCCGGTCGGTGGCGAGAATCGAGTATGCGGGGTGCCCGACTTCGCGTCTCCACTTCGTAATTCCCGACGAGGGATATCCCGACAAGCCGCCGATGATCTGGTCGCAGGGAGAGACCGAATACAATCACCACTGGTTCCCGTGCGCGGACCATCCGAACGATCGGGCCGCGTGGGATCTCCTCGTCTCCGCGCCCTCAAAGTACTCCGTCATCTCGAACGGCCGCCTCGTGGGACGGGAGGAACAGAACGGTTGGGCGACGAGTCATTGGGCCCAAGAAACCGATCAAGTGCCCTATCTGGTATCCCTGGTCGTCGCGGAGGTCGACTCCTTTTCGGACCGATGGCGAAACGTTCCTGTGGAGTACCACGTTCCCAAGGGGCGATATGCCGAGTCCGACGTCCGGCGCTGCCTGGGGATGACCCCGCAGATGCTGGAGTTCTTTTCGTCGAGGATCGAAACGCCGTACCCGTATCCCAAATATGCCCAAACCCTCGTCTGGGATTTCATTTGGGGCGGGATGGAAAACGTCTCCGCCACGACGCTTCACCCGTGGGCCGTGCAACCGGCCCGAGTCGCGGAGGACAATTCGTCGGAGGGGCTCGTCGCGCACGAGCTCGCCCACCAGTGGTTCGGCGACTTGGTGACGTGCCGCTCGTGGGCTCACGTCTGGCTGAACGAGGGCTTCGCGACCTACTTCGCCTGGCTGTGGACGGAACATCGATACGGCCGGGATCGGATGGCGGCCGAGATGGCGGCGGGGGCTCGAAGGTACTTCGAGGAAACCGAGGACTACCGGAGACCGACGGTGTGCGACGTGTACACCGACCCCGACGACATGTTCGACGATCATTCCTATCCGCGGGGCGGTTGGATACTCCACATGCTCCGGGATTTCCTGGGAGAGGAGCGGTGGTGGAAGGGGATCGCGCACTACGTCCGCAAACACGCGCGGGGAGTCGTGGAGACCGAGGACTTCCGTCGCGCGATGGAAGAGGCCTCCGGAGAAGATCTCGGGTGGTTTTTCCGGCAGTGGCTCCTGTCGATCGGGGTTCCGGAATTGGTCGTGGCGCACTCTTGGGCGGACGGTCGGCTCCGCGTGGCGGTGGAACAGAAACAGACGCCGACCCGCGTGCAATTCGGACCGCTGGCGACCGGAACGCCCGAGGCGTTTCGGTTCCCGGTCGAGATCGTCGTGGACGGGCGCGTGCATCGAGTGTGGATCGATCGGCGGAGACAGGAGCTCGCCTTCGAGTGCCCGAAACCGCGGCGGGTCGCATTCGATCCGAAGGGGACGATCCTCAAGACGCTGGAGTGGAAGAAGAGCGCGGAGGAACTGGCGGCCGATCTTCAGGAGGCGCCCGAGGCACTCGCTCGCACGTGGGCGGCGGAACGCTTGGACGCTTCGCATCCCGCCTTGACCGCCGCCTTGAAGGATTCCTCCGCGGAAGTTCGAACGGCGGCGGCCAAGTCCTTGGCGCGCGCGGGTCGACTCGACGCGCTGCTTTCGGCGCTGGAGTCCGAGTCCCAGGCGCCGGTTCGGCGAGCCATGCTCGAGGCGCTGGGGGAACACGCGTCGAAGCCGGAGGTCCTAAAACTCCTCCTCCGTCGACTCCTCGAGGAGCCGACGCCAGGGGGGCAATCGGCCGCCGCCATCGCGCTCGGCGAGGCCAAAGCGGTCGACGAGCTTCTCGCCTTCTTCGAGAAGCATCGCGGCGATCCCCATCTGGCTCCCGGCGCCTTGGAAGGTCTCGCTCGGACGGGAGACTCTCGCGCCGTTCCGCATCTCCTGGAGAGTGCGAAGTACGGACGGCATCCCTGGCTGAGACGGACGGGCGTGAAAATGCTCGCGAAGCGCTGGGAGAAGAAGCGCGACGAGGAGGCGTACGCTTGCCTTCTGGGACTCCTGGAGGATCCTGCGTTCCACATTCGAAGCCTGGCCATCGAGAAATTGGGGGAGATCGGAGATGGGCGGGCCATTCCCCGGCTGGAGTCCGCGCGGTCCAAGGAGACGGACGGGCGGCTTCGGCGCTCCGCCGGGGAGTCCATTCGGGAGATCCGGAAGCGGAAGTAGACACCCCGAACCCCGCTTCCTATGATAGGGCCATGCGCAAGGTCTCGGTCATCGGCGTCCCCCTCGATCTCGGCGCCAATCGGCGTGGAGTCGATATGGGTCCGAGCGCCCTTCGCGTCGCGGGACTCACCGAGGCCATCCGAAAACTCGGACACGATGTCCGCGATGTCGGCGACGTCGACGTTCCCCTCCCCGAAGAATGCGATTCCGGAGACCCACGGAAGAAGTACGCCGAAGACATCGAGGACGTCTGTCAGGATCTTTGCGTCCGCGTCGTCCGTACGCTTCAGGAGGATCGCGTGCCCGTGGTCCTCGGCGGAGACCATTCTCTGGCCATGGGATCGATCGCGGGAGTCGCGAAGTACTTTCGCGACCGCGACCAGCGATTGGGCCTCATCTGGTTCGACGCCCACGGCGACATGAATACGCCGGAGTCGACCGGCTCCGGCAACGTCCACGGAATGCCGCTCTCCCATGTCTTGGGAATGGGAGATCCGCTGTTGTCGGGGATCGGGGGCTTTTCGCCTAAGGTCCACCATTCGAACGCCGCGCTCGTCGGCATCCGCGACCTGGACGAGCGGGAAAAGAAGCTCATCTCCCAGAGCGGAGTTCGCGTGTTTACGATGAAGGACATCGATCGCCACGGCGTGTCGCACGTGATGGAAGAGGCGATCCAGATCGCCTCGCGCGGAACGGGCGGCGTCCATGTCAGTTTCGACGTGGACGCCATCGATCCGAGCGTGGCGCGGGGGGTGGGCACGCCGAAAAAGGGAGGGCTCACCTATCGCGAATCCCACCTGTGTCTCGAAATCGTCGCCGACTCGCAGAAATTGACTTCGATGGATTTGGTCGAGGTGAATCCGATCCTCGATACCCGCAACGCCACCGCCGAGCTTGGAGTGGAGCTGATTCTCTCCGCTCTCGGCAAACAGATTTTCTAAGGCGGTCTGACTTCGACATCTTCTTAGGGAGGACCCATGGGGCGCACCAACGAGGAACAGAGACTGAAGGGCGAAATCGGAGCAAAGAACTTCCACGCGGCGCAACTCCGCGAGGTCTTGGCGGAGATCGCGAAGTTTCGCCGTCAGGCGGGAGAGACCGGGAAACGGCGGCGTCAGAAGAAACTCACCGCGACGGTCGACCGCCTCGAATCCCGCGCGGGCGATCTCCGCGCCTGCGTGCTTCCCTGGGGTGCCGACCTCGAGAAGCGGATTCGAGAGGAGATGAAGATTTCCGAGGACGAGGTCCGCGAATTCCAGAAGCGGTACGAAAAGGAGTTGGCCGAATACCGTCAGGCGCACGCGGAAGCGAAGGCCAAGATCGAGGAACATCAAGTGGTGGCTCACAGTTGGCGACACGCTTCCGAAGAGGAGCGCAAGCGGCTGAGAGAGATCGAAGGCGCGGCGGCGAAGGCTCAGGCCAAGGCTCAGGCCAAGGAAGAGAAGGAGAAGAAGGAGGCCGAGAAGGTCGCCCAGGAAATCGACTCGGAGGCTCGGGACAAGGCCTTCTTCAACCTCGAGCTCAAGCGGATCGCAGTCGAGCAGGTCGCCTTCAAGAAGTAGGGCGGCCGAAGTACTCTTCCAGGATCGAATAGAGCTCGGCGTTTCCGCGGCGAAGAGCCTCCGGCTGTTCGAAATAGGCTTCGACGGCGACGGCCCAGAACTCCGCCTCGTTGGTCCCTCCGTAGGACCGAAGGGCGCCGCGTCCGCGCCGTATTTTCTCGAGCTCCGTTCGCATCAGTTCGCACCACGGACGAATGGAGCGCGGATCCAATCCGAGGGGAATCCCGTCGCAACTTCCCGCCGCAAGGTCCAGGAGGTGGGCGAATTCGTGCAGCCCGACGTGAAAACCGTCTTGGGATGCGAAACTCCTCCGCAAGTCCGGCACGGACAAGACGACGGTGCCGTGAGGATGAACGAGCCCCGCGATTCTCCCCGAGCTGCGACCCTCTTCGTCGAAGGCGCTCGGGTAGAAGAGGATTTCGCCGACCTTGGGATAGTCGCGGTCGGTGCGCCCGAAGAGGAGCATCACGGCGCTCGCGGCGGCCAGCACCTTGAGTTCGTCGGTGACCTCGACGTCGATTCCGCGAAAGGAGTTCTCTCGAACGAAGACGGCGACGTCTCGCTCGAAGGCCGCCTTTCGATCGGGGGCGAGGCGGCGATAGCTCGGGACGTTCTTCTCGAGGACTTCGCGCCATTCGTCGGGAATGGGTTCGCGGGACCATCGAAGCCGGCGGAACGAGCGGCGCATCATGGCCCAGTACCAGATCGGAGCGCCGGCGATGGCCGCGACGCCGATCGCCGCATTCTGATGGGCGATCAGCAGCGCTCCCAACGCCGCCAGCAGGATTCCTCCTGCGATGGCCCAAAGATGCGCGCCGCGATCCCAGAGCTTCACCCGCGCATCCCCTTCAATTTTTCCCGCAATCTCTGCACGGCGCCGAAGATGCGGGATTTCACCGTGCCCAGGGGGATTCCGAGGATCTCGGAGATCTCGGCGTACTTCAGTCCGTTGTATTCCGAGAGCACGAGACACTCCCGCTCTCCGTCCGGGAGTTCGTCGATCGCCTTCCGGACGGCTGCTTGAACCTCGCCCCGCTCGAGATCCTTCGAGGGGTCATCTCGGCCGGGCCGGTCGACGTCCCCCAGCGCCTGCGCGCGTCGTTTCGTCCCTTCGTTGATCCAAAGGTTGTGCGCGATGCGGAAGACGTAGGTGGAAACCCGAGCCGTGGGTTCGTAGTTTGGAGCCGCCCTCCAGAGCCGGAGAAACACCTCCTGCATCAGGTCGTCCACCAAGGGTCGGTTCCAGCAGAGGCGATAGAGGAAATTCGCGAGGGGGCGCTTGTAGAGACCGTACAGCTCCTCGAACGCCCGCGCGTCTCCGCCCTTGACGCGGAGCATGAGCTCGGTTTCGCGGTCGGACATGAGGGGGCGAGTCTACGGGTCGAAATCTCGCCTTGTCAATCGAATTGCCCGCGACTATCATCGATCGCGCGTTGTCGTTAAACCAGGATGGGGAATCGCCGGAGATAGGAAAGAGCGAGCTTCCAGCCTTCCTCATCTAGCGGTGCCCGGGGGGTAGTCTCGGTTCCACCCTAGATGCTAGATGCTAGATGCTATATCCTTCTTTCCAATGGGCGCGAGAGAACATCGGGCGCGCGCGGAGGGATCCTCCGTGCGCTGCGCCGTCGTCGTCGTGAGCGACACGAGAACCGAGGAGACGGACGTCTCCGGTCGGTGCGCCATCGAACTCCTGCGCAAACACGGTCACGAGGTCGTCTCGCGATCCATCGTCCCGAACCGACCCGGGAGAATTCGGCGAGCGCTCAAACACGCGCTGGGGGAGGCCGACCTCGTTCTCACCGTCGGAGGAACGGGACCGGGGCCCAAGGACATCACGATCGAAACCGTCCGGCCGCTCCTCGCAAAGGAGCTGCCGGGATTCGGAGAGATCTTTCGCGCTCGAAGTGTCCGTGAAATCGGCACCGCCGTCGTCCTGACGCGAGCGATTCTGGGAGTCGAGGGGAAGGGCCGCGTCGTGGTCTGCGTTCCGGGATCCGAAGCGGCCGTGCGGCTCGCGCTCGAAGAAGTCCTTCTTCCCGAGCTCTCCCATCTCGCGGGGGAAGCCAGGGGGATCCGATGAGGCGACTTTGGACCTGGATTCGAGCCCGGCGATGGTGGGGAAAGACTCTCATCGCGGTACCGGCGGCGCTCCTGGCCGTCGTAGGCCTTTACGTCGCCGCTCGCGGACTCCAATACCTCGCGGCCGGCGGGGACGCGCGCGAGTATGTCCCGGCGGGCGCCAATTTCTCGTGTGGGATCAAGGATCTCGACGGAGAGTGGGATCGGCTCGACGAAAGCGCCTTCTGGAATTCGCTGGAAAAGGGCGCGTTGAAGGATCGGGCGTTTCGAGCTCGCGTGAACGAAGCGCTCAAGGAGGCGGATCTTCCGACGCTCGATCAACTCCAAGACCGGCGCTGGCAGGCGGCTCATCCCGAATACGAGCGCTCCACGGTCGTGCGGATGGCCGGGCGAGATGTGGCCGCCGGGCTTCGGGTTTCCGACGACTTCGGCAAGGCGAAGTTTCTCGTAGCGACGAAAGTGCGCTTCGGAGACTATCTCCTTCTTCCCTTCGCCGGGATGGCGGCGGGGCTCGCCGGAGCCAAGAAGGACGTCGTCGCCGGAAGGTCTTGCCTCAAGGTTCGGAGCGGCAAGCGAGAGATCTTCGTCGTCATCGAGGACGCGTACGTCATCGCGAGCGACGATCGGGGGCTCCTCACCGACGGACTCCGCAAGAAGGGGAAGAAGCCCAAGCTGGCGCGTCCTCTCTGGATTCGCGCCGATTTCACGACGTCCGCGGCCCTCGCCAAGTGGCGCAATAAATTTCGCGGGTTCCCCCTGGGGGCGGCTACCTCCTTCATGAAATCCGAGACCGCGCGGACGATGGAGGTGGAAGCGGGAGTTCAAGGGTCCGCCCTTCTTGCGGACGTGCGCTTGGACGGCGTCACCGTCGTCGAAGGAGCCGCCGACCCGGCCTTCGCCTCGTATGCTCCGGGCGACGGGTCCCTCTATCAGGTGAGTTCGGCGGGGATGTCCGATCTCTACGGGTGGCTGCGGAGCCTCGCCGATCCCGACCCGAAGGCGAAGGGTTTCGACAAGTTCGTTCAGGAGCAGGCGAAGGGGGCCGTGAAGGAACTGGATAGCGGCGGCTTCGAGACGGATTTCCTCTCGCGGGTGGGCGCCCCGATGGCCCTGGTCATGGGAAGCGAAGTCGGGTTCCGCGACGCCACCTACACCACGATCGCCTTCGTCATGAGATCGTCCAATGCGCGCGAAGCCGTCGAGAGACTTCGAGGAGTCCTGCAGCGAATCCTGAAGAACTTCGAGGGATTCGGAACGGAGCTTCGCGGCGGAGGGACGATCACCTACTTCAATCGGAAGACGGGTCTGGAGGGACAGGACGACTATCTCCGGCCGGTGATGGCGGAGCAGGGTGAGGCGGTCATTCTCGGCAACAATCTTCAGTTCGTCCGTCGCGTCCTCGATGCCGGCGCGGGGGAGATTGCGCGCCTGCCGGACTCGGCCGCATGCCGTCAGGCGCGGCAACGGATGAAGGAGGCGGGCTTCGAGGTTCCGGGATCCGGCGGGGACGCCTCGGGAGGATTCGTCGTGCCCCCGGTGCTTCGTCAAGGGCTCCTCGGCCATCTGCCCAATTTTTCGAAGGACGCGGTCGACACGGCGCATCCGCGAGCGCAACTTCGCACCGAGATCGAGGCCGAGCTGCGGAAGGAAGGGAAGGATCCCACTCGGATGAAGGACGAGGTGGCCCGCATCTGGAACGAGCGGCACGAGCGGCTGATCGAGGAGGAGCGGGCCAAGATGGAGGCCTCTCTGACGTCCCTCAACTACGCCAAGTGGTTGGCCTTCGGGGCCCGCGCGCAGGGCGACCGCGTGACCCTCCGGTTCATGATGGAAGCTCGATGAGGGGAGACGAAGAACGAGCCACGACCGGGCAGGCGGGTGGACTTGAGACCAAGCTACGAAGCGCCTTCGGCGAGACGGTCAAGTACGCTTCCGGTGATGATGCCTGACCATTCCTCGAGCGATAACCTGTAGGACATCATCGAGGACAAGGCCGCTCGCAAAGCGGCTGCGGCGGCTGCTCGCTATTCCGGGGTGCGGGGGCGGGAAGTCCCGCGTGCGAAGCGAT